>Ga0079225_10000938_pt1 | contig 16123 bp, 22 predicted proteins | sample Poulit2012_FD_76344 | JGI IMG/M metagenome (GOLD analysis project Ga0079225, IMG submission 76344) | Agricultural soil microbial communities from Georgia to study Nitrogen management - Poultry litter 2012 | ecosystem: Environmental > Terrestrial > Soil > Agricultural land | place: USA: Georgia... | reverse complement strand
TCATCATGGTAACTTGGGATCCATGCTGGTCTTGTCACCTGTTCTCCCTCTGAATTTATGAATGTCTCTTCTCCAAGAGGTATTCCAAATGCTTCTTGTAAAGCCACGTTAGATTCTCTTTCAAAGTAATCTTTTCCAGGTAGAAGTTGGTTTTCGTGGAAGTTACTTTCTATTATTTTTTCAAAGCTCGGCTCACTGGTTGTTCCGTTTGAATCCCCTACATAATCATAATTATTTGCTATTTTTTCCTGTTCCTTTTCACTTAATAAATATCCGTATGTATTTAATAAGTCTGATCCAGACATTTCATGAATTCTACCTACGTACTCTCCATGTTGAGGATACTTTATATCTATATCCTGCGAAAAAAATGTTGTCCTTGGGTCCCATCTTTCAGGTTTATAGTAATCGTATCCAACTCTATAATGTTTGAACCATCTTCCAGTAAGAAGTTTGTCTTTAAATAATTCCCTATCTAATTCATCAAGGTTAAACCTAACTTTATCATTCTCTAAGGTGTTCTCCGCCCACTCTGCTGCTAAGGGCTTCCACGACTTTTGCATGGAAGATAAAATTTCAGGTGGTGTAGCTATTGTTTGAAGCCGTTCTTCTAAATATTGTAGATATTCTTGCTGTTCTTCTTCTGTGTCAAATTCAGCATTTTGGTCTAACCCTTTTAAAAATAATGTTTTTTGGAACTCTATTTGAAATAATTGTTGGGAATATTCTAAAAGTCTATTAGTAAGCTCCCTATCAAACTCATTTTCAGATATTGGGTCTAAGAAATCAACTCTAAACTTGTCTTTGACTTGTGAATATTTACCAGTTAAGTAATTTACAACTTGTCCTATTAGGTCATAATGTTTCACGTAACTTGGTACCTCTATTTCATCGAAATCTTCAATAAGTTTAGAGACTGAATCTGGTTGTGAAGTGTAGTCTGAATAAACCAGATTTCCCTCTACCATGGTGTATAAGTCATCAAACTCCATGTTGTATCTTATCTGAGATAGTCCTATCTCTTCAAGCCTATCCATGGTGTTCCGCTTCCATTTATCATTCTTTTTGTGAAGCGGTATTGCTTGTGGCGGCAGAGAGGATGAATACCCTCCTTTAGAAGCTCCTTTATATGTTTCGAAAGCAATTCCTCCGTATCCTGATTCCATTATTGTTTTATGCGCATTTTAATTTACAAAGATACGTTTAGTTTACATTTGTCACAAAATTGTTAATTATCTGAAAATTGATCCACTTGTTTGTGGGAATATTCCTCCCCTTCTTTTAGATTTTCTTCTTAATTTTTCTCTCTTTTCTCTTTCAAGCCTTTCCTGTTCTGTTTCTAATTTTGGTGCCCCATAGTTATAAGTTAGATAATAATCGTATCCTATAAGACCCATTAAAGAACTTATAGTATCGAAGTTGCCCCCAGGCTTATAATTTATAGCTTCTCGCAATATCCTCTCATCTTTTATCCTTTCGAATCCCCACCTTGTAACTTCTTTACCTTCTTCTGTAAGTTCTTTATAGGTTTCTTTAAAGTAGTTTAATACAAGTCCCATCAAATAAGATTTATTCCTTGGTGTAGGTGTCCAACCATACTCTCTTCTTGTATTACTATCCCAAGACATATCTCCTAAAAAGTCTAACCTTTTTACTATAAATTTATCTGTACAATGGTATCCTATTGAATCTGTATAGGACTTGAATTCCATATTAGCATTCTCCATAAAACAAGGTGCATTGTATAATTCTAAAAGCATTAACCCTTGTCTATGAAAGCTTCTATGGGGGTCAGGTCTGGAATGGTATGTAGCTACTATTTTTTTATTATCTCTTCTCATTATGCTATATGACCCCAATGAGTCTGAATCTGCTTGCTCTTGTGCATAATCATCTAAAGAAGAAATGTAGAACTCGAATGGTGGGTTTTCTATGGGGTCCTCATATATGGTTATTGGTGCATCGTGGAACCCCCCTCCAAAAGGAAGTTCAGCGTAGTCTTTATCTGTAAGTTCATAATACACCTTTCCTTTGTCATCATAATCCAATACAACTTTTTTTCCTAAATCTCCAGAAGACTTTAACTTATCTAAATATTTCTTTATTTCTTCTTGTGGAAACGGGTTTGTTTTTCCAGATAAAAATATTTCTTCTGGATCTATTGGGAAGTAAACTATTTCTTTTTGTAATGATTTTTTATTTCCTTTAATCTTTTCTCTGTCTTCTCTTATTATTCTGTTACAGTTTGGCCAATCTGTTACAAAAATGTCTATTTTATCTAAACCTTTTGTCTTTTTTACCCCTAAATACTCATGTAGCTTTTTCTTTACTTTTATCATTCCAACTTTAGAAGACATTTGCCCTGGTAAAAATGTTCCAAAATCCCGTCTCTCCCAAGTTATATCCTCTTTATCCATTCCTCTCTCTAAAGCATCCCAATTCATATTAAGTATTCCTTCATCATCAGGTCGTGCAAGGACCTTTAAAGCATCTGCAACAAGGTCATCATTTCCACTACCAGTTCCAGATAATATAGGGACTAACCTTAATCCGTAGTTTGACTCAAAAGATGGCTTTGCTGCATTTAATTGGTCAAGAAAAGGATTTTTCATGCACTCATCCAAAACAAAAGCGTCAGGAGTATATCCAGCTAATATTTCTGATGATTTTTCCCCTCCAGCATTCAAGTTAACTATTGCTAACGTACTTACTAAAATGTCTTTTTGACCTTTATCTTTAATACCCAGTCTAACATTTTTACTCCAATCCCCAGTAATGTTAGGTATTGCAAATGCAGGATGTGCATTCTCTAATGCAATTTTGAAGTTTCCTTCTATTTGTCCAAGGTCTTTAGAACTTCCCCCAGCAACAACTAATGTTTTTGCCATACTTAAAGCTTTCCATTGCAAGTGAGATGCAATTAATGTAGTCTTAGCCGCTCTTCTTGTTGCACATAAAAACATCATCTTTCCCTCTTTTCTGGCCACCTCATAATTGTCTTGTATTATAAACCAGTCGTTATCCCTTAGTGGAGGGTTTTGTATGATGTCCCTGACCTCTTTTTCCTTTGTTATGATGTTCTCTACTTCTTGTGGTATAGGTGCTTTAAAAACGTTTAAATGGCTGTACATCCATCCTGTTATATATACTCCACCTATCTTTATTCCATTCCTTATCTTTTTAAATTCATCTACGAAAAATTGTAATGTTTTAGGGTCTTGGTCAAAATAATGCTTATTTTCATTCCATTCTGGAATATTGTCCATATAAATAAGCATTTCATTTTTTGGAGGAGTTTCGAAATCAATCCCCATTGATTCTAATTTTTTATTTATCTCTGGATAAATATTAGATATCACATGATGCATACTTAGGGGGGCTTTTACATCATTTAAGAATTCTATTTGCTCACTTATATTTATGTTTTCTTCATCTATGTTTAATGAAGCTATTTTATCTTCTATTGTAGTTTTACCTTTGTAAACTAAATTATCGAAGTCTATCTCATCTAGTCTAAAGTCTTTTTCAGTTTTTTTCTCATCATTCTCTATTCCGTCTATTTCATACTCTTGGTCAAACGATGAATTTGTAAGGTATTTATCTAATCTTTTTAAGTGTAGTTTTATTATGTTTGTCATTTGCTTGACAACTCTCCTTACCCTTTTATCATATTTATCTTCTTCTGTCTTCTTAACAAAATAAGATAACCTATTTAAAACAGTTTCTACAATCTTGTGTTGTACTTTATACTCACCATCTTTTCCTTGGAAAGTTTTAGACCCTAGCTTTAAGTCTTTAATTACATACCATTTATGGAATATTATTTTTCCTTTATCGTCTCTTTCAATAATAGGCTCAGTCCAATCATTATCTTTAATATAAGTAAGATACTTATTGAACTGTGGTTTATTCTTCTTCTCAAAATTTTTAACGTATTCCATAAAAAAAAGCCAGACTGTTATGCCTAGCTGCAAAAATACTAATTATATAGGTTTTTTGAAAACTTGTTAATTTTCTCTCTCTAATGCATCAACTATGATATTAACCATATCATCATAAAATGTTTCTTTTATTTCCTTGAACTTCTTATCTCTCTCTCCTTTAACTCTCTCTACAAGCTTACCTTTATCATATACAAAAGTTAACTCAGATTCATTTCCAAGTATCTTTTGCATTTTATTATTAAGACTTTCATTAAAATGTTCAGTCAACTCCATTTCATCTGCTATTCTATATAATTCCGTAAGCCTAGTTGACAGTATTCGCAAGTCTTTCATGTAGTTGTGGTAGTCGTAGTTAAGATATATAACTGCATCCTGTGACGTTTGGCTATCAGGGTTTTCTTTAAGTTCCTGTATAAGAGATTTCTTCTTTTCTTCTATCTCCTTATTTCTATCCTCTACTTCATTAACATATCCCTGCCAATAATCATAGTCTCTTTTTACCTTATCAATAATATATCTTTCAATTTTACTGACCTTTTTCATATTCTACAGCTTTTTCGATTGAGTTTAAAAATTCCCCGTCACTAACTTTTAGTAGGTCTGACACCTTATTTGTTCCTTTTGTAGCTATCCTTATAAAAGAATATAATAACTCTCCTAAAGTATATTCAGGAAGTTCTGACGACATGTTCCTAATCTCGTTTAACGCACTTATTTTTTCAAATCCCATAATTATCGTATTATTGTGCCAGTCATTTTTATTTGTACACTTTTAACTCCATCTTCTGTTGTGTAGTTTATATTTACACTTTTGTTTATCTTACCTAATATCTTAGAATCGTACTCTACCATAACTTTATACTGGTTTTCAGAAAGCCTCTTTTGCTTTACAGTAGTACATCCTCCACAAGAAGGAGAAGCTTTAAAATCTAACAAAGGTTTTTTATTACTTGCTACAATTTCAAAGTTAGCTCTTTCTCCTTGTTTTACAATACCAAAATCAAGTTGATAACGAGTCATATACACATTTCTTGTAACTGGACTCAAGTTAAATTCTCTACCTATTAATTCTACTCTCATTATATCTTATTTTGTATTTCTTCTATCTTTTCTATTGGGTACTTCCACCTGTGGTTTCTGTCTTTAAAGGTTTGTGTTGTGTGTACAACCATTCCTTTTCCAAATCCTTCTTTTAACCTGTCTAAATTTTTATCAAATACATGGATATCTATTCTATCCCTTTTATCTCTCCAGAATTCTTTCCTTTCTCCTTTAGACCTATTCATAAACTTTGATAAACTTTTCCTTAAATAATAAGCAATCCCTAAATTTCCTAATTTTACAGAAACGTGTTCTTTGTTATTTAAAGAATATTTAATGTACTCGTGAGTACTTTCATAGATATCGTTAAGCTCTTTAGCTGTTATATCTATTCCATTTTCATTTAAGTTATCTAAAGCCCTTTCTAAAACTTCTTCTTTTCCTGCAACTGTATCTATAACCATCCTTATTTTTTTACAAACCCTATAGTAAAAGTTTTACCCTTTTCATCTACGAAATGTTTCTTTAAAGCTTCCATTTCATCTGACAAGTACTTTTTCTTATAGTTTCTATCATCCACTATAATATAGCCCTTCTTCTTTAAGGTGCTGTTTATCATTCTTACATACCCAGGCTTAATGTCCTTTGAAAGACCAGTTTCTACATCTCTTACGGTTTCCTCAGTTATACCATACAACATGTAATAAGCCAGGGCTTCTTTTTCTCTTGTTAATAAGCGTTCAGCTTTTTCATTAACTGTTAAATACAAATCTATGACTTTTACTATGAAGTCAAGTTTATTACTATATTTTATTATTGAACCAAACCTCATTATTCTAATTTAATTACAAATATACAAAAAAAAATTTTAACTTCCAAATAAAATGTTAATTATTTTTACATTAACAATTTTTGCCACTTTAAAAGTATTGCATATCTTTGTATTATTAAAACCAAAAATAAAATGTCATGGAAATTTATCTTAATTCTCACGAATTTTTTGATAAAGTGTGGGAGAGAGTACCAGAAGATTTAGTATCTAATAAATATATGGACGAAAATTCCGAATTCTTAAAAGACCTAACATTTGAATACTACAAAGATTATTCAGAGGATAGAGTTAGTATAAATTATGTAGCTAAAAAACTTTCAAACTTCTTTAGGCTTCTCTTCATCCACAAGCCTTTATTAAGTGATATAGTAGACGATGAATGGATAAATGCCTATGATTACTAATATATTTGTTTAATGTTTGCGTTACCCCTCCTGCTAAGTTAATTCTTTTCAGGAGGTTTTTTTTTTTTTACATCTTAAGCATCTTATTGAGTCTTGCCCACAATAAAGAATTTTACGTACATTACTTACTTTATTTCAAATCTTTATTCTCTTTCTTTTTCTCTTGAATACCCTATATATCTTTTCAAAAGGTTTTTTTACATCTCCATCTCCTATCTTCTCCTCTTAAAAGTACATTTTAACTTAAAAGCAGGTAAAAATCCTAAAAACATCTCCTATTTCTTTTCTTTGTCTTCTTTCTTTCTCTTATTATCTCTTACATTAATTATCTTTTCTTTTAGTTGTTTCTGTCTGTATGTACCCTGTATATCTTTTCATAAGGAATTTCTCAATCTACATCTAATAACAAACTTTTCCATTAAAACGTATTAATATCCACTTAAAATTAGGACAGGTAAGGTAAAAAAGCCTGAAAATACCACCTCTCTTCTTTTTTTACTCTTCATCTACACTCTAATTCTACTAACAACTTACACTTCTAGAAAGTAGTATCTGTTCTGTATGTACCCTGTATATCTTTTCACTATTATTTTGAGGGTCTTTTTTACCAACTAAAAAAAATAAATTTTCCCATTTCCTTGCAAGATAATAAAAAATAGTGTATATTTGTACAACTAAAGGAACACATATTCACACAGAGTTTGAATAAGTGGTTACGAATACAACCAAATGGTAAAAATGTTACAAAATAACTAACAAATTTGTGTAATAATAAAAATTTTAATATATTTGTAAATGAAAAGAGAAACACCTTACCCCGAACGAATAGTCATAACGGTCACTCAAGAAATGAAGGATAAAATGAAAGATATAGCGGCATCTATTGGTTTGGATGTATCTTCTTTCCTAAGAATGAAAATAATCGAAATGATTTCGAATACAGAGTAAAAAATGAAAAAGAAAAAACCATACAAAAAGCCAATAACAAAAAATATCCTACTCCCTACATCTATTGTTGATGTAATAGAGAAGAATTGGAGTAGTGAATCTAAATCTACAAGGGTTAAGAATAGAAATGTTATTGCTTATAGAATTGCATCTAAAATATACTCAGACCAAAGGGACTGTAAGTATTTTGTTGCTGTTCCTAGCGCATACTTCATGAAGCTATTTGCATCTAATTATAGAGAGGTTTTATCTAAACTTATAGAGGAGGGGGTTATTGAAACTTTTTCATCAAAGACATCCCAAGCAAGTTATTTAACCACAGCCGCAGCTGTGAAGTATACTGGTAATCCTAAAGCTAAAGGTCTTTCTAAAAAATACAGAATCTCTAAAGATTTTTATATTCCGTTATTAGAGTTAAATGATGAATTAGGTACATCTAAATACATTGTCTATAAGAGTAACTATAAGAAACCAGTAAAAAAGAGAGAAACCACTACACCTCAGAGCACCTCTACTTTTAAGAGGGGTAATAAGGCAACACAAGTGCAAATAACGTACTCTCCTAAGAAATCAGCAGAGGAGTATGAGAAAGAATTCCTTAGAAACATTTCTTCTATTGAGATAAACACAAAAAAAATAGAGGAAGAAGCTAAGAAAAAAATTGATAACTTAAATGAGAAAGATTACATAGTATCAACCAATACAGAGGATGGTGATAATGTATATGTTAAAGTTTACTTTTTAAAAAGAAAAATAACTAAATACCACTCTTATAAGCTAAGCAGGATTAAGCAAGAAGTTAATAAGACTGGAGAATTGTTATTTAAAGACAAGGATTCTTATTATGTGGGCACATTAGAGCAGTTTAGAGGCTATAAGAAGCATAATATGACTGTTTCCTACTCTGAAACATTAAACGCTCTTAAAACGTCTGATTTTTATGCAAAAAGAAACGGAAATAATAATAGATTAGATACTAATATTACAAACATGCCCAACTTTATGTTAGACATTATAAAAGAGGATAATAATTTAGAGAGTATGGACTTAAAAAACAGTCAAATATCTATTTTATCTTACATATTAGAGGATTCAGAGATTAAAGATGCTCCTGACTTCTTAAAATTCAAAGAACTTTGTTACAACGGTATGATATATGACGTAGTAGCAGAGAAGAAGAATATTTCAAGATCGGATGCAAAGGTAGGCTTCTTTGAAGTACTTTTTGGAAAAGTAAACGGATATTATCAAGTCAAACCTTTACTTAAAGAAATGTTCCCCTCTGTTATAAAGTGGACAGATGATTATAAAACTAAACATACTTATAAATGTTTGGCAAGACTGCTTCAAACAAAAGAGTCAGAAATATTTATTGATAACATTTACGAAAGATTAAACGATGAGCTCGATTTTATACTTACTAAGCACGACTCTGTTATTTATAAAGATGAGGATAGAGAAAAAGTCCAACGAATCATTCAAGACTTTTTTGAAGAGATTAATTTCAGAGGAAAGATGGTTATTGAATGAAATAACACACATTAAGACTAAAAAAACGTTCACAGCGTAAAAAAAACATACATGGAATTTGTATTAAGAGATTATCAAGAAGAGGCTTCAAATAAAATAGTAGAGTTATTTAATTCTGAAAAAGGAGGAAAAGAATTGTTTGTACTTCCTACAGGTTCAGGAAAATCGCTAATCATAGCAGACGCAGTAAAGAACTTTGGTGGACCTGTATTAATTATACAGCCGTCAAAAGAACTTCTTGTTCAAAACTACCGTAAGTTTAAGTCTTTTGGGGGCGAAGCTACAATTTGTTGTGCGTCTTTAAAAGAAAAAACTGTTGATGGCGAAGATTATTTTGAAATTGAACCAGGAGAGTGGAAAAAGTGCCGTGAAATATCAGAAGTAACATTCGCAACAGTAGGTACAGTTAAAAAATACATTGAAGAACTTGAATATTTGAAAGTTAATCATGTGGTTATAGATGAAACACATATAGGTTCTCGTAAAGGTTCTCAGCTAAGAAAACTTATAAATAAACTTAAAATAAGACATGTTGCAGGACTTACAGCTACCCCTCTTTATTTAGAAGGGGGTATGAATGGGTCTAGGCTTATAATGATGAATAGAGCTCAGCATACAATATTTAGAAAAATATCGTATGTATCTCAAATAAGTGAAATGGTTAAAAGAAAGTTTTGGTCTCCGCTTAAATATGAAATACACGACCAAGACGAAAGTAGTTTAAAACTAAATAGTTCTGGGTCTGATTTTACAGACAACTCTATGAGAACATTTTATAGGGATAATGATATTGAGACATCTATAATAAATGAAGTAAACAAACAGCTTAAAGAGGGTAGGAAAAGAATTTTAATATTCATGCCCTCTATAGAGGATGCAGAAAATTTACACAACCTTATTCCAGTTAAGAGTGGAATAGTTCATAGTAAGATGTCTATGAAGGAAAGAGATGAAAATGTTAGGATGTTTGGTAATGGAGATATTAAAATTATGATTAACGTTAATGTACTTTCTGTTGGATATGATAACCCTTTGATAGACAGTATAATAACAGGTAGACCAACTTCTTCTATGGAAATATACCTCCAACAAATTGGAAGGGGCGTTAGGATACACCCCAACAAAAAAGATTGTAAAATTGTAGATTTCAGTGGAAACGTAAAAAGATTTGGAAACATTGAAGAATTCCACTTTGAAGATTTAGAAGGATATGGTTGGGGGCTTTTTAATGGTAAAAACGAACTTTTGACAGATTATCCAATACAAAGCAAAATTCGTCCTACAAAAGAAACTTTAATACAGGCTCACGAAGAGAAGTTAGCTTTAGATGGAAAAGAGGAATTTAATGATAAGATTACTTTTTACTTTGGTAAGTTCAAAGGCAAGACTCTAGGGTTTGTATACAAATATCATAAAGATTACTTAGTTTGGATAGCCGACCAAGAAAACTTTAATTGGTATGGAAAAAAAGGGGAAGCCCTTAGAAACGCTATCTTTAAAAAGTTAATGCTTCCCATACCGCAAGGACATTTTGAAATAGATGAGTCTTGGCGAGATAAGAAAGAAGAGGAGGAAGATAATAAGTTAGACAAACTTTTAGAGAAATTTAATATAAATAGACCTTTTTAAAAGGTTTATGGTCCCATATCGGCTCTGTCTCATAAGCAGTTGGAACCGTAATTGGTTACATGTCAGTTCAAGTCTGACTGGGACCACAAATAAATTATAAATAGTATATATATATATGATAGAAGAATGGAAGGAAGTAGAGGGTTATGAAGGTTTTTATGAAGTATCTAATTTTGGAAACGTAAGGTCAAAAGATAGAAAAATCTTTAGTGAAAATCAATTTTCAAAATATTCTTACGATTTTTTAGGTAAAACAATGGTCCCAGTAGATAATGGTACAGGTTATATGCAAATAAGCCTAAGTAAAAAAGGTAAGGTAAATAAAGAATATGTACACAGACTAGTTTATAAAACTTTCATAGGAGAGATACCTAAAAACAAAGAGATAAATCATATTGATCATGATAAAAGCAACAATAGATTAAATAATTTAGAGCTAGTAAGTAGAAAAGAAAACATGGAAAAAATGTCTATGTTTTACTTACATAAAAAAAGAAAAGAGAACCCTGAACTTTTTGAATGTAAGATTTGCAAGGGGCCAAAGACACCTGAGAAAGGAGTTGAGATTTGTGTTAAGTGTTATAAAAAAGAAAGAAGGGGAGGAATAGATATACCTGAATATAAAATATTAAAGGATATGGTTGAAAAAATAGGAGTAGTAAATACGTCTAGGTATTATTCTGTTTCTCATACCACTATAAGAAGGTGGATAAATAGATACAAATCTAAGTAATTTTTAAAATGTTTGGTTCAAGCCCAGGTGGGACCACAGTAATAAGTAGGCCAGGTTAGTATAGATAGAAATGCGCTCGGTTTGTACCCGAGAAACGAGGGTTCGAATCCTTCACTTGGCTCTAATAAAAAATATAATGAAATACGATAGCAAAGCAGACACTCTACTGCACATCAAAAGAGTCTCGCAATTATTAACAGAAGCATCAATCGAATTAATTAGACGTGCAAATGTTCACGATAACTCAAAACTTGAAAGTCCTGAAAAGGAATTGTTTGACGAGTTTACACCTAAATTGAAAGATTGTACTTATGGATCAGAGGAATACAAAGAATATTTGAAAGAATTGAAAGTTGCGCTTGACCACCATTATCAAAACAATTCCCACCATCCAGAATATCACGAAAATGGGGTAAATGGTATGGACCTTTTCGACTTGATAGAAATGTTTATGGACTGGAAAGCGGCAGGAGAAAGACACGCAGACGGAAATATTTACAAGTCGATTGAGATTAATAAAGACCGTTTTAAATTATCAGAACAAGTTGTTGATATTTTCACTAATACAGCTAAACGTCTTGGTTGGTAGTGATGGTTGCAACTATGAATACATATATGACACCTTCCAAAAAAACTAATATTGTTTTACCACACAAGAATGCTTGATTTCAATACAACTGAATATGATAACCTTAAAATAAGCCAATTAAAGAGAATGGCCGACTATTGGCAAAGACAATACCTTTTAAAAAATGCAGAGAGGAAATATTATGGTAAAATATATTGTCCTTTAAAGAAAAGGTTATATCACGAGTCAAGGATGCATGTAGCCCACTTTATTGACAGGTCTCGTATGTGCACGAGATACCATCCAGATAATGTACATTTAATATCAGAGCAATCCAATGTATGGGATGCAAGGGTGCAAGTGGAAGGCTACAAGTCAAGACATCATAAAGAGTACGAAGAATACCTGAAAGAAAAAATAGGTGAAGAAAAGTTTGAAAATCTCTTGGAGTTATCAAAACAAAATTGTATCTTTGTGAAAGAAGATTACATAGAATTAATTGAAAAATATAGGGTAGATGAGTGAAGAACAACATCCATTTTTTAGGCTTACGGAACTTATACAAGAGTACGACAAAAATAAAAACAGCTATGACGCAGAAGAACTGCAAAATATAAGAGAAAACATTTCATTAACTTTATTCTATTTAGCTGATTCTGCCTCTAAAGCTATAAGCAACTTTGATTCCGCTGATTATGAAAGGAAAAGAAATTATGCTGAACTTATTGAGGAACATAGGTACGATGACGAAGGTAACAAGAATACAGTTGCTGTAACTGAGAGTTTAGCAAGAATAGCCAATAAAGAGAAAGAAGAAGCTTTAGTAGAAGCATTAAGACAAAAAGAAAAGGTTAGAATAATATTAAGCTCTACAAACCAAATTCTAAATGCTATTTCTTCAAGATTAAATATGATAAAACAGTAAATAATGTCAAAAAAAGAAAAGAAACTAATAAATAAAGCCTTAGAGGAGTTTAATAATTTATATGCAGGAGGAAAACTTGTAAATTTAGGCGAACACCCGAGATATCCTGAAAAGGTTTTAACAGGTAGGCCAAGTATTGATTATGTGACTGACGGAGGTTTTCCTAAAGGGAGATTAATACTTATAGCAGGAGAAAAGAGTGCTGGTAAGAGCTCCTTAATCATACAACTTGCTGAATTAATAGGCGAGAGGATTTTATATATAGACACAGAGATGACTCTTAGTACTGATTATATAGAAGCCTTGGGGTCAGACCCTTACAAAATAACGCATGCAATTCCATCAACCACAGAACAAATGTGTGATATAATCAGGGAGCAAATTCCAAATTTTGATGTTATAGTCGTCGATAGTATAAACAATTCTGCTAGTGAGGAGCAAATTCAAAAAACTGCTGGGGAAAGGACAATGGCTAATAGAGCTTTAGTGTTATCAGCTCAATTACCAATCATGGTTGGGTTGTGCAACCAATATAATACGACATTAGTTGTCTTATCCCAAGTAAGAGACAACATGAATAAAATGAACAAGTACTCTCCAGATACTATAATTCCTGGGGGAAACTCATTACACCACAACAGTTCTTTGACTTTAGAACTTTTTAAATCTTCTTTACAAAAAAGTAAAGATATAGACCCCCTAAGTAATAAGAAAGAGAGTATTGATGGGAATATGGTTAGAATAAAATGTACTAAAAACAAAGTAGGAAAGGTTAATAGAGAAGTTTCCATAAAATTTACTTATGGAAAAGGGTACACTGAGGAATCGGACATTGCTTCATCTGCTGTAAGATTAGGAATATTAACAAGAGCTGGATCTTGGTATAAATATGGAGAAACTTCTATTGCACAGGGAGAAGATAATATTGCACCTGTATTAGAAAATAATCCAGAACTACTTGAAGAACTAAGGAGTAAAATAGAAGAGTTAACTAAAAAAGAATAAAAATATAGTATGAAAAAAGAATGTTTATTTTAAAATGTGGATACACGAAGGAAAAGAAATTAGGTCTCTAAAAGACATTCCAAAAGATGCCATAGGATTCATTTACGAGATACAGGACGAAGAAGGGATGAAATATATAGGCAGGAAGTCTTTAAAGTCTGTTACACGACCTATAATTGCTAAAAGCACTTACGACAGGTTAAAAAAAGAAGGTGAACCAGTAACAAAGACTAAAAATAAGAAAAAATCAAAAAAAGGGAAGCCAGTTTGGAATTATAGAAAAATAGTTGAGAAAGAAACCGACTGGAAAACTTACACTGGTTCAAATAAAGAGTTAAATAGTAAAATAAAAAAAGGAATAAGAATAACCAAAAGAATTTTACAGTTCTGTTTTAATAAAAAACAAATGTCTTATTATGAAACAAAACACCAAATGTGTGCAGGAGTAATAGATGAAAATAAAGATGAATATTATAACGGAAATATTTTAGGAAAATTCTTTGAAAAAGACTTAAAACAATAGACATGGAAAAGAAAGAAATTACAGAAGCTTATAAAATAGCAAACAAACATGCAGAAACTTTTGAAGATGCTGTACAAGTAGGTATCCAAATGGCTATCAACGGAGAAGTTATTGTAGAACAAGGTAAAGTTTTTAGAATTGAGTAGTATAAACTGTACAAACCCTTATTGTAAATGTGAACCTGGAACCTGTAAGAGATTTTACCTTCTCGATTTAGATAGAGAAAACTTAGGAATAAAGTATAACGAAGGCAAAATACCTTTAGATAAGGTACTTTTCACTCAGTTTCCTAAAGCAATTCAAGCAATAGCTAAATGTTCTATGTATGGACACGAAAAATACAAAGAATATGATAAAGATATGCTTAATTTCAAAAGGGTAGAGGGAGGAAGTCAAACTTACGCTGATGCAGTATTAAGACATTCTATTAACAAGAGCGAAAAAGACCCTGAAAGTGGTTTACCACACATTTATCATAAAGCTTGGAATGCTCTTGCTGAACTTGAATTATGGATTGAAGAAAATGAAAACTATGAAAAATAAACCTTATTTTAAGTGTACTGTGATGTTAATTAAGCCTAACGAAGCAGGCATGGAAAGAATAAAAAATGAAATGTTGGAGGGGATTTCCCCCGAAAAACCAACAGATGAAAACGGACAAGATGCCGAGTGGTATAGAAACCTCGGGCTACCTGTACCCGAAGAATTAAAAAGTAGCCCAAAAAGTACTATTTTAAGTGTTGACTTAGATTTAAATGACGATGAAGTAGATATTACGTATAAAGACGCAGTTATTGACATATCTGAATTTGCATTCATTGAGCAAAATGAAAAGTTTGGGTGCACCCTATATACTAAAAACGGCTACGAATTGACAGTTAAAGAAAGTATAGAAGAAATAATTGAAAGAGTGTATGGTTAATTAAAAATAAATAACTATATTTGTATTACAAAACAAAAATTATAAAGACATGATTAAATTTTTTAGCCTTAGCAGAAGAAAAGGGAAATTTTATTTGAAATCAAAAGAACCAAAAGAAGGGTATGAAGAAGTAACTTATGGTGAAGGTCAAAAAACCTACCATCAATACCATAAATCAATTTCAGGAATCCCCTCTCACTTTGGAACTAAAGAAGTAGATTACAAAGGTACAAAACTGAATTTCTTAGAATTAACTTTACAGGATGGCGATGTTACAAACAAGCTGTCAGTAAACCTTTACAATAGGAATGGGTACACAGATGAAGCCAAAGTACTTATTTCAGCCTTAAACGGCTTAGAATTAGGTGAGAAGGTTGTCTTGAACCCAACAGTTAGTAAAGTTACTGGTAAAAACGGTAAAGAGTACACAAATCTAAATGTATACATCAATTACCTAAATAGGACAGATGAGAAAGGCAGAAACCCCTCAACAGGATTTATCCACTTTGATGAAATTCCAAAACCAGTAGAAAAGGTTGTTGCGGGCAGGTCTACTTGGGATTGGACAGAACAAACAGAATTCTATTATAAGAAATTGCAAGAAATTGAAGAGAAGTTTAAAGGAGTTGAGCAGAATAGTAGTGATGAAGAAAATCCTGTATCACAGCCACCAGAAACAGATGAATTACCCTTTTGATTATGATAGACACTAATAACTTATGGAGGTTTGAAGCTATGTTTCACAACAGGTGGTTAAACTTCTTGAAAAGAGAAACTGGAGCTTCATTTGTAGCTTATGTTAGATATAAAGATAACTATGAAATAAGGGTTAAAGGAGTCGGGGATGAAACATTTTTCATAGAGGTCCCCAATCCGCAAGAAATAGCCGAAGAAGATTACAGAGATATGGTCAAACAAATTAATAATTATGGAACAGATATGTAAATCAGAATACAGTTATCTAAAAGATACTGGACAGCTAAAAGATATAGATAAATCTTTTACTGGAAACTGGGAAGAAGATAAGGACAAATTTATAACAATGTATGAACAAAACCAGCAAGCTCTACAAAACATACCCTTAACTTTAGAGAGCTTATATGATGATGATGATGATGA
>Ga0079225_10000937_pt1 | contig 16129 bp, 16 predicted proteins | sample Poulit2012_FD_76344 | JGI IMG/M metagenome (GOLD analysis project Ga0079225, IMG submission 76344) | Agricultural soil microbial communities from Georgia to study Nitrogen management - Poultry litter 2012 | ecosystem: Environmental > Terrestrial > Soil > Agricultural land | place: USA: Georgia... | reverse complement strand
CAACCTGGACTCTTATTGTTCCTGCGCCCACGGTGCCGGCCGTCAATTCAGCCGCCGCGCTGCTCGCGAACGATTTACTATTGATGACCTGCGCGAACAAACAGACGGCATCGAATGCCGCAAGGATGCTGGAGTGCTAGATGAGATCCCCAGCGCTTATAAAGATATCGACGAAGTCATGGAAAACCAAAAGGATTTAGTCGAAGTACTGCACACACTGCGGCAAATCGTCAACGTCAAGGGGAATTAAATACAACAAATACATAACGTAAGAAAGCAGGCCTGAATGCATGTATAGCCTTAACACTAATAACTCAACAATGATGAGCATGAGAATGTTAAATGCATTTGCATTAGCAATACCCTAGGCTACAAAGAATATACATCAGGCCTGCCACTCACAATTTTTGTTATTCTTGCTAACTCAACAAGACAAGTTGAGTCTATTATTTAGGCTCCCATTCAACCTTGACGTCACCATTCAAAAAGGTCTGACAAGCCATACGAAAACCCTGCTCAAAATCATCCTCAGTTAAATGGCGGCGTTCCTTAGGTTTTATTTTATCGGTGTTATCTTTACCTTCAACGATACGACACTTACAAGTACCGCATATACCGCCACCACATTTAAATGGAATTCCGCCTTGCTCTCGGATCGAGATGCGTAATAAATTACTTTTCTCAGGCGCTTGAACCATTTTATTGTCATTTGTCACGAAAGTGATTTCAATCATAGACTTATTACCAAGTTGAATTATCAATCTTCTCCAAGCGAACTTCGAGACTGCCAAAAGTAATCAATTCATTAATCTCCGCCTTAGCCTCTTCCAGCGTGTCAAAAGCTTCTAAAAACTTGGTAGGCACTCGATTAATGCCACCATCATCTTCAACAATTTCTACGTAGCCATCGCCTTGGAGTTGCGCAAGATGAAAAGTCGCAAGGTGCTCCCCATAAAAATAATATTTGTAAGCCTCAAGAATTGTGGCATCTGCTTTTAAGTTAGATTTGTAAACCCCTGGCTTACTTGTGACCACTACATACATATGAACCCTCCTTAGTTTTCCTCAGGCGTTAGTTTTAATCGGCTCAACATCCTGCGTTAACTCAATATCGTGAGTTACCCAAAGCTGGCATACCAATCGATATCCCTCATCAAGTTTCGAACCAAGTATTTTTTTCTCTTTCCAATTAGGTTCCGGTAGGTGTTCTGCTCCAGCAATGATTTTAGAGGCACAAGTGGCGCATTTCCCCATACCGCAACGGTAAGATAAATTGGGAAAAGGGAATTGTCGTATGCCTGCACGAACGACTAAATTTGAATTTTCTTTTACTTCACCCTCGAACATCTCGCCATTTTTATGTAATTTCACCCTGATCATCCATATACCCTTATATTGAAAATATAATTTTATATTTGTACCTTGAGCTTAGGCTGCACCCAGTGTGGGTTTCTTCTGTGCAGCCCCTTCTTCAATAGCTGCATATGTAAAACTGTCGCTATAAATGTAATCAGGATCAGCTCCTTGTTGGATTAACAGTTTGCGCACGTCACTAATCATTTCAGGAGAGCCACAAAGGTAAAATGCGAGTTCAGATGCGTCAGTAATATCCTCTTTCAGTACTTCTTGTACGTAACCGCGTCTACCCTTCCATTGTTCTGACGGGCGCGACAGAACCGGCTCATACCGAAATTCGCACAGCCTATCAGCCCAGGACTCAAGTTCTTCTTGTAAAAACAAATCCTTCTCTGTACGCATTCCCCAATAAAGTGACACAGGAGGGCAATCCTCATCATCCAATAAGGACTCAAGAACCGAACGCACTGGTGCAATGCCCGTACCTGTGGCGATAAAAACCATTGGCCTCCAATCATCCGCTCGATAATAAAATTCACCATGCGGCAAGGAAAGCTCTAACTTATCCCCTGGCTGTAATTTATCCAGCACGACATTAGTGAACCAACCATTCGGAATGCGCTTAACATACAAGTCGACCATGTTCCCAAACGCAAAAGCAGAAACCATTGAGAAACTTCTTTCTGCTCGCGCGGGATAATTGATATGCAAATGCTGTCCAGGCAGAAAATCAACGTCAATTTCGTCGTCAATTTTCAGACTGAGATAAACAACTTCATCCGTCAGAGGGGTTTTCTCTAAAACCTCTGCCTCAGCCTGTACCGAATCAGGTAACAGCACGGCTCCTCTCGCAGGAGTAACAACCAAATTCTCTTTAGGCCGTGCTTGACAGGCGAGTGCATAACCCAACTCATGTTCTTCCTGAGTTAGCGCCATTGGAAATTCCTCATATTCAACCGCACCCTCATCGAGCTTGACACGACAAGTAGCACACCCTCCAAAGGTGCATTCATGAGCCATAGGTACCCCTACTCTCATGGCAGCATCCAAAATGGACTCTCCATCATTCACCTCAAAAGTTTCGTCGGTCGTCGAAATTCGCACGTTGTAACTCATGATGAATACCTCTTGGTTTACCCTGACCTAAACAGCCTTGCTTAAAAAACACTACAAAATTGCACAGCGGTAAGCGGCCTTGCAGGGTACTGCGAGGTTTGCAAAGCACGCTTTTCCGCAAATCAACAAAACGAAAGTTACTTCTTAATATTTGCCTCTACAAGTACTTCCATCCCCTCTGACTTTAAATGATCAGCTAATGCTTGAAGGCCTGCTAAACCAGCTTGAGTATCCTGTTCGCCATTGCCGCCACTTAGGCCAATTCCACCTATCACTTCTCCATCAACAACGATCGGAAATCCACCAATAAACGCGGCAAATTTGCCTTCAAAACTTAATTGGATTCCAAATGCCTCATTGCCAGGCAGTGCAGGACCATCTGGGGCTGTTGTAAACAAATGAGTAGAACGCTTGTGACCCGCAGCTGTAAACGCTTTATTCCATGCAATTTGAGGCCCAGTGATACGAGCTCCATCCATCCTTTCCAAAACAATAGGAAAACCACCTGAGTCAACAACGCAAACACTTTCCAAAACACCTATTTCCTTAGAACGTTTAATAGCTGCCTTCGCCATTAAACGTGCTTGCTCTAGACCTAATTCAACTTTTGTTCTCATACCTTTTTCTCCAATATTTTCAGTTAGATTTAATTAAAGAACTACTAACTTCCTTGGTAAACTGTCTTAATCTGCACAAAGAAATCCAGACCAGCACGACCGGACTCCCTAAAAGTGGCTGTACTTGATCGCTTAATTCCGCCAAACGGCGCATTAACAAGGTTTCCTGTAGTGGTTCTGTTTATTTTTACAGTCCCAGACTCAATGTCATTAACAAATCGGTGCATTAAGGCAGGATCTTTGGTAACTATCGAAGCTGACAAACCGTATGGAGTATCATTAGCCACTTGAATAGCTTGCTCATAACCATCAATTTCGATAATTGCCAACACAGGCCCAAAGATCTCTTCTTGAGCTATCCGCATCTCGGATGTAACGTCGGTAAACACTGCTGGTGAGACAAAATAACCATTGTCGTAACCCGGTCCCGTCAATCTATCACCGCCCATTAGGTGGGTTGCTTCTGATTTACCGATAGCCACATACTCCAGCACTGTTTTTAATTGTTGTTTAGTTGCTAATGGGCCTAGCACCACCCCTTCATCAAATCCATTCCCAACTTTAAGAGCCTTAACTGCAGCCAACAATTTGTCAGTAAATTCTTTTTTAACCTGCTTATCTACTAAAATCCGACTTGTTCCAGTACATGCTTGGCCTGTTAAAGAAAGACCACCCTGAACAGCCAGCTGAACCGCATGGTCTAAATCAGCATCTGCCATTACGATCAGTGGGTTTTTGCCACCCAGCTCCATTTGTAACCGAGTTCCCATGTCAGCTGCTCGATGAATTGACTCACCAGCCGCAGTAGAGCCTGTAAAGGTCACTGCTCGTACCTCTGGGGAGCTAACCAACACAGATCCTATATTCGAAGCTCGACCCGTAACAAAATTCAAGACCCCTGCTGGTAACCCCGCGTCAGCCAAGGCTTCTACCAACCTATAGCCTGATAATGGAGCATCCGTTGAAGGCTTAAAAACCACACTGTTACCAGTGATCAAGGCCGGGGCAATCTTGCGCGAGGGAATAGAAATAGGAAAGTTCCAAGGCGCTATTACTGTTACCACCCCCAAAGGCTCTGGGTGACTATAGACAAGCATCTTTGCGTCATCTTGAGGATAGGTATCACCAGTATAAGTTTGCCCCTCAATCGCATAAAACCTTAACGTCTGCGCTGAACGCATCACCTCGCCACGCGCCTGATTGAATAATTTTCCTTCTTCGCGCGTTATTTCCCGACCTATCTGATCTGCGCGCTCTTCCAGCAAGTCAGCTGCTTTGAGTAATATATTGGCGCGTTTATTGATGGGTGTCGCCTTCCAAGCGAGAAATGCAGCTTGAGCCGCCTGTAAAGCGTTTAGTGCATCCTCTGCCTGAGAGTCTTGAAACAGGCCTACAATGTCGTCATTGTCTGCTGGGTTAATATTTTGATAAATACCGTGGTCAGTACCCACCCATTTTCCATTAATGTAGTTTTTGAATTCCACACTCTCGAGATTTTCCACTGCTCTGATACCCTTTGAAATATTTGAAATCTGTATACTGAATACAGCCCATAAAAACGCAGCAGAGCTCTGTTGCTCTGCTGCGTTATAGTGAGTACCGGTTAGGCTGCTGCCTCGATTGTTTCGAGCGGAATATCGCCAGCAACATAATCATAATAAAGAGCGGTGGTATAAAGCAGACGCATTTCCGCACCAATTTCACAAATGCGCAAGCATCTCTGCTGCAACTCTACCGTATCAGCATGCTCTAAAACGATTTGATATCCACGTTCGCCATGAATTTCATCAGAAACGATGTGTAGGTCAAAAAACTCGACCTCTTCATCAGTAAAACCATATTTTTCACGCAAAATAGGGGTTTGCTTGCGATAGATATACGGCACCTGTGACTCTAACCCTACAACAAGACCAGCTACTGCAACTACTGGATGCTCACGCATAGCAACGGAAAAGCACCAGGACTGCAAACCGCGTGTAGTTGGCGACATATTATCGGAATTAGTAATGCGTTCACGCGAAGTGCCACAAGCCTCACCAAAACGGATTAGCAAATCAACGTGTCGATCACCACCAATTTCTTCTTCATACATGTTTGCCAGAAGGAAATCTTTCGCCTCTAGAAAGCTGGGGTCATCCGAGGTGCGAGCGTAAATATAGGCTAGATAATCAGCAAATGGGCCCACATAATGGTAGTGATTCTCACACCACTTACCTAAATGTTCACGGCTCAGTAAACCATTAGCCCAAGCAACACTGAAAGGAGCCAAGTTTGCAGATTTACCCTTAATTGCTTCTTCCAGAGCTTTTCTAAACTCTACCTTGTCCATCAACTTAGTCATAGCATTATCCTCTTTAAAGCGAGATGGGTTGATATATCAATTATTCTTGTTTTGATGTTTTAATTGTATATCGTATACAATTCGAATAAATACGGGAAATCCCCTAGTCCAAGTAAAATCTTTCCCAAGCTCCATCTTTTCTGTGATCTGCTGCGCCAACAACCCCAGTATCAAAGGTTTGCAGCAATGCATGCGCACCTCCAAAATCTGCCCTTCCAGCAAGATCCCCAACACCATCCTTGGGCTTTGTATACCCTTTCTCTCTAAAATAGCTTTCATATCCTGCAGGCCAACCACTCTCAATAGCCAAAGAGCGGCTTCCTTCTAAACGCCACCTAGGTGCATCAAGGCTTTCTTGTAGGCCAGCCCCCCAACCCAGGACACGAGTGAGTATTTGTATCTGGCCCTGAGGTTGCATTAATCCCCCCACCACCCCCATTGCCATATGAAACTTACTCCCTTTGGTCGTCAGTCCAGGAATAACCGTATGGTATGGACGTCGATTGGGCCCAACGCCATTAATTTGACCAGGAGCAGCAAAACCAAACCCTCGGTTTTGCAAACAGAACCCCCCTCCAGGGACCGCGATACCCGAGCCAAAACGTTTAAAAATGCTAGACATCAAGTTAACAACCAATCCCTGTCCATCTACGATTACAGTACAAACGGTATTGCCCCCAGGATCCATAACTGTTTCCTGAGCATGTATTAACGCTTTTTCAGTAGCCTGTACTATTGCCAGCCATGCCTCAGGAGTATCAGGCTCAAGCTGTTCCTTCTCTATATTTTTCAAAGCATGCAGGACAGAAAGCCCATGTGTATTAGGTGGACACTGATGCACCTCAAAGCCAAAAAAGCTTTGTTTTAATGGTTGAGTAAAAAAACCCTCGTGTCGTGCAAAATCCTCTGCAGACAATACACCACCATGTGACTGTACTGCCTCTGCAGCACGTTCGGGTAGCCACCCCTGATAGAAACCATCCGCACCCTCTTCCGAGATCAACTGCAAAACTCGACCCAAATCCAAGTTCCTTAATAAGCTATTAGCCTTCGGAGGCTGACCGGCACTAAAAACACGGCGGCATTCAGGATCTTCGTGCAAAACGAAATCAAAGATTTGCCATTCACGAGCAGCAACAACCCCCAATCGATACCCATCCTGAGCGCAGCGTATAGCATCTATGAATAACTCCTGCCAAGGCAGTTGACCATACCGCTCATACAGATCCTGCCAACCACGTACGGCACCAGGTACAGTCACACTCAAAGGATGTCTCTCTGGGATTCTTTGCTGTGGAAGAAACTCAACTAAGGATGGCTTTAGCCCTAAAGGTGAACGACCAGTACCGTTATAACTAACGACATCTTGGCTTTGTGGCTCATATACCAGAGCAAGCACATCACCGCCAATACTTGTAGCCATAGGCTCAACAACACCCAACACCGCATCTGCTGCTATAGCGGCATCTACTGCGGAACCACCCTTCATAAGAATTCTTTTTGCAGCTTGCAACGCTGCAGGGTGTGCAGTAGATACCACTCCCTCTACCCTATTACTTTCAATTTTTGAGCTACTCATACCATGCACTCCTATGCTTATTCTGCATAAACTCTGACTTTATTAAATCGACTGAACACAATCCGTCAAAACATACAGGATACTGTATACTATTTTACATCTTTTAAGTAACCTACACCTTATGAGCTTTTCCACAAGAAGTAATACCAGCACGCAGGAGGGTGCCCATGGCCGAGCTTTTTTCTTTTATTAACCCGTGGTCTTTTAGTTTTATTGCCGTTCTAATCACTGGCTCTGCGTTTTTACAGGGTGTTGGCGGCGTAGGCTTTACAATGTTCGTAGCCCCTATTGCACTTATGGTATTCCCTGAACTAGTCCCCGGGCCACTATTGACTTTAGGGGGGCTGGTGACATTCCTGACTGCCGCGCGAGAACATCATCACATCATGTGGCCAGCAACCAAACTTGCACTTACAGGTCGAGTATTAGGAACTGCAATAGCTATATTTATATTGAGCTATTTATCACTAATGCTTTTAAATATTGTCTTTGCTGGATTAATTCTTGTTGCTGTTGCGCTTAGTGTGTCAGGGTTAAAAATATCCCCAACTAGAGTTAACCTTGGAATTGCAGGCCTTTTTTCAGGTGTAATGGGCACTCTAACTTCAGTAGGGGCGCCTCCTTTGGCTATAGCCATGCAGCACAGCTCACCGGCAAATATTCGTGCAACAATTGGAAGTATCCTTGCCTTAGGCTCAATGGTATCCATAATTGGTTTAGCATTTGCGAACAATTATGGTGTGGTAGAATTAGCATTGACAATATCAATGATTCCTTTTTTATTTTTTGGATTTTGGCTGTCCAATCATGCGCGCGGTTTGGTGAGTGGGCCGACTTTAAGAAAAGCTCTGTTGATGTTTTGCACCATCAGCGCCCTTAGCTTAATACTCAAAACGATATTCGGGCTATAAATAGCTACCTTTTATTTATTCTAAAAACAGCTTTATCTACCTTCAGCCAGTAAAGCTACGAATCAAAGTGAAAACTCGCTAGCTATATATAAGCACGTGACGGAATCTTGAAACTAAACACTAAACAACGATGCCAAAGAGAAATATGTCTATAAATCGCATTGGTGAGCACCATGAGCCACTATCCGCATTGATAAAAAACCGTATACGCCAGCGCATCATTGATGGCGAATTCTTACCGGGGGCGCGCCTTGTTGAGCATAAACTATCAGAAGAAATGGCCGTGTCGCGTATTCCCATACGCGAGGCGCTGCGCTCTCTTGCTGCCGAGGGTTTGGTAAATATAGAACCTCACCGTGGAGCTTTTGTTGCAACTCTCTCAAAAGAAGACGCCATGGACATGGTCGAAGTACGTGCTGCTCTCGAGGGTTTAAATGCCAAGCTTGCCGCTCAAAACATCAAAGGTAGAGATGTTGAAAAACTCCAAAAAATTCTTGAAAAAGGCACGCAAGCTATAGAAAAGGGCGATCTTGATGCCTGTAAAAAACTAAACAGTAAATTCCACAATACATTAGCAACTATTCCTGGTAATACCATTTTGATGGAGCTTATCACTTCATTACGCGAACGCACAGCAATAGTGTTTACTGCTAATACCATTCTGAAAGTTCGAGAAAACTGGCTGGAGCACGAACAAATTTTACGTGCCGTGATCAGTGGTAATGCTGAGTTAGCAGCCTTGCTAGCGACTCAGCACGTTTACAATGCGGCCAAAGCAGCATCAGAAGAACTTGGTAAACAAGAAGAAGCCAGCTAATTCTCTCTGATTACATATAGTAAAATGCGCATATCCCCCAGAACCACAAGATGTAACTTGAGCTTCAGGGGGATAGCAGGCCTTTGAAAAGTCTTCACACTAAATCACAGAATACAGTGATTTACATTAGATAAACCGCCAATAAGGCTGAAACAAGGATTCCCACAATAACTGGAATAAAGTTGCGTCGGGCCAATTCCACCGGATTAACCCCAGCAACACCAGCATCAGCTGCTAATCCAAAAGCCCAAGCTGTCAACGTCCCACCACCTGCAAATATAGAAGCCACCTGACCAACCGCAGCTAGAGCAGCTACATTAATTTCAGTACCTGAAGCGAGCGCAGCTGACAATGAGCCAACTAACGGCAGGCCTGAAAACCCAGAGCCATCTAATCCTGTTAACAATCCTATGAATGCGATACCGTAAGCCAGAAGGAATTTACTGCCCTCAATAAAATAGCCAATATTATTACCAATATCAAAAAGATAGCCCGCTGAGCCTTCCCCTATCACGCTTTCTGCCTGACCTGGATGACCAATAAAAAAGAACCCAGCAATCGGAATGACTGGTGCAAAGATCTTAATTGCAAATAAAAAACCCTCTCGAATATGCACAGTGATGTTCTCTAGACAGTTATTCCCGTGAGCAACCACACAATTTAATACCAACAAAAGCGCCGCAGTCCCCCCAAGCAAAGCCGTTGCTCCACCACCTCGGATTGCAGATTCAGGTGTAAAGAGTGCTCTAAAAACCATAAGCCCAACAATGCTCAGCAATACAACTGGCACCAAACCCGCAAAAAATCTTGCTCCTCGTAACTGTTGGGGTTGCTCGGTTACTATTCTTTCTTTGTCTTCAGTTGTATTGCTTTGCGTGACGTCTTCCGTTCCAGAGCCCACAGAGGCAGCCAAACCTGTTTTTGGAGCTTTAGTTGACAGTTTTCCACTGCGCATATCGCGCCTTAAAGTGTAAATGGAAATAGCCACAGCAACGACCCCTGTAACTAAGGAAAATAAAAATGCATAAGGTAAAATTTCATTTGTGCCAATACCCGCAGCTGTCGCTGTAAGACGGTTTGCTCCTTGAATAACAGGGTCAGCAGAAAGAGCCATACCGTGCCCAAATAAGTTAACGGCAGTAGCTGCCCCCATAGCTGGCAAACCTATTTGTACTGCAACTGGCAAAAGCACTGTACCCACCAACGCTATTGATGGCGTCGGCCAAAAGAAAATTGCGGCTAAGTACATGCCGATGCCCAGAACAAAAAATGCCGTCCATGGACCAACCATCAATCTTTGCATTGGCGCAACCATGATACGATCAGCACCCTGTTGGCGCAAAGAACCCAACAACGCTACCATGATGGCAATAATCAACATGATGTCGAAAAGTAGCTTTCCTGCATTAAGCAAGCCTGAAAACGTCACCTGCGCACCAAAAACAAGATTATCCAGAAACCCAAGATGCGGAGTCTCGGCAAAAAAACCGACCAAAAACAACCCGATAATGGAAGGGATAATGACATCTCTACGAAATACAATAGAGACAATAATCGCGATAACAGTCAGTATATAAATCCAGTGCGAAGCACCAAGGCTGACCAATTCTACCTGCTCCATACGAAAATCTCCTCCTAGTAAACATGACAATCGCTAGTATGTATATAGTATTCTGTATACATTAGTGCAAAGCGTAACACTTATTTATGTTTAAAATATACAAGGTTAACCCTTATATTTAGATAGGAAAAACCAGAAGGAAATTTTAAAACCATGTAATCCTTATGTATCAATGCCTACAAGGGATCTTTGGTTTTACGAACTATAATCACAACCAGGAAGCAAGAGAGAACGAATGGTATCGCATATAACTCAGCAAGAGAAAAATGTATACCGTCCTCATCTAATACAAATAAACATTATAAAAAAGCAAAGCTCTTTTAATAGAGAGGAGAAGCAAATTTAAAGGGCAGCCATACTGGCTGCCCTTTAAAGCTTATATTTATACAAAGAAAGCTTTTTATATAATCAAAGGGGTTAGGTAAACCGCCATCAAAAAGGCGGTAATAAAACGCATAAAAATACCTACCAAAACAGCAAATATTGTTTCTTTTTCAGTAAGATCTGAGTTTTCTGCCCAAACCACCGGTATCTGCCCAAAAACGGCTGATAATGGCAGCCCTGATGAGGCCAACACAAATGAACCGACCACCAAGGATGGATCAAGATTACTGGCAATACTTTGCAATTCTCCCATAGCTAAAGTAGGGCTAACAAGGATTGATAACAACCCCGTTTCCGGATGGATGTTTATGGAAAGCAAACTTGATTCGAGCCAACTGCTAAAAGGTTGCCAAATCCCTGCGTAATCCAAAACACCAATAAAAAAATAAACCAATGCTACTGCTGGTATCAAAACCAGCAGCAGCAGTTCCACTCCTTCTTTTGCAGCCTTGAAAAATACCGTAGAGAAATCAGCCGTAGGTGTAAAGCGCGGCATTAACAGCAGATCTTTGTTTTTTACATCCCTAAAAAGCGTCAAAGATAAAAGCCATGGTGAGATAATAAGCGGCATAAAAACGGCGATAACAACAACAGCAAAAACATTAACTCCTGAAAGGGTTAAAGCTACCATCCCCAACATAAAAGTAGAAAACGACTGTTGCGACTGAACCATTGTGGCCACAGCAATTTTTTGCTCGTCTCGAGTCGCTCCCGCTTGGCGCAAGATTGAGCCTGAGATACGGCCTGCAGCATTAATATCCCCAAAAATATTGTATACACTTGGGATAATAACGGCTGGATTAACCTTTAAATAACGCATTGCTGGCACAAAAACACGCATCATTGCATCAGTAAACCCCAAACGTTCAAATAAACGTCCTAAGATGACACTAATGATAACCGCAATCCCTACGGGTCCAGTCAAAAACACATCTACGACAACAGGCTGGACAGATTGAATCAATACATCAAATCCATTGGCCAAAATACCAGGAGAAATTAATAAGGTCAGTAACCCTAGACCCAAAAGGCCTAAACCTATCGCTTCAATGCGCTCAAAGCCGCGTCGTTCTCCCTCCTTTGATGGAACCGAGTCACTTGTATGACTAACTACGGTTTCTGTTTTCATGTTTTGTCTCCCTTTTTATACGAAATCTGCTGGCAATGTTGCCAAATTCTTCCCCAGCAAATGTGCCTCTGAAAATTTCTCTGTATATTTCTGTAATGCTTGATTACCCACCTGATGCACCGGTGTAGAAGTCACTCGCTCTCTGAAAATAACCACCTCAACATCTGGCAGTAATCTTTGCAGAGCACGTGCTAATGGCATACCATTTTCTAATATTTCCAGTACATGACTATTCCCCACCATAAACTTCAAGCCTAATTCCTCAGCTTGTCTAATGAGCTCGTGCCCTTCATAGACCCTACTAATTGATGCTACGACAGTGTCTATCTCAGGGTTATCTGCAACAGCTTGACACATATGTTCATGAGTAAATCCAGTATGAGGAAATATATGTAGGATGGCATTTATTTTTTCATCTGGATCGCCTGCCATGATACGGCCTCGCGTAACTAAACTAACATCTGTAATACCGTCAGCACCCTTAATGGCTCTCTCTGAATCTAGCAACTCTTGCTCTTTTTCAAGTCCCATAAACTCCTGTAGGCGAGCCAATATATCGTTCATGGTATTAACATTTTCAACTGGACTACCTACAAACATCACATTGCCATGCTCACCACCATAAGAAATGTCTGCTTTGTACACTTTATGCCCGTGTAAATATGCGATGCCTGGGTGCAATCCATGGAATGCTTCATGACATTCAAAAACAGCTACCTGATATAAATCCAAGTAATTTTTCAGGGTTACCCCACCACAACTTGCTGCGTCAGCAACCGGATGATGCGCAACAATAGCATCAACCCCAGTCGCTCCTGCGAGCTCAATACCTAACTCAGTCATGGTCATACAAACCGCAATTTTATTAATCTTTTTTTCGCGAGAGCCATACACCAAAGAAGGGATTTCTAAAACCTCCTTACCATAAATGCCAGACGACTTCATTATCACAAATGGATGCTCTGACTCATATTGAGCCATATCCGCTGACTCTATCATCCGTCCGCCTGTAATTACGTTTAGGGCATTGAGTACATCAATGGATGTTGTCACTTAATCCTCCTTGAAAATAAAAAAACGCCGACACCCATCTGACAGTGATCCTGTAGATGAAAGTGTCGGCGGTACGTAGCGTTTCTAGCAGAAAGCCTAGTGAACCAGCCTCTATGAAAAACGTTGCTAAGAGTATCTAAGCCTAATTTAAGCTGAGATACCGCTCAACATCGTCATCAAGAATAGCTAATGTCGCAGAAAGAGCGCTGTGTGCGTCATAATCCTTAAATATATGAGCAACTTGAAAACCATATTTTTCAATCAATACTTCTTTAAACTGTTTTTTAAAAGCCTTTATCAAACAATAATCCGCTATATCACTGACCAGTGGATTCTCTTCGCTGATTTTCTCCAAAGCTAAGATGCGCTTATTAACAGCAACTATTAAAATCTTATTATTAAAAACATCTATACGCAGTGTCGAAGCACCAGTGGAAAACAAAGCGACATTAATATTATTGTAATCACGCGACAAAGCTTGTTTTAATTCACCCAAGTTTTGATAATAAATGGCATTCATGATTTTCCACAAGCAAAGTACGCAGTGAACTGTTTAGGCTTGAACTGTATAGAGTATACGATCTGGCTTTATTTTTTATTTAGTATTAACACCTAGGAAATTTCCATCAAAGCTCCAGCCTTCTATAAAATAAGAGTACTAACCCCAATAATCCTAAAACAATAAACATAGGCGATGCAACAGCCCAGCCAAACAAATCTGTCCCAACCCCTGTTACCCAAGGACCCAGCACCTGACCAAGATTGCTGCCTTGCATATATAAGCCCAGAGTGATTGGAATTGCAAAACTAATTGGAGCAACCAATGGTGCAGATGACAATACAGCTGTCGGTAGCATTCCTCCTGTACCTGCAAAAAACAAAGCAGCAAGTGTGATCCAATATGGATTTTCTTCTGGAGCAAAAATAATCCCCCCCATAACGGCCATAGTAGCAAAGGAAATGAAGAAAATTTGCAGCCTGCTGATGCCACGGCTTAACAGAACACCAGAAAGTAAATTACCACCTACATTCGCAATTGCTGCAAAGCCTGTAATTAAGCCTGCGTGTAAATGCCCCAAACCTAATGACTCAACCACAAGAAGTGGCAAAAAGTTATAAAAAGCAAAATACATAAGGTTGTAGCATGAGAAAATCAAGGTAACTTGGGCAGCGGCGGGAACGGCAAGTACAGCACGCAACAAAGCTCTCAATCGTTTGATGGTTATTAGCCGTAAGTGCTGAGCACTCGCAGGAACATAACGACATGCCAATAAAAAAGCTATAGCCGCTATCAAAGCATTTACGAGCCAAACAGTGCGCCAGTCAGAAAAGAGAGGGCCAACAAACATCATGACAGCAATGCCCGCCGGCATGAAGCAACTCCAAAAAGACATAGCCATGTTTTTGTAATCAGGCCGTACGTGCGATTGCACCAGCGTAGGCGCTGCTACTGTAATCAAGATAAATCCTAACCCTTCAACCATGCGCAAACTATATAGCAGCCACAAGGACGGCAATAAAGGAGCAATGAAGGAGCTCACACTAATAAAAAGCATCCCTAAAAGAAGCGAATGCTTTAATCCTGTACGAAGAACTATGCTTGCAATAGGAATGCCCCCCAACATACCCATCACTGAGAATACCCCCCCTAGGCTCCCAATAGATGTGTGATTTAAAGATAGGTTGTCTATTAAGAATGGGGCGGCAATGGACACTTTAACAACCTGCAATGCAGAAACTATTCCACACAACACACACACCAATACTGCTAACCAGTTATTCTCTTCTTGCAATTTCGTCTTGTTCTGACTTTCAGCAGTGGCATTTGGCGCCTCAGCTAGACTAAGCTTTACCATAACCAACCATTCCTAAAACTATTCTGTGATATGATTCGAGCATACGCACAAAATTGTATACCGTTTGTCATTTATATCGAAATTAGCCTATGCACCAAGATCCCTTACCTCAACCCCAAGGCCACTATCGCACTGCAAGTCGTATTGGTCAGATAATATTTACAGCAGGTATAACCCCAAGAGAAAAAGGGCAGCTAATAGCAACAGGCCCAATTTGTAGTGCTACAAATCTACAACAATATGCTGCAGCAGCCCGTTTGGCCGCAGCCAATGCACTTGCCGCTGCACAAAGCAAACTCAAGAATGATGAACAAATCGTTCAAATTGCATGTATGACAGTATTTATTGCAACAAACGAAAACTTTACCCAGCATTCTAAAATCGCCGACTTTTCTTCTGAGCATTTAATTAAATTACTTGGCGAGAATGCTATCTGTAGCAGAGCCGCTGTAGGGGTTAAAACACTTCCAGGAAATGCATCGCTCGAAATCACCTTAATTGCTGAAGCGGGCTAAAAAAGTCTTACCCGCTCTTTCTTTTTTTATTGTTTATTGTATAATTACCTTTTTATCGCGTTAGCCCAAGTGGTGGAATTGGTAGACGCGTCGGACTCAAAATCCGATCCCGCGAGGGGTGCCGGTTCGATTCCGGCCTTGGGCACCAACCGATAGCAAAAACATTAAAGACCTCAGCCGAGGTCTTTTTTTGTGCCTGAAATTCACCTTTTAAAATAGATTTCAATGGTTTATTAATTTTTGCGTGGCAGATTGTGGTATGAGCCTTTATGCGGCAGAGTTCTTCTCTCTGGCCCTGATTCATTTTTTGGCGGTCGTTGCACCGGGTCCTGATTTTGCCGTTACGGTGCAACAAAGCTTGGTGCACGGTCGCCGTGCAGGCGTATTAACTGCATTAGGTATTGGGGCCGGTATTTCAGTGCATGTGCTCTACACCTTGTTGGGGTTTAGTGCTTTGATGCACAGTACACCATGGTTGATGCGTTTGGCCGAGTTGATCGGCAGTATTTATTTGCTCTATTTAGGCAGCCATTTTATTCAGCATGCTGTGCGCACGGCACGCCAATCCGCCGCCTCATCGGCGCCTGCTGGTACTCAGCCTAAGCTAGACCATTCTGAGTCGGCAACGGTCAAAGCCACCTCACAAAAAGTCCTGCCTTCTGATAGCGCCAATCACGCGACGGTGCAGTCTGCTCGCCGCGCTTTTTGGCTAGGCTTTTTCACTAATGCCACTAACCCAAAAGCAACCATTTTCTTTTTGGCGGTGTTCACCACTGTTGTGAGCGCTCAAACGCCTTTGTATGTGCAGGCAGGCTATGGGCTGTGGATGTGCAT
>Ga0079225_10000936_pt1 | contig 16137 bp, 13 predicted proteins | sample Poulit2012_FD_76344 | JGI IMG/M metagenome (GOLD analysis project Ga0079225, IMG submission 76344) | Agricultural soil microbial communities from Georgia to study Nitrogen management - Poultry litter 2012 | ecosystem: Environmental > Terrestrial > Soil > Agricultural land | place: USA: Georgia... | reverse complement strand
GATAATCAAAACTTTGTAAAAGTGGTGGTTAATGAAAAAAATGATGCTTTATTATTTTCTAGATCCGTAATCCCTTTTCATAGAAATAAAAATTATACTTTTGATTATTATAGACATATTGGAGTTTATGCTTTTAAACCATCGGCTTTACAAGCATTTTCCCAATGGAATTATGGTGCTTTAGAAATGGCAGAGCAAATAGAGGCTTTGCGCTTTATAGAAAATGGGATTAAAATAAGAATGTCTCTTATAAATGAATTAACTTTAGGCATTGATACTCCCCAAGATTTGGAATTAGCGAGAAAATATTTTAGTAATTTATAAGTATGAGTAAATATATTATCTTCCTTCTTTGTTTTTTACAATTTCCGTCTCTCATTTTTGCACAGGGTTGGACTTTGAAAGGTAATGTGAAAAATGAGAAAGGGCAAAACTTAGAAACAGTTCAGATTCAGGTATTAGGAACGGGTATAGAAAGTTTTACAGATGGAGATGGAAATTATGAAATTACTATTTCTGAAAAAAAACGAACTGTTATACGATTTTCTTTATTAGGTTATGAGTATGAAATACTAACTATTGCTAATCCAAAAGATAGTGAAGAACATAAAATAATAATGCAATCCTTTTATACTACTTTTGAACAAGTAGATGTAAGAGGAGAAAGAAGAAGGGAAGAAATTGGCACCATTGAAATTGGTTTAGATCAAGTTCAAAAGTTACCTAGTGCAGCTGGTGGAGTAGAAGGTTTGTTAAAAATTTTGGTGGGAAGTAATAATGAGTTAACATCTCAATACTCTGTAAGAGGCGGCAACTTTGATGAGAATTTAGTATATGTTAATGATTTTGAGATTTATCGTCCATTTTTAGTTAGAAGTGGGCAACAGGAAGGATTGAGTTTTGTAAATCCTGATCTTGTATCTAGATTATATTTTTCTGTAGGAGGATTTCAAGCGAAGTATGGAGATAAGCAAGCTTCAGTTTTAGATGTTCAATATAAAAAACCTACTACTTTTGGAGGTTCCATTGATTTATCCTTATTAGGAGCTAATGCACATTTAGAAGGTGCAAGTAAAAATGGCAAGATTAGATATTTACTTGGTGCGAGACATAAGGCAAATCAGTATTTGTTGCAGTCACAACCCATTAAAGGAAACTATCAACCTTCCTTTACTGATATTCAAGCACTGCTATCTATGCAGCTTCATAAGAATTTAGATATGGAAATAATTGGAAATTATGCAAGGAATAGATTTTCTTTTGAGCCACAATCATCTTCTGAAGCATTTGGACTTGTAAATAAAGTATTACGACTAAGAACAGATTATAAAGGTCAAGAAGAAGATGCTTTTGATACAAGATTTTTAGGGGCAAAATGGTCTCATTATTTAAAGGATAATTTGACATTAAAGTGGAATTTTTCTTTTTTCCAAAGTAAAGAATATGAAAGATACGATATTCGAGGATTGTACGGCTTATATGAAGTGGAGTCAGATTTGGGTAAAAAAGAATTTGGACAAGATAAATTAGCATTAGGAACTGCTGCTTTACATAAATTTGCTAGGAATGAATTGAATTCCCATGTTTTACAAATAGGGCACATGGGTAATGCCGATCTATCTAACCATTTTCTTCAATGGGGTTTAAATTTCAAAAGTATTGGTATAAATGATTTCTTAAATGAATGGCAAAGGAGGGACTCTGCTGGATTTAGCCAACCTTTTCATCCTGAAGATATAATACTAGAAAGTCATGTTAAAGCGGACCATGAATTGACTTATGAGACATTTGATGCTTTCATACAAGATAATATTTTATTTGAAGGAATGAATAAAATGAATTTAAATCTTGGATTAAGAACGCATGTTAATAGTAGAAATAAAGAATGGCTATTTAGTCCTCGTGCGCAATGGTCAATAGCACCAAATTGGGAAAAAGATATGATGTTTAAACTTGCTGCTGGAGTTTATATGCAACCCGCCTTTTATAGAGAAATGCGTGCACCAGATGGTAGTTTAAATACAGATTTAAAAGCACAGAAGTCATGGCAAATAACAGCGGGATTTGATTATCATTTTCAAGCTTTGGCACAAAGGCCATTTAAAGTTTCTGCAGAGGTATTTTATAAGGATTTATGGGATTTAATTCCTTATGAATATGATGATGTAAGAATACGATATCTTGCAAAAAATAATGGTAAAGGATATGCTTATGGCGGCGAGTTACGATTATTTGGTGATTTAGTAAAAGATGCAGAATCTTGGTTAAGTATTGGGTATTTAAAGACAGAAGAGCAATTGTACGATGAGAATATTAAAGAGTGGACCCCAATAAAACCGCGACCAACAGATCAAAGAATGAGTTTTGGATTGTTTTTCTCTGATTATCTGCCTAGATACAAGAATTTCAAGGTGTATTTAAACTTGTTATATGTAACAGGTCTACCAACTCATCCTGCAGGAAAGATAATGGAAGCTGCAAACTATTCTATGCGTTTACCAGATTATAAGAGAGTGGATATAGGTTTTGCTGCTTTACTTTTAGATGGGAAAAAAGAACATAATTTTCCAGTATGGAAACATTTTAAAAATATATGGCTAACAGCCGAAGTGTTAAATCTATTAGGAATAGAAAATACTTTATCTTACCAGTGGATTCAAGATTTTACTACTAATAATATATATGCAGTACCTAATCGATTATCTAATCGATTAATTAATGTTAAGTTGTCAGTAGCTTTTTAAAAAGAATTAAACATGAAAAATCTGGGAATTAAATTTATTCTACTTTATCTATTTCCTTTTTTCTCTTATTGCATTGGGTTTACTCAAGAAAAATGGAAGATTGCAGATGTTCAGGTTTCTTATATTGATAATTTAGGACAATACTATTTCCTTACAAACAACAATTCTACTTTAATCAAAACGGATAAGAATGGAGAGATAATTGCGACTAAAGAATCAAAGTTATTAGGAACTATTGCTTCAATAGATTGCAAGCACCCATTTAAAATTAAAGTGTTTTATCCCAAACAAGGTAAAATTCAAATAGTAGATAATACCTTTGCTGTATTACAAGAAATAGACTTGAGGAAGAATACACATTGGAGTATTGTTGATTTTGCTACCACTAAGGAGGATTTTATCATTCTCTTAGATATTGATAGCCAACAATGGATAAAAGTAGATGAATACGGAAATGAAGAGTCTTATGGGATTCCTTTTGATTTCTTAGATATTGATTGGTCGGACTTTTTAGCGTTTCAAATCAAGGATAATATATGGTCTTTATTGTTCAAAAATGAGGTTTTGTTATTTGATAATTATGGAGGATATAAATCTAAGATACCCTTAGAAATAGAAGGCTCTACAAAAATAGATGCTCCATATCTTTATACTTATGATAAAGGAATATGGATTCAAGAAAATTTAAAAGACTTTTCAAGAAAATCTATTGACCTATCGATAGAAGGTAGTTTTGAAGGCTGGTCAGTTCATAAAAATCAAGTAATTTTACATTTTCAAGAATATGTTGAAATACATAAATTTTAAATTTAAATATAATTATGACTAAACACAAGATAGAGCTTAATGTAACTTTAGATGCCGATAAAATGCCGGAACATATAGATTGGATCGCGCCGGGAGGAGGGCAAGATACACCGAAACCAGCTAAGTCGTTTCTATTATCTCTTTGGGATCCCTCAGAAAAAACTGCATTGAGTATAGACCTTTGGACTAAAAGAATGATGGTGGATGAAATGAATGACTTTTTCTTCCAAACTATGATGTCCTTAGCTAAGACTTATGAAAATGCAACTACAAATCAAGAACTAGCCGAAGAATTACGTACTTTTGCTCATGGTTTCAAAAGAAAGGCAGATGAAAAAATGATGAAAGACCAAGAGTCAAATCAATAATAAATTTATGTTTTAAAATGGAAAAAACATTAAACTTAGCAAAACAGAATCTTTTAGAAAAAGGATTCTTAGATATTGAAATAGATCCTCAATTGGATTTATTTGCAGAAATAGAAAAATTAAAGAAAGAAAAAAATGCCGTAATTTTAGCGCATTATTATCAAGAGCCTGATATACAAGATGTTGCTGATTTTATTGGTGACTCCCTAGGCCTAGCACAAGAGGCTGAAAAAACAGAAGCAGATATTATAGTTTTTGCGGGAGTGCATTTTATGGCTGAAACAGCAAAGATATTAAATCCTAGTAAAAAGGTCGTTTTACCAGATTTACTTGCAGGTTGTTCTTTAAGTGATAGTTGTCCTCCGGATGCTTTTGTAGCATTTAAAGAAAAACATCCTGATCATATAGTTATTTCTTATGTTAACTGTAGTGCTGAAATTAAAGCACTAAGTGATATAATATGTACTAGTTCAAATGCTCAAATGATTGTTGATAGCTTGCCTAAGGATCAGAAAATTATTTTTGCACCAGATAAAAATTTAGGAGCTTATATTAATAAAACCTCTGGTAGGGACATGCTTTTATGGGATGGAACATGTCAAGTACATGAAATATTTTCATTAGAAAAAATATTAGAATTTAAAAAAGAAAATCCAGAAGCTAAATTAATTGCTCATCCAGAGTGTGAAGCGGCGCTTTTAGATCATGCAGATTATATTGGATCTACTTCTAATTTATTAAAATATGTACAAGAAGATAGTGGACAGGTATATATTGTTGCTACTGAAGCCGGAATACTATATCAAATGGCACAGAAAGCACCAAGCAAGACCTTGATCCCTGCTCCGCCAAACAATAGTTGTGCATGTAATGACTGTCCTTACATGAAATTAAATACTTTGGAAAAACTCTATCTGTGTTTAAAATATGAATTGCCAGAAATTACTATGGAAGAATCGTTGCGCATAAAAGCAAAAAAATCTTTAGATAAGATGCTCGAATTGAGTGAAAAGTTGGTGGTAAGTTAAAAATAAATGAAAAGCATGCCTATAAATAAAATGGCGTGCTTTTTTTTGTATAATAAAGATAAAATATTGAAAAATACCTTAGATTTGTAGTAATAGTATAGGTAAGTTATGAGTGGGCCATCCTTATTTGATGATTTTTTTAATGAAGAAGAAGAAAAAAATAAAGAAATCAAGAAAGTTGAACTTGATAAAGGTCCTTTATTAGCTGAAATTAAAGAACAACATAGCATACAAGATGAAGAAAAAGAATATCACGAGATTTCTGAAGACAAATCCAAATACACCCATAACCAAGACGAACAGCAAGAAAATCAAACAGAAAAAGAAACTATTTCAAACTTTACATCCCAATCTGAGATAGAAAATCATGCTTTTTATTTTGAAATGCCCTCCCAAGATGCATCTTCTGAGTTAGAATATTCGAATAATAATTCATTTGATGAAAGGGAGGATATCTCAAAAAAAGAAGATAAAAATTTATCCGTTACGATTGAGGAAGTTGTTATTGCAGAGGATGAATTTGAAATTGAAGTAGCACCTGGTAATGCCACATATCCTGAAATAAATAAAAAGGAAGCAATAGAGAGTGAAAATGAAAAAAGGAATCTAGAAGAATCAATAGCAAAAGAGCTGGATACGGGAGAAGAAGAAAAGAGTAATGTAAATGACCAGGATCCACAAAACCTGCATTTTTCAGAAGCAGATCTTTCTATTTTTGTTATAAATGAAGAGGAAGAGTCAGTGGATTTAGATGAAGAAATTAAAGAAGAGAATAGAGTTGAACTAGAAAAACATACAATAGAAAAAGAATTAAAAGATGAGAACTTTATTCAAAAAGATTTAAAAGAACAATTACCAGAGTTTGCATTGCCCGATAAAGGTCAATCCACAAAATATATTCCTAAAGATATTTCAGAATCAGAACTGCCAAAATGGAAACTCGAAAAAAAATATTATTCTATTAGCGAAGTTGCAGAATTTTTTAATGTTAATATCTCACATATTCGTTATTGGACAAATGAGTTTAAACTAAAACCTAGAACTACACGTAGAGGTGAAAGGTTATATTCACCAGAAGATATTAATAAGTTACGAATGATTTACTTCTTAGTTAAAGAACAAAGATATACTATTGAAGGAGCAAGGAATAAATTAAAACAAAGTACGCAAGCCGTTGCAGAAAAGATTGATTTAAAAAAAGCACTATTGGGTTTTAAAAATCAATTAGAGGAGCTATTAAATAGTATTTGATTTTTTTGAATAAGAGTTTCCTCTGAAATGGCTTGTTATATTCTCTTCATTAATTACCTTTGTTGCAATTATTTTATTATTTAAAACATGAAAAAAATTCTCATTACTGGTGGAGCTGGTTTTATTGGTTCTAATCTTATTGAATATTTTTTAAATAAGAATTATGAAATAAGGTGCTTAGATAATCTATCTACGGGTCATATGCATAATATAGAAGCTTTTTTAAAAAATGAAAAATTTACCTTTATAAAAGGTGACATCCGTGATATTGACACTTGCCATAAGGCTCTTGAAGGTGGAGTGGACTATATTTTACATCAAGCAGCTCTAGGTTCCGTACCGCGTTCTTTAAAAGACCCTTTAATGAGTAATGAGGTTAATGTTTCTGGTTTTTTAAATATCTTATGGGCGGCAAAAGAAGCGAAAGTTAAACGATTTGTTTATGCAGCTTCTTCCTCAACATACGGTGACTCTGAATCGCTACCTAAAGTAGAAGAGATTATCGGTAAGCCACTCTCTCCTTATGCAATAACAAAATATGTAAATGAGTTATATGCAGATATATTCTCTAAAAGTTACGGTATCGAAACTATTGGTTTACGCTATTTTAATGTTTTTGGTAGACGCCAAGATCCAAATGGTGCTTACGCGGCTGTTATTCCTAAATTTGTTATGCAACTCATGAAGCATGAAAGTCCAATAATTAATGGGAAAGGGGATTTTTCTAGAGACTTTACCTATATTGACAATGTTATACAAATGAACGAATTGGCAATGTTGACTCAGGAACCTAAAGCTATAAATACTGTATTTAATACAGCAGTAGGGGATAGAACTAGTTTAAATGAACTTGTTCATTTTCTTAAAAAATACTTATCAGAATTTGATTCGGAAATTCAGAATGTAGAAGTGGTTTATGGACCTGAAAGAGCAGGGGATATACCACACTCTTTGGCTTCTATTGCTAAAGCAAAACAACTCCTAAATTACAATCCTAGTCATAGTATGGAGGAGGGTTTAAGAGAAGCAGTAAAATGGTATTGGGAGTATTTATAATTGTTTTTTCTGATTCTTTCGTATAGTGCGTAAGGCTCTATTAACTTTTTATAATGTTTCTGAACTTGGGCTTTTCTCTAACCAGTCATTAGTGCATGCAATAACAAAATTCTCTTGACTTTTGCTTGCATCATTTAACCAATTCCCTACGCTATTTTGTACATATCGAGAGGGGTCTGATTTTAATGGATCTAATATTGGTAAAGCAATAGCAGGATATTCTTTTAATTTCGTTATATGGGAACACCATACCCCTCTTGGTCTTGTGCTTTCACTTGCAAATCGACGTATATTTGGATCTTTAGATTTTGCCCAATTCTTTAAAATTTTTATACTTAAAACAATGTCTTTCGCTATATAAGGTCTCGTAGCAATCCAACTTATTTCTTTTAAACGGTAATGAGAATCAGTGGCAAAATCCTTTATGTTGTTTAATCGTTCTTCTAAATTACTATATTCCTTATTGGCCATAATATAACAAGCCCAAGAACGAACAGTATCTGAGCTATGTGTTTTTAAATAGGAAAGAATATCTTCATTTTTGATCTCATTCATTAATGCTGCAATGCCCTCAGCAATTAGTTTTGTTTTTTTAACTGTACTTTGTGTTTTTAAATAATTCCTGTTTTGCAAAATAGCTAAATAATAATGCTCTAGGTCTAGTTCATTTAAAACATTCTTCAATAAAATTTCTTGATCAACAGAAAGCCATTCTACAAGATTAGCGCTTTCTATTTCTCCTTTATTTAATTGTATTAAAATGCTTTTAGGAATTAAATTCTTTTTTCTTGCTCCTTTTCTTTCCATAAAATAAAAGTAGAGAAAATTGATAAATTTTCTCTACTTTTATGTTTTTCTCTATGTGTTTCATTATCATCTCATAATTTCAAGAGGAGAAGTATGAATTATTTTACCATCATAATCAATAAATTGCATATGGTAGATTCCTGAATTTATTTTTTGAATATCCAGTTTATAATAATCACTATTATTTATATCTTCTTCTAAGATTATTCTTCCTTGAATATCAAATATTAGTATTTTACTTACCGAAAAATCTTTATCCAATTTCTCTATTGTAATAAAGTTTCTCGCTGGATTCGGATACCATTTTAATTTGCTTTTATCTTTTACTTTATCTTCTACATTAACTACATGCGTCGAAATATATTCGGTTATAACACCACATGCACTAATCATTTCAATTTCAACCTGATAATTCCCGGCCTCTTCATAGGTATGTTGAACAGTAAAGCCAGCCTTTATATTTCCATCCCCCATATGCCAATAAACATCAATAATATCATTTGGATTTCCTATAGAGAATTGGAAGGTTTTCTGACCTAAATTTTCAACATGGATATAATCAAAACTAGGAAAAACATTAATTACTTCTACATCTATAGTATCTGTATTTTTGCAACCATTTGGTGATTCCATAATTACAAAATAGGTTCCAGCAGTACTTACATCTATAGTTCTAGTATTATCCCCTGTATTCCAAATATAACTATATCCATGATTTCCTGCATCTAAAGTAATTGTTTGTCCTGAACAAATAGTTGTATCTCTTGGGAAGGTAGCTCGTGGTAGAGCTTCTACAAATAAATCTAATGTTACAGTAGAGTCACAACCAATATCAGTAGTAGAAAAAATATGTGTATATTGACCTGTTTGAGTATAATCAACACCGCCAAAATTGAAAATTTCCCCTTCGCAAATAAACTCCTGTTGTATAGATGGAGTATCATTATATACTTCTATTTCTATAAACTTAGCTAAAGTGTATTGGTTACAAGGCGCGATTGTTCCTTTTTTTCTAACCCAAAATTTAGTATCTGAAAATATTGGATCAGGACTATATTGAGGGCTTGTTGTGGTTGCAATTATGTTTTGCCCTGCTATATCTCCCGTACCCCATTCAAATTCAGTAGTGTTTAAAGTTTCACCACCAATGGCCTCTAGAGTGAAATTAGCACCTTCACAAACTTTACTGGGAGCTTGAATAAAATCTGCTGGAGTTTCAGAAGTGAGGCTTTCATAGGAAATATCATCGTAACACTCCCCTAATCTCACTCTAATTGTATGTACACCAGGATTAAAAGGATAAAAGATGTTATTTATTATTTCACCAGTATTATTTATTACTTCAATCGTAACTTCTGGATTATTATGCGGTCCATTTAAATTGTAGGTTATTTCTTTACCAACGGAATTACATAAATCAGCGGTACTTGTAGTATTTGTGATAGTAGTTTCTTGTTTATATCGTATTGCTGCTGATTGCCCAGAAAAATCATGACCTTTAGCATATCCACAATCATTATCATCTGCATTTGCATCCATGGAGCTTACTGTTAAAAAATATTCTGTTCCACCAGAGGGGATAATAGATAAACTATTTAAAGATGGCGTTCCTAGTGGGCTTGCTGTATTACAAGATGAAAAGTCGCCACTCCACACTTGAAGCCAAGCATTATCTAAAGGAGAATTACAGGTCGAGTTGGTATAATCATTAATGATTTCATAACTAACACCCGTTATAAATTGAGTGGGAGTTGCGGTACCACTACCAAGACATGTAATATCGCCGAAAGTATTACAAGTATTGTTATAATTAAGCACTGCACTTCCAGGTCCAGACCAACCTAAGGTATCAGGATTTTGTGCATAGGATTGATTTATGCAAAACAATAATAAAAATGAAATTTGCATTAATGATATAAGCTTTTTCATGCCATGTTATATTTTTTACAAGAGCAAGATAGAAAATTGTATTTTAAATCCAAACCGTAAACGAAGCTTTAACAAATTTAAATTAATATAATGCTTTTTATAAATAAAATTTTAGGACTGGGAGAGATTAAGTCCTATAATAGAGGCAATTAAAGTAAAAATGAAAAATATTTTCCAAAAGTTGACACTTTCTTCAAAAAAGAAGATACCCATTAATGCTGTACCTACTGCACCTACTCCAGCAAATACGGCATATGAAATGCTCATTGGGATTTTTTTACTAGCAATAATCAGAAACCACATGCTAAAGAAGAGTGAAATGCCAAAAGCTATATACCACAATGTTGCGGCGTTTCCTGAGGATTCTTTTGCTTTTACGAGGCATGAAGTGAATCCAACTTCAAAAAGTCCAGCAAAGATGAGAATAATCCAATAAAGCATCTAAAGTTTAAATTATAGAAAAAAAGCAGAAAAATATTTTTTCTGCTTTTTTGATTAAAGAATAAGTTTTTACTCTTCAGTTTTTTCTTCTGAATTGGCTTCTTCATTATTAGTTTCTTCTGAACTAGCCTCTTCATTAGCTTCAGCTGCAGCTGCTTCTTCCGCTTCTTTTAATTGTGCTTCCAATTCAGCGCGACGAGCTGCATTTTTCTCTTCAACACGTTTTGCAGCTTCTTCAGCAATAGAAGATTTCTTATCTCTAATTGCTTGTTTTTCTGCTGCAGTACGCTCGCTAAGTGTAGAATGATGTTCTTCATCCCATTTTGCTAATCTCTTGTCAGCTTCTTCTTGGCTAATAACGTTCAAACGAACACCTCTATTAAGATGTTTCATGTATAAAACACCTTTAAAAGATAAGATACGTTTTACCGTATTAGAAGGTTGTGCACCTTTCTCTAACCAATTTAAAGCACTTTCACGATTAAGCTCAACCGTAGCTGGTACTGTTAATGGATTATAAGTTCCTAATTTTTCAATGAACTTACCGTCTCTTTTAGACGCGCTGTTTGCAACAACGATGTAATAAAATGGGCGCTTTTTTGACCCACGTCTTTGCATTCTGATTTTTACCGCCATAATAATGGAAATTATTTGCGTTTTATAAATTATTAAATAAGGTTACAAAGGTACAAATAAATTTAACAATAAAACAAAAATATTATATTTTTATATTGTCTATCAATCTTACATTACCTAAATACGCGGCTATTAATACCACCATAGGCTTAGTTAAATCAAAATCTTCTAAAACTTCTAAAGTTTGCGCATCTGCTAGTTGGATGTACTCCACTTTTAATCCCTTGTTTTCCATTAATTCTTTACTTTCTTTTTGCATTACGCTAAATTCTTGCATGCCTTTTTTTGCTTTGATAGAGATGAGACATTGATAAATTAAACTAGCTTTACTTCTTTCAAATTCATTTAATCGTACATTACGTGAACTCATAGCCAAACCATCATCTTCTCTTTTAATGGGAATCATGCAAAACTCTGTTTTAAAATGTAGTTTTTCTAATAACTTTTGAACAACCATGCATTGTTGATAGTCTTTTTGACCCATATATAACCTGTGCGGTTTTATTAATTCTAAAAATAGGGTCATAATATGAGCCACTCCTTGGAAATGTCCTGGCCTGTACGCTGCCTCTAAAATTGTGTCTAAGTAACCTAATTCATAGAAAGGGATTTTAAGATTGGGATTTTTAGGGTATAGCTCTTCAAGCGAAGGGATAAAAGTTAAATCGCATCCTACATTTTTTAAAATAACAATATCTGAATTTATATCTTTGGGATAATTATTCAAATCCTCTTTATTGTTAAATTGTGTAGGATTAACAAAAATACTACACAAGGTAAAATCATTTTCTTTTTTTGAAGCTTCTATTAATGATAAATGACCTTCATGTAATGCGCCCATTGTAGGAACAAAACCTATAGTCTTGTTGTTTTGGACTGCTTTTTCTAAAAATAATTGGAGCTCTTTTTGGTTTTTAAATATCTGCATAAATCTCTATAATATTCGTTCTGTGCATATAATTAATGAATGAAAAACAAAACATTTAGTAAATATATGCCAAAAATTTTGTACCTTTGCATGGTGCGTGATTCTTTTGGCTGAATAATGCAAAATTAAATGGTGGAACATTTTTGAGCAATATTACAGTAAAAGAATTATTCAAACCTAATTTTTGATAATAAACTTTTTAATTTTTTTAAAGATCGTTTATTATTATATTGTTTAATTAATTTACTAATATGTCTTTACAAGAAAAGAAGAGAGTTCTCATTATCACGAATGAGCTGACTCCTTATCTGGAAATTACAGATTTTGCAGAAGTTTTGAATAAACTAGCTGTAAAAACTTTTGATTCCGGTACAGAGATCAGAATTATTATGCCAAAGTTTGGAACTATAAATGAACGTAGGCATAGATTACATGAGGTAGTGCGTTTATCAGGCATAAATATTGCTGTGGGAAGAGATGAGCATCCACTTTTAATTAAAGTGGCCTCCTTGCCGAATGCAAGATTGCAAGTGTACTTCATGGATAATGAGGATTTCTTTAAAAGAAAGAAAGTATTTGAAGATGAACATGGTGACTTTATGGAAGATAATGATGAAAGAATGATTTTCTTCTGTAAAAGTGCGCTAGAAATAGTTAAAAAATTCGGATGGCCACCTGATGTTATTCATTGTCATGGATGGATGTCTAGTCTTATCCCTATGTTCTTAAAAACTGTCTATAATAAAGAGCCTGTTTTTGCAAACTCTAAAACAATATTTACCGCTCAAAAACCACAGTTTGAAGGAGTGATTGGTTCTGATTTTTCAGAAAAAGTTCTTAAGAGCTTACCCGCATTAGAAGAAGAATTTGTGGAAGAGTATAAAGAAAATAATAATGAAGCATTAACCAAAGGTGCAATTGAATTTGCAGATGTGGTGATTCAGGGTGATGCTGATTTAGATAGGGAAATTCAAGAAGAATTAATGAATGCTGAAAATAAATTGTTCGTGCCTTTTGATGAAGAATGGCAAGAAAGCGTAGATATGCTTTATGAACTTTATGAAAATTTAGTTGCTGAAGAAATATAAAATTAATATCTTTGAATCGCTAAAATATAATCTGTGATTAAACGACTAATAAACAAGAAAGCTATTGGATTAGTAATGATAACTACTACCTTTAGCTTTTTTTATGCTTGTAAGGAAAAAACAATAACTGGAACTGATACTATTCCAGAGGAAGACCGTATAAATACGGTAAAATATGATGAACAGTTCTTTGAGCCCGAATTTTATGTGGGAAAAATAGATAGTGCTTTTACTAATAATATGGCACAACCACAAGTGGCTTTAGGTGAAACTCAGGGAGATAATATATTTTCTTCCATTAAGGCTAGTGCTTATTTGCAATTGGCACCCGCTGGTGCTTTCTATAGTGTGCCTCAAGGATATCAATTAGATTCTGCTCACCTTGTCTTACCCTTTTCTGGAACTATGTATGGTGATTCTTTAAACTTTCAAGAAACAGCTATGCATATTAAGCTCTACAATGTGAAAGAGGGAATTAAAAATACTAAATTGTATTATCAGGATGCTAGCTTTCCCTTAGATCAGGAACTCGTTAATGCTACTATTGGCATTAATACGCTAAAACAAGAGTATGTACTAGGGACGGATACTATAAAAAATGCCTTAGTTTTAAAGCTGCCTAATAGTTATATACAATCGGTTTTGGATTTGCCTGCACAGGAATACGAATCTACGGGTATCTTTTTAGAAAGTATTAATGGATTTTATATAGAAGCACAAAGAATGGATAATCAAAGCAGAGGAGCTATTTATTATTTTGATTTAAATGGAAAAGATATTAATAAAAAAGCAAGAATACAGGTGCATGGTAGAGATGCGGAAGATAAGGAAAAAGCTTTACACTTTGCTTTTAGTTTAGGAAATACAAACTATATTAATCATATTGAAAAACATAATAATACTAATTTTGCTTATTTATATGATGGAAATAAACATGCTACTGATAGCGTTTTCGTGGAAACAGTGCCTGGATTATATACGGATATAGTATTGAAAAACTTAAGAGATTTACCTGCTAGTATCATTCATACTGCTTCTATTTCCTTGGTTAATATTCCTCAAACACAAATTGAGTATTTTGCTATGCCTCCGCAATTGATTGTGGAAAGAGTGCGCATTAATGATGGAGTTGAGGAGATAGAAAAATTAGAAGATTATGGCAAGTTTAGTGGGCTTTATCCTAGTTCTGGATTGCAGTTCGTTGGTGGGCAATTAGGATTAAAATCTTTATTGGGTCAAACACATGGTGCTTATAAATTGCACTTCCCAAGAACTTTACAAAAAGCTATTAAAGAGGGTGAAGAAGAGTTAATTTTAAGAGTTCGACCTATTGAAGAAACTGTAGCTGGTTACCGTGCTTTAATGGGTGGAAAAAACCAATCAGATGAAAAATATAATATGAAAATTGAGGTAGTAGCAACTGAACTCGATTAATTCTTAAATTTATACTATATTTGTTAAGTAATATAAAAAAATAATTATGATTAAAAATATAATTCTCTTTTGCAAAAAAAGAGCTTCAAAAACTATAGCAGGTGTACTTGGGGTATCTATTTTTATTGCCTTTAGTTCTAATGCAAATGATAACTATAAAATCCGAATAAAAGATGGTTTCTTTTATGAGAATGTACAATCAAAAGGTTGGACTTATAGTCAAGTAAAAGATAATTTAAATGGCTATTTGCACTATTCTGACTTAGTAGAATGGAATGAATTGGAAAATGTTACTAACGAAAATGGAATACAACGTGTAGCATTGGTCCCTTCCATTTCTGGTATTGCTATGGAAGGAAATATGGTGGTGTTACATTTTAAAGATGGTAAGTTACAATCATGGAATGGAAACATCGGTAAATTGGATAAAAGCATTTCAAATATTCCTCAAATAGCAAAAGAAGTTGCTATACAAAATGCTGCAAATCATTTCGCACTTCATAATTCGAGTTCCTTTGCAAAATCAGAATTAGTAATAAGAAACGCACAAGATGAGAACCGTTTAGCATGGAAAGTGAATTTAACTGGAATTTCCCAAAAAGATGCGGCATATAAAAATATGATTGTTTATGTAGATGCCTTAAATGGAGCAATTCTGCATAGTTACAGTAAAGTTTCTAATGCAACAGAAACAGTGAATGGTCAATCTTTATATTATGGGGAAGTTGAATTTGAAGTAAATGAAGAGGTAAATGGAGAATATAGATTAATAAATGAAGAAAGAGGAGTACATATTACTCATGTTGGTGGTCAAGTGCCTGGCGATTTTGGAGGAAGTTTAAATGCTATGTTCCCAAATAGAAGAGAAATTGTAAGTGATACTTCTTATTTTTCACCCTATCCGACGATTAGAGAATTCATCGTAGAGGAGTTGCCTAGTAGCTTCCTTTCAGGTTATGGAATGAATGGTTTTAATATTACTTTACCTGGTATTGTATTGATCGAAAAACAAGGAAATGTAACAGATACTATTTCTTTAACCTTAACCTCTGAAGATATGATGGCGAGTTCTATAAGCTTGCCTTTACATTTGAAAAATGTTTATACACATTTAAAAGAAGGTTATGAATATGAATTAGGATTTGAAAAGTCGAGTTTGAGTTTTTTAAACATGTCTCGAACAATAGATGATGCTATATATGTACCTTTGACTGACCTAACTGTAGGTTTACATAATTTAAATCCTAATCCAGAATTTGATATTTCTTATGAAATAATGAATACTGCAAATTTAGGTGTGGATGCTATGTACGGAGTATATAAAGCATCAGAGTATTTTGATACTAAGTTTAATAGAAATTCTTTTGATGATCAAGGTTCTATAGCAAATGTTTTGGTTGATGGAGCAATGTTCTTAGGATTTACCCAAATGAATGCTATGGCTATGGCTGAAACGAATACAATTGTATTTGGTTATGGAGATGGTCATTACATGTCTCCTTTAACATCCTTAGATATATTAGTACATGAATACCAACATTTAGTTACTGATTATAATGGAAGAGGAGGTTTAGAATACTCCAAAGAGTCTGGTGCAATTAATGAATCATTATCAGATAT
>Ga0079225_10000935_pt1 | contig 16141 bp, 15 predicted proteins | sample Poulit2012_FD_76344 | JGI IMG/M metagenome (GOLD analysis project Ga0079225, IMG submission 76344) | Agricultural soil microbial communities from Georgia to study Nitrogen management - Poultry litter 2012 | ecosystem: Environmental > Terrestrial > Soil > Agricultural land | place: USA: Georgia... | reverse complement strand
CGCTCGATCGTTTCCGGGCTATCGAGCTGCGATGACGCGGCGTCGGTTCCGCAGCCTGCGAGCAACATCACGGCTGCTGCCGCGGCCGCGTACACGTGCCGGGCACTCCTGATACCTCGACGGATTCGCGGTGTGGTGCGCCGGCTCATAGTTCCCCGTCCCCGATCCTGCTGTAGCACTAATTGACATATCAAGTATCTGCCGTGAATGATATGCGAAGCAGATTCAGAACGCCAGCGGGGCGAGGGCTCTGCCCGACCATGCGACGGCCGGTCGCGGAGTTGTCGGTGAGCGAGGCTGTAGGTCGCTGACCCGCGGTCTCGTGGGCGCCCTCGGCAGGATTCGAACCTGCGACACCCGCTTTAGGAGAGCGGTGCTCTATCCCCTGAGCTACGAGGGCCGGTCGACAACGCGGGCCAGCCTATCGCCCGGCGTGCCGGTCGGACCTACCTGCCCAATCACCCCTTGGCCTTGGCAGCCGCCTTCTGTTGCTTCTTGAACTCGCGCACCTCACCCAGGCTTTGCGAGTCGACGACGTCGGCGATCGAGCGTCGCGCTCCTGGTTCGGCATACGGCCCGGCTGCCTTCTCCCATCCGGCGGCGTCGAGGTCGAACTGCTTGCCCAGCAGCGCGAGAAAGATCCGCGCCTTCTGCTCGCCGTAACCAGGCAGAGCCTTGAGCCGGCGCAGGATCTCCGGGCCGTCGGGGTCTCCGTCGGTCCAGATGGCCTCGGGCCGACCGGCATAGCGCTCGACGATCTCGCCACAGAGTTTCTGGATACGCGCGGCCATCGAGCCTGGGAACCGGTGGACAGCAGGAGGTGTGGCGCATACCGCAGCGAACGACTCGGGGTCGGCCGCCGCGATCGCCCGCACGTCCAGACTGCCCATCCGGTCGGCCAACTTCTTCGGGCCGGCGAACGCGGTCTCCATGGCCACCTGCTGATCGAGCAGCATGCCGATCAACAGGGCCAACGGTTCACGTGCGAGCAGGTCGTCCGCCTCGGGCTCTCCGGCCAGGAACAGCGTTCGGGTCATACGAACGATCTTCGCAGGTCCAGATATGAGATGCACTGGTGCGTGATCATCCTGACTCGGCACAACCCGGCCCTGCCTCCCGGAAATACGGGCAGTTGCTGGCTAGTGTCGGCCAGAGAAGGTGCCCTGGAAGACGATTCGGACGAGTGGAACGCGTGATGGATGTAGACCACGTTTCCAGCGCAGCTCTCGAAGAGCCGGTGCGTCGGACCCGTGCGGAGCTGGTCGACGAGGCGTGTCTGCGCTGGTCGGATGAGTTGGCCGCACTAGGTGGGCGCGACCCGCTGCTACATTTCCGTGACCTCAAGGTTGGCACATTGGACCTTGCGGCAGCCGAGTCCGGCTCACGACGGCAGCTCCTCGACGGTGCACCGGCAGCGATCTCCAAGCTTTTCCCGCATGAGCCCATGCGCACGTCATCCCTGCGTTCTGCGCGGGCCATCCGGGACAAGGGCAAAGAGCTCGGGGAAGAGCGCGGGCTCGGAGTCTGCCTGCTGGCCGTCGGCATCGCGACATGGTCCAACCCGTTCGCCGCGCATCGACCGACCGCTCCGGTCCTGTTGCGACGTGCGCGGGTCGAGGCTCGCGATGCCGCCGAGACCGACTTCATGATCACCATCGATGACGACGCCGTCGTGAACCCGGTGTTGCTGCACGCGCTCGACGCCCAACTCGGGCTGCGGTTCTCCCCGGAGGATCTACGCGACTCAGGCGGTCAGTTGCGCTACACCACCGTGGTTGAGCGGTTGCGCGAGTTCGCACCCCCGCACGTCGTCGACGGTTTCTCCATCGCGCACCGTGCCGTGCTCGCCACGTTTGCCACGGAGCCACTCATGCTGACGGCCGATCTCGCCGAGTTGCGGCCCGGCCTGGCCGAGCACGACTCGGTGGCGGCGCTCGCCGGCGACGAACAAGCGCGGCAGCGGCTCTGGAACTCGGCAGCGGGACGTCACGAGGTGACACCTCGTCCCGAGTGCCCCGTGCTCGATGCCGATTCGAGCCAGGCTGCCGCCATCACCGCGGCGATCACCGGTAGCTCACTTCGCATCGACGCCCCGCCTGGCTCCGGACGCACCCAGACCGTGGCCAACCTGGTGTCCGAGTTGGTCAGTTCCGGGCGCAGCGTGCTGGTGCTCGGTCAGAAGCAAGCGACACTGTCGGAGATGGTCAGCCGGCTGCACGCGGCGGGGCTGGGTGACCTCGTGTTGAACCTGCCCGGGCTGACGCCGACCACCGCGGTCAGCCAAGTGGGCCAGACGATCCGTCGGCTGCGGGATCGCCCACCTCCCGCGCCTCCGGTCGGCGCCGCTGCCACCCGGGCAGGCGAGGCCGAGGAGCAACTGGACCGGTACCGCGATGCCCTGCATCGTCGTCGCGAGCCGTGGGATACGAGTGCCTACGACGCGATGGTTGCGCTGGCCACCGCCCCCGAGATCGCGCGGGCCTCGGCACGCATCCCCGTCGACGCCCTGACGAACCACGACGCCGACTCCGCGGCCGAGCTGCGGCTCGCGCTCGAGGAGTACGCCGAGCTGGAAGGCCTCACGCTGACCGTGCACAGCTCTGCCTGGTACGGCGCGCTGGTTTTCACCCAGGAACAGGCCGAACGAGCCGGAACCACCGTCGTCGGGCTGCGCGAGAACGCCTTGCCGACGCTGCGGGACGCAGTCACCCGGGCGGCCGTCGAGGTTGGGCTCCCCGGGCCCACAACTCCGGCAGAGTGCTTCGAGTTGATCGACCTGCTGCAGGACGTATCGGGTATCGAGCGCACGTTCGGGCCGTCGGTGTGGTCCGCGCCGCTGCCTGAGCTAGCCGCCGCAACCGCCACCCGGTCGTGGCGCCAGGAGCAGGGCGACACCACCGGCTGGCTCGCCCGTCGTGCCTTGCTGCGCCAGGTTCGCGACCTGACCGGTGAGCCGGTGACCAACAAGGTCCGAGAAGAGCTACACAGCAAGTTGGCACGCGCCGCCGAGTTGCAGCGTCTGTGGAACGAGCGTGCCCGGGACAACAAGACACCACGTACCGGGCCCCACCTGCCGCAGGCGGCTGACGCCGTCGACGCGGCCCGGCGACGCTTCGATGTGCTGGCCGAGCTCTCGCCGCGACTCGCTGAGTTGCCCTCGGCAACGTTCGAGGACGCGAACGCCCAACTCGGTTCGTTGGTTCTCGATGAGCATCGGCTGTTTGCCCGGCCCCGGCTGCTCGAGCTCGACGAGGTGCTGCGCACGGCACAACTGGACGAGCTCGTCACCGAGTTGCATGACCGCGGCGTCGGGATGGAAGGCGTCGGGATGGAAGACGCCGGCGCCGCCTACGGTTACACACTGCACGCGTCACTGCTCGAGCACTGGCAGGAGCAGGACCCGGATCTGGGACGCTTCGACCGTGCTCAGCACGAGGAGCACGTCGAGACCTTCCGGGAGAACGACGCCCAGGCCCTGCGGGAAAACGCGATCGGGGTCGTGGCGGCGCGAGACACCCACTTCCGTGAGGTCGCCACCACGCACCCGGAGCAAGCCGCGGTTGCTGCCCGCGCGGGTATGGCACCACGGCCGCGAACCCCACGTGAGCTGGTACAGGCGGCACCCGATGTGACGCTCGCAGCGCTTCCGTGCTGGGTAGCGTCTCCTCTTGCCGTGCCCGGATGGCTGCCCCCGAACGCGGCGTTCGACACGGTGGTGATCGAGGACGCTGGGCGCCTGGCGGTCGCCCAGGCGGTGCCGGCGCTCGCGCGCGGCGCACAGGTCGTCCTCGTGGGCGACGAGGCTGAGCTCGCGCTCACCTCGTTTACCACCGCCGTGGAGGCGGCGACGCAGCGGGAACCCGAGGGACCCTGGGGTGAGGTGAACCCCGACTCGGTCGTGGATGCCCTGGCTGAGGCCCTACCCGTCTATGGGCTCACCGGTCAGTACCGGGTGCGTGATGACCGCCTCGTCGGGTTCGCAGCCCGCACCGCTTACGCGGGACGGTTGAACCCCGTCCCGGGTGCCGGTGGCGACAGTCGGTTGCTGCTGGAGACCGTCCAGGTCGGGGCGGACCGCCCATCGGGCGCTGCCACCAATACGACAGACGGGGAAACCGGCACCGCGGAGCACGCCGAGGAGGCGGGTTCGACAGCGGGCCGTGCCGACAAAGGGGCGGACCACTCGGCCGCAGAAGTCGAACGGGTGGTGGAGGTGGTGCTCGAGCATTTCCGCGCTCGCCCGCACGAGAGTCTGGGCGTGGTGACCCTCAATGCTGAGCACGCGGAACGGCTGGAGGCTGCGATCCGGCGCGCCCTCGTTCACGTACCGGACATTGCTGACCTGCTCGAGGAGAGCGCCGAGGAGGCGTTCTTCGTCAAAGACGTCGAGCGGGTGACCGGGGACGTACGCGATGCGGTCGTCTTCAGCCTCGGTTATGGACGCTCCGGCGACGGGCGGGTGCTGTACCGCTTCGGGGCGCTTGATCGCCCAGGTGGCGAACACCGGTTGGCTGCGGCCACCACCCGCGCCCGCGAGCGGTTGACGGTCGTGACCTCCTTCGGCTCGGAGGACCTCAGCCCACGGCGGCTGGTGACACCGGGCGCGATCGCCCTGCGGGAGTTTCTCGAGTACGTGGAACACGCACAACAGAGTGAGCGCTTGGGGAGCACCGACGACGAGCATGGCCGCCCGGATCCCCTGGCGGCGGTGGCGGCCGAGAAGTTGCGCGCGGCCGGCGCCGTCGTCGTCGAAGGGCTCGGTGAGGGGATGGGCGCCGTGCCGGTCGCCGTTCGGCATCCGTCCCGCACCGATCGGTTCGTGCTCGCCGTGGAGACCGACGGGCCGACCTACGCTGCCGCCACCACCGGCCGCGAACGAGAGCGCATCCGCCACTCGCAGTTGCGTCGCCTCGGGTGGAGCGTGCACCGGGTGTGGTCGCCGGCGTGGGCAACCGATCCCGAGGGGGAGACCGAGCGACTTCTGGCCGCGTATGAGCGAGCGATCGAGGCTGCAGACTCCTACGACTTTGCCCTGGCCGCGGTCGGCTCCGACGCCACCGTCGGCCTGGATGACGAGCCCCCGACAGACGGTGGGGAGCCTGAGGCGTCTGACGAGCCTGAAATGCCTGATGAGTCGGCTGGTGATAGTGATGCCGCCGAGTCAGGTGAGCCCGCCGCCTCGGAGCCTGAATGGCCGGTGGAGGCTGAAGAGCCGGTGGAGTCTACGGACCCGGTGGAATCCGGAGAGCACGAGGCAGAGAGCCGTCCGGGCTCCGTGCTGGAGGAAACCGCTGCGGACTCGGCTCCGACGTCCACGTCCGCCCCGCGACGTCAGGGCCCGCGACCCCAGCCTCGTCCGGGGGGTTCGATCAGCGCCTACACCGGCCCGGAGTTGGCGGCCCTGGCTCGATGGTACGAGTCCGACGAACAAGCACGCCCCATCGACGACGTCGTGCGTGGGGTGATCGCGGAACTCCGACTGGATGCCGCCAACGCCCGGACGCAGGCTGTCGTGCGGCACGCGGTCCGGGTGGCACGCGCCGGAACTCCGCCTCGGTTGACGAGCTCCGCAGGAGGGCACGTCGGATGAGCACCGGCCCGGAGCCCGAGCACGATGACGAACGCGACGACTGGGCCGAGGAATCTGACGAGCACGAGCGCGACGACCAGTGGTGGCAGGACCAACGCCCGCCACACTGGGAATAGCCCGAGCCGGACCGGTCGCGGCACCACGCCCTGGCTGGCATAGGCCAACTTCTGCTGCCCCATGCGTGCACGCCTGGGTCAGCGGCAGCTGGCCACGTTAACGTGGCGTGCCCGCGCGGCAGCGTGGCGTGCACCACCGCGCGGGCAGGTGGGTCAGAGCTGGCGGTTCTGGTTGCGCAACAGGTCGCGGATCTCTTGGAGTAGCGCGACGTCTTCGGCGACCTCCTCGGGCTCTTCGCCGTACTTGGCCGCCCTCCGTTCGGCCATCTTGTTCATCGGGACGACGAAGACGAAGTAAACGACTGCGGCCGTGGCCAGGAAGGAGATGATCGCGGTGATGATCACCCCGATGTCGACGGTCGTGGCCGGCATACCCTCCCGCAGCTGGAACGCCAGTCCGCCCGTGTCTGGCGAGCCCAGGGCGGCGATGAACGGGTTGACGAGGTTAGTGACGATGGCATCGATCAGCGCGAAGAACGCCGTGCCGATGACGACGGCGATCGCCAGGTCGATGACGTTTCCGCGAAGGATGAATTCCTTGAATCCTTGAATCACGACGAGCCTCCCATCGAGTGACCAACGACGATAGAGTACTGCGCGGTCAGCTGTCGCGCAGCGAAAACGACACGGTTCCCCTGGTGGCGGCGTCGGCTAGGGAAGCGGCTTCGGCTGGAGCGACCGCCACCACGACCAGAGCTCCGCCCGCCGACCCGACTCCGGAGTCCTCCTCGCTGGGAACGGCGAGCACCGGCACCGCTTCGCTGAGCACCGAGGCTTCACCCGAGCCGGTCGAGGCGAGCAGGTCGATGCGGTCTCCGACCGTGAGCACCCCCACCGAGCCGGCGTCGGCGATGCGCACGGGAGAGGCGACCAGGTCCGGGCCCCACCCCTCCAACAGCGAGGCCCCCAACAGCCGGGTCGAGCTCAGTGGCTCACCGGGGCCGATCGGGCCAGCCAGCACGGCTCCGACCGCGTCCTCGACCGTGACCGCGGACTCCGGAACGGCATCCGGAGAAACCTCGACGGTGGTCAGATCCTCCTGCTGTAGCGTCGTGCCGCCGGACAGTGCTCCCGCCGCTACCGTCATGGACGTGGTTGGTGGGTCCGGCGTGCTCGCGGCTTCGATGCCAACCGTGACGGCGGCAGCGGCCAATCCGGCCGCGAGCAACTTTCGATGCCAACGCGCGGTGCGGCGCAGTTCAGTCAGGAACGTCGGGGTCCATCGCGGCATCCCCCTACGCTAAGCACGCGGAAACCCGCTGCTGGGGTTGTCCACAGCGCGTTCGTGAACGATCAGGAGGCAGCGGCCGTACTGGATGACGACGCCGTGCTGCTCCCCGTGGAGGAGCCGGCGGACGACGACACATCGCCCGATGCCGCGCTCGAGCCCGAGGAACTCGACGAACTACCACCTTCTGCGGACCCAGAGGAGGCATTCTCCGAGCCAGAACCATTGGACGATGCCCCGCTGCCCTCGGAGGAACCGGCGCCGGTCGTGCTCGACGAGCCATTGGAGGCACGGCTGTCGTTCCGGTAGAAGCCGGACCCCTTGAACACGACGCCAACGGCGGAGTACACCTTGCGAAGCCGCCCCTGGCAGGCGGGGCACTCGGTGAGCGCGTCGTCGCTGAACTTCTGCACGACCTCCAGCGGTTCGCCGCAGTCGGTGCAGGTGTACTGGTATCTCGGCACGTCCGCTTCCTCTCGGCTCGGCCCGAGGGCCGATTAGCACTCCTCGGGTTCGACTGCCAATTATGCACCTACTCGCGCCAGAATGCACATGCCGTCGGTCACAGTGCTCAACGAATCGTGACGAAGACCGCGTAGGTGGCCACGACCCACAGGATGCTGGCGAACGTGCCGATGATGAAGCGTTCGGAGGCTTCGGACCGGCGCAACTCCGGATAGCGTCCCAGGCCTTTCAGCCCGAGCGCGACGGCGACCCCCTCGTACCATCCGGCCAGCAGCGCGGCCAGAATGGCCAGGCGCTCGAGCACCCCGATCCACGCACCGCCGCGCAGGACCTCGCCCTGTGCCGGCGTAGGCGGCGAGGGGGTCTGGTCGAAGGTGGGATCGGCGAGCCGAAGTACCGCGGTGGCGACCAGGCCCCCACCGGTCACCGTGGTGAGTGCGGTGGCCAACACGGCGGCGACGAGCAACGGCCCGGTCGCGGCACCCGTGGACAGCCCGGCCAGCGCAGCCAGGAGCAACAGCAGGACCGGAATGCCGGCGAAGGTGGCCATCGAACCCGGCGTGCGGGCAAGGCCGCGACCTTCGCCGAACCGGCTGACGGCCCACCACAGCGCCCCGGCGCTGAGGCCGCAGACGGCGATGAGGGCGACCGTCACCACCGTCATGCCCTCTCCTCACTGTCGGCCCGTGCCAACAACCGCACCGCTGGGTCACGGGCGAGCCTCTCAGCGTCCCAGCCGGCACTGATCAACCGCTGGGACACGGCCTGCCGGCTTACCTGCAGTGTGTCCGCTGCCTCCGACAAGGTGCTGCCAGCGGACACGAGGTCGACGGCCTGCCATCCCGCTGGACTTCGTCGGCCGATCAACAGGGCCAGCAGGCTCAGCAGTGCCTCGGCCTCCTCGGCGAGCTCGGGTTGCGGTCCGTGCAGCGCCAGTCCGGCCGGGGCCCGTTTGGCTCGTTCCACCGCATCACGCGCCCGCAGGTAGGCGGGTCCGCGACCCGCCCGCGTGCTGGTCGGCAGCGGTGTGTCGATGTCGCCCAGCCCGACACCGATGCTCCACCAGCCCTCCCGCACGAGGACGAGCAGCAGGTCGACGGCTTGGTCCGGTGCTTCGAGCACGCCCTGGAACTCGTCGCCCGCAGTGCGCTCGAACGCGAGGGTCGGGGCCGGGTCGAGCCAGGAGAGCCGATCGAGGGTGATGGGTACGCGGTCCTGGTCTCGACGGCTGCGTTGCTGGTCAACAGTGAAGACAATGGCCACGGGCAGCAAGGCTAGAGCCTTGAAACCTTCGGTTCAACCCTGCAGCCTTGCCGACGCGGTGTCTGGCAGCCCACAGTCTCCGGTAGGCACTGGTTATGCTCGAGCGGATGGGCCGCCGTCACGTCGTCATCGGGTTGTCGGTGATCTCGGTGTTGCTGGTGCTCGCTGTGCTCGCCGCGGTCGTGTTCTCGGTAGCCGCGGTGCGGCGTGCCTATCCAGAGTATGACGGTTCCGTCTCCTTACCGCGACTCGCCGGCGATGTCGAGGTGCTCCGGGACGAGCACGGGATCCCGCAGATCTATGCCGATACAGCCGAGGACCTCTTTCGGGCCCAGGGGTATGTTCACGCTCAGGACCGGTTCTGGGAAATGGATCTGCGGCGGCACATCACGTCGGGCCGGCTGGCCGAGTTGTTCGGCGAAGAGCAGCTCGCCACCGACGCCTTCATGCGCACGATGGACTGGCGGGGTGTCGCCGAACGGGAACTTCCACAACTCGCACCGGACACCCGGAGGTACCTACACGCCTACGCCGACGGCGTGAACTCCTGGCTCGATCAGGACTCCGGCGGTGAGCTGGGTGTGGCATACACATTGCTGGATCTCACCGGTGCCCCGAGCGCCCCCGAGCCGTGGACTCCGGTCGACTCGCTGGCATGGCTCAAGGCAATGGCCTGGGACCTGGGGGGCAATATGAGCGATGAGATCGACCGTGCCTTGCTCTACGACCGGCTCACGCCGGAACAGGTCGAGGCTCTCTACCCGGATGACCCCATCGGGCGGCACGGCACGATCCTGTCCGAGGACGAGTTCAGCCACACCGGATCCATCGGGCTCGTCGACGACGCGGACCAGCCGTTGCCGCCGCGGGTGGTCGAGCAGACGCGCGCCGGCGCTCGCCAGGCGCTACGCTCGACCGCCGCCCAGATCGAGGCCCTGCCGCCGATGGTGGGATCGGGGCCGGGCATTGGATCGAACTCCTGGGTGGTCGACGGATCACACACCACGACCGGAGCACCGATGCTGGCGAACGACCCGCACCTCAGCGCGAGCATGCCCTCGATCTGGTACCAGGTCGGGCTGCACTGCCGCGAGACCGGGCCGGAGTGCCCGTTCGACGTGACGGGGTTCAGCTTCTCCGGCCTTCCCGGTGTCGTCATCGGACACAACGAGCAGATCGCCTGGGGCTTCACCAACCTCAACCCCGACGTCACCGATCTGTACCTGGAGTACATCGAGGACGGGCAGGTGCGCACGCCGGACGGCAGCGAGCCCGTCAGCACACGCGAGGAAGTCATCGAGGTCAACGGCGCCGACCCGGTCACGATCACGGTACGCAGTACGCGCCACGGCCCCATCGTCTCCGACCGCGACGACCAGATCGCGGCCGCAGGCCGGGCGGCGGCCACCCAGCACGACCCCGTCCCCCCGGCGGACCCGGACGAGCCCGGTGCTGACGGCGACGCTGGCGGTGAGATCGGCGTTGCCCTGCGCTGGACTGCCCTGGAGCCCACCCGCACGGCGGATGCGATCTTCGCGCTCAATGCCGCAACAAACTGGGAGCAGTTCCGCAGCGCGGCGTCGCTGTTCGAGGTTCCAGCACAGAACCTGGTCTACGCTGACGTCGAGGGGAACATCGGTTACCAGGCGCCGGGAACGGTGCCGGTTCGCCGCGACAGTGACGGGCGTACCCCGACGCCGGGTTGGACCGATGTCGGTGACTGGGTGGGCTACATCCCGTTCGAGGACATGCCCAGGGTGCTCAATCCCGACGACGGAATGATCGTTGCGGCCAACCAGGCGGTCGTCGGCGACGAGTACCCATACCTGCTCACCGACGACTGGGACTACGGCCACCGTGCCGCCCGGATCACTGAGCTGCTGACCCAACGAGCCCCGCTGGCGGTCAGCGACATGGACGCGATCCAGAATGACACGAAGCATCCGGCCGCAGACTCCTTGCTGCCGATCCTGCAGGACATGCCGGTGTTCCCCGGGTACTACGGCGACGGGCAGCGGCTGCTGCACGACTGGGACGGCCGCCAGGAGCCAGGTTCGGCGGCCGCCGCGTACTTCAACGCGGTGTGGGCCGAGCTGCTCGAGCGCACATTCGTCGACGAGCTGGGTGAGGATCTCGCTCCGGCCGGTAGCAGCCGGTGGGTCGAGGTCGTGGCCAGGTTGCTGGAGAACCCGCAGCACCAGTTCTGGGACGACGTCGACACCCCGGAACCGGAGAACCGTACGGAGATCCTCAACGACTCCCTGCGTGCGGCGCGCGACGAGCTGACCCGTCAGCAAGGCAAGGATCCGGCGGGCTGGTCATGGGGTTCACTGCACGAGCTGACCCTGACCGAGCAGTCCTTCGGCGGATCGGATATCGGCATCGTGGAGTGGCTGTACAACCACGAACCCGTCCCGGTGGGTGGTGGGTCCGCCACGGTGCTCGCCACCGGGTGGGACCCGTCGACCGGGTTCGAGACGATCTCTGTACCGTCGATGCGAATGGTGGTCGATCTCTCCGACCTCGACGCCTCGCGATGGGTGGATCTCACCGGCATCAGCGGCCACCCACGCCACGAGCACTACGGTGACCAGGTCGCACGATGGGCGAACGGGCAGACGCTGCCCATGCGATGGTCCGATGAGGTGGTCGAGCGCGCCACCGAGCACCGGTTGGTGCTCACCCCGAGTGACCCGGAACGCACACCGGGGTCCCCGTCCTGAAAACGTCGTGATCAGCTGCCCGAGCGGGGCAGGCCCACCGAGTCGGAGAACCGGTTCAGACCGAGCGGGGTGGCGGCTGCGGAGACCGGCATGTCGTGTGGTTCGCGCGGGACCGGCAGGTCGAGCAGCTCACCCTCGTGCAGCAAGACACAGGTCCACGAATGTCCGGCGAGCCGGGCGAGCGCCCGGTCGTAACAGCCGCGACCCCGTCCCAGCCGCAGGCCGTGTCGATCGACCGCCAAGGCCGGAGCCAAGATGACATCGGCGTCGAGCACGGCATCCGGGCCCAGCTGGGCAGTGGTCGGTTCCCGCAAGCCGTTGTCGGTGCCGGCCAGCTGCTCGGCGCCGTCGTATGGAGCCCAGTCCAGGTCGTCGTCCGGCAACAGCACCGGAAGCAGTACCTGGACGCCGCGATCGCGCAGTTCCTCGAGCAGTGGGCCGGTGCCCGGTTCCGAGTCGACCGAGACGTAGGCGGCCACCGTCGTGGCTGCTTGCAGCTCCGGACAGGCCAGCAGTACGTCACGCAGATCGAGTGCGCTGGCGTGGAGAGCGGCCGCGTCCATCCTGGCGCGGTTCTCCCGCAGCCGGGTGCGCAACTCCGGTTTGGTCTGTCTCACCTGAACCACGCTACGTCAGGTCGGGGCGAAACGGATGGGCGTGCCACCGCATCAACGGTTGCCGCGTCTATAGGGTGAGGTCATGACGCAGTCGCACCACCAGGTGACCAAAGCCGTTATCCCCGCGGCGGGACTGGGGACCCGGTTCCTGCCGGCCACCAAGGCCACGCCCAAGGAGATGCTCCCGGTCGTCGACAAGCCGGCCATCCAGTACGTCGTCGAGGAGGCGGTTGGCGCCGGGCTCGACGACGTCCTGCTGGTCACCGGCCGGAACAAGCGATCGCTGGAGGATCACTTCGATCGCGCGTGGGAGCTGGAGACCGCCTTGGAGATCAAGGGCGATGAGGCCCGCCTCGCGCAGGTCCGCGAGTCGCAGGCCCTCGGTGACCTGCACTACGTGCGACAACAAGACCCCAAGGGCCTGGGCCATGCGGTGCTCTGCGGCGCCAACCACGTCGGCTCCGAACCGTTCGCGGTGCTGCTCGGTGACGATCTGATCGACCAGCGCGACACGCTGCTGTCGACCATGCTGGCCGTGCGAAACGAGCACGGCGGCAGCGTGATCGCTCTGATCGAGGTCGACCCCGCAGATGTCGGGATGTACGGGTGTGCAGCCGTCGAGAACGTGGAAGGCGGCTCGGGGGCCGAGGGTGGCAGCGATGATCGAGAAGGCGCGGCCGTCCGGGTCACCGACCTGGTAGAGAAACCAAGTCCGGACCAGGCCCCGAGCAATCTGGCCCTGATCGGTCGCTACGTGCTGGATCCCGCGGTTTTCGAGGTGCTGCGAAAGACCGAACCGGGGAGTGGTGGGGAGGTGCAGCTCACCGATGCGTTGAAGACGCTGATCGGCATGCCGGCGGCCCAGGGCGGAGGTGTGCGCGCGGTGGTGTTCCGCGGCCGGCGGTACGACACCGGGGACCGGCAGGACTATCTGCGCACCACAGTTCGGCTGGCCGCCGAACGAGAAGACCTGGGTCCGCAGTTTCGCGCGTGGCTGCGAACGTATGTGGCCGAGATGCCGGCGGAGACGCCGGACGAGACCGAGTCTGGAGCCTGATGAAGCGCGTCGCCGACCATCTGTCCGAGATCCTGTCCGCTATCGAGCCACTGGCCCAGCTGGATCTGCAACTGCTGGATGCCGACGGGTGCGTGCTCACCGAGGACGTCGCGGCACCCTGGGCGTTGCCGCAGTTCGACAACTCCGCCATGGACGGGTACGCCGTCATCGCAGACGACGTCGCCGGCGCCAGCCCGGAGGAGCCGGTGGATCTACCGGTCGTCGCCGATATCGCGGCTGGAGACCTGAGTATCAGCGCCATCGGGCCGGGGATCTGTGCGCGCATCATGACCGGTGCCCCGGTGCCCCGGGGCGCCGACGCCATCGTCCCGCTCGAACAGACCGACCGAGGCACCGTGCGAGTGCAGATCACCGCGCCCGCTGCTCCCGGAGCGCACGTCCGCAGGGAGGGGGAGGATGTCCAGGCCGACGAGGTCGTGCTCACCACGGGCACGCAACTCGGTGCCGCCCAGATCGGGCTGCTGGCCGCCGTGGGACGCGACCACGCCCAGGTGCGCCCCCGGCCGCGCGTCGTCGTCGTGTCGACCGGTAGTGAGCTGGTCGAGCCCGGAGCCTCGGTGACCCGCGGTCAGATCACCGACTCGAACTCGTACATGATCACCGCCGCCGCACGCGAAGCCGGAGCGATCGCCTACCGCGTCCCCCCGATCGCGGACGATCGGACCAGCCTGACGGAGTTGATCGAGGATCAGCTCATCCGCGCCGATCTGGTGGTCACGACCGGTGGGGTCAGCGCCGGGGCGTACGACATCGTCAAGGAGGTCCTCTCCGAGTTGGGCACGGTCTCCTTCGACCAGATCGCCATGCAGCCCGGTAAGCCGCAGGGATTCGGCACCATCGGTGAGGACAAGACACCGATCTTCACCCTGCCGGGCAACCCGGGGAGCGCGTTCGTGTCCTTCGAGGTCTTCGTGCGTCCGGCGATCCGCAAAATGCTCGGCGCCAGCCGGCTGCACCGGGCGAGCGTGAAGGCGGTGCTGCAGGAGTCGATGCGTTCACCGGACGGACGTCGCCAGTTCGGTCGGGCCCAGTTGCAGACCGCCAGCGACGGCACCTATCTGGTGACCCCCCTTGGGGGCCAGGGCTCCCACATGCTCTCCGACCTCGCCTACGCCAACGCCTTGGTCGTCGTGCCCGAGCACGTCACGTCCGTCTCGGCCGGGCAGGTCGTCGACACCGTGGTGCTGGACCGGCGGAAGGAGTAGGGCGTGACCGAGCGCACCGAGCGGACTCAGGGAGCACGGCAGGGCGGGTTCACCCACGTCGACGAGACCGGTGCGGCCCGCATGGTCGACGTCACCGGCAAAGAGGTCACCGAGCGCACCGCCACCGCGCGCGGCCGAGTGCTCGTCTCGCCCGAGGTGATCGCTCGCCTGCGCTCCAGCGACCTGCCCAAGGGTGACGTTTTGGCTACGGCGCGTATCGCGGGCATTTCCGGGGCTAAACGAACCGCAGATCTGATCCCGCTGTGCCATCCGTTGGGCTTGCACGGTGTGGAGGTGGACCTGGACGTGGACGACGACGCCGTCTCGATCACCGCGACGGTTCGCACTGCCGACCGAACCGGGGTCGAGATGGAGGCGCTGACCGCTGTGGCCACGGCGGCGCTGACCGTGGTGGACATGGTCAAGGCTGTGGACCGGGCCGCGACCATGACCGGCATCGAGGTGGTGGAGAAGACCGGGGGACGGTCCGGAACCTGGCGACGCACCGACTCGGCGGGGGAGAGTTGATGCGCATCCTGGTCGTGGTGTCGTCGAACCGGGCGGCCGCGGGGGTGTACGACGACCGCAGCGGTCCGGTGGCGGTGGAGGCCTTGCGCGCGACTGCGGAGGAGACGGACGGTCAGGTCGACGGTCCCATCGTGGTCGCCGACGGTGAGCCCGTCGAGCATGCGCTGCGGCAGGCGGTGGATGAGGGCTATGACGTTGTGGTGACCAGCGGCGGCACGGGCGTGGCACCGGGCGATCGCACACCGGAGATGACCCTGCGGGTCGTCGAACGCTCGGTGCCCGGCGTGGCCGAGGCGATCCGGGCCGACGGTGTTCGCCGGGGAGTCCCCTCGGCGATGCTCTCTCGAGGCGTAGCGGGTGTGGCCGGGTCGACGCTGGTGGTGAACCTACCGGGTTCCACCGGGGGAGTCCGGGACGGTGTGGCGGTGCTTGCGCCGATACTCGGCCACGTCGTCGACCAGTTGGCAGGCACCGATCATCCGGCTCGCTCGCCACGAGGTGGGGACCCCGGCTGACATGGACGGACTGAGCTGGCCGGTGACCCTCACCGAGGGCCCGGTCGGCCTGCGACCGCTGCAGATGCGGGACGCGCGCGCCTGGCAGCTGGTGCGCGCCCGCAATGCTGCCTGGCTCACTCCGTGGGAGGCCACCCCGCCCCAGGGCAGTGGGCTCACCCAACCGCTCGGATTCAGCCAGTTGGTCCGGCGATATCGCCGGCAGGCGCGAGAGGGTGTGGCCCTGCCGTGGGTGGTCACCTACGAAGGGCGATTGGCCGGTCAGCTGACGATCGCGAACATCGTGTGGGCCTCGGCACGGATGGGCAGTGCTGGGTACTGGGTCGACGAGGCCGTGGCGGGCAGGGGGGTGGTTCCCACCGCGTTGGCCATGGCGGTGGACCACTGCTTCGGTGCCGCAGGGATGCACCGCATCGAGGTGAACATCCGCCCAGAGAACACGGCGTCGCTGCGCGTGGTGGAGAAGCTCGGGTTCCGCGACGAGGGTGTGCGGGAGCGGTTCCTGCACATCGACCGACAGTGGCGCGACCATCGGAGTTTCGCGCTGACCGTCGAGGACGTGCCGGACGGTCTGCTGAACCGGTGGAGGCGGACGCAACACCGCTGATGAGCGCGACACACCGGCGTTGCTCCCCGGATACGACGTTACTGGGACGTAATCTCAGGTGTGATGAATGCGAGTGGAGTGATCTATGTGGCGATTGTGGCTGCGTGGTTCGCCGTGCTCGTGCCGCGCTGGCTGCGTCGTAACGAAGAGGTCGAGCGGGCTCGAGAGGTCGACGAGTCTCGCGGTGTCCGGGTGATCGAACCGCG
>Ga0079225_10000933_pt1 | contig 16197 bp, 18 predicted proteins | sample Poulit2012_FD_76344 | JGI IMG/M metagenome (GOLD analysis project Ga0079225, IMG submission 76344) | Agricultural soil microbial communities from Georgia to study Nitrogen management - Poultry litter 2012 | ecosystem: Environmental > Terrestrial > Soil > Agricultural land | place: USA: Georgia... | reverse complement strand
GCCTCCAATTACATTACTAAAAAGTATATATCTAACTTCTTATAAATGTATAGATTTGTCAAGTGATTAGTCAGAAAATAAAAGATTGTTTATATCTTCTGTAATTTTCAGTGTAACATCTTTTCGGGTCATGCCTTGTTCTGTAAGCTGTTTAGTGTCTATGGGTTTGCCGAATACAAGTGTTATGCCTTTCTTGCGGTCGTAGCTGCCCTTGATGGCAGCAGGTACGATCTTTGCGCCCGATTTTACAGCCACGAAACTCGCCCCCTGCTGCAAATCCTGCAGCTTGCCGCTGTTGCTTCTGCTTCCTTCCGGGAACATGCAGAGCATATTCCCTTCGCCAAGGACCTCGATGGATTTCTTCAAAGCTGCCCGGTCGCTTTTACCCCGTTCAACCGGAAAAGCATTCAGATGTGAAATGAGATATCCTAATACAGGAATCTTGAACAGTTCCGATTTTGCAAAGAATGACATGTCACGGTCCACGCTTATCCCGATCAACGGCGGATCGTATTCTGAAATGTGGTTGCTGCATACGACTACAGGTCCATCCTGTGGTACCCTGTCCTTGCCGACCACCCTGATCTTAAAACGGGTATGATAATAGCTTTTCACCAGGTTTTTGGCAATAGTGTAGAACATTCCTATTCTCCTTTCAGAACTTCCTCTGCCATGCGAATGATGGTGTTTTCGACTTCTTCGATACTCATATGGCTAGTGTCCAGCAAAATTGCATCATCCGCCTTTTTCAATGGAGAGACTTCTCTTGTCATATCAAGGTCGTCCCGCCTGACGATCTGCTGGATGAGTGTGGAAAGGTCTACATCAACGCCTCTTTGCCGCTCTTCCTCCAGTCGGCGCTCCGCCCGTATTTCAGGGGATGCTTTCATGTATATTTTAAGTTCCGCCTCAGGCAGTACAGTTGTACCGATATCCCTGCCGTCCATGACGACACCTTTTTCGGCTGCGATGATACGCTGCATCTGCACAAGATATTCCCTGACCATTTTGAGGCTGGAAATTTCACTGACATTCGCTGTCACCTCCGGAGAACGGATTTCAGCTGATACATCGTTGCCATCCAGATAGATGGAGCGGTTCTCATCATTTGAAAATCTGATGTCCAACTCATCCAGATCGTCGGTAACTCCCCCCCCTGAATTCAGTACGTGCAGAGTGACTGCCCGGTACATGGCACCGGTGTCGATATAGATATATCCAAGTTTCTCTGCCACTCGTTTTGAGATTGTGCTTTTTCCTGCTGCTGCAGGGCCGTCGATTGCAATATTAATCTTATTCTTCATATAAACCCGCCTTGTTGATTGTTCCAATTTATTCTATCATATATTTAATGAATCGTTTAGGAGGAAGTGGCATGAACAATAAAATATTGGCTATACATACAGGCGGCACAATCAGCATGTCCACGTCAGACGGCCTCATTTCATCGGCTAAAGAGAATCCTGTGACTCTGGACAGTACTGTGGACCTCGATATCAGACTGGAGGAAATCTATCCTGTCAAGAAACCGTCTCCCCATATGACCTTGGATGATATGCTCGAGATAAGGGATATAATATTGGATAAGAGAAACAGTTTTGACGGTTTTGTCATCACGCACGGGACGGATACTTTGGAGGAGACCGCATATTTCCTGGACCTTGTTCTGGATATACCGGAGCCTGTCATCGTGACGGGCGCAATGCGTTCATTTAATGAAATCGGTTCTGACGGTCTGTACAATTACATTTCCAGCCTGCGCACAGCCATGGCCAGCTCTTCGAGAGACCGCGGCGTTCTGGTCGTCTTCAATGATGAAATACATACTGCGCGGAATGTCACAAAGACACATACGTCCAATATCGCCACATTCCAGAGTCCAAACCATGGTCCGATCGGCTTTCTGACCAAGGACTCCCTCCAGTACCACCACCAGGTGGCGCACCAGGACCAGTTTGATGAAGTGGACCTCGGGTATAAAGTCGGCCTGATCAAGGCACACGCCGGGCTTGACGGCACCTTCTTCGATGCGCTTACAGAAGCGGACTACCATGGACTGGTCCTCGAAGCACTCGGACAGGGCAACATACCGCCAAGTGCACTGTCAGGACTGCAGAAAGTACTGGATCACGGCATTGATGTTGTTCTTGTATCCCGTTCTTTCAATGGCATCGTCGGAAGTTACTATGACTATGAGGGCGGGGGACACGACCTTGCAGGAAGAGGTGTCATATTTTCCAACGGCCTGAACGGCCAGAAAGCCCGGATCAAGCTTGTGCTTGCGCTCGGCAATGGACTCAGCAGCTCAGAACTCGCAGAAATATTCAGGCATTAAAATACCTGTCAGGAATCCCTGACAGGTATTTTTCATTTCTGATGTTTTTTCAAGATATCCTCGGCAATCAGCCCGCCGTGGAATCTGCCGTTTTCTATGAATATGGTGTTGGCATCATTTCCAGCTGCAATGACACCGGCAATGTAAAGGTTCTTAACATTGGTTTCCATGGTTTCCGGACTGTGCAGCGGTGCCGTCCCGAATTCATTTTCATTTATTTTGATGCCGAATGACTGCAGAAAGCGGTAATCCGGATGATAACCGACCATGGCAAAAACATGATCGTTCGGTATTTCGAATACTTCTCCGTCTTTTTCGAGGACAACACTTTCGTCTTTTATATCTTTGACGTCCGTTCCGAAGTGCATATCTATCTTTTCATGTCTGACCAAAGAATCAAACTGTGGAAGAATCCATGGTTTCACACTTTTTGAATATGCATTCCGACGGTAGACGACGGTTACGTTACTGCCGGCTTTTTCGAGTTCCATCGCAGCATCGACACTGGAATTTTTGCCTCCGATGACGAGTACGTCCTGTTTGAAGAATGGATGGGCCTCTTTAAAGTAGTGTGAGACCTTCTCCTTATGCTCACCCGGTACATCCAGACGGTTCGGCTGTCCGTAATAACCAGTGGCTATAATCAGATATGTGCAGCTGTAGGTATCCTTTGATGTTTCCAGAATGAACCCCTCCGTACTCTGTCTTCCCGAGGTCACTTCTTCATACGTATTGATATTCAGATCGAAATGTTTGACCGCTTCCCTGTAATAGACAAGTGCCTGGTTCCGTTTGGGTTTATGGGCTTCGGTAATGAAGGGAAAACCGCCGATTGCCAGTTTCTCGCTTGAAGAGAAGAATGTCTGGTGTGTTGGATAATTGTAGATGGCTTCGACAACATTCCCCTTCTCTATTATAAGATGATCGAACCCCCGGTTTTTCAGCTCTATTGCGGCTGACATGCCACAGGGTCCCGCTCCTATGATGATTGTTTCGATGTGTTTCATTGTAAGCACCTTTCTATTCAGGTATGACAAGCTCCTGTCCCACACTCAGAGAGTCGGGAGTAATACCGTTTGCATCCATGATTTTATTGACATTTTCACTGCTGCCGCTTCCGTAATAGCGGATGGCAATCCTGTACAGGTTGTCTTCAGCACTCACGATGTGAGTCGATCCTCCTGAGTTACTTTCTTCAGCCGTTTCCTCTGTTTCCTCTGTCTTTTCTTCAGCCGGCTGTTCCGTAGTCTTCTCTTCTGTTGATTCCTCAGTGGTTTCCTCCTCAGATGACTTCACTTCACTTGTATCCGAGCCGGAGTCTTCTCCAGATTCCTTTTTTTCAATTGCAGAGGATGCGGCTTCTTCAAGTTCTGACTGTTCTTCTTCGGAGTAGTCGAAAGCAAGCTCACCGGTACCCAGATCCTCATCGGAATCCGCTCCGGATGAAGAATCAGAACCGGAGTCGTTTTCACGCTGTTCTGCAAGCTCTTTTTCCTTTTCAGCTTTCTGTGATTCAAGATCTTCGTTGACATCTCCGTCCGTCTGATCACCGGAGGATTCTTCTGTCTCCTCTTCCCCTGCACCTGCAAGTTCGGTGCCGTTGTCACCGGACGGCCAGAAATTGCTGATGATCATAACGAAGAGGATTATGGTTACCGGCAGAAGGAGCGCTCCCGCGAGGATGATGGGCAGAATGCCTTTTTTCTTCTCTTTGCCCTCTTCCTCATCTTTTGCCGACGACTGCCTCCTGTTGCCGAGTTCCGCAAGTTTTGCCTTTGAGATTTTTATCTCATCTTTGAACCGTTTGTTGTATGCGGTTAATTTTCCTGCAAAAAACACCTTTCCTTTTGCAAGATTTTCACGGTTGAAATAGGAAGCAAATTTCTGACCGGCACCTGCAAACAGAGCGGGCTTCTTTTTATCCGGCTTTGATTCGGCGGATTGTTTGTGTTTCTTTTTTTCATTTTCCTTCTCCAGTTTTGCACGATGGCGGTCAGAGCGTTTCATCGTCTGTTTCTGCTCATCTTTTTGCTGGTCGTTCTTTGAATCTCCAAAATCCTTAGAAGCACGCTTATGTTCAATATCTTTATAAAAATCGTCCTTCATTGACATTCTCCTCAAACTGAAATAATTCTCTACTTAATTATATTATGTTTCCATTACATTTTAAAGTGATAATAAAATGAATGATACGCCGATAGTCGTATTGTGTCCTGTGCGGACGGAATATAATTGAAAATCAGTACAGATAGCCGTAAAATGGTTATGAAGAAATGGTGAGAGGTGAAAAAATGAGTGGGAAGAAATACACCATAGTTGATATGGATACTTGCATTGCCTGTGGTGCCTGCGGAGCAGCTGCACCTGATATATATGATTACGATGACGACGGCATCGCCTATGTGATACTGGATGACAACAAAGGTATCACCCCTGTGCCTGAAGAATTGCTTGAGGATATGGAGGATGCCTATGACGGCTGTCCCACGGATTCAATCAAGGTGGAGGAAGAGCCGTTTGACGGCGACCCATTGAAATTCGAATAGATATAAAAAGAAGCGCAGCTCCGGTTGCGCTTCTTTTTTCATTTCAGCAGTTTTTCAAGCTTGGGAATCAATCTGATATAGATGAGATAAGAAATAAGACATACTATGACGCCTTTGATGAGGTTAAATGGTATGATGCCGGCCGTGACCACTGCACGGATATTCGCAATCAGGTCGGTATGGTCTATGATCAGGCCGTACATTGGCAGAAGCACAAAGTAATTGAGTATTGCCATCATGAGCGTGAGCGATATAGTACCCAATATAAAACCTGTGACAAGTGATTTTCTGGTTCTGGATCTTATATACATGAAATAGACCGGCAGCATCAGAGAAAATGCCGCAAGCAGGTTGGCGAGCGGGCCGATGGGCTCACTCGCCATCAGGAGCGCATATAGTACAATCTTTAAAATAATGATGAGCGACCCGGGGATGCCACCCAATAATATGAACCCGATGAATGCCGGAATATCCGACAGATCCACCATCAGAAACGGCGGCATGAACGGAATTGGAAATTGCAGGAGCATCAGTATAAACGACAATGCAGCGAGTATACTGATCAGAATCAGTCTTTGCAGTTTATTTTGTTTCATAACTTCATCTCTCTTCGTGTGTTTTTGGGAGTGAGATGCGGAATGCGGTCCCTCTGCCGGACTCACTTTCCAGTTCAATCGTACCATTATGCCTGTGTATGATGCTGCGGACGATATAGAGGCCCAGTCCGGTGCCGTGCTTTCCGCGTGTCCTTGACTCATCGACTTTATAGAATCTCTCGAAGACACGCCCCTGATGTTCGGGAAGAATCCCAGTTCCTGTATCACGGACTTCTATGATTTTAAACCGTCCAATATCACGGGTTTCTATTGTTATATCATCACCTTCTGATGTATAGCGGATTGCATTGTCGAGAAGATTAGTCAGAACCTGGTTGATTTTGTCATAGTCGAAATGGAATACGGGATCAGAATCATCAGCTTCTATATTGAATGTGATGCCATTCTCCTGCATTTCATGGCGGAATCTTGACGCCAGTTTGTCAAGCAGTTCACCAAGGTCATTTTCGTCTATGTTGAAGAAGTCGGAACCGGTATCCATCCGTGCTATGCTGATCAGTTCATTCACCATGGTGTTCATCCTGTCCGATTCATCCTTGATGATGCCGGCCATTTCTTTGATCTCTTCGGGCTCTGTGACAATGTCATCGATCAATGCCTCTGAATAGCCGCTCAGCATGACCATCGGTGTCTTCAGTTCATGGGAGACGTTGGCAATGAACTCCGAGCGCATCTTCTCTGTATTCACTTCTTCGGTAATGTCCCTGATCAGGAGAATGACTCCGAACAGTTCATCTTCCTGTTCAACAGGTGTGTATGAAAACTGCATATGCCTGTCATTTATATCCACCCGTTCGATAGCCGGCTCCCTGTATTCCACGATCTCCCTGATATCGTTTTGGAAGTCTTCAAATTTTTCCGGTTCTGATTTCATGCGGTCATAAAGATAGTTTCCCTTCTTGTTTGAATACATGAGCTCGACCCGGCTGTCGAAATAGAGGACACCCTCATTAATTGAGGTGAATATCTGCTCCCTCAGATTCTTTTCATGCTCAATCTGCTCCACATTGCTCTGGATGTCATTGTTCATCTTATTGAAAGCAAGCGTGAGCTCACCGATCTCATCCCTGCTTTTTGTTTCAAGTGTATTGTATTTCCCTTTTGCTGTCTTGAATGCAGCATCCTTCAGGCTGATCAGCGGTCTCGTGATCCTGTTGATCAGGAAGAATGCAAAAGATGTAGTTATGATGAACAGCACGAAGCCGCTGGCTATGATGATCATGGTGACTGCAGCCATGGATTCATTTATATCCTCAAGATCCCGGTATTTGATGATCGCCATTTCACTGTCGGAAAAATCACTCAGGTTAGAGACGCGGACCATATAATCATGACCTTCAATATCTTCGAGCAGGAAAGTATTCCCTTCCCCGTCGCCTTCGATGATTCTTGAGTATATTTCCCGGTCCGTCGCAGACTGCTGTGAAAGCATCTGCCCGTCCCTGTAGAAGATGAGGTTATCTTCACGGAGCAGTGTGGCATTAAGATCCTGATTATCATGCTTTGAGAGAACAATTTCTTCAGCACGTGAAATCTCCTCCTCAAGGAGAGTTTCCGTGGAATTGAGCATGTAGTTCCTGAAGTACATGCTGAGTATGACCGATAATATAATTAAAACTGTAGTCACTATCAGAATGATAGTCAACCACAGTTTGGTTACAACGCTGTTCAACACTTTCATTATTCATTGACCTCGAATTTGTAGCCGATGCCCCAGACCGTGTGGATCATTTCACTTGCCTCGGGTGACACCTTGTTCAGCTTCTCCCTAAGACGCTTGACGTGGGTATCCACCGTACGCAGGTCACCGTAGAAATCATAGTGCCAGACTTCTTTCAAAAGTTCTTCACGGTCGAACACTTTATCGGGGCTTTTTGCCAGAAAGAGAAGGAGTTCATACTCTTTCGGAGTAAGGTTCACCTTTGTGTCATTCGCAAGCACCCTGTGGGCATCGTTATCAATCACAAGATGTTCATACGCAATGACATCTTTTGCTGTTGCATCAGCTTCAATGAAGGAAGTTTCAGAGGAACGTCTCAGTATTGCCTTCACCCTCAAAACGACTTCCCTCGGAGAGAAAGGTTTGACGATGTAATCGTCTGCCCCGACTTCAAAGCCTTCCACCCGGTTGTTCTCTTCACCTTTTGCGGTGAGCATGATGATCGGGGTGGACTTATGGTTCCTCAGACGTTTGGCGACTTCGATGCCGTCCATTTTTGGCATCATGAGATCGAGGAGTATGCAATGGAAATCCTTTTCCATTGCATACTCCAGTGCATCCTCTCCGTTATCTGCCTCCGTAATTTCATATCCTTCACGCACCAGGTACATATTGAGTAGTTTTCTGATACGTTCTTCATCATCGACGATTAGTATATTTTCAGCCATACAACCCCTCTTTTCATATTATGCGTAAGAATGCAGGCCTGCGACCAGCAGGTTGATAGCAATGAGATTGAAAAGTATGAGCAGGAATCCGATAACGGCAAGCCATGCCGACTTTTCACCCTCGTAGCCCCTGTTGAGTCTCAAATGCAGGAATATCGTATAGAACATGAATGTGATGAACGCCCAGGTCTCTTTCGGATCCCAGCCCCAGAACCTGCTCCATGCGATTTGTGCCCAGATTGCAGCGAAGAAAATGCCTCCGAGAGCGAACACCGGGAATCCGATGATGACGGAACGATAGCCGATTTCATCCATCAGATTGAGGTCTGCCCTGTCCGTCAGTGGTTTTATCAGAGCCGACAGGCGCTTTCTGATTATTAATCTAATGATACCGTAAACAATGAGACCGGTAAATACAGACCAGAGGACCGTATTCAGTTTCTGGGAGTCGATCAGCGGCGGAAGATTGATTCCACTGTGGAAATGATCCGCTTCTTCATAATTGTTCTCTCCGGTATGCTCAACCGGTACTGCACCTTCAAAATTGACAAGACTTGGCAGATGATACTCTGCCACCTGGGTCTGCCCCTGTTTGTCAGTGTACATGAAATCATCCTGATACCCTATTATGGACTGCATGAGGACAGTTGTAGCGATGAATGTGATGACAATTACTATACCTGCCATTATTGCCTCAAGGAGGCGAGCCCGCCATGATTTTTCAGTAGCAGGTATAGCTTTCAGAAGATAGATCAGACCGGCTACCGCACTCATTGAAAGTATACCATATGCGAGCGTTACGGTGATAACGTGAATGGCCAGCCAGTTGCTCTGCAGCGCTGGGATCAGTGGTTCCACTTCACGTGAGAACATGCTGCCGTATGCAACAAGAAGGAGTGATACCGGGATTGCAAACAGACCGAACAGTTGGGTTTTAAAATAATGATATGTGATCAGGAAGCCGGCAATCAGCATTATTGCAAACATGGTGATGAATTCATACATGTTTGAAACAGGGGCATGCCCCTGGGCGATCCACCTCAATATGAAATAGGCAAGCTGCATGATGAACGCAGTCACAATCATGATGATTGAAATCCGGCCCGGCTTGTTTGATCTGGATTTGATACTTGCTGCCAGTGGCAGAAGTGCCACGAGATATATTATAAAGGCCGCATACAGCAGAGTGCTGCTTATGGACACAAGTTGAGTTTCCATTCTAAGACTCCTTATCTTTGACTTTGTCTTCTATTTTCTGCTTATCTGATACCGGTGAAAATGAATTCGCCTCCAGTATCGGATCCAGTTCCTTCTTCATGCCAAAGTAGTTTTTGTTTGTATGCCCTGCCAGTGTGAAACCGTCTTCGAGGCTGATCCAGATACGTCTGTGGTTAATGTATGAACCGATGAACACACCCGCAAGGAAGATGACAAATCCACCTGCCACAAGAGGGATGGTAAGGTCTTTCTTGAGTGTGAGTACGCTTGCGGTATGCTGTTCGGCTTCCACGAAGCGTATGCTGTAATCGTTGTTCTGTGTAATATCCGTGCTGTTCATGATCTGGAGCAGACTCAACTCACTTTCACCGCCGGCATTCACTTCAAATACGAATGCCGGATTCCGGGGTACAGGCGTTTCTGAAACGAGTGTTCCGTTATCGGCGATTTCCTGGAAGTCCGGGGCATAGGCTCTCATCTTTATCTCTGTGTTTTCATCTATCTGATACGACTGGTCGGGCTCATCCAGATTTACGGTGAAGTTCTCACCGACTGTATTCCCATCTGCATCTTCGAGTCTGAAAGTCATCGCCTTCATCTGCGAATCATCATAGCTTGACTGATAAAGTTCATATGAACCGAAGCGGTATGGGTGGTTGACCCTGATGCTGTAGTCGTCTATTTTAGTGAGCTCGGGTTCTGCACCGACCACGTCCGAACTTTCGTTCTCGTATACGGATATGTCAGTCTGGAAATTGCTGACTATATTGTTTTCCTGATTAAGAGAGTTTTCGAATACCTCTCCCGAGGATTCATCATGAGTATCCAATATGAATCCATCGTTCTTGACATAGTATTGACCGTCCGTCGTCGGCAGGTCCTTCGTTTCCCCTTCATTTAAGTAGACGATTTCATCCACATACATGCCCGGGAAAAATCTGAGCATACTTCCGATTAGCAAGATAATAAGACCGACATGGTTGATGTACGGCCCCCATCTGGACAGCTTTCCCTTTTCAAGTAAGTAATTATCTCCATCTTTGCGGACTTTGTATCTTCTGCCTTTGAGCTGGCTGATTACATCATATGCATGAGCATTGTCCTCTTCGTGTGTGAACAGCCGCTGCCTTCTGTAGAATGACTCATGTTTTTTAACACGCTGGTTCTTCAGTGATTTGAAGAGAGGCACACCCCTGTCTATGCTTGCTGCGATGATTGACAGTGCAAGCATTCCGTTAAGCAGTACAAACCACCAGGATGAGTAGAGGTTATGGAAGCCCAGTGAATAATATAGGTATCCGAGAGTACCGTAGTTCTCCTGGTAATAATCTGCCGGGTCCACTCCGATGGGGATGAAGTATTCCTGTGGGAAGATTGTTCCTATCGCAGCGGCAATCGCGATGGCCAGAATGATCGTGACCCCCACCTTGATGGACGTGAAGAAGATCCAGATCTTGTCAAAAATACTTTTTGACCGGACTTTGGATCTCACCGCACTGCCGTCATATCTCATCAGATCTTTGATTTTTTTCCTGTCATAATCACTGTTGATCATCTTACCGCATGACTGGCACAGCTGGGTACCTGGCGGGTTGACATGACCACACGATTCGCATTTGATTTCTTTTAGTTCCATCATACATTCATCCTATTCTGTGGCATCTTCAATGAATGCCAGGATATCTTCATGAGTCAGCTGATATTCCTGTTTTTTGACTACAGTGCCATCTTTGTTGATTGCTATTGTTGTCGGCAGCGGACCGATGTTGTAAACTTCTGTGACATCCCGTGATTCGTCCAGTGCTATAGGAAATTCAAGATCCGCCTCAAGCCCGGATATGAACTGGTTGATCTGCTGTTCATTCTCAGCTACGTTCACCGCCACAATCTCATATTCATCATTATCATCTGATGTATAAACATCATTCATGTCGGGCATTTCCTCACGGCACGGCTTGCACCATGTCCCCCAGAAATTAAGGATCACACCTTTGTCTTCACCAGTCAGCTCGGAAAGTTGTATCTTTTCACCGTCCATGGTGTTCAGCTGGAAATCGACGGCCTCATCCCCCACTGCAACAGTTTTATTATCAGAGGTCAAGTTGAACCACAACGTCACACCGATTAAAACTGCAACAGTTACAATGATGCTCACTCTTAGGATATTGCGTGTTCCGCGCTTCATATTCTCACCTGCCTGTACGTTCGTTCGTAAATTTCATTATAGCATCTTATAATTTTGTCCTGTATGACAGTATTATGACAATTGGGACGATCCTAATCGTCTTTTGCATTCGCTATCAGTTTCTTGACTTCATGCGGTTTCAGGAACCTGTATTCTCCTTCTGCCAGTCCATCCAGGGTGAGAAAATCATACTTGATCCGTGTCAGTTTGAGGACTTCCAGCCCGAAATGTTCGAACATGCGCCTCACCTGGCGGTTCCTGCCTTCATGGATTGTCAGTTCAAGGATCATCTGCCTGTCCTTCTTATCACGGATGACTTTCACTCCGGCCGGCGCTGTCCTGCCGTCTTCCAGCATGATGCCCTTTCGCATCTCCTTCTGCTGGTCACGTTTGAGTATACCGTTTATTTTTACACGGTAAGTCTTGCTCATCTCAAATTTGGGATGGGTCATATACTGGGTGAATTCACCATCATTGGTCATGAGCAGTATTCCTGATGTATCGTAGTCGAGACGTCCGACCGGATACAGTCTCACATCCATCTGTTTGAATGCATCGGTAACCGTGCTTCTGCTGCGGTCATCCTCAACTGCTGAGATTTCCCCTGTGGGTTTGTAATAGAGGATATGCACCTTTTCCTCAGCAGTCAGGGGGACGCCGTCCACCTCTATCCTGTCACCGGCAGTAACTTTCGATCCGAGTTCGGCAACGACTTTACCGTTGACTGACACCCTGCCTTCTGTAATAAGCTGTTCAGCTTTGCGTCTTGAAGTGACACCACTGTCAGCAATCGCCTTCTGTAATCTTACTTTTTCCATCATTCATCCTCCTCTATACTGTTGAAAAACAGATCCATCTCTTCCTGTTCCATGATATCCTTCTGGCTCGGCAGCTCTTCAAGTGATTTGAGGCCGAATATCTGAAGGAAATAATCTGTTGTAATAAAATGTGCAGCCCGTTCGTCCTGCAGAAGTTTCTTTTTTATCAGCCCTTTGCCGGCAAGAGTAGAGACCGGTCCGTCGGAAGCGACGCCGCGCAGCATTTCTATATCACTCCGCGACACCGGCTGGTTGTAGGCGACGATGGAAAGGACTTCAAGCGATGCCTGGGACAGTTTCGATGCCGGCCTCTCATCAAGTAGCCGGCGTATATACTTTTCCATCTCAGGTGTGGTTTCCAGGAAGAAGCTTTCACCGTGCCTTTTTATTTTCAAATTTGGCCGGTCGTATGCCTCAACCTCTTTATGCAGCTGTTCTTTCGTTATCGGCACATGCATAATCAGCTGTTCTTCAGTGAGACCGACGTCACCGGCGATGTAGAGAAGACCTTCCATGATATCTATCTTTTCCATTACTACTACAGCCTTTCGATTTCAAAATTTCCCTCATATGCAGGATGAAGGGCAATCTCCCTTGACTTGACCTGGTCTAAAATAGTGATGAACACAGCAACGACCATCGATCTGGATTCGCTGAAACTGAAGAGTTCACTAAAACTGAGCTTCTTCCTGTCTTTAAACCTCGCAGCCAGAAATGTTTCAGCTTCCTCCCGGGAGACTGGTTCTCTCTCTATCGTAACACTCACCGGACGGTCGACCGAGATCCTCGACCGCACTTTTTCATATGCAGCCAGGAGATCCGACAGGGAAATATCCACGTCACTGCCATCATCTTCCGCCTCTTCAAATTCATGCGGTGCTTTGATGAAGATCTTTTCATTTTCATCTTTCAGCATGCGGAGCTGTTCGGCGCACTGCTTGTAATTCTGATACTCAAGCAGCTGTTCCATAAGTGCCTCGCGCGGATCGTCATACTCTTCTTCCATATGTGCGGGCTCGGGCAGGAGCATGTGGCTTTTTATCTTAAGCAGTTCGCTCGCCATCACAAGATACTCACTCGCTATGTTGATTTCAAGTTCTTTCATCTGATCGATATATTCCATATACTGTTGTGTGAGGGCCCTCATCGGGATATCATAAATGTCGATTTCCAGTTCCCTGATCAGATGCAGCAGCAGATCAAGCGGCCCCTCGAATATATCCAGCTTTACATTATATACATCCATAAAAATTACCTCTGACTCGGGAGTTGTATGTCATTGAAAACAGCCGATCTTCTAGAATTCTATAACGAACTCATTATAAAGCAAGATTACTTCGAATGCCACGAAATCATGGAAGAAGCGTGGAAATCGAAAGCTGAAAGGTCCAAGGAGGACCCGGAAGTATTCCTTATACTGATGGCGGTCGGCGAATACCATTACAGACGCGGGAATATTGCCGGTGCCGTAAAATCATACAGGAAAGCACTCAGTATATTTGCCAGCCGCCCCTTCAGACTTGAGGAAGGGGGGCTTGAACCCTCCATCATCAGTGTTATGGAAAGGCGGCTTGCGAATATGCACGATGTGCGGTTCTCTCCTCTGGAATTCCCGCTCACCCAAAATACCCTCATGAAGCTGAACAGTACTTATCTGCCTGAAATGCCATATGAAAGTTTTCTCGAATGGAGAAAAGTGCGGCATGTCACCGACGAGTTTACAGTCAACAAACACCGCATGAGGGACAGGCATCAGATTGAATCAGACCGGAAAGCCACTCTTAAAAAAAGAAAACATCAGGATTGATGTTTTCTATACTATGAAAATCCAGTACACAAAGCCCCAGATGAGTGCAAACAGGAACAGGAATATGAAGACAGGGTATCTGCCTTTCATATTATTTCAGCTCCGACAGCAGGCTTTTGCCGTGTGTCTGATATTCGATTTTAAAATTTTCAGCAATTGTTGCAGCCACGTTGCTGAAAGTATCTGAATCGATGATTTTTCCGTAGTCCATGCTTCTGCCTGCTTTCATCAATAAAGGCACGTTTTCCCTCGTATGATCCGTCCCTGTGAAAGTTGGATCGTTACCGTGATCCGCCGTAATGATCAGCAGATCATCCTCTTTAAGCTTAGAGACGATTTCAGGCAGACGGTCATCAAATGCCTTCAGTGCATTACTGTACCCTTCAGGATTGCGTCTGTGTCCGTACAGTGCATCAAAGTCCACAAGGTTAAGGAAAGAGAGGCCGTTGAAATCTCTGTCCATTACTTCAAGCAGTTTATTCATGCCGTCTTCATTGTTCTTTGTACGGACAGCGTCAGTGATACCCGACCCTGTAAAGATATCATCGATCTTGCCGATGGCGATGACATCATTGCCGTTGTCTTCAAGCGCATTCAGCACTGTCCTGTCAAAAGGCTCCAAAGCGTAGTCATGACGGTTTTCAGTCCGTGTGAAGTTCTCTTTTGAGTCCCCGACATATGGCCTTGCAATGATCCGGCCGACGAGGAACTCTGGATCTGTGGTCATGGCACGCACTTTTTCGCATATATCGTAAAGCTCTTCCAGTGGAATGATCTCTTCATGGGCAGCAATCTGCAGGACAGGATCGTTCGAGGTGTACACGATGAGGTCTCCTGTCTCCATCTGATGCTCTCCATACTCCTTGATGATTTCGGTACCGCTTGCCGGCTTGTTGCCAACAATTCCCCTGCCTGAAACTTCACGTATCTTGTCGAGAAGCGCTTCGGGGAAGCCGTCCGGATAGACTTTGAAAGGCTCTTCAATATTAAGTCCTGCAATTTCCCAGTGGCCGGTCATCGTGTCTTTGCCCTGGGAAACTTCGCTCATCCTGCTGTAGAATGCCGCCGGATTGTCAGTGCATGCCACTCCCGGGAGGGCATCGATGCACCCGAGGCCGAAACTTTCCATGTTTGGCAGTGTGACCGGATGGGATTCCAACGTATGTTTTAAAGTATGGGCGCCTTCGTCACCGAAATTTTTTGCATCATGCTGTGCACCGATTCCTACTGAATCAAGTACTATGAGGTGAATTCTGTTGAACATTTTATCTCCTACTTTCTCGGATGGTATTGTGTATACATCTCTCTGATTTTCATTGCAGATATCTGGGTGTAGATCTGGGTTGTGCTGATATCAGAATGGCCGAGCATTTCCTGCACTGCCCGAAGATCTGCTCCATTCTCGATCAGGTGGGTTGCAAACGAATGTCTGAATGTATGCGGTGTGATGTTTTTTCCGAGGCCGCTCAGCATCTCATATTTTTTGATTGTCTTCCATAGCCCCTGTCTGGTAAACCCTCTACCCCGATTCGTTATGAATAAGGCATCCACGTCGTCATCTTTCAGGAGGATAAGCCGCTCATTCGCTATGTAGCTTGTCAGCAGCTTCCCCACATGGTCTGTCATGGGTACGATCCGCTCTTTACTGCCTTTCCCTCTTACACGGATGAAACCCATGTCGGTATTAAGATCAGTCGTCTTTATGTCAATCATTTCACTGACTCTGAGGCCGGAGGCATAGAGAAGCTCCATCATCGCCCGGTCACGGGTGCCTGCTGTGGAACCATCAGGGGTCCTGAGAAGGATTTCCATCTCCTGGACCGTCAGATATACAGGCAGCTTTTTGTCCTCCTTGACAATATGGAGCCTGGTGGCGGGATTGGTCTTCACGACATCCTCATTCAGCAGGAACTGATGATAATTTCTGAGTGTCGACTGCATCCTGGTGATTGTCTTGGCGCTCTTTCCCTCTTCTTTCAGAAGTTTGAGGAACGAAATGATCAGCTCTGTATCAACGGCGCTGTAATCATGCATACCCCTGTCTTCGAGAAAACCCTGATACCGTTTCAGATCCTGACGGTAGGAACTGATTGACGCCCGGCTCAGTCCCTTCTCCACACTGAGGAAAAGCAGATACTCATTAATATTCCTTTTGAAATCCATCTGTTACTCCTTTTCCTGGCATTTTTTGCAGATACCGTGGAAAGTCAGACGATGATCCAATACTTTGAAATTGTAATCTTTCTCTACTATCTTTTCAGCTTCAGTCAGCAGATCCTCTTC
>Ga0079225_10000932_pt1 | contig 16210 bp, 16 predicted proteins | sample Poulit2012_FD_76344 | JGI IMG/M metagenome (GOLD analysis project Ga0079225, IMG submission 76344) | Agricultural soil microbial communities from Georgia to study Nitrogen management - Poultry litter 2012 | ecosystem: Environmental > Terrestrial > Soil > Agricultural land | place: USA: Georgia... | reverse complement strand
TCGAAGACGGGATCAAAATAATCGTTATTTAAAGCTTCAAGTAAATATCCAACAACCTCTTCCTCCCGAAAGGATTCTCTTAAAAGAGAAATATAAAACAGTGTGAATTCTCTTCGCTCCGGATTCATTTTTATTGCTTGCTGAATAAAATTGATAGCCTTATCTGTTTGTTTTCTCCTCTGGGCTATTTTAGCGGCTAAATAAAAAAGCTCGTCATTGTGTTCATCATAAGTTAATCCTAGCTGCACAACTTCATTCGCTTCATCAAGCATATTTTCTAAATAATAAGCCTCTCCTAAATATCGATATACGATGTAGTAGTACGGATCTAGTTCTATTGATTCGGTCCATTTTTGTATTGCTACTTGATATCTTTCTAAATGAAAGGCAGATAATCCAAATTTAAACAAAATATCTGGAGTTTCATCTTGAATTTGCTCGTAATAGGTGAAAGCTTTTTCATGATTTCCTAGTGCAGCATAAGCCTCTCCTAATCTTGAAGCAAGGATTATGCCACCGATGGAGCTATGCTCGGTTATAAAGTGCTCATAAATAGGAATACATTTACTAAAATTACCGAGGGAAAAATACAATTCGGCTAAAGCTAAATCGATAATTTCTTCTTCAGGATTAATACTTTTAGCTTCATGTAACTTTTGTTCAGCAACTTCAAATAAACCTTGGGATTGATACAAATCAGCTAATTGAATTAATGAGGGCAAGTAGCTTTCATCTCTCGGGTTAATATCATGTAATAGTTGAATAGCTTTCTCATCTTCATTAAGTTCAATGTGTATATCAGCCAATAGGCTTTTATACGAACTATTAGTTTTATTGTCCCTTAACAGATTTTCAATAATGTCCTTTGCCTCTTTCATAAACCCAAAATCAAACAATAAATATGCTGCTTGATATTTTTCCTCGTCTCCTGCAGATGATAGGATTTCTTTAATTATTTTAATAGCTTCATCACTATTATTCTGTTCAAAATGATAAAGGGCTAATTGGATAGCTTCCATCACTTACACCCTCCTAATGTTCTGTTAACGTTTTTAAATCCTTTAAAAAACTCGGATAAGAAATATTGATACTATTTAATTCATCTATTAATACATTATTTTCACAAATGAAGGATGCGATAACTGCCATCATAGCAATTCGGTGGTCATAAAATGATTTTACCTTTCCACCTAAAAGGCTAGTTTTACCTTGTATGATCATTCCATCACGAGCTTCAATAACTTCTGCGCCTAAAGCATTTAAAGTTTGCACAGTAGCCTTAATTCTGTCAGTCTCTTTAACTCGAAGTTCCTCGGCATTGCGTATAATTGTCTGCCCTTCACATTGGGTGGCAAGTAATGCAATAATCGGGAGCTCATCAATTAGAAGTGGTATAAGATCGCCTTCTATAACTGTTCCAAAAAGCGATTGATGCTTAATGGTGATATCACCCATAGCTTCATTATTTACCATTGTTCTATTTGATATTTCATAAGTAGCGCCCATTTGTTTTATTACAGTTAAAATTCCAGTTCGAGTCTCGTTTAAATTTACATTTTTTATTGTAATTAAACTATTAGGGACAATGAGAGCAGCGACAATAAAGAAGGCGGCTGAGGATATATCACCTGGAACAAAAATATTCGCTCCAATTAAATTATTACTTTTTAAAGTAATTTCATTAGCCTTGATCTCTACATTCGCCCCAAAGGCCTTTAGCATATTTTCTGTATGATTTCTTGTTATTCCTTCTTCTATGACCGTGCTATTTCCCTTGGTATAAAGAGATGCGAGTAAGATTGCCGATTTTACTTGGGCGCTATCTACTGGCATTTTATACCGAATTGATTTTAATTCGCTAGCCTTTATTGATAAGGGCAAGAATTGACCGTTACACCTACCATCAATGTTTGCCCCCATTAACTCTAGCGGTTTTACAACTCTTTTCATTGGGCGCTTTGACAGATATTTATCCCCATATACACTCGTAAAAAAGGGTTGTCCTGCTAGTACTCCTAACATTAATCTAGCTGTTGTCCCTGAATTTCCAAAGTATAGTGGTTCCTTTGGTTCCTTTAAGATTGGGCCTTCACCCTTTATAACAATCTTTTCATTTTCGTAGGAAATAGAAACACCTAAGCGTTTAAAACATTCAATCGTTCTATTGCAATCCTCAGCTAATAAGATGTTTTCAACAGTCGTTATTCCCTTGGCTAAAGCGCCTAAAATGATTGAACGGTGGCTAATTGATTTATCACCTGGAGCTTCTATTGTACCTTTTAATGGTGTCGAAAGTGGAGTGAGATTAATCATTGAAACCTCCAATAAGTGATTTTAAAAAAGTCGTTACATAATATCTGATTTCTTTTTCTGAAAAAGATTTAATCTCTACATTGTTAATACCGTTAAGTAATATTAATGTTATTAAATCAAGCTGGTTTTTTTTATCCCGCTTCATTTTATCCATAAGTAAGTCTACATTTACATTCGCTAAGTCTAAAGGGTATTCATTTTTATTCATCCAATTATATAGTTGTGTAATTGGTAATTTTATATTATAGACTCTTTCGCTCACAAATAGTGAAAATAATATTCCAATTGCAACTGCCTCGCCGTGTAATATATTTCCTTTGACTTGTCCTAATTCAATAGCGTGGCCTAAGGTATGGCCTAAGTTTAAATACATTCGCTCAAAGGATTCCTTTTCATCCCTTTCAACAATTTCCTTTTTCACTTGAATCGATTCAAAAATATGTTTGTGCATATCGGGTGAGGATATATTTAGGAAATCGAGTTGCATTAATTCATTAAATAAGTGTTTCCTTGCTATTAATGCTGCCTTCATAATTTCAGCATACCCTGAACGTACTTCTTCCTTTGGTAAGGTTTGTATAGTTTGCAAATCAAAGATGACGGCTTTTGGGGCATGAAAACTTCCTATTAAATTTTTACCCAACTCATGATTGATGGCAACTTTTCCACCGACACTACTATCATGGGCTAATATTGTCGTAGGCACTTGGATGTAATCAATCCCCCGCATAAAGGTTGCAGCGATAAAACCAGCTAAATCACCAATAACTCCCCCACCAAGGGCGATGATCAAAGATTTACGATCTAAGCCCTCCGACAGAGCCTTTGTCTGTATATTATAATACATTTCAATCGACTTTGATTCTTCTCCAGCAGGAACAATTTCTATAATAGGATCATAACCCTTTAAACTACTTAAAACTTGCTTTAAATATAGTTTAGCCACATTGGTATCTGTAATAACAAATATCCTGGAGTAGTCCTCTGACAAATAATTATTTATAGTAGCTAATAAATGATTTCCAATATATATTGGATAATTGTGGGTAATGGATTTAACCATAATCTTATCCATCTTAAAAACTCCGAATCGCTTCTCGGTATTCATCGATGGCCTGTTTAAAGACGGGAAATTGATCCTTTGGAAATTGCTCTGTTAATGCTTTAGCTATTTCAAAGGCAACAACATGCTCCATTACGACTGCGGCTGAAGGTACTGCACAAGAATCGGACCGTTCAATACTCGCTTCAAAGGGTTCCTTGGTCTCAATATCCACACTTTGCAAGGGCTTGTATAATGTTGGTATAGGTTTCATAATTCCTCTGATGACTAGGGGCATTCCTGTAGACATACCTCCCTCAAATCCACCTAAGCGATTTGTTCTTCGGTAATAGCCGCGTTCTTCATTCCATAAAATCTCATCATGGACTTCACTGCCCATTTTTCTAGCAGCTTCAAAGCCTAAACCAAATTCAACACCTTTAAAGGCGTTAATACTAACAACACTGCCCGCAATTCTACTGTCTAACTTTAAATCGTAATGAACATAGGATCCAATTCCAGCCGGTAACCCTTCTACGTAAACTTCAGCAATTCCACCAATGGAATCACCATCTTCCTTGGCCTGATCTATAGCATGCATCATTTTCTCTTCAACAGAAGCATCAAGGGTTCTAACTGGTGATTGATCAGAAATCATTTGTTTTTCTTTTACAGAAAGATGTGAAATATCTTTAGCCCGAATGCCGGCTATTTCCTTCACATACCCAACTACTTCAATACCGACAAGTTTTAACAAAGTTTTTGCTATCGCACCCGCTGCAACTCGGGCAGTCGTCTCCCTCGCAGAAGATCGTTCTAAGACATTACGCATATCCCTATGGCCGAATTTTAATGCACCATTTAAATCGGCGTGCCCTGGCCTAGGTCTAGTAACGATACGTCGGATTTTTTGATCCGGAGCAATAGGGTCTTCACCCATGATTTTAGTCCAATGTTTAAAATCATCATTTTTAATAACTAAAGATATAGGAGAACCTAATGTATATCCGTGTCTTACTCCACTTGTAATATCGACGAGATCTGTTTCTATCTCCATTCTTCTTCCGCGACCGTAACCTTTTTGTCTTCTTAATAAGGATTCATTAATATCTTCTCTTACTAGTGGCATTCTTGCAGGAACACCTTCAATAATTGTCGTTAACTGCTTTCCATGAGATTCACCGGCTGTTAAGTATCGCAAATTACCCCTCTTTTCTTTTTTGATAGAAAAATGTTTCCATTGCAAATAAATTGTATTCTTTAGGATTAAAAATTTGTTCTGTACTACCGACAAATAAAACCCCTTCTTCAGATAAGGAATCACTAAAGTTTTTGTATATCTGATCCTTAGCTTCATCGGTAAAATAAATTAAAACGTTTCTACAAATAATTAAATCCTTATTTCTCGGATATTTAGATTGTAGTAAATCATGACGTCTAAAAACAATATTCCTCTTTACAGATTGGTCAATTGTAAATAAGCCATTTTCAAAGGTGAAATATTTATGTTTATAATAAGATGGTAAATCCTTTAAAGAATCTTCCTTATAAACTCCTTGTTTCGCAATTTTAAGGACATTTTCATCGATGTCAGTGGCTAATATATTTACTTTAATGTTAGGAAAATGTTCCTTTATTATTAAGGCAATTGTGTAGGGTTCCTCACCAGTAGAGCAAGCTGCACTCCATATATTTAATGAGTTCTTGTTTTTTGTTATTTGAGGTAAAATTTGTTTATGTAATATATCCCATCTTTTTGGATTACGATAAAATTCTGTGACATTAATTGTTATCCGATCAATAAATTCGTCCTTTAATTCTGTATTCTGCATAATTGCATGATAATAAGTGTTAAAATCTTTGAAGCCTCGATTATTCCTGAGCGAAGTAAGCCGCCTCTTCATCTGGGCTTCTTTATATAAATTTAAATTAATGCCTATGTCTTTATGTATTCTATTGATAAATTGATGGTAATCATGAGCCATGTTGCACCTCTTCAATGAAACTATTCATTTATTATGTAATTTACTTTGATGATAAAAACCTCCGCAAATAACGGAGGTTAGTCTCTTGAGAAAATATTAGTAAATCCATGTATGATCTTGTTTGTCATAGGATAAAATTTCAGCTTCGTTAAAAAATAAATTAATTTCTCTTTCCGCACTTTCAGGGGAATCGGAACCGTGAATGATATTCTTTCCTACCGTTGCGCCGAAATCACCTCGTATTGTACCTGGATCAGCTTCTTGTGGATTTGTTGCACCCATCATCTTTCGTGCTGTAGCAATTACGTTTTCACCTTCCCAAACCATTGCAAATACAGGTCCAGATGTAATAAAGTCTACTAGCTCACCAAAAAATGGCTTGTCTTTATGTTCACCATAGTGTTCCTTTGCTAAGTCTTCGGAAATATTCATTAACTTTCCGCCAACTAGTTTGTAACCTTTGCTTTCAAAGCGGCTAACGATATTTCCAATTAAATTTCTTTGGACACCGTTAGGTTTTACCATTAAAAATGTTTTTTCCATTATAGTCACCTCTATATGTATATAAATTGTCGTTAAAATTTTAACAAAGTTTCATAAAAATAACAATCTTTTACTTTCTTCTATTTTGGATAAAATGTGCAATTTGTTTTAAAGAGCTTTTTGCCTCACCATCCGGAAAGTGTTCTAGTATGTTTAAGGCCCTTTGAATATAACGATTGCTTAAATCGTAGGACCTTTCTATTGCGTCGGTTTCCCTTAAAATTAAGAGCAAATCCTTCATATCTTTTTCTGAAACCTGTAAGTCATCAGAGAAGATTTCCATTAGCTTTTGTGAAAATTGTTTGTTTTCCATGGCATATAAAACTGGCAGAGTCACATGTCCTTGGATTAAATCATTACCTGTAGGCTTTCCTAAGGTTTCAGGTGTAGAAGTAATATCTAATATATCGTCGATAATTTGAAAAGACATTCCTATGTTATATCCATATTTATACATGTAATTGGCCTTTTTTAAATCTAATCCGCCAGCAAGGGCACCTAATTTACAACTTGACGCTATTAATAGGGCTGTTTTACGTTTTATACGTCGTAAATAATCCCTAAGATTTTGCTCCCAATTATATTTATAACGAATTTGTTCAATTTCCCCTACACAAACTTCAACTAAAGTTTTAGATAGCAGTTTGTGAATGTGTGGGTTTTCAATCGTTGTGATAACCTCTAAGGCCCGAGCTAATATATAATCACCAGTATACATAGCAATACGATTTCCGTATAACTTCATAATTGTAGGCTTTCCCCTTCTTAATTCTGATTGATCTACGACATCATCATGAACAAGGGTTGCCATATGTATTAGTTCTAAAGAGACTGCTACGGTTTTTATCTGATCTAAATCATAGTTACCAAGTTGACTCGATAGCAAAACAAAAGCAGGCCTAATCCTTTTTCCGCCTGCCTCTAATAACTGAGTTGAAGCTTCGGTTAAAACTGGATTTTTTGCCTGAATCGTCTCTTTTAATTGCTGTTCAATTTCGTTTAAGTCATTTTTTAAATGTTCATATGTTTTAACAAGATTCATGCATGTCACCTTTTACTTATCGCATCTATTATTTATAGCCCATGTGCATTGCTGCAACACCCGCTGTGTAGCTTTTTGTTTTTACTTTTGTAAATCCAACATCATAAAACATTTTTTCTAAACTCTTTTTATCGGGAAAATCCTTTGCTGATTCATGTAGCCATGCATATTCATCAAAGCTTTTTGCGAATAGCTTCCCTAATCGCGGCATGATAAAACGAAAATAAAAATAGTATAATTGCCGAAATACAGGCATTGTCGGTTGTGAGGTCTCTAAACAGACTACAATTCCTCCAGGTTTAACCACTCGATACATTTCTTTTAACACAGTCATATAATCAGGTACGTTACGTAAACCAAAACCTATGGTAACATAATCAAAGCTATTATCTTCATAGGGTAATTCCATAGCATTTCCGTAGATAAACTGCAATGTATCTTTATAGCGTTCAGGTACTTTATCTTCCGCAATAGATAACATATTTTTACTAAAATCTAAACCGATGACCTTCCCATCTTCCCCAACGTGATCAGCTAATGAAATCGCCCAATCGCCTGTACCAGTACAAACATCTAAAGCTTTTGAGCCTTTTTTGACCTTCATTTGTTTCATAACATCTTTACGCCAAGCCTTATGTCGCCTAAAGGAAATGATAGAATTCATTTTATCATATTTACTATAAATGTTTTCAAAAACATTGTGTACTCTTTCCTCTTTTGATTGCTTCACTGTATTATCCTTCTTCCGTATAAACTAGATATTTTTTCTTTTCTTCTTCAAAAAGCATATTAAATTGATGTAATAATTCATTTTCTGAATCAGAAATCAATGTATTTAATTCTAGATTATATTGATAAATGATCTTATCAATTTCCTTTATCAATTGTGTAGAGATTCTTTTATTCGTGAAATAATTAAATTTATTAGTACTTATAAAATTGGTTTTCTCTCTAAGTAATAAATCAAGCATTAAAGTAAGGTCTATTATTTTAAATAAGCTTTGATCCTTTACATTAATATATTGTGCTACACTCTTGATAATATGACTTTCAATTATTTTTCGCAAACTTATATGATGTTCTAGAGCTTCGGATTCTTTAAAATGAAGATTCATTTTTAGCTCATTTACTTCTTTAATTGCCGTAGCTAAATTTTTAGTGAAAGAAAAATCTTCTACATTTGATAAAAGAACATAGTAAAGACTGCTGTAATAATCCCCTCCTAAAACGGAAAGTTGTTTAGTCAGGGCTTTACCATAACTGTCCCCTATCACTTCATTTTCTCTGACTTGTTCGTGGGTTTCTAATGCAGTTTCTACTAACATAGTTGCCGTTATATAATTTTCCTTTATTTCTTGAGATAAATTTGATTCATTCATTATAAGTATGAGAGATAATAATTTAATTTTGCTAATTTTATTTTCAAATGTATATTGATCAATATAATTGTAGCTTATTTTGTTTTTTATTTTGTTTTTTATATTCTCTAATTCAGTAATAAGCGTCATAGCGACATTCCCCTTCTTTAGTAAAGGAGCTACATCAATGTTTTTTAGATGCAGCAAAGAGTTACAATAATAACTATCAATTGTATGTTATTATAGCATACATTTATATGTTTAGTAATCAAACTACCCTTCTAAAACTTTAGTAGTTTTTTAGTTCTCCATAGGCTGTTTGTATGATTGCCTTTCCTCTTATTTTAACGGCGGAGGTATGTTCGGTAAATTGGGCAATCATTATCTCATTTTCATCTAACTTTTCAGAATGGTGAAATCTCGTATCTGACCCTCTTGTCAAGCCTATTACCTGTACACCGTCTTCTAAGGCCTTTACAACAAAGTAATCATTACCCGTAGATTTTATCTTCATAATAATTCCTCCCTTATTTCAATAAAAAAAGGTGCGTGAGGACGCACCTTTTAGCCCTATGTAATTTAGTTCTTAACTGCATCACGGAGGGCCTTACCAGCTTTAAATGCAGGTACTTTAGTTTCAGGAATTTGAATTTCTTCGCCTGTTTGTGGATTACGACCTTTTCTAGCTTTTCGAGTACGTACCTCAAAGTTTCCGAACCCGATAATTTGAACTCGCTCTCCTTCACCAAGTGAATCCATGATTGTTTGGAATACAGCATCAACAGCTTTTCCTGCATCTTTCTTAGAAAGTTCTGTTTTTTCTGCAACAGCATTAACTAAATCTGTTTTGTTCATGACATTCACCTCCTCTCAAAATGTCTTCGCGTGAGAACAAATCATTTACTATAATCATTTGTTCACTTAAATACGAAATTTTATACATAGTACATCTACAAATATAGATGACAATGCTTATACTATATGAGTTTGTTATAAAATTCAACAAAAAGTAGTAAAAAATTTAAATAATGGTTTATTTTTAGTACTTTCTCTTCATTTTTTCAGAAAAGTCCCTCTCCATTTTATATTTAAAACAAAATAATAAAGCAGCTCCATGCTTAAGCTGCTTTAAAGTATTATCGCTATTAATCCTCCAGATCCTTCATTTATGATTCTCTCTAAGGTATCCTTTAGTTTATAGCGGGCATTTTCTGGCATTAAGGATAACTTTGCCTGGATTCCTTCTCTGACGATTGAATTTAAGGATCGACCGAATATATCCGAATCCCAAATGGATAATGGGTCTTCCTCAAAATCCTGCATTAAATATCTAACTAATTCTTCACTTTGTTTTTCAGTTCCAATAATTGGAGCAAATTCGGATTCAACATCTACCTTTATCATATGAATCGATGGTGCAACTGCTTTTAATCTAACACCAAATCGGGAGCCTTGTCTAATGATCTCAGGTTCATCTAAATTCATATCTTCTATCGTTGGTGACGCTATACCATAGCCCGTTTGTTTTACCATTTGGAGTGCATTTGCTACTTGATCGTATTCTCTTTTCGCAAAGGAGAAATCTTGCATAATCCTTAGTAAATGGTCCTTTCCTTGTATTTCTTCACCTACAATTTCTTTTAATACTTGATCATATAGATGGTCGGGGGCATGTAGATCTATTTCTGCTATACCTTCTCCCATTTCCAATCCAGCTAAATTAGCATCTGATATATATTCGAATTGTAGGAACTCTTCTGTTATTTCATTAACGTCTCTCAATCTTTTTATGTTTTTAACTGTATCATGAATCACGTCTTCATAATTAGCTCTTAGCCAATGATCCTTATTTAATACCATCATCCAACTTGGTAAATTTACGTTGACCTCTAATACTGGAAATTCATATAAAGATTCCCTTAAAACATTATTCACATCGTGCTCTGTCATAGATTCAATGTTTACAGCAAGTACCGGTATATCATATTGCTCTGTTAAACTTTGTCTTAATATTTCTGTTTCTGTACTTGTGGGTCTTAGGGAGTTTAAGATCATTATAAAGGGCTTTCCAACTTCCTTTAATTCATCAACAATATTTTGTTCAACCTCTTCATAGCTTTCCCTTTCAATTTCTCCAATCGTTCCGTCTGTAGTGACAATCACACCTATGGTTGAGTGCTCTTGGATAACCTTTCTAGTTCCAATCTCGGCTGCATCATGAAAGGGAATTGCTTCCTCGTACCAGGGGGTATGAATCATTCTTGGACCATTCTCATCTTCGAAACCCTTTGCCCCCTGAATCGCGTAACCAACACAATCGACTAGTCTAATATTCACCTCTAATCCTTCTTCAACCTTTACCTCTACCGCTTGGTTTGGAACAAACTTTGGCTCTGTTGTCATAATTGTTTTTCCCGCGGCACTTTGGGGCAATTCATCAAGAGCACGTTCTCTTTCACTTTCATTAGAGATATTCGGTAACACCACTAGCTCCATAAACTTTTTAATAAAGGTTGATTTACCTGTTCTAACTGCCCCAACTACCCCAAGATAAATATCACCATTGGTACGTTGTGAAATATCTTTGAAAATATTAACTTTTTCCAAGGAATCTCCTCCTACCTTCCATCAAAATATAAGACCGTTGTTCATAAAATTATTTTACATTATAAGTGTATGATGTTGTCCTATATATTTATGACATTTAACTTTTATATTATATTTTATAATTAAAAAAACCTTTACGAATACATTCCGCAAAGGTTTATAGATCCTTAATTTTCTATAAGAACTGGATAATTATCCTTTATTTCATACTTGGGAGAATATGCGGGTAAAAAGGGATAGTTATCTACTAATATGTATCTAACATCATCATAATGGCTATAATCATTATTCCTTACTTCCTGATGAAGATCAGATCGATAATCTATATATAGATTTCCTTCGGTATCAATAATGATGGGTAAACTTTGGTTTGAATAAGGGCTTATAACAAACTGCTCTTCAGCATAACCAAGTTTATTAAAGTCTATTTCAAAATATTTACCTGCAATATTTCCACTTAAAGGTAGGTATTGATTTTTTTGCCGGTATATATGTAATTTCCTATATACCTCTTGGAGTTTTTGAGCTGTTCTGACATCGATTAGTTTTACGGTTGGGTTCGTTTCAACGTACACAAGAGCATACTGAAAATATCCTCCTCTTTCAAAGGAATTCCCTGGTAGTTCTGAAAGGTGATTATTATTTTTTAAAGTTGTAAAGTCTATAATATATTTTTCAAATATAGGTGTGTCCGACGGCATTGTCTTTATAGGTAGAATCCCATTATTTTGATTTTGAAATTGATCAACAGCTGTTTGTACCATAGAAATTTGAGCATCGCTTGGTACTTTATTTTGCGCTAGCTCCTTTGCAGGATATAAACAACCACTTAAATTAATAATGATCATTAAAAAAGTAAATAAAGTTAAAATCCTTCTAATCATTTGTTCACCCTACTTTATGAATATGTTGGTCCACTTAAAACAATATAAATAATGATTAAACTACCTAAAATTAGTGTTAAATATGCTAAAATTGAAAAGATTCCCTTTAAAAATCCTTTCAGGACGTGTCTACTTAATAAAATTAATCCAATGGAAACAATTAATAATATTATGCCCGCAAAGGAGACCCACATTTTCGATAGGGCTACGGAGTTAAGTAGGAGCATTGACATGAATATTTCACCTCTAATATAATCTTGTTAGTAACAGTGTTAATTATATCACATATAGTACTAGCGCCAAACTATATAAGCAGAAAAAAAGATGAAGTAAAAACTTCATCTTTAAAATGACTAAATAATACCTTTAGCAACTCTATCCAGGGATGATGCTAGTGCATTTTATTATATGCGTTTTAAATATTAATGAGTCGTCGAATGCCTAGATAGTTTTAATTGAAACTGTCATCTAGGGAATCTAAACTTGAGGGAAATTGATTATTAGTAATTGCCTGTACGATTTGCTCTTCCTTTTCCTTAGAAATAGGCTTGTTGGCAAGATTAGATAATTGCTTTACTAAATTTCTGACCGTTTCTTCATCAGTAAAATTAGCATGCTTTACCGAATCCGCAATTGCATGTATTTCTTCCGGATTTATATTAGTTCTATCTTGAATTTTCTTGAAAAGATTATCATGTAAACTCAATTATCTTCCTCCTTGTTTTATATATCATCATATTTTATGCAAGGAAAAAAATAATGTGCTTTTTTAGTTTGGCATCTCTAATAATTTGGCGAAACCTTCCAATTCACTTTTTCTAGATCTGATCATTAAATGTTCGGCTATTTCTTCCGGGGATTTACCCTCAAATAGTAATTGATAAATTCCGGTAGTAATTGGCATATCAATATTTTGTTGTTTAGCTAATTCATAGGCAGCCTTTGTTGTTCTTACACCTTCAACAACCATACCCATTTCATTTAGTACATCGTCTAATTGTTTCCCCTGACCAAGCAAATGGCCAGCCCTCCAGTTACGACTGTGAGTACTTGTACAAGTAACGACTAGATCCCCAACACCAGGTAATCCTAAAAATGTTAACGGATTTGCTCCTAAAGATGTAGCCAAGCGAGCAATTTCCGCTAATCCACGTGTGATTAGCGCCGCCTTAGCATTATCACCGTAACCTAAACCATCAGAAATACCTGTACCTAAGGCAATAATGTTCTTTAAGGCTCCTCCTAATTCAATGCCTACCATATCGTCACTTGTATATACTCTAAAGTTTTCATTTATAAATAAATCTTGAATCAATTTAGCCCTTTTTACATTAACAGAGCTTACTGTAACCGTTGTAGGATCACGCCTGGCAACTTCCTCTGCGTGGCTAGGTCCTGAAAGTACAACAAGATTTTCATACGAATAATCTTGTAGTTCTTCATGTATCATTTCGGACACCCTTTTAAAGGTGCCCGGTTCAATACCCTTTGATGCATGCACAATAGTCACATCATTTGTTAAAAAAGGCTTAATTAATCGGGCAACTTCACGGATAGCTTTTGTAGGGACTACAATTACTATATAGTCACAATCTTGTATTGCCTTTTGAATGTCATTAGTTGCATGAATATTCATTGGTATTTCTGCTTGTAAATATTTAGGATTTTCCCTCGTTTGATTGATTTCTTCAACTTGCTCCTTGCGATGAGACCAAAGTACAACCTTGTGATCATTATCAGCAAGGACTAAACTTAATGCGGTACCCCAGCTACCAGCACCTAGTACAGCTACTTTCCTTGACATTATTTTCCTCCTTATTGACGTTGTCGAGTATAGATGTTTAAAGGTGTGCCGATAAATCCAAAAGCTTCCCTTATTTTATTTTGTAAAAACCTTTTGTAAGTGAAATGCATTAACTCTGGATCGTTGACAAATACTGCGAAGCATGGTGGCTTTGTTGCAATTTGTGTAACATAATATAATTTCAGCCGTTTTCCTTTGTGGGTTGGGGCAGGGTGTAAGGCAATAGCGTCCATTATAACGTCATTTAAAATATTTGTAGATATTCTCTTTGAATGACTTTCACTAACTAACTTAATCATTGGTAGTAAGGTATGAAGCCGTCGTTTAGTCTTAGCCGATAGGAAGATTATAGGAGCATAGTCTAAAAATTGAAAATGCTGTTTAACATTTTCCTCAAAGTCTTCCATCGATTGCTCCTTGGAGTCTATTGTATCCCATTTGTTAACAACTATAATTACGGCTCTTCCCGCTTCATGTGCATAACCAGCTACACGTTTGTCCTGTTCTTGGATACCCGTTTCAGCATCAAGTACAAGCAAGGTCACATCAGAGCGATCAATTGCTTTTAATGCCCGTAATACACTATATTTCTCTGTTGTTTCATAGACTCTTCCTCGTTTTCTCATGCCTGCTGTATCTATAATTACATAGTCTTGATTATCCCTACTTAGGGGCGTATCGATAGCATCCCTCGTTGTTCCGGCCATATCACTTACAATAACCCTTTCTTCATTCAATATTGCATTAACTAAAGAAGATTTTCCAACGTTTGGGCGCCCTATTACACTAAAATATATTGTATCTTCATCTCTTTTACTTTCAGTTGTCGTAGGAAAATGTTTAATAATTTCATCAAGTACGTCACCAATTCCTAGACCATGGGCACCCGAGACGGGATAAGGATCCCCAAAACCTAAGGAATAGTACTCATAAATATTTTCTCTTAATTCTACTGTGTCTATTTTATTTACCGCTAAAACAATTGGTTTTTCAGAACGGTATAAGAGCTTTGCTACTTCTTGATCTGTCGCTGTAATTCCATCCCTACCATCGACCACAAATAAAATAACATCAGCTTCTTCTATTGCTATTTCGGCTTGATGTCTTATTTGCTTTGCTAAAGGTTCATCACCAATTTCAATACCGCCCGTATCGACTATATTAAATAACGTAGTAACCCATTCTGCTTCAGAATATATTCTATCTCGGGTAACTCCAGGAGTGTCTTCTACAATTGAAATACGCTCCCCTACAATTCGATTAAAAATTGTAGATTTCCCAACATTGGGTCGGCCTACAATAGCTACTGTTGATTTTTCCATGAAAGGTACTTCCTTTCTCTTAAACGTTTATTATGTATCAATAATATTAACAAATATCATATAATTTAACAATTATAGAAAAGTTCCCATAAGAAAATAGAGTTTTCCCAAATTCGGGAAAACTCGATTTCCATTATTGTTTTTTATATTTATCAAGTTGGTCACCAATCATATCGCCTAATTGAAAACCAGATTCTTCACTGCTATCATATTTTTCTATTTCTTCTTTTTCTTCATCTAATTCTAGCTCTTTAATACTTAGAGAAATTCTCTGTTCTTCAGTATCAATGTTTAGAACCTTTACATCAACCTTTTGCTCTTCTTCTAGAACTTCATCGGGCGTTCCAATATGACGGTTCGCAATTTCCGAGATATGAACGAGACCTTCAACACCGGGAAATAATTCAACAAAGGCTCCAAAGCTAACGAGTCTTTTAACGGTTCCTTCTAAAACATCCCCGGCTGAGATTTTCTCATCAATATTGGACCATGGTCCGGGCAATGTGTTTTTCCTAGATAAGGAAATTCTCTCGGCTTCTGCATCTACTGATAAAACTTCCACCTCTATAGTTTCTCCCTCAGAAACTACGTCGGAGGCCTTTTCTACATGCTCATGGGCTAATTCCGAGATATGGACCAGGCCATCGACACCTCCAATATCTACAAAAGCTCCAAAGTCTGTTAATCGTTGAACCGTACCTTCTATCACTTGTCCCGGTTCTAACGATTCTAAAAGTTTCGCTCTTTCTTTAGCTTCTTCCTCTTCCTTAACAGCACGATGGGATAAAATTACACGATTTTGATCTTGATCTAGTTCAACAACTTTAACGGATAAAGTCTTATTTAAGTAATCGGAGAAATCCTCAACGAAAAACGTTTCCACTAAGGAGGCAGGAATAAATCCTCTAACTCCAACGTCGACGACTAATCCACCTTTTACTACTTCTTTTACCTCTGTTTCAAATACTTCATTTGACTTAAACTTTTCTTCAAGATCCACCCATGCTTCTCTAGCTTCGAATGCTTTTTTGGAGCAAATTACTTCATCATTTTCATCAATTTTAATAACCTCTAAAGTTATTTCTTCACCTTCTGAAACGACATCGCTTGTCTTTTCAATCTGAAGACTTGATAGCTCACTTATCGGAACGATTGCTTCGGATTTATATCCAATATCAACCAAAACTTGCTTTTCCTCCACTTTTACGACTGTTCCAGAAACCTCCATCCCAATCTCTACTTCAAGTATTTCATTTTTTGTTTCTTCCATATATAGCCCTCCTAGGTACAATCCAATCACTTTTACATGA
>Ga0079225_10000930_pt1 | contig 16212 bp, 13 predicted proteins | sample Poulit2012_FD_76344 | JGI IMG/M metagenome (GOLD analysis project Ga0079225, IMG submission 76344) | Agricultural soil microbial communities from Georgia to study Nitrogen management - Poultry litter 2012 | ecosystem: Environmental > Terrestrial > Soil > Agricultural land | place: USA: Georgia... | reverse complement strand
GCACGCGGCTTGGCTGATCGACACCGCCGGGGAGCGCGCCGCCCGCGCCGAGATCGGGGCGTGCAAGATCATGCTGCCTCAGCTGCTCAAGTCGATCGGGTTGCGCGCCATCCAGGTTCACGGCGCGATGGGCTTGACCGAGCAGCTGCCGCTGACCAATATGCTGCTGGGCGGGGTGGCACTCGGTCTGGCCGACGGGCCCACCGAAGCCCACAAGGTGAACCTGGCCCGGCTGCTGCTCAAGGGCTACGAGGCGGAGGACCCGGAGTGGCCCAGCGAGTTTTTGGACAACCGGATCGCGGCGGCACGCGCCAAGTACGGCGACCGGGTGGACCCGATCCCCGCGGTGCCGACGTGACCCGCGTCGACGCCGCCGTGCACCGCGCGCTCGACGAGCGCACCCGGCAGGCCACCGACGAGGTGGAGCGCATCCTGGCCGCCGCGGTGACGGTGCTCGAGCGGGTCGCCCCCGACGAACCCCGGGTCGGCGACATCGTCGCCGAGGCGGGCTCGTCGAAGAAGGCGTTCTACCGCTACTTCGCCGGCAAGGACGACCTTTTGCGCGCGGTGATGGAGCGCGGCGTCGCGATCGTGGTGTCCTACCTGCGCCATCAGCTGGCCAAGGAACCCGATCCGCGGTCCCAGGTGGCCAGGTGGATCCGGGGTACGGTGGCGCAGGTGTCCGATCCCCACCTGCTGAGCATGAGCCGCGCGGCCAGTACTCAGCTGACCGCGACCGGGCCGCGGTTCGTCGACGACGAGATCCTGCGCCCGCTGCGCGACCTGCTCACCGGCCCGGTGACCGCACTCGGGGGACCGGACCCGGGCCGCGACGCCGACACGGTGTTCACCTGCACGCTGGCCACCATGCGCCGCTACCTGGGCGGCACCGCCGAGCCCACGCGGGCCGACGTCGATCACCTGGTGGCGTTCTGCCTACGCGGATTGGGGAGCTGATGCGAGCGATCGTCTGCCAACAGTACGGTCCGCCGGAAGACCTCACCCTCCAGGAGCTTCCCGACCCCACGCCCGGTCCGGGCACGGTGGTGGTGCGGGTGCGGGCCGCGGCGGTGAACTTCCCCGACGTGCTGCTGATCGACGGCAGGTACCAGCTGCAGATCCCGACGCCGTTCACCCCCGGCAGCGAGCTGGCCGGTGACGTGATCGCGGTCGGCGACGGGGTGGCGCTTCAACCGGGCGACCGGGTGGTCGGCACCTCCTTCGTGGGGGCGTTCGCCGAACAGGCGCTGCTGCCGGCGGCCGGGGTGTCGAAGATCCCCGACGGGATCGACTACGCGCCCGCCGCCGGATTCGGCGTCACCTACCGCACCGCCTACCACGCGCTGCGCTCGATCGCGCGGGTGGCGCCCGACGACGCGGTGGTGGTGCTCGGCGCGGCCGGCGGGGTGGGGCTGGCCGCCGTCGACCTCGGCGTGGCGCTGGGGGCGCGGGTGATCGCGGCGGCCTCCAGCCCGGACAAACTGGCGGTGTGTACCCGGCGGGGGGCCCACGCCGTCATCGACTACGACCGCGAGGACCTCAAAACCCGGATCAAGGAGATCACCGGCGACGGTGCGCAGGCCGTGCTCGACCCGGTCGGCGGATCCTACGCCGAACCGGCGCTGCGCTCCCTGGCCCGCGGCGGCCGCTTCGTCACCCTGGGCTACGCGTCGGGGTCGATCCCGTCGATCCCGCTGAACCTGGTGATGCTCAAGGGAATCACCGTGGTCGGCATGGAGATCCGCACCTTCGCCGAGGACTTCCCCACCGAGAACGCCCGCGATCTGGCCGAGCTGGCGGAGTTGTTCGCCGACGGCCGGGTCAGCCCCTACATCGGGGCGCGGTTTCCGCTGGAGCAGACCGCGACCGCGTTGCGCTACGTCGCCGACCGCAAGGCGATCGGCAAGGTCATCATCGACGTCTGAGCGGGCCGCTACGGGGTGACGATGGCGAAATCGGGGTCGGGGGCGTCGAGCACGCCGAGCAGCCGGGCCACCGCCTCGGCGTCGCCGTCGAGGCGCACCCCGTCGGTCGCGGTTCCGGTGACCGCGGCCAGCAGTGCGCCACGGTCGGCGGCGACGATCGTCGCCTGCGCGGGCGTGGAGTCCGCCGCGGCGACCCGGTGGGTCAACACCGCGTTGCGCAACCGCAGCCGGTGGGTGACCGGCGGATCGGTCAGGGTCACGTCGATGGTGAGGTCCAGGTCGAACGCCCGGGGGCCGTTGACCCGGATCGCCACCGCGTCGAAGATCTGGTCGACGGTGAGCTGGGCGCGCAGCCCCGCCGAGTCGGCCGCGGTGGCGGTGCCCGCGGTGCCGTCGCGCAGTTCGGCGGCGCCGGAGAGGAAAAAATTGCGCCAGGTCGCGTTCTCCGCACCGTAGCCCAGTTGCTCCAGGGTGTCGGCGTAGAGGGCCCGCGCCTCGGCGTGGTCGGGCTCGGTGAACACGACATGGTCGAGAAGTGTGGCTGCCCAACGGAAATCACCGTCGTCGACGGCGGCGCGGGCCAGCTCGACCACCCGCTGCGGCCCGCCCATCGCCGCGACGTAGCGGGTGGCCAGCGCCTGCGGCGGGTGGGGCCACAGCCGCGCCGGGTTGCCGTCGAACCAGCCCATGTAGCGCTGGTAGACGGCCTTGACGTTGTGGCTGACCGACCCGTAGTAGCCGCGGGCGTGCCAGGCGCGCTCCAGGGCGGGCGGCAACGTGAGGTCCTCGGCGATCTCCGCCCCGGTGTAGCCGCGGTTGATCAGCCGCAGGGTCTGGTCGTGCAGATAGGCGTAGAGATCACGTTGCAGCCCGAGGAATTCGGTGATGCGCGGCCCGCCCCAGGTGGGCCAGTGGTGGGAGGCGAACAGCACGTCGGTGCGGTCGGCGAAGCGCTCGATCGCCTCGGTGAGATATCGCGCCCACCGGTGCGGGTCGCGTACCAGCGCGCCGCGCAGCGTCACCAGGTTGTGCAGGTTGTGGGTGGCGTTCTCGGCCATGCACAGCGCCCGGTAACCGGGGAAGTAGAAGTGCATCTCCGCCGGCGCCTCGGTGCCCGGCGCCAGCTGGAATTCGATGTCGACCCCGTCGACGGTGTGGGTCTGCCCGGTGGTGGTGATGGTGACCGTCGGCACGATCAGGCCGACGTGCCCGGTGGAGGTGGCCTGCCCCAGCCCGCAGCCGACCTGCCCGTGCGGCCCGCGCGTCAGCGCGGTGCCGTACATGTAGGTGGCCCGGCGGGCCATCGCGGTCCCGGCGTAGACGTTTTCGGCGACGGCGTGCTCGACGAAGCCCTCCGGGGCCAGCACCGCCACCCGCCCGGCGTCGACGTCGTCGGCGGTGGTGACGCCGTGCACCCCGCCGAAGTGGTCGACGTGGCTGTGGGTGTAGATCACCGCGCGCACCGGCCGGTCCCCGCGGTGGGCCCGGTACAGACCGAGCGCGGCGGCGGCGACCTCGGTGCAGATCAGCGGGTCGATCACCACCACCCCGGTGTCGGTCTCGACGAAGGTGACGTTGGACAGATCCAGACCCCGCACCTGGTAGATGCCGGGCACCACCTCGTAGAGGCCCTGGCGGGCGGTGAGCCGGCACTGGCGCCACAGGCTCGGATGCACCGAGGTCGGCGCCGGGCCGGCCAGGAACGCGTAGGCGTCGTTGTCCCAGACCACCCGGCCGTCGGCGTCGGTGACCACCCCCGGTTCCAGGGCGGCGAGGAAACCGCGGTCGGCGTCGGCGAAATCGGCGGTGTCGTGCAGCGGCAGGGTGGCGTGGTGACGGCGGTGCGCCGCGGCGATCGCCGCGTGGACGGGCTGGGGGCTCACGGTGTCGAGGATGCCAGCGCCGGGGCGGGCGCGTCGCCGAACCGGTCAGCCGGTCAGGTCGTAGACGGTGGCGGGACCGACCTGCTCGGCGGGGAAGGCGGCGCGCACCCACGCGGTGATCTGGGCGCCGGTGGCGTCGCGGTGGTGACCCGGGCCGTTGCCGCCGTCGATGAAGTAGCGCACCTGACGGTCGGCGACGTAGCGCTGGAAGCGTTGCAGGCTCGGCCAGTCGTCACCGCCGGAGAACCCGCCGATCGCCATGACCGCCTTGCCGGTGGCCAACTCCAGGTTGCCGGCGCCGCGGGATCCGACGGTCGCCGCGGCCCACCGGGTGTCGGTGTCGGCGATCAACGCCTCCAGCTCGGGGTTGGCGGCCGCCTGGGGTGGCGGGCCGGGCTCCCCGGGGCCGGGCCCGGGGGGCGGATGCGCCTCGGGGCGCGGCGGTCCCGAGGTGGGGATCGGTCCGTTGCCGTGGCTGCCCGCCACGGTCTGCACCGTGTAGGCCGCGGGCGCGGCCAGCGCGACCAGCAGCGCGGCGACCGCCCAGACGGTCGCAGCGCCGCCGGGGCGCCCGCCGCGCAGGACCACTGCGCCGGCCACCAGCACCGCCACCGCCGGCAGCGTCCAGCGCAGCCACGGCAGCCAGTCGGGGGTCCGGGCGAGCAGCACCGCATCCCAGACGGCGGTCACCGTCACCATCGCCGCCACCGTGAGCCGCGCCGCCGGTGTGGTCCGCGCGCGCCACAGCTTTGCTACCGCGATCGCGCTCACCGCCGCGATCGCCGGGGCCAGGGCGACGGTGTAGTAGGGATGCATGATGCCGCGCATGAAACTGAACACCACCGCGGTCACCGCCAACCAGCCGCCCCACAGCAGCAGACCGGCCCGCACCCGGTCGGTGCGCGGCGCCGAGCGGGTCAACCACAGCCCGGCGACCAGCCCGATCAGCGCGGCCGGCAGCAGCCAGGAGATCTCGGTGCCCAGGGCGGCGCCGAACAGCCGGGTCACCCCGGCGTCGCCGCCGAACATCAGCGACGCCCCCGGCGGGCCGCCGGACCCGGGCGGACCGGGATGCTCGCCGCCGACCGGGTTGCCCGAACCCCCCAACACCCGGCCCAACCCGTTGTAGCCCAGCGCCAGCTGCAGCAGACTGTTGTCGGTCGATCCACCGATGTAGGGCCGCGAATCGGCGGGCCAGAGTTCGACGAGGGCGATCAACCAGCCGCCGGAGACGATCGTCGCCACCGCCCCGATCAGCAGCACCCGGACCCGCTCCGCCAGACCGACGGGCAGGGCGATCACCACCGCCAACGCCAGCGCCGGCGCCACCAGCAGCGCCTGCAGCAGCTTGGTGAGAAACGCCAGGCCCAGCGCCACCCCGGCGAGGGCCACCCAGCGCCGCGGCGCGCCGTCCACGGCACGCACCACCGCGTAGGCCGCGGCGACCAGCAACGCGACCAGCAGCGCGTCGGGGTTGTTGAACCGGAACATCAGCGCCGCCACCGGGGTGAGCGCCAGCATCGTTCCGGCCAGTAGCCCGGCCGCCGCCCCGCCGGTGCGGCGCACCGCGGCGACCAGCAGCGCCACCGAAGCGACCCCGAGCAACGCCTGCGGGAGGAGCATCGACCAGGAGGAGAACCCGAACAGCCGGCCCGACAGGCCCATCAGCCACAGCGCGGCCGGCGGCTTGTCGACCGTGATGGCGTTGCCGGAGTCCAGCGACCCGAACAGCAGCGCCTTCCAACTCTGGGTGCCGGCCTGCACCGCGGCCGCGTAGTACTCGTTGGCGTATCCGGCCGCGCCGAGCCCCCACAGGTAGAGCAGGGCGGTGGCGCCGAGCAACACCAGCAGCGCCGGGCGCGCCCACCGCGGTGTCGCCGACGCGGCCGGCGCGTCGGAGTCGACGTGCGGCACTGCCGCGGTCACCGTCACCGGGTCGCCTCCACCCGTCGGGGATGAAACACCCAGCCGCGCAGCAGCACGAAGCGCAGCACGGTGGCGATCAGGTTCGCCGCCACCAGCACGGTCAATTCCAGTGGCCGGGACGCCTCGCCGGCCAGGGCGAGTCCCGCCAGCGCTGCGCTGGTGAGCCCGAGACCGATCGCGAAGACCACCAGCCCCTGACCCTGGTGGCGCAGCACCCGGGACCGGCCGCGCACCCCGAAGGTGAGGCGGCGGTTCGCCGCGGTGTTGGCGACCGCGGTGACCAACAGCGCGATCAGGTTGGCCGGCTGCGCCCCCAGGGGCCGCAGCAGCAGGAACAGCGCCAGGTAGGCCAGCGTGCTGAGCACCCCGATCACCGCGAAGCGCACCGCTTGACCCAGCAGGGACCGCGGCGGCCCGGCCCGGTGGCCGAACTGGGCGGTGATCGCCGGCACCGGGATGTCGCCGCGGGCGAGCCCGGTCGCCAGCCGCACGATCCCCTTCAGGTCGGCGACCGCGGTGGCGAGCAGGTCCACGCGGCTGTCGGGGTCGTCCACCCAGTCGACGGGGACCTCGTGGATGCGCATCCCGGACCGCTCGGCCAGGACCAGCAGTTCGGTGTCGAAGAACCAGCCGGTGTCGGCCACGTGCGGCAGCAGCCGGCGGGCCGCGTCGGCGCGGATCGCCTTGAACCCGCACTGCGCGTCGCTGAACCGCGCCGCCAGCGTCGAGCGCAGCAGCAGGTTGTAGCACCGCGAGATCACCTCGCGTTTTGCCCCGCGCACCACGCGCGAGCCGCGGCCCAGCCGGGTGCCGATGGCCAGATCGGAGTGCCCGGAGATCAGCGGCGCCACCAGCGGAGCCAGCGCCGCCAGGTCGGTGGACAGGTCGACGTCCATGTAGGCCAGAACCGGCGCCGGGGAGTCCGACCACACGGTGTGCAGCGCGCGGCCCCGCCCTTTCTGCTCCAACCGGACCAGCCGCACCTGCGGGATCTGGTCGGCGAGTTCGGCCGCGATCAGCGGGGTGCGGTCGACGCTGGCGTTGTCGGCGATGGTGATCTGGAACGGGAACGGGAACTGCGCGCACAGGTGCCGGTGCAGCCGTCGCACCGACGCGGCGAGCGCGGCCTGCTCGTTGAACACCGGGACCACCACGTCGAGTACCGGCTGCCCGGGGCGGGCCACGATCGGTGCCGCGTGCCGGTGGGCCGATTGCGCCGGGTCGGGGCGATCGGTGCGCGGGGGCGCCGGCGGGCAGTCGGCTGGGATAACGCTCATTTCTTCAGGGTGGCGTCGCGGTGTGGGGCACCGATGGGCGCCTGCTATGCGCCCGCTTTGAATCCGTGCGTCAGGTCGTAGACGTCGACCCCGTCGATGCGGCGCACCGGGAAGTGCGCGTGCACCCAGTCGGCGATGTGGGCGGCCTCCTGGCTGCCGCTGCCGCGGCCTGCGCCCGGCGCCCCGCCGAGGAAGTAGTGGATGCGCCGCGCCGCCACGTCGTCGCGGAACTGCGCGAGGGTGGGCGCCGGGTCGGTGCCGTTGTACCCGCCGACGGCCATCACCGCCGCGCCGGTGGCCAGCTGGTAGCCGGCGGCGGGAGTGGATCCGACGGTGGCCGCCGCCCAGGTGTACTGGCCGGCGTCGGCGCCGAGCAGGGCGGTGAGGTGCGGACCGGGGGTCGGCGCGAACAGCAGCGCCATCGGTCCGCCGCGGTGCGGGGGCGGGCCGTGGTGGGGGCCGTCGGCGGGCGGCGGGAATCGGTGCCGGCCGGCGGGCCCGGCGCTGGGCAGCGCCCCTCGCCCCGGGTTGCCGACGGTGGCCACCGCGTAGGCGGTGGGCCCGGCCAGGGCGACCAGCAGCGCGGCGACCGCCAGCGCGCGGGCCGCGGTGCGCGGCACCCGCGCCACCTGCGGCATCGCCAGGGCCACGGCCACACCCAGGCCGACGACCCCGATCCGCAGGCCCGGCAGCCAGTCCGGGTTGCGGGCGAGCAGCAGATAGGACCAGCCGGCGGTGACCGCCACCAGCACCGCCAGGGTCACCGCCGCCCACCTTTGGGTGCGCCGCTGCCACAGCAGCCACACCCCGATCGCGGTGGTGGCGCCCACCGCCGGTGCCAGCGCCACGGTGTAGTACGGGTGCAGGATTCCGTTGGCGGCACTGAAGATCACCCCGGTGACCAAAAGCCAACCGCCCCAGAGCAGCAGCGCAGCGCGTTGCGGGTCGGTGCGCGGGCGGTGCCGGGTGATCCACACCCCGGCCGCCAGGGCGACCACGGCGGCGGGCAGCAGCCAGGAGATCTGGTCGCCCATCGCCGCGGCGAACAGCCGACCGGCGCCCCGGTCATGGTTGGTGTTGCCCAGACCGCCCACCTCGTCGCCGGTGAGCCGGCCCAGCCCGTTGTAGCCGAGGGTGAGTTCGACGATCGAATTGTGTTGCGACCCCCCGATGTAGGGTCGCGTCTGAGCCGGCCAGACCTCGACGAGCAGCAGGTACCAGCCCGCGGCGGCGATCAGGGCCGCCAGGGCGGCACCGGCGCGCAACATCCGGGTGCGAAGCGGGGTGTCGGCGGCCAGCAGATACACCACCGCGAACACCGGCAGCACCACCAGGGCCTGCAGCATCTTGGTCAAAAACCCCAGCCCCAGCAGCATCCCGGCCAGCGGCAGCCAGCCGCGGCCGGCGTCGGCGGCCAGCGCGCGCTGCACCGCGTAGCCGGCCGCCACCAGCAACAGCACCAGCAGCGCGTCGGGGTTGTTGTAGCGGAAGATGGCCGCCGCCACCGGGGTCAGCGCCAGGATCGTCCCGGCGAGCAGACCGGCGGTCGACCCGGCCACCCGGCGCACCGCGGCGTAGAGCACCCCGACGGCGGCCACCCCGGCCAGCGCCTGCGGCACCAGCAGGCTCCACGAGTTCAGCCCGAACAGCGCCACCGAGGCGCTCATCACCCACAGCGCCGCCGGCGGTTTGTCGACGGTGATCGCGTTGGCCGGATCGCTGGACCCGAACAGGAACGCGGTCGGATCGGCGGCCCCGGCCTGCGCCGCCGCGGCGTAGAAGGTGTTCGCCCAGCCGACGGCGGACAGGTCCCACAGGTACAGCAGCGCGGTGCCGGCCAGCAGCGCCAGCAGCGCCGCGGTCGACCGGTCACCGTGCCACCGGGGCCCGGCGCTCACCGGTCGCCGTCGCTGGGGGCGCCCCGGCGGGCCAACCGCACGCTGAACCGGGTCTGCCCGGGGACGCTGTCGACGGTGATCGTGCCGCCGTGGGCCTTGACGATCGCCGCCGCGATCGCCAACCCCAGCCCGGTGCTGCCGCCGCGCCGCGAGCGGGAGGTGTCGCCGCGGGCGAAGCGCTCGAACACCTCCGCTCCCAGCGCGGCGGGGATGCCGGGCCCGTCGTCGGCCACCTGCAGCACCGTGTACTCGCCGTCGGCGGCCAACCGGGTGGTCACGGTGGTGCCGGCGGCGGTGTGGATGCGCGCGTTGCCCAGCAGGTTGGTCAGCACTTGGCGCAGCCGCTCCTCGTCGCCGGGAACGACGACCGGTTCGGCGGGCAGGTCCAGTTTCCACTCGTGGTCGGGCCCGGCGATGTGGGCGTCGCGCACCGCGTCGACGGCCAACCGGGACAGATCCACCGGTGCACGTTGCAGCGGGCGCCCGGAGTCCAGCCGGGCCAGCAGCAGCAGATCCTCCACCAGGCGGGTCATCCGCTCGGTCTCCGAGGACACCCGGCTCAGCGCGTGGCTCACCTCGGGCACCGCGGTGGTGCCCGGTTGCAGCCGCCGCGCCAGCTCGGTGTAGCCGCGGATCGCGGTCAGCGGGGTGCGCAGTTCGTGGCTGGCGTCGGCGACGAACTGGCGCACCCGGGTCTCGCTGGCCTGCCGGCTGGTCAGCGCGGCCGCGATGTGATCGAGCATCCGATTGACCGCCGACCCGAGCCGGCCCACCTCGGTGCGGGTATCGGTGTCGGGTTCGCCGACCCGGACCGGCAGCGCCACCTCCCCGCGGTCCAGCGGCAGGTTGACCACCTCCCCGGCGGTCTGCGCCACCCGGTTCAACGGCGCCAGCGCCCGGCGGATGAGCAGCAGCCCGGCGGTGGTGGCCACCGCCAGCGCCGCGGCGGTGACCACCGCGAAGATCAGCAGCACCCGGATCGCGGTGGCGTCGACCCCGGCCAGCGGCAGACCGGTGATCACGGTGTCGCCGCCGTGGCGGGCGGGCACGGCCAGGACCCGGTAGCGGCCCATGCCGTCGAGGCTGAGGGTCGTCGGCTCGGTGCCGACCGGCACACGGCTCAACTGCTCGACCGCGGTGTCATCGACCGCCGCCCGTTCCCCCGTTCCGGTGAGAAAACCGGCGTCGCGCAGGTGCCGTGTGTCGTCGAGCACCGCGGCGACGACCCCCACCGGCTGTCCCGGGGCGTCCAGGAAGTCCGGTCCCGGGCCGGGCCGCGGGAACGGGCGCACATCGCGGCGTCCCGGCGGCGGCGGGGGCGGGGGTTCGCCGTGGATGACCGCCGAGCGGTGGGCCACCTCGTGCAGCTGGGTGTCGAGCTGGCCCACCAGATACCGGTACAGCGCGACCTCGGTGGCCGCACCGATGCCGACGCACACCGCCGCCAACAGCAGCACCTGCCCGGCCAGCAGCCGGGTGCGCAGCGAGAAGGCCGACCGGCTACGGCGCGGGTTTGAGGACATAACCGGCCCCGCGCAGGGTGTGGATCATCGGGTCCCGACCGCTGTCGATCTTCTTGCGCAGATAGGAGATGTAGAGCTCGACGATGTTGGAGCGGCCCCCGAAGTCGTAGCTCCACACCCGGTCGAGGATCTGCGCCTTGCTCAACACCCGTTTGGCGTTCTGCATGAGGTAGCGCAGCAGCTCGAATTCGGTGGTGGTCAACGTGATCGGATCGCCGGCGCGGGTCACTTCGTGACTGTCCTCGTCGAGAACGAGGTCGCCGACGACGATCTGTGCGCCGGCGTCGGCGGCGCTCACCCCGGTGCGCCGCAACAGGCCCCGCAGCCGCAGCACCACCTCTTCGAGGCTGAACGGTTTGGTGACGTAGTCGTCGCCGCCGGCGGTCAGCCCGGCGATGCGGTCCTCCACGGCGTCCTTGGCGGTGAGAAACAGCACCGGAAGCCGCGGGTGGACGCGGCGTAACTCGGCGATGACCTCCAGGCCGCTGCGGTCGGGCAGCATGATGTCGAGCACCACCACGTCGGGACGGGACGCGCGGGCGGCGGTGATCGCCGAGGCGCCGTCGCCGGCGGTGGCGGTGGTCCACCCTTCGTAACGAAGCGCCATCGACACCATCTCGGCGAGCACCGCCTCGTCGTCGACGACCAGCACGTGGATCGGTTCGCCGTCGGCGCGGCGCAACACCTCGCGGTCCACCGGCATGGGAGTCATGGGCTCCAGTATCGCCACGGCGCTTCGCCGCCGGCTATGGCGAGGCTATGCGCGGGCTGTGCGAATCCGGCGGGCACCCGCCGGCTACGCCAGCAGCGCGGCCATCCGGGGCATGACCGCCTGCAGCGCCTTGACCGGCCGCAGCATCACCGTGACCTCGGTGATCTTCGCGTCCTCTAGTCGCGGCGACGCCCCAGCGCGCCCAGCAGCCGCTGCCACCAGTGCGGGCGCGCGGCGTCGGGCGCGACCCGGTCGCGGGCGTCTGCGGCGTCGTCGGCGAACTCGGTGATCGATTCGTCGCCCTCTTCGGCGCGCATGGCTCTCCTCTCGCCGGGTGCTGCGATGCGTCACGACTCGCCTACCCCCGGGCGGGCGCGGCGAAACACCCGGACCGACGCACCGGGTCGACTAGGTTCGGGCAGTGTGGATCTCGATGCGGTCGCGACCTGGATGTCGGCCCAAGGACTCGGTGAGGGCCCGCTGAACGACGTCGCACCGATCCCGGGCGGCACCCAGAACGTCATGCTGCGGTTCACCCGCTCGGGGCGGGCCTACGTGCTGCGCCGCGGCCCGGCGCATCTGCGTCCGCGCAGCAACACCTCGATCCTGCGGGAGACCCGGGTACTGGGCGCCCTCGCCGACACCGACGTGCCGCATCCCCGGTTGATCGCGGTCTGCGACGACCCGGCGGTGCTCGGCGAGGCGGTGTTCTACCTGATGGAGCCGGTCGACGGGTTCAACGCCGGGCAGGGCCTGCCCGCGCTGCACGCCGGCGACGCGGCGATCCGGTTCGCCATGGGGATGTCGATGGCCGAGGCGCTGGCGCGGCTCGGTGCGGTCGACCACGTGGCGGCCGGGCTGGCCGACTTCGGCAAACCCGACGGCTTTTTGCAACGCCAGGTGCCGCGCTGGCTCGCCGAGCTGGAGTCCTACCGCGAGCTGCCCGGCTATCCCGGCCCGGACATCCCCGGGGTGCAGCGGGTCGGCACCTGGCTGCAGGACCACCGGCCGTCGTCGTGGACGCCGGGCATCATGCACGGCGACTTCCACGCCGCCAACGTCCTGTTCTCCCCCACCGGCCCGGAGGTGGTGGCGATCGTCGACTGGGAGATGTGCACCATCGGCGATCCGCTGCTGGATCTGGGCTGGCTGCTGGCCACCTGGCCGGATCCGGGCAGCCCCCCGCTGTTCGCCCACGCGTTGGCCGGCTACGACGGGCTGGCCACCGGCGAGGACCTCGTCGAACGCTACGCCGCCCACAGCATCCGCGACCTGTCGCACCTGAGCTGGTACACGGTGTTGGCGTGCTTCAAACTCGGCATCGTGCTGGAGGGCACGTGGGCGCGCGCCTGCGCCGGCAAGGCGCCGGTCGAGATCGGCGAGCAGCTGCACCAGGCGACGTTGCGGCTGTTCGAACGCGCCCACCGGCTGATCGGGGCGGGATCGACCGAGGGCGGGCCGCCCCCCGACCTGACGACAGGAGGACCACGGTGACCGAGACGTTGATGCAGCGGGTCGACGCGCTGGTGGATGCGGACACCGCGCGGCTGGTGGAGATGTTCAAGGTGATCCACCGCGAACCCGAACTCGCCTTCAACGAGGTGCACACCGCGCGCACCGTCGCCCAGGGTCTGGGCAACCTGGGCTTCCAGGTGACCAGCGGGATCGCCGGCACCGGCGTGGCGGGGGTGCTGGAGAACGGGCCCGGCCCGACCGTGATGTACCGCGCCGACATGGACGCCCTGGCCGTCGAGGAGGCCACCGGCCTGGACTACGCCAGCACGGTGCGGGTGCGCCGCGACGACGGCGCCACGGTGCCGGTGGCCCACACCTGCGGGCACGACGCGCACGTGACCTGGATGCTGGGGATGGCCAAGGTGCTGGCGGCGACCACCGATGCCTGGTCGGGCACCGCGGTGCTGATCGGCCAGCCCGCCGAGGAGCCGATCACCGGCGCGCAGGCGATGGTCGACGACGGGCTGTACGACTTCATCCCCACCCCCGACGTGCTGTTGGCCCTGCACACCGCACCCGGACCGGTCGGGATGGTGTTGGCCTCCGGCGGGACCCGGCTGGCCGGCACCGATCAACTCGACATCGAGTTCGCCGGGGTCGGCGGGCACGGCTCGATGCCGCAGCTGGCCACCGACCCGGTGTTGATGGCGGCGCTGGCGGTGGTGGAGTTTCAGGCGTTGGTCAGCCGCACCGTCGCCCCGCAGGAGACCGCGGTGCTCACCGTCGGCTCGGTGCAGGCCGGCTCGGACAACAACGTCATCCCCGATCGCGCCCTGCTGCGCGCCAACATGCGGTGGTTCAACCCGGGGGTGCGCGAACAGTTGATCGCCGGGGTGCGCGCGGTCAGCGAGGGGATCGCCCGCACCTACGGGATGGGTGAGGACCGGCTGCCGACGATCACGATGAAGGGCCACTCCGGCCCGCTGGTCAACGACCAGGAGCTCACCGCCCGCCTCGCCGCCGCACTGGCCGGCCCGCTGGGCGCGGACAACGTCGTCACCGACTTTCCCCCGGCGACCGGTTCGGAGGACTGTCATCTGCTGGCCGGGCCGCATCACGACCTGCCGGTGGCCTACCTGCTGGTCGGGGTGGCCGATCCGGAGGTGTTCGCGGCGGCCGCCGCGGCGGGCAAGCTCTTCCCCTACGCCCCGCACTCCCCGCAGTACCGAGTGGATCTCGCGGCGATCGGGCTCGGCGCCAAGGTGGCCAGCTACGCCATGCTGGAGCTGCTCACCGGGGCGCCGCTCGGTTAGCCCCAGGAGCGCCCCTGCAGGTCGGCTCTGGCGTCGCGGGTGACCCTGATGGCCCGCGCGGGGCATTCGTCGGCTGCCTTCTGCACCGCCTCGGCGTACTCCTCGGGCACCGCCACGGGGCCCACCGTCGGCCCGTTTTCACCGATGAGGGTCACCAGGTCGTCGTCGAGGGCGAACACCGCCCAGGCCCGCCGCACACAGATCGCCGCACCGATGCAGACCGTCTGATCCACCGCCACCCGTAACGGCTCATCACCCATGGTCAGCGCCAACCCCGTCGGCGCACGGGTTATTTCTCGGCCGTGCTCACCAGCGCCGATTCGGTCAACTCCAGGATTCGGGTGACACCGATGTCGCGTAGGAACGCGGTGTCGTGGCTGACGACGAGCAGCGCGCCGCGGAAACCGTTCAGCGCCGCCGCCAGGGTGGCCAGGCTGGGCAAATCGAGGTTGTTGGTCGGCTCGTCGAGCAGCAGCAGCCGCGGCGGCGGATCGACGACCAGGCGCATCGCCAGCGCCGCGCGCAGCCGCTCACCGCCGGAGAGGGTGCGCACCGGCGCGTCGGCCTGCGCCCCGCGGAACAGGAACCGGGCCAGCACGGCGCGGACCTGCTCGCTTCCCACCTGCGGCGCCGCGGCGGCGACGTTGTCGGCCACCGAGGCCGCCTCGTCGAAGATATCGAGACGCTGCGGGACCGTCGCGACCGGAACGCGGGCACCGCAGCGCGTGATCTCCTGCAGCAGCGTGGTTTTGCCGATGCCGTTGCGCCCGCACAGCGCGATGCGCTCCGGACCGGTGACCGTGAGGTCGACCCACTGGCCGGTACGCAGCCGGGTCGGCGCCACCACGATCACCTGCTGACCGGCGAACACGGCCGTGTCCGGCAGGTCCACCCGGATCCGCGGGTCGGCGCGCACCGCCTCGCAGGCCCGGCTCACCGCCTCGGCGGCGGCCTCGACGCGGTCGCGGTGGGTGGCGTGCAGCTTGCCCGCCGACTCCTGTGCGGCCCGTTTGCGCATGCCCATGATGATCTTGGGTTCGCGCTTGGTGGCCGACATCTTGCGCCCGTAGCGGTTGCGGCGGTCCAGTTTGATGCGGGTGTCGCGCAGTTCGCGACGCTGTTTGCGCAGATCGTTGCGGGTGTCGCGCACCGCCGCGGCCGCCGCCTGCTGCTCGGCGTCGATGACCGCCCGGTAGTCGCCGTAGGCGCCGCCGAACAGCCGCAGCCGGCCGTCGTGCAGTTCGGCGATCGCGTCCATCGTCGCGAGCAGTTCCCGGTCGTGGCTAACGACCAGCACGGCGCCGCGAAACCGGCGCAGCGCCGCACCGAGCAGCGCGCGGCTGTCGGTGTCGAGGTTGTTGGTCGGCTCGTCGAGCAGCAGAACGCTGGGTTCGGCCAGCAGTTGGGCCGTCAGGGCGCACAGGGTGCTCTGCCCTCCGGAGAGCCGCCCGACCGTGCGGTCCAGATCCGCGCCGGTGGCGACGATGCGCTGCAGTCCGAGCCGGTGCAGGGTGGACACCGCGCGTTCCTCGATGTCCCACGCCGAGCCGACGATCGCGAAGTCGGCGTCGGTGCCGTTCCCGGATTCGATGCGCCCCAGCGCATCCCGGATGCCATCGATGCCGAGCAGCGCGTCGACCCGGGCGGTCGGGTCCAGCGCCAGATCCTGCGGCAGGTGGCCGACGGGCCCGGAGGCGACGACCGAGCCGCGGGTCGGCCGCAGCCGCCCGGCGATCAGGTTGAGCAGCGTGGTCTTCCCCGAGCCGTTGAGCCCGACGAGGCCGGTGCGCCCGGGGCCGACGACGGCGTCGACCCCGTCGAGGGCCGGTGTCCCGTCGGGCCAGGCGAACGTGAGGTCGGACAGCACGATCGAGGGCCGTGGTGAAGACATGGGTTCTCCCGGAGGGTGTGGCGATGCGGAACGCGGGTCACCTCACCAGGAGCAACGGCTTCTCCCGTCCTCGACGAACAACGACGCCGCCCAGGCTAGAGCGGTCCGCCGGGCCGCCGCAATCGAATTCTTCCGTCGCCGCGCGCCGAGGTGCTACGCCACCGGGCGCAGCACGACGACCCCGGGCACGGTGGCCAGGTAGTCGGTCAGCGGGGTGTCGACGACCTTGTTGTCGGCCGGCAGTGAGGACGCGTTACGGAACATCGGTCCGCCGGGTGTGGCCAGCACGATGCCGACGTGGGTGACGTCCAGACCGTCGTCGGGGGCGTAGGCGCCCAGATAGTCCCCGGTGTGCAGTGCGCGCAGGACGGTGTCGTCGACCGCCGCGCTCGGCAGGTAGGCGACGTCG
>Ga0079225_10000929_pt1 | contig 16219 bp, 13 predicted proteins | sample Poulit2012_FD_76344 | JGI IMG/M metagenome (GOLD analysis project Ga0079225, IMG submission 76344) | Agricultural soil microbial communities from Georgia to study Nitrogen management - Poultry litter 2012 | ecosystem: Environmental > Terrestrial > Soil > Agricultural land | place: USA: Georgia... | reverse complement strand
TTCTACTCTGACAGGAGAGTGGAGCTGGGTTGCAACCCTAAACAGTGGGTCTTAATCCTTGTTATTCTGGATGTTCTACTCTGACCTTAGCTATGGGGAGTTAACAAAAACTCCCATATCAGGTCTTAATCCTTGTTATTCTGGATGTTCTACTCTGACCCAGTTTGAAAGAAAGTTCATTTTGTTCTCGAAAAAGTCTTAATCCTTGTTATTCTGGATGTTCTACTCTGACGGTGAGTTCACCGCTACTAACAAAGTTGCAATTGAAGTCTTAATCCTTGTTATTCTGGATGTTCTACTCTGACTTCACGGGTTATATTATGATGAAAAAGGCAACATGTCTTAATCCTTGTTATTCTGGATGTTCTACTCTGACAAGGCAACATCGTAGCCGAAGATATATGGGGCGATATGTCTTAATCCTTGTTATTCTGGATGTTCTACTCTGACAATTCAATAACGACGGTGTCTGCCGTCAAAAAATGTCTTAATCCTTGTTATTCTGGATGTTCTACTCTGACTTTTTAATATCATCCTCCAATAATGAACCGCCCTTAATTGTCTTAATCCTTGTTATTCTGGATGTTCTACTCTGACAATTCTGAAAAAGTAGTTAAGTTTATTAACCAAGATGTCTTAATCCTTGTTATTCTGGATGTTCTACTCTGACCTGGGGCGATATTCACGAAAACATATTTGCATAAAAAGTCTTAATCCTTGTTATTCTGGATGTTCTACTCTGACTTAACTAAGACCCCCATATCAAACATCTTCTTCCACCAGTCTTAATCCTTGTTATTCTGGATGTTCTACTCTGACAGTACTTTTCACAACCTGTTGATTTGCAAACATATAATAAGCCACATGTTCGAATTTTAACAAATTTATCGATAAATAAAGAGCAATCATATTAAAAAAACACTGTATTTGGAGGGTCTATAATTTGCTTAATATTTACATTCTGTCCAATTAACTTCATGCTTCTAGCATCACTCACATTTAATGGAATTAAAATAATACTATCTTCATTTTCATAAATATCATTTATCTCCGCAAGTGTATTATTTATCTCATCAAACTTCTTATGACTCATATGTGCCAAATATACGGATTTTTGAATTCGAATACAACCTTTAGACAATAAATATTTTGCAATATAAGACCGTACTTTGTCATTCCTAATATCATAAAGAATCAAATAGTTCATTTTAGTTGCTTTAATTGGTTTATTTTGAATAATGTTTAGTATAAATTGAATGCGCCTCGATAAAGGTTCCATTGCAATATCATCTTTATCCTGCTCTTGAGTTTCATTATTTTCATGAAATGTAAAGCCCGCTTCTTTTAACTTTTTAATCCTGGTCTTTAAATCAAATGAGCGATTCTTAGGTTTAGCCATAAAATTAACTTTTTAATCAAATATTTTATTTTGAAACTTATTAATCAAAAACTCACTAACTAAATTGCATAATTCTAGGTGACTACCCGTCTTTGTAGTTTTAACTATATTCACTCCATTTTTTCCATAAAAAACATTTATCTCAGCCCAGTACTGTCCAGCTTTTACACGTATTTGTCTTCCATAAGAAATAGCCTTAGCCTCAACTAAAGACACATCGATCTCTTTTAGCTCCTTTGTTAATTCTGGAATGATCTTATCTAATTCTGCAGGTTGGACATAATTCTTTTTCTGCACTTTTCTTCTTGTTCGAACACCTACTTTTTGTCTAATTTGATTTAAAATTTCATCCGATAAGGGTATATCCTTTGTGTCCGGTTTAATACCTAATTCTTTATGCTCTTCCTTAATTTCTTTCTCAATATCTTTAAATTCTATTTGCTGTTCTTTTTTTCTTTCAAAATCATCTGTAAACATATAAGTTGCAGCATCTACAGGCTCTGCATCTAGGTTTAAATATGCTTTTTTGTCAAAACTAACAAAACAACAGCGACTTACATCATGTGTTTTTAAATCCACAATTCCCATTAATCCATATTGTGCAGCAAACTTATTAGCGAAAGCCTTATAAAATATACTATAATAACTACTGTCTGAAATTCTCTCTTTAAGTTTAAAAAACACTTTAAGGCCATCTCCACTTGGTGATGTGTACATGAAAAGCACTCTATTATCTTCTTTTAACTTATTTCTAACAGTGTCAATATCTATTTGATAAGCAAGCAAGTGATCTAAGTCTAAAATAAAAAATTCCGTATAAAGAAAATTTTCTTTTCTTCTGATATTTGGATGAAATTGCGCACAAACCAAGTAAGGCAATCTAGTTTTCATTTTCCTATATTGATTTTCATCAATCATCCTTATTGACTGCAAACGTCGAATTAAAGTTGCAACCTCCCCATTTTCATTTATAGTTGCTTTATAAACACTATTAATTTTTACATTTTGTAAAATATCTTGTGAACTAGTAAGATTTTTTCCCAGATTAAGCATTTTTATCTTGTTTTAAAAAGTAATTAGCTAATTCATATGCATCTGCTTCAATATGAGATAATCGGCTCATTGGTTTTTTAATTGTAATTATCTCTGCTAAAAAATCATTTATTGATTGAATTAATATTCTTTTTGCAAGTGGCAATAATAATATCCCTTCTGTTGTTTCGTCTTTTTCAAAGGCATCAAGAGGAATGGCTTCTTCTTTTGCTAATTGAAATACCACATAATCTACCCATGTTCGATAGTACTCGATTACATCAAAAACCAATGCCGGTCTATTATAATCATCTCGATGAAAAACGCCCATATAAGGATCTATTCCTGCCTTAATTAGAGCGCCCTCAACTTTAGAGTATAAAATTCCATATGCGTAATTTAATAAAGCATTAAAAGGGTCTTTGGCAGGCATTCTATCTCTTTTTTCAAACCTAATGCTCTCGGGCAATAAATTAGCTAAACATTGAAAGTACTTTCTACTTGCAGCGCCCTCCCAGCCTCTTAAAGTTGCAGCTATATCACTAATATACTCGCCCTCTATTCTAAAAATCTTATCTTTATAATCCTCTATACTATTTATTGCAGATTTAAAAATATTATGAATTCTTAAATCTTCTTCACGTTCTGGTTGCAAACCTAGAAGCAATGCAGCTTGCCTATCTATCTTAGTAATTACCAAGTCTTTAACCCATTTTAATGCTGCAGGGGAATAGAGAAAATTCACCTGCGCTTTTCTAATATTACTTATTGAGCCATACTTTACACTCCAAATTCTCCCTTCAGGATTTCCTATATTATTTACAAACAACACCTCTACTTGATTTTTTATGGCTAATAATATGGCATCACTAGTTATATTAGCTCCTTTGCTCACAGTAATACTTCTTACTATATCTGCTGGAAAACTTTGCTTTCCTTCCTGAGTACTAATTAAAAAAAGATTGTTTTCTACTTGTAGTTTAACTCCATAAGAATTTAAAATAATATTCATAAATAGCTTTTTATTTAAGTTGAATATTTATTGCTTTTTTTGACATCTTGTTTTTCTTTTTATCAAAGCTTTCCACCCATTCAAATACTACTTTTTGATTCTTTTCTATACTTTCTTTATTTTTTATATCATTTATTGAAAAGAAGTAAGAATCATTATCTGCTTTAATAAAACCTGCATTACCATTAGGGAAAATAGTAATTATACGACCTTCTAATTTTTCCTTTTCCGGCAAATATTTTTTCCATATATTTCTTAGTTTTTTCAAGTAAAATGAAGATGATTTCTCCCTCCAATCTTTGCCATCCAATAACAAAGAAATTCTCTGCGGTATATCCCAATCATTTTCTATTCGGAGTGAAGCAATTAATTTTAAATGATCTTGCGCTATATCTTTATCAATTGTTTTAAAAAAAGTATAAAGATCTTCATAAAGCTTCAATTTCATAGCATAAGGTCCTTTTGCTAATGCAGCTTCACATAGCAATTCACCTTTTTCTTCTGAATCCTCAGGAAATAATTTTGCTAAATCATAAATAAGAAACCAGTCTTTTTTTCGAGCTAAAATACTTTTCATTATTTTAATAGCTTTTTCTACTTCTCCTAACTGATTATAAGCAAAGGCTTCCTTCCTTTCAAACCAAATATCATTATTGTAATGCAATTTTATATTTTTACTTCTTACCTGATCTAATAAATCCAATAATTCCTTAGGTTGATTAAGACCTCCTTTCACTCGAATCATACATGCATACCATTTTTCATAATCGGAGGCAATACTTACATCTCTTCCCTTATTTTTAAACTTAAAAGCTTTATCATCTAATAGTTCAGGCTCAAGTTTTAATAAATACTCTTCAATTTCCTTCCAATTAATAACATTTTGCTTCATTGCTATTTTTGCAAATTCAAATATAGCTGTAGGAGCTACAGAATAAGGCTGATGTGGAGGATGTAGCATTAAAATAGCATCTAATGCTTTTTTTAGGGTTGAAAGATTAGGGGGAGGATTAGCTTTAAATTGTGTATAATAAATGCTTCTTGCATATAATGAATGCAACATTTCAAAATTTGGAAATATTTTATACCCTTCTCTTGCAATATTCAAGGTATCTTGATAATCCTTTGTTTTAAATAAAGAATAGGCATATCCCCAAATATCCCATTCATTAAAACTAGCAGCATTCGTATCCCATAATGCTTTATAAATTCCAATTGCTTTTGTATAATTTTCTTCTTTTCTGTATTGGCTAGCTTTTTCTAAATTCATAGTTTTATATATTTTTTATTTTAGGGATATATTCATTTAATTCATCTAATAATTTACCAGAATTACATTTTGTAGGAATAGGACTTGCGGAGGTGAAATAATATGTTTCTTTATAATAAAATTGTATGACCGCTACTTCATCCCCTCTTTTAAAAGTATAAATTTCTTGCCAATCATTATGTTTTACTTTTGAAATTTCAATATTTGTATCTTTCAACAGATTAAGTAATTTATTATACAATTCTTCTAATTTCGGATGCGATGAAAAATCAATTTTATTTATTTCTTTTTCTGTGATAATTTCATTTTTAAAATCTCCAGGATCTTGAATAATAGAAATAGCTTGTTTAAAAATACCTACGAGTTCTGAAGAAAAGTTGCTATCAAATATACCCCCTGGTCTTTTTCTTATATTAGTAAATTGATTTTTACCATTATAATTAAAAATAACTGCTCCTAAAGTTCCATTTTTTTCAAAAAAATACTCTTCTTGATAATTAGAAGATCTTCTTTCTTTAACACGAATTTCAGGATGAAATTTGAGATGAGCTATAATTTCATGAAATTTACTTTTAATAAAATCAGGAGCATTGTTTAATTCAAATTCAGATTCTAATTCTATTATATTCTCGGGCAATCTTACAGTTTTTATATCATTTGTACTTTCTCTTTCTTCTAGTTCATTTTCTATCTTAAATGGAGTATATTTAAAGTAAGTAAAGGCATTAAGACTAGGGTTATTAAAAATATACAAATTTTTCGATGCTCTAGTTATCGCAGTATAAGTCCATCTCAAATACTCATCAGAAAGAGCACTTTGTCCTAAATCCATATTTACAAATGTGTTTTCCCATTCTCCACCTTGGGCCTTATGACAAGTTATAGCATATCCAAACTTAACTCTTAAAGCGTTAAAATAAGGATCTACTTTTATTGCTTCTTTAAAAGCTGGTGTCTTAAATTTTAAATTTTTATTTCTTATTTTAAAATCTAAATATAACGCAATATGCTCTTCATAGGAAAGACTTGCTTCAGGATTATATAGTAAGTTTTCTAAAACTAAGCAATCAACCTCGTGTTTCTTTCCATACTCTTCTACCTCTATTTTTAATTTTCTAAACTTGTGTGTTACAGAAACCCTTTCTTTATTTATATTATAAGACATCATGTTACTTCTAATTTCTAAGGGTCCTACTTCTAATACCTTTACCAAAGTTCCATTCATTAATTCCACATTGTAATTATAATTATTCTGTTGAATCATTAATATTTCACCTATTTGTATTTCCCAAGCATTCGGAAATAAATACTTCCTTATTTCTATGTTGTATTCGTAGGAGGTAGCATTGCTTTTATTTATGACTATTGCGCTATTAACATTTTCTTTATCATATTTTTCGATAAAGGATTTAACTACATTTTCTCTACTAATATAATATAAATCTTGTGTTGCAGGTGGCAGTTTAAAATCTCTTTTGTTCTCCTCAAACATCAAATTTCTAATATAGTTAGCAACATTTAATATTCCACTATTTTCTTTTTGTCTTACTACCTTAGAAAGTGTATATGTAGCAGGATTTATTTGATACTTTTCTTTTAAAACATCCACACTTAAAGCTCTAGAAATAACATCACCTACAGGTGGTAATTGAGCAGGATCTCCAATGAAAATAACTTTATTACTTGTATTTTCTCTTGCTATACGTGCATAAGCAATAAGATCAGACAATAAGCGCCCTGATCCAAAAATATAAAATTCCCCTTGGGAATAGGTATCACTAATTAGGGAGGCTTCATCAACAAGATAAATTACTGACTGGGAGACATCAAAGTTTTTTAATTTAAACTTGAACCTATAAGAAATATCTTCTTTTTTTAATTCTTCTAATTCCTCAAAATTATATATGGTTTTATGGATTGTATTTGCTTTAAATCCAGTTTTTTCATAAAGAATTTTTGCTGCTCTTCCCGTTGGTGCCATTAATGATGTTTTAATGTTACTATCTTCCAAATACTTTATGATGTATTTCATCAATGTTGTTTTACCAGTACCAGCAAAACCTTTAAATAAAAACACTGTTTTATCAGAGTTTAAAAATTGCTCTACTTCATTTAGTGCAGCCACTTGGTCTTCTGTAGGTTCAAATTGCCTTTTTACATATTTAGTTAATCCCATTTTTCTAATAATTACGAAAATTCACAAATTCAAATTTTGATTTTTTAACCCCGTCTTCTTCCCATACCACTCTTTTTGTAGTACTGGCAAGACAAGGGATTCCTATTTTTTTCAATCGATTAATCAATCTATAGGAAAAAGTCATTTCACCCATTATATGTACTGCAGTGGGATTGATTTTTCTAATTTTAAACTCAAATTCATCTACAAGTTTTTCTATATCATCCTCATCGGCATAAGGATCAATCTGTGGAAAAGCTAAATCTTCTATAGACTGATATTTTTCAATTCCAGTTTTTTTCTGATTTTCTTTCCAACTGCTAATAGGGTGGTTAGAGAGGTTGAGGAGCATTTATTTTAGATTTTTTATTTTCTGAAATTCATTAAATATATAAGAAAGCTTCGCTGTGAATTCTTTACCGTTTTTTAAAGATCCTTCTTTATAACCACCGTGATTAATATCATTTCTATAAATAGTCAAGCGGCTATAATTCGATTTATGTTTTATTGCAAACTTTGAAGAGATTATTTCTTTTACTTTATCTTTAAAATCAATTGCAGGGCTCTTCCAATCTTTTTCTTTTATATCTCTTTCTAAAATACTTAATGCTTGTGCTACAAGTTCACGATCTGATAAACTTCTAGAGTCCAAATGATGTTTTTCACATATAAAACTTATAATTCCCTCTTGTAATTGGGTAATTCCTTGTTGAATTAATCCATGATCTATACACCATTTTACAGCAGCCTCCCAATGAGTATATTCATCAAACACATTTAGCTTATTTTCTATTTGCTCTAATATGGGTTCTAAAGGAGTAATGATTTGAACTTCTCTTTTCCTTAAATTATGTAAATACTCTTTTGCATATTGTATCCAATTTCCATCATTTATAACCTTACCTCTATTATTATTAATTGCAATTTCTATTTCTTCTAATGCCTTCATTAAATTACGAATATTATTAGAAGCAATATCAGCACCTTTACTTTCTTTTAAAATAGGTTTTATATTTTCAAGTGACAAACTAGTTATAGTATTAGTATTTCCTGTTTTTATAAAACTTTCAGCAGCAAAAGTCCAACTTTGAATGGCAGAAAAAGCAGTTAAATCAAAAAGAGGTGCAACTCTTTTTTCAGGATCAGGAATTTTTTCATCAATTTGGTAAGCTGGCACTCCTATACCTTCAAAAGCACCATATAGTATGTAATCAACTTTAATATTTTTTAAGGATTTAGCATAATATAAGAGAACAATACTCAACATTGGCAAGGATCTAAATCCATGCGTTACATCCAGAATAACTTCGTCTTCCTTATTTAAAGTTGTATAAAGTAAATCAAATATCTTCCATATTTCCTTTTCAGAATCACCTTCAGATACATTCTTAATAGGTACAACTTGATATAACTTTTCACCAATAGCTTGTTTTAAATTTTTCCAGTGCTTGCGCTCTGCCTCTTTAGTTAAGAAAAAATAAGCAATATCTTCAGCGCCAAAATCTTTACAATATAAATCCATTATTGCCTCTTGAACAAACTCTACTACCTTACTTTCTCCTTTTTCAGATGAGGAATATTTACATTTTTTATATTTTCCTGTTCCCAAAAAAGAAATAAATACTTTTCTTTTCATTTTTATCTTTATTAAAATTCAAAATATTATTTACATATTTATTTAAATCACATTTCCTTTTACGCATTTTATCTATTCACAAAACATTTAAACTATTAAATAAATGTTTTCTTTAAAGTAGTTATAAATTCTTCTTTATTTCGTAATTCTTTAAGTGAAAACACTTGATTTACTCTTGTCATTCTACATAAATAATTTATTGCTTGCATTCTTTGTTTACTATTACCTAATGAAGCGCAAATAGCCACCCATGCTGTTGCTTTTAAGCCCATAGATTGTCCAATAGAAGATATTTTATAAATTGCTGTAGAAATTTTTGAAAAATCCACTTGTCTTTTATTATAAACTTTACACTCTATAAGATATAAATTATTTTCATATATAAAGGCCACATCAATTTCATTATCACTATCGGTGTTTCTATTAGAAAATCTACTTTTAAGTTTTAAATTATAAGCAATTTGATTATTTGACAATTGTAAAGCTTCCTTTATCGTATAATAGACCCACTCTTCAAACCAAGCTCCTGTAAGATATGGTTTATCTTTTTTATTATAATTAGCATCTTGCGCATTAGCAATTAAAGCAACCTTTGAAGCATCACCATAAAAACATATTTGTTCATATAAATATTCAGCATTTGTAATAGATTGTGTCAATTCCCTACTTGCTGTAAATGTATAACCATGTGCAAAAAGATACTCTTCCAAACTTAATTCGTAAACTTTATCTATTGTTAGTGTTTTTAAATTTGGATATAACTGTATCAAGGTTTTAGCATTAAGAGGCTTATAAAAGATTTCCGTAGCATTAAATTTTTGAAAATAAGAAAAAACTATTTGGCTCATAATCTTTGTTCCTCCTGTGATATTTACCAAATATTTTGCCGTTTCATCCCATTTTTCTTTTTCTAAAGTTTGGTATATTTTTAAAGGATCATCTGGATCAACAATTAAGGTTTTATAATCATCTTTTATCAATTTTAATGCACCTGCAAAAATTGAAGACTTATTCTTATTTTCCATTTGTGAAGTAGAAATAAATATGTGTTTGTCATAACTTTCTTCTAATTGCCTTACAAATAGGATATTGGGAACAAGCTGATCAGATAGAACAGATACAATTATTTTCATTATTATGCATTTAAAGTTAGCATTTTGTTATATTTAGCAACTATTTAAAAATTCACTAAGTATAACACAGCTAAGTAGATATCATTCTATTAATTTTCAGAATACATCTAAATATTATTTTCTAATTTCTTCAAAAATTTCTCCTGCTTTTTCTTCTCCTATCCAATCTTTTATTTTTCTAAAAGCAAAGTTATTTTCTAATGGTACTTTGTTCCATTTTTTTATTTCTCTTTTGTTAGGCAGGTTTTTATATATTTCCTTAACAGTTTCAATAATCACTGAAACATCATTACCTTTAAACCAAGCTTCGTTTTTCTTCAGTTCTTTCAACTGCTTTTCATTAACATTAAATAAACTCCGAGCATAAAACATTAACTCTTTACTTAAATTTTCAAATGCGTTTCGATCATCAACTTTAAAATCATCTGATAATATGAATCCTTTTTTCTTAGCTTCGTCCTGTCTTTCAGCTTTTATCAATAAACGCTTTTTTTCCTCTTTCGCTTCTTTATATTCTTTTTCTTTCTGAAGTGCATTCGCTTTTGATTCTTTTATTTCTTGAAGCAATTTTTCTTTTAACTCCGTTAAAAATTCTTTTAGTTTTTTCTCTTCTTGTTTTAATTTACCATCCTTTAATTCTGAAATATCTTTGAGATTTTTAAAAGCTTCCTTTTCCTTATCATATGCTATTTTATAGTCTATTAACTCTTGAGAGGAACTTAAGGATGTGCAATCAACCTGATTTTCACTAATAAAAGAATATTTAAGTAAGGCGTATCGTGGATCAATCCATTTTTTCCCTTTCTTATTTGCAAACTCTTTAAGTTCCATATAGGCTAATTTTGAATCATCGTTTCCTGGTTTAGCCATTGCCATTAATTCTTTAATTTGTTCAGATTGAAACCAAAGAGGACTTGAATGTCCTAAAGCATAATCCATATAGGTTTCGTAAGCTTTCATTACTTCTGTTTGCTCTGCTTCATCTAAGCCCTCTTCTATTATTATTTCAACTTTCCCATAACCCAAGGGTTTTGCGGAGCCTATGCTATGGAATAACCCGTCAGTATTATGGAAAGTAATGGCGGAAATTAATGCCCCTAATTCTTCTTTTCTTAGGTTATGGTAAGCAATATCTACAGTAAATTCTGTTCCTTTAGGTAAAGGGAAAAATTGTGTAGCAACATTTGTATTAACTTTTCCTCTGACTGTCGGCGGTTCATTTCTTTTTACTTCTCCCGAATGCACCGGATATCTCTTCCATCCCTTGATGGTGGCATTTTCATCCATAAAAGTTTGATATTTTCCTTTTATCTTTCCATCTTCAGAATTCTCTGGAATTTTTTGTTCTATGTAATTGGGGTAATAAGAAGCCTTTGGTCCGGCCAATACTTCTGTTTCTAAATCTAAACGCTGAGGAGTACCATTAGAAACGAAAGCGTGTCCGATATGAACTCTGCCTTTTAAAGCTTTTTGGTCATCAACAAAACCGAAAATCGCCTCCGCTAAATCATAAGAATCAGCATTTTTCTGATGATTGTTGATAGAGTCTAAAATAGAGTGGTTGTAAGCTATTTTATATAACATAGTTAATCCAATATCTAAGAACTCTTCTTTTCCGTTCACTTCTTTCGTTCGATAAAAAACTGGAATTTTCTCACCTTTATCTAATTGAGATTTTCGCCATTTCCAATCATCTTTTTGTTGGGTTTTGTCATGATCGTAATAAGCAAAGAAAAAGTTTTTTATTACTTCGTCTGACACTCGAGTTATTGTAGGTTTTTTCTCCCAAAAAATGAATTCCAAATGCTTTCCACTCGCCTTCTCCCCTTCTGGTTCTTTTCGTACGCTTGCCTGACCAGTCATTACAATTATTCCATCTCTACCAGAACTATCAATTTTATAAACCAATCGACCTTCAGAATTATAATCTTCAATAAACCTATGTGATCGTTCAAATGCAAACTTTTCATTTTTTGATTTGGCTGATTTGTCTCGATCTGTTCGTACGTTAGAGGGATTTTTATAATATCCTGAAATCTTTTCAGAGCCACATAAAACATCTAAATTTTTATGAGATATCCTACCCGGTTTTCCACATTTATCTATAAAATATTCATCACCTACTTTATAAAGCCACCCACATTCTACTAGATTGGATAAATCAGTTTTAGGATAAATGTCATTATTTTGAAAATCCCTCACCGAATATCGATCAGGATTCACTTTGTTTTTCATTCGACCAAAACTCATTATCTCTACAACAGAGCGAAGCATTCCTTTGATAGATGAGCCAGGAATAAAATATTGTTCTTGAATATTATTGAATTCGTTTCTTTTTGGATCCTCTTTATCCATATTTCTCGGCACTCCATTTCGGACATAAATCGGACTTTTTGCAGTAATTTTAAGTTTTAAACTTCCCGATCTTGCATTTTCAAATGGAATATCTTGACTAATATGGTCAGCCCAAAAAGGCATTACTACTTTTTTACTTAAGGGTACAAAATTATAAGGTGCTTTAATCATAATCTTAATTTTTTTTAAATCCAACAAATGCTTTCCAACTCGGGATCAAAGTTTTCATTCCTTCTAATAGTTCTTCTTTTCCACTTTCCTCCCAATATTGAATTATCTTAATTTTTTTTACATCATCCAGCTTATGTGCTACAAATTTTTGATTTGTAACTTGATCTTGGGGCAAATCTTTTACTTGAGCTTGAGTAATAAAATATTCTCCATCTATATTTTTAATGGCAATGCTGATTCCTTCATCTTTTGCATAAAGATTTCCTTCAATAATAAAAGGGAGTTTTGAAAAATCTTCTTGCTTGATTTTTGTTATAACCTTTGGTTTTTGGGCATTGGAATACCATAAGTAACCTTCGTATTCCAAGTCAAAATTGATATCTTCTATATTGATTTTTTTCATCTTTTTTATTTTTTAATTTCTTCAAACATTCCATGACCTTTTGTGGTGCTCCCTCCAAGAGCTAGGCAACCATTCTTCAAATCATCTAAGGCTTTTATAAAAGCTTCTTTTACAGAAGAATCTTCAAAAGCTTTATTTTCTACCCAAATAGGAATTGTGATTTCTTCACTTTGATAAAATGTTACCTTTTCTTGAAAAAGCGCTCCATCTATAGTGCCATTGGTAAACCGATCAATAGAAGTGTGGTTGAAAACTTTTTCCTTCACTTTATCCGGCGACAAATAAACGTCTTCAATCAAAACACGACCTCTTTGACCTTCATCTTTTTCATCTTTGGCGTATCCAAATAGACTTTTTACAGCTTCATTGTTTTCACCGATTGATAAAGTGATGTCTTTCTTTTCGTTTACTTCCTCATTTAAAGCATTCTGAAACTCTTCCCACTCCGTAATATCTTCAATGTTTAAATTTTGAATCAGGTTCTCAATTTTTTCCCATTCCGGAGAATCTGATGAATGATTTTGTTCCTCGAGCTTCAAATCTGCACGAATAGCTTCTTCAACCTTGTCCAAATTCAATGAGCTAGTCAAACTTACCACACCTTTTCCAATGGTTATCTCTTTCAAGAGATTGTAGTAGTAGGCGACACGATGAGAAAGCGCTCCTTTAATAGATGTAGCAGGTATTAAGGTGTAATTTTTATTAACCAATTCTGGTTTACCACTTGACCAATCAAAATAGCGTTCAGTTTTCGGTTTATTATCTGCCTCTTCATCACCAAAACCAGCACTAAAACTAAAGAAATCTTTAGCCTTTAAATTGATAGTAAAGTCTTGCCACCCTTCTAAATCATTATCATCTTTATAAACTACAAAGTCATTCCAGCTTGATGTATCATGATTGAGCGAACTTGATTTATTGAGATAAGCTTTTAGTTCCTCCTCTTTCCTTAAATCCCAGGAAATCGTTTTAGATTGATTAGAAATAATTCTTATGCGACCAAATCCTTTACGAGTACCAGCTCCAATTCGATAAGCCGGAGAAGAAAGCGCTTTTATTAAATTTTTCCAATTTCTTTTATCCTCATCCGAATCATCAGCCAAAAACTCTAATTCAAAAACAAAACGGGTACCTTTATGCACTAATTCTTCATCAAATTTTCCGTGATTTTCAGAGTCTGCTACACCTTTATCAGTAATTCTAACGTGATCTCTTTCCGGTAAACGATCAAAGTATGAGTAAAAATCTTCGCTTAAATCAATATTTCTAAGTCCGTCTAAAACTGTTTTTCCATCTTTGTCGATTAGAAATGCTGAAGAAACGATAAGTCTACTGCCTTTGCCATCCTCTCCACCGGAACCAAAAATTTCGTTCACAAAATCTTCATCATTAAAAGAATGTCTTAACACTCCGGTTAAACCGGTTCCCGGAATGTACGGTAAGCCATTGGCGTCTTTAGCAACTAAACGATCTGTATTGACGCCTTTTTCACCGGAGCCTACGGCAATTGGTGTTTCTGCTTCAATTGTAATTTTTGCTATATATCTATTTGTAAAACTCATATTTAATTTCTTTTTGACATTTGACTACTCAACTTAAGGATGAAAGGAAAAAACTGTTTATCTGTTAATTTTTCAAGATGTTTTTCCAAAATAGATCGTCTGCTTTTTTGACGCCATTCCATTTCTGATTGCCCCGTATAGACAAAACCTGATTCTTTGTCAAATACCATTGTATTAAAGTTTTCCCTGGTATTGAGGTGTTTTGCATAATTGCGCAACGTTCCCCATTGGCTTTTTGAAATTCCTTCAAACACATTTTTATGGTCATTTTTGAACTGATTGACTGCTTTGTCAATTTGATAATCAAAATCATTTCTTTGATGAATACTTTTTAATGCATTAAAAATCACTTCATCTGCATCTCCTTTTTGAACCAATGACTTTTGGTAGGTATAAATTCTTCTTTTAGAAAAATTATAATTTAAAGTCTCTCCGGAAGAATTTAAAAAATCAGGATTGATTAAAACCGACCCAAATCCTTCTACTTTGTGACTGCCTATTCCATTTATAAAGAAATCACTGGAGACCTCTTTATCTAATTTTATGACGAAAACAGACCCTCTTTCAATGATAACTCGGTCAGCATCTTTATTCCATCGATGTCGGTTCCAGGTTTTATAATTTCGGATTCTAACTTGACTTTTTCCCCAAAGAATTTTTGCGTTTTCATCTCCGCATAATTGTTTAGCTGTGGGTTGAGCCGTATAGTTTCCAGTTTTTTCATCAATAAAACATAGGTTGCTTTTTGCATAAATCACTAATTGATTTTGAATGGATTGGGTATCAGTTTTTGAAACTTCTCCCGCAAATTCAATTTCTACCAATCCATATTCAGCAGATCGGGATCTTCCTATACGATGTTTTCCTTCTAAAATACTTTTTATTTCTTCCGAATAAATTCCTTTTTCATCGGATATTTCAAAAATCCATTCTGTTCCGGCTTTTAAACTTTGATAGCCAAACATCTGACCGTCTTTAGATTTTCTTTTCTTGGAATCTTGTGCTGATTTTAAAGAAAAGCCTTTGTCTAATGAAATCATTGTTTTTGCCTTCGGAGAGAAGTAACCTGATCGTACTTGCTTCAATTGTTTATCCGTAGATTTTAGCAAGTGATGAATATAAACTTCTTCGTAAATACTTTCGCCTTTCTCGTAGAACCAAGAAAAAGGAGCTTTTAGATAGGGATTGTTTTCGTGTAATAAAGTAGCATCGCCGTAGCTTACCGTCCCATTATGAAATAGGTCCAAAGTTTTCTCTTGATTGTTTTCATCATAAAGTTTTCCGGCAATGATTCCTAAAAATTTACTTCCCGGAATATAATCTAAAACGTCGGACGGAGCTTCTGTGGCTGCATCTGAAGTGATGATTATATCTGATAATAATTTACATTTATATTGATACTTCTTCATTGTTTAGTTTTTTACGATTGAAAATTTGCATTTACCCAAACCTCGGTTCCTGTTTTGCCCCATTTCCTTAATCCAATCCATACAATATTTTATTTCTTCTTCATAATCAGTCGGGAAATGTTCGATACCGGCATATAACGTAACAGGGATGGTCACTTCTAATTGTCTTAGACTACCATCTTCTGCTTGTCCATTTTTGTCAATCCTTGTAGAAGAGATGACAGTGTATAAACTGTCTGATAGGTTATTTTTATCGTTTTCAATTCGATTGCTTAAATCTTCTGATAACAGGGCATTTGTGAAAAACGCAACCCCTTCTTCCTCTTTGGTAGATTGTTTATCATCTGATCTTTTACCAAAAACCACACTTATAAAATTATTACCAACCAAATCCGGATTGAGTGCATTGATCCTTTCGGCAGCGTCTCGTAATAATCCTTTTAATGTTTTACCCGGAATGAAAGGTAGGTTTCGTTCGGTTTTATTAACGATACTATCGGCATAAGTAGAGCCTGATAATCCTGACCCGGAATGCCAATAATTAAAAAATTCGATTTTATAGATTAAGGTTTTACTCATTTTCTAGCAGGTTTTATAATTTTAGATAAAGACATAGCATCAAAAATAGGGGTGAATTTTCCTTCTATTTTTTCTCCTTTTA
>Ga0079225_10000928_pt1 | contig 16220 bp, 10 predicted proteins | sample Poulit2012_FD_76344 | JGI IMG/M metagenome (GOLD analysis project Ga0079225, IMG submission 76344) | Agricultural soil microbial communities from Georgia to study Nitrogen management - Poultry litter 2012 | ecosystem: Environmental > Terrestrial > Soil > Agricultural land | place: USA: Georgia... | reverse complement strand
GGACGGTCAAGGAGGATTCAGCCACGTCGGTGGCGACCACCACACGCCGGCGCCGGCGTGTGGTGGTCGCCACCGACGTGGCTGAATCCTCCTTGACCGTCCCAGGTGTGCGCCTGGTCATCGATGCCGGCTTGGCCAGGGCTCCGCAGACCGACCACCGCCGGGGCCTAGCCGGCCTCACTACCCGCAACGTGAGCCAGGCGGCGGCCGAGCAGCGCGCCGGGCGTTCAGGGCGCGAGGGCCCAGGGACGGTCTACCGGTGTTGGTCCCAGGCCGAGCACGCTGCCTTCGACCGGCATCCTGCTCCGGAGATCGCCACTGCCGACCTCACCGCTGCCCTGTTGGAACTAGCCCGGTGGGGCACACCGCGCGGGGCGGGGATGGCCCTGCTGGATCCACCACCGCAAGCTGCTGCCGACGCAGCGGAGGCGGTGCTCCTCGCCCTCGGGGCGGTGGCCTCCGATGGCACCATCACCGGCCGTGGCCGCCAGATCGCCGACGTCGGGCTCGACCCCCGCCTGGGCCGTGCCCTGCTCGATGGCACCCGGGAGGTCGGGCCCGAACGGGCTGCGCAGGTGGTAGCGATGCTCGCTGAGGATCTGAGTCCGCCGGGCGGTGACCTGACCGCCCTGCTGCGGCAGCTGCGCCGGGATGATTCCCGGGCCGGGGCGTGGCAGCGCCAACGGCGGCGGCTGCGTGAGTCCGCCGATCGCGTCGACGGCCCTTCGCCCGGCCCGAGCGGGTCCACAGTGGCTGCCGGTCCGGGGGCTACCCTCGGGCTGGATCTGGCCGTCGGGACCGTCACGGCCCTGGCCCATCCCGAGCGCATCGCCCGCCTCCGCCCCGGGGGCTCGACCTATCTGATGACCGGCGGCACCGGCGCGCGGCTGGCACCCGGCAGCGCGTTGAGGGCGACCCCGTGGCTGGCCGTGGCTGAGGCCACCCGCTCCCCCGGTCAGGCTGAGGCGATCATCCGCTCGGCAGCACCGATCGATGCCGACACCGCACTGGAGGCAGCCGGCGGGATGCTGACCGAGCGGGAGGTCGTGGCCTGGCGCGAGGGGCGCATTCGTGCCCGGCGGGTCACCGCCCTGGGCGCCATCGAGCTCAGCAGTGAACCGCTGCCCCGCCCCGATCCGGCCCTGATTGCCGCGGCCGTGGCCGAGGGGCTGGCGGACCAGGGGCTGAACCTGGTGCCCTGGCCGGAGTCGGCCATCGCGCTGCGCCGGCGTCTAGCGTTCCTTTACACCGCCCTGGGGGCGCCCTGGCCGGACGTGTCCGAGGCGGCGCTGCTCGACGACGTCGAGGCGTGGCTGGGCCCCGACCTCGCCCGGGTGCGTGGGGCCGGCGATTTAAGGCGCATCGACACCACGGGTGCGTTACGCCACCTGCTGCCCTGGCCGGCAGCCAGTGACCTCGACACCCTGGCGCCGCAGCGGGTGAGAGTGCCCAGCGGCTCATCGATCGCCATCGACTACCGCGACCCCCAGCGCCCGGTGCTCCCAGTGCGGATCCAGGAGGTGTTCGGGTGGAGCCAGGTCCCCCGCCTGGCCGGCGGCCGGGTAGCACTCGTGCTGGAACTGCTCTCCCCCGCACGCCGCCCGGTGGCAGTCACCACGGACCTGGACAGCTTCTGGGTCACCGGCTACCGACAGGTGCGGGCCGAACTGCGCGGCCGCTACCCCAAGCACCCCTGGCCCGAGGATCCGGCCGCAGCTTCGGCTACCAGCGGCACCAAACGGGCCCGACAGGCCCGCCGCGCCGGCAAGCCCTAACCGCCGGCGAGATCCCAGGCACCGCCGGTGCTGACGACACAGGCAGTGACTGCGCGCCGTGGCTCGTTCAGCGAGCGGAAGTCACCTGCTCAGTCCGTTCCTCTGGGTGCTCGGCGGCGGTGGTCTCGGGCTGGCTGGCACTGGTCGGGAGACCATTGTCGGCAGGGGCGCGCTCCAGGCTCGCTCCCTCCACGTCGACGTTCGGCAGGATCCTGTCCATCCAACGCGGTATCCACCAGGCGCTGCGGCCGAGTAGGTGCATCGTGGCGGGGATAAGCACCATCCGGACCACGAATGCGTCAAAGAGCACACCGACAGCCAGGGCGAACCCGATCGGGCGGACCATCGTCAACTGGGAGAAGGCGAATCCGCCGAACACCGCGATCATAATGATCGCCGCGGCACTGACCACTACCCGGCCGTTGTGGAACCCGGCCACCACGGATCGGCGGGCGGAGACCCCTTGGGAATAGGCCTCCCGCATACCCGAGACCATGAACAGCTGGTAGTCCATCGCCAGGCCGAAAAGTACCCCGGTAAGCAGCAGTGGCAGGAAGTTCAGCAGCGGACCGGGGGTGTGGGCGCCGAAGATCTCGGCGAACCAACCCCATTGGAACACCGCAGTGGTGGCGCCCAGCGCCGCGAACAGCGACAGCGCCAGCCCGGCGGCGGTGAGCACCGGCACCAGGATGGAGCGGAACACCCCGATCAGGATCAGGATCGAGAGCCCGAACACGACCAGCAGGTACACCGGCAGAGCATCGGCGAGCTGATCGGAGAGGTCAATATTGCCCGACGCCATCCCAGCCACACCCAGTTCGGTGCCGTCGGCCAGGGGCGAGATGTCCCGCAACTCGTGCACCAGGCTCTCCGTGGACTCACTGGATGGCCCCTCGAGGGGTATCACCTGGAAGGCCAGGAAATCACTGTCGGCGGAGATGCCCACCGGGGCGACGGCAGCCACATCCCCTCGCTGGTCCAATTGCTCGGCCAGGTCCAGCTGAGTTGCCAGCTCATCCTCCTGCGCCACCGGCTCCGGCAGATCGGCGGTGACGACCAACGGTCCGTTCTGTCCCTCACCAAATGCGTCAGCGGTCAGAGCAAACGCCTGGTAGGAGGTGCTCTCCTCCGGCTCGGAGGAGCCATCGGGCAGGCCCAGGCGCATCGAGGCGGCTGGTATCGCCACCGCTGCCAGGGCTGCGATGGTGACCAGGACGGTCAGCACGGCACGGCCGGTGCTCATCGGCTCGGTGCGTTCGGCCGGTGCCGAACCGTTGTCCCGCTCGGCCCGGGCTCGGCGGGAGAGCACCTTCTGGCCGATCAGGCCCAGGACAGCCGGGGTGAGCGTGAGGGCCACCGGAACCGCGATCGCCACACAGACTGCTGCCACCACACCCATCACGCTGAGGAATTCGATCCCGGTGATGGCCAGAGCCAGTAGCGCAATCATCGTGGTCACCCCGGCGAACAGCACCGCAGTGCCGGCGGTGCCGTTGGCCAGACCGATGGACTCGCGCACGTCCATGCCCTGCCGCACCTGACGCCGGTGCCGATACAGGATGAACAACGAGTAGTCGATGCCCACAGCCAACCCCAGCATCAACCCCAGCACCGGGGTAACCGTGGTCATCTCCACCACGTCGGAGAACGCCATCGCACCAGCCACCCCGATACCGACGCCGACCAGGGAGGAAGCAATCGGCAGGACCGCAGGGCGCACGGCACGGAACACCACGAGCAGCACGATCGCCGCGGCGGTCACACCGATCACCTCACCGGGCCCGACCAGCCCTTCAATCGAGGTGGCGATCTCGTTGGAGTACTCGACCTGGAGACCGGAGAGCTCCGCGTTGTCCAGGAGGTCCATTACCGACTGCTTGACTTCCTCGGGCACCGAAAAGACGTCGTCGGTGAAGATCACCGTGCTCAGCGCAACGTCACCGTCGGCCGCGACAGTCCGGATGCCGTCGCCCAGCTCGCCCAGCTCCACAGCCTGGTCCAGCTCGACTGCCTCGGCCTCCAGACTGGTCAGATCGCTTTGTACCTGCTCCAGTTCGGCTGCCACCTCATCGATCTGAGCCTGCGGGGCGCCGATACCCTCCAACTGCTCCAGGGAGGCGGTCAGGTCCGCTTCAGCTTGCTGTAGTAGCCCGCGGTTCTCCTCGACCTCGGCGAGGCCGGCGGCCAATTCGTCCTCGGCGTCCTGGCGTTCGGCCTCGGCCTCGAAGGGGTCCACCACCTCGCTGACGTCGTCGAACTGCTCGACTTCTTCCAGTGCCGCACCGACCTGCTCGCGCTGCTGGTCACTGAACTCCGAGCCGTCTTCGGTGTGGAACACCACCGTGGCGCCCGTGGCACTGCTGTCCAGTTCTTCCTCGAGGACTTCGTTCACCCGCTCGGTCTCGGTGCCCGGGATGGAGAACTGAGCAGCGAGGGTGCCGCCGAAGGCGAAGAAGCTACCCACCGCCAACATCAGGAGCAGCGCCCAGGCAATCAACACCTTCCCGGCGTGCTGCGCCGAGCCGCGGCCGATCCGGTACAACAACCTCGCCACAGTCAGTCCCTTTCACTCGCGCGTAGCGGGCCCGCCCCTAGAATCCAAGGCCGCTGCAGCGCTGAATAGTCGATGAGATACACGTGCTGGGCCGCAACCGGCCCGGACCATTGCACCACAGGTGTTGGATAGTCGACAACTGTCGTTTTCGTCACAGTTCCTGGCAGGATGGACCTATGGACCCACGCATCGTGCGCACCCGTCAGAGCCTGCGTGATGCTCTGTTCGCGCTGGCCCGCGACCACGACCTGGATCAGATCTCCATCGGCGCCATCGCTGAGCAGGCCGGGGTGAACCGCAGCACCTTCTACCAGCACTACGCCGACAAGGACACCCTGCTCGCAGATGCCCTGGATGCGGTGACCGATTCCGTCGTCGCCCGGGCCGATACCGCTGACCACCTGGGCCCCAAGGACGCCCAAGAGATCCTGATGACCTACCTGCGCCACATCGAGAAGTACTCAGCGCTCTACCGTCAGGTCCTGGGCGACACTGGATCGGCCACCGTTCAGTCCCGGGTCCGGGCACACCTGGAGGGGGTCCTGGCCTCCACGCTTGAGGCACCGGAGGGCACGGTGAACGGACTGCCGCTGAACATCGCGGCCGCCTCGATCGCCGGTGCCGCCGTCGGCATCATCCGCGCCTGGCTCGCTCTGGGGGAAGTGCCACCGCACACCGAGGCCGGTGCCTGGATCTGGCAGATGCTGCACCAGCACGGCGCCCTCCCCGAGTCGATCGCCCCGGAAACGGGTCAGCCCGGCTCCTCGGGCAAGGAACGCTGAGCAGGCGTCCTTCCTTACTCGGCGCTGCCCACTCCTTGCCCGTATGGTCGGAGCAGGCACAGCCATTGCCTCGACGGACCGACCCAGGAGGACTAGCACCGTGGTCATGCACACCGACATCCCCTCGAATACCGATGTGGAGAGGCTCGCAGCGGTCCTGGCCGAACCCGCGGTCTCGATTTACCTGCCGACCTCCCCGGTCAGCACCGATAACGAACCGGCCCGGATCGCGCTGAAGAACGCGATCAGCACCGCCACCGATCAGCTCACCGAGGCGGGCGTGCCGAGCCGGGACATCCGGGCGATCGAGGAGCACGCGGACGCGCTGCGCCGCGATGGACAGTTCTGGAACTACCTGTCCCACTCCCTGGCGATCTTCCTCACTGCAGCCAAGGTCTACACCTACCGATTGCCGAACCAGCTCACCGAAGCCGTGGAGGTCTCCGACCGGTTCCACCTCAAACCGCTGCTGCGCAGCCTGACCTTTCCGCACGTGGCCTTCGTCCTGGCCCTGTCCCAGAACTCGGTCCGGCTGGTCGAGATCACCCCGGACTCACCCGCCTTCGAGGTCGGGGTCCAGGATCTGCCCACCGACCTGGACAGCGCGCTCGGCGGGTTGGATGACGACAACCGCAATTCTTTCGCGCGGATGAGCTCCGGGGACACCGAACGCACCCGGTTGGGCCAGTACGCCCGAGCGATCGACCGGGCCCTGCGCCCGGTGCAGGCCGGGCTCAGCGCACCACTCATCCTTGCCGCCACCGATCCCCTAGCTTCGATCTTCCGTTCGGTGAGCACCCACCCGAATCTGACCAGTGAGGGCATCGAGGGCAATCCTGATGCGCTATCCGACGCCGAACTGGCCCAAGCCGCCCGGGAAGTACTGGATCGCCTCTATGCCGCGCAGATCCACGACGTCCAGCATCGCCTCACCGAGTCCTTCCCCCGGGATCGGGTCGCGTGGGACGCCCAGCAGGTGGCCCGGGCAGCCACCTTCGGGGCGGTGGACACCCTGCTGGTGGACATTGACCGGCACCAGCCGGGTTTCCTCGACGAATACACCGGCGCGCTAACCGTGAACGACGCCGGCGATGCCGCCGACTACGGCATCGCCGATGAGATCGCCCGCCGGGCTCTGCACACCGGGGCGCGCGTGCTGGCGGTACGAGCCGACGACATCCCCGGCGGCGGAGCGGTGGCGGCCTTGCTGCGCTATCCCATCTGAAGCCGGCCGGGACCAAGGGCCCGGCCGCAGCTGAGTCACCCGGCCTAGGGTGAAGGTGGACCGGGGCCCGCCGGCTCCGGCGGGATCGAAGCCAGCCAGCCGGCGGTGATGCCTGGCCATCTCGGAAGATTGAGGAGGATGGATATGTTCTCGCTATCAGGACAGGTGGCAATCGTCACCGGCGGAGCCAGCGGCATCGGCCGGGGCATCGCAGAATCTCTGGTCGCTGCCGGAGCCACGGTGGCCATCGCTGATCTGAATGAACCCGCCGCACAGAGCACCGCCAATGAGATCGGCGCACACGCAGTGGCCGTCGATGTCACCGACCGGGGCCAAGTGCACGCCGCCTTCGCCCGCGTCGCTGACGAGCACGGTCAGATCGACATCCTGTGCTCCAACGCCGGCATCTTCCCGCAGGCCGACCTGGCCGAGATGACCGATGAGCAGTGGGACCAGATGCTCACTGTCAACACCAAGTCCACATTCATCGCGGTCCAGGAAGTGCTCAAGCACATGCAGCCTCGAGGCTACGGACGGATCGTGATCACCACCTCGATCACCGGTTCGCACACCGGGTACCCCGGCTGGGCTCACTATGGGGCATCCAAGGCGGCCCAGCAAGGCTTCATGCGCAGCGCTGCTCTGGAGGTTGCCCGCGACGGGATCACCGTCAACGGCGTGCTGCCGGGCAACGTCCTCACCGAGGGCCTGCGCGCCCAGGGTCAAGAGTACCTGGACCAGATGGCCCGGGGCATTCCCGCGCTACGGCTGGGAGACCCGCGGGACATCGGTAACGCTGCCGCGTTCCTGGCCAGCGCCGAGGCCGGTTACATCACTGGACAGACCATCGTGGTTGACGGCGGTCAGATCCTGCCCGAGTCACCGGAGGCGATCCTGCCGCCCCGGCCCTGACGCCGCTCGCTGCGCCAACCACGGAGCAATATCGCCGGCTACTGCTCTCACTCACCCGGCAACACACCTGCGCAGGTGAGTGGCCCAGCGAGCGAAGCAACCGCTCGCAAGGATTTGGTGAAAGCATCCCGGGCCTGGCTGAATGGCAGGAACACATCTCGACCAAGAGCCTCGGGAACTCCCGGCAATCCGGCCGCAGCGATGGTCGAAGAAGGGAAGAATGCTCGAGCCCCAGCGTCCGCGACGACCACGCGGGCCCAAGGTCTGGACCAGGGACTTCACCCTGGCGACGCTGGCGAACCTCTTCACCTCCTGCATATTCATGGGCTTCGTGGTGACGATGGCGCCCTACGCCGTGGAACATCTGGGGGCCTCGGAACCACAAGCCGGGGCCGCGGCGAGCATTTTCGTGGTGGGAGCACTGCTTTCTCGCCCGTTCGCCGGGCGGTTCCTGGACGTGATCGGGCGCCGGCGCATCGTGGTGGTGGGGACCGCAGTCCAGGTCCTCGGCTGCGGGCTGTACTTCGTCGCCGACTCCCTGCTGGCGCTGATGGCAGTGCGGCTTATCCATGGTGTGGTGTTCGGCTCGGTCAATACCGCGCTCGCGGCATCGGTCGTCTCGATGCTGCCGGCCCGCCGGCGCTCCGAGGGCACCGGCTACTTCGGGATGAGCGGGGTGCTAGCGGGAGCGTTCGCTCCCCTGGCGGCGGTACCGCTGCTGGCCGCCAGCCCCTACGCGCTGTTCACCGCCGCCGCCGTGGTGACAGTCTCGGCTCTCTTCCTCACTTTGCTACTGCGCCTGCCCACGCCTGAGGTGCCCGCGGTACGCCGCACCGGTCCGGTGGTGCGCAATTTGCTCGAGCCTGCGGTGCTACCGGTGGCCTCGATCATGCTGATCGCCGGGGCAGGCATGGCGGCGGTGATGACCTACCTGAGCCTGTACACCCCGCAGATCGGCCTTCCCGGCCTGACCGGGGTGTTCTTCCTGGTCTATTCCGTCACCGTGTTGATCACCCGCCCATTCATCGGCCGGCTGCACGACCGGCGCGGGGACAACATGATCGTCTACCCGGCCATCGCCAGCCTGGCGATCTCGTTGCTGCTGATCGGACTTGCGCCCAGTCCGCTGGTGCTCCTGGCCGGTGCGGTATTCATGGCGACGGGCTTCGGCACCCTGATGAGCTCGGTGCAGGCCATCGCAGTCACCGTAGCCCCGCGCGAGCGGGTCGGCCTGGCGATGGCAACGTTCTTCTTGCTGTTGGATGTGGGCACCGGTCTGGGCCCGATGGTGCTCGGTTTCGTCGCCGCCTCGCTAGGGTACTCCTCGATGTACCTGATTATGAGCGGCGTGGTGCTCGTTGCGATCGTCCTCTACTACTTCGGCCATGGCGGCACGACTCGGCGCAGAGTCGGCCCGCTGCCCGACGACGAGCCCACCGGCGATGACATCAGTACTGATGCTGCTCCGCGTCGGGCGGGGCCAGAGGTCTAAGGGTGCTGGCGAACCCCAGCCTCGGGTAGCTCAGCGTTCGAGGGCCTCAGATCCCGCAACAGAGTTGCCTTGTCGCTGCCCGACCCGACGTCGGATGAACTGCAGGACCGCCGTCACGATGACGAGCAGCAAACCCACCGTCGAGATGAGGACGCCCGGATAGACCAGTGCTACCCCACCGGCGATCAGCAGCACGCGCTCCAGATGGTTCACCCGGATCAGGAAATGTCCGGCCATACCAGCAGCCAGGGACACCATCCCTGCGATCACGGTGAGCAGCGGGATCGGGATCTCCTGCCAGTCGCCCTGCAGCAACATCGCCGGCTGAAGGACGAACACATACGGGATGAGGAACCCGGCCACGGCCAGGCGCAGTGCGGTGACACCGGTTCGCAACGGATTCGACCGGGCGATGCCAGCCCCGGCGAATGCGGCCAGACAGACCGGCGGGGTGACATCAGCCAGGATGCCGAAGAAGAACACGAACATGTGCGCTGCGATCAGCTCGACACCGAACTCCACCAGGATGGGCGCGGCGACCGTGGCGGTGACCACGTAGTTCGCCGTCGTGGGCAGCCCCATACCGAGCACCAGGCAGGCGAGCATCGTCAAGATCAGCACCATCGCGAAGTTGCCTCCTGCGAGCTCAATCACCCCCCGGCCCAGCCGTTGGCCCAGCGGCGTGTTGGTCACGGTGCCGGCGACGATGCCCGCGGAGGCACAGGCTGCGATCACCGGCAGAGCCGTGCGCGCACCGGCGATCATCAGCTCCACGATCCCTCGCGGGCTGAGCCGGGTCTCCTTGCGCAGGAAGCTCAGCGCGAACGCGACCCCGATGCCCCACAGTGCTGCACGGGCCGGTGAGCTCCCGCTGAGCAGCATGTAGACGATGACGACCAGCGGTAGGATCAGGTCGATGCGGGTCACCAGCGACCGCATCGAGGGCAGATCGGCCTTGGCCATACCGCCCAGTCCCTCACGCTTGGCCTCGAAGTGGGCCGAGAGCATCACCCCGAGGAAGTACAGCAGCGCCGGGATGATGGCGATGATGATGATCTCGCTATAGGGAACACCGGTGTACTCGGCCATGATGAAGGCGGCCGCGCCCATGATCGGAGGCATCAGTTGCCCACCGGTAGAGGCAGTGGCCTCCGTCGCTGCTGCGGCATGCGGTTTGAACCCGCTCTTCTTCATCATCGGGATGGTGAAGGAACCCGAGGCAACGGTGTTGGCCACCGAGGAGCCGGAAACCATGCCCTGCAGACCGGATGCAGCCACGGCAGCCTTCGCGGGCCCACCGGTGTACCGCCCCGCAGCACGAAAGGCTAGGTCGGTGAAGTAGGTACCGATGTTCGTCTGGATCAGTACCACTGCGAACAGCAGGAACAGGAAGATGAAGGTCGAGGAGACCTGGATCGGGGTGCCGAAGATCGACCCAGACTCCAGGAAGGTAGTCGCCGCGTAGGCGGTCAGGTCGTTACCGCTGTGGGTGAAGATGGGGCTGTAGTTGCCCCAGACCCCGTAGATGAACGCCACCGCGGCCACGATCACGATCGGCAGGCCGACACAGCGCCGGGTAGCCTCCAGGATCAGCACGATTCCCAGGAGGGCGACGGCGTAGTCCAGGTTCTCGTAGCCGAAGATTCCTGGTTGCGGGCTGCGCAAGAAGTCGTACCGGAAGACGATGTACAGGTTGGTCGCCAGACCCAGCAGCGACAGGACCAGGTCATACCAGGGCACTCGCTGCCCCCGCCCGAGCATGAAGTCCTTCCACCGTGTTCCGCTGGGGCCTCGCCTGGCACGCTTCCGGCCCGGGTAGAGCAGGAAAATGATCGCGCAGGCCCCACCCACATGGATCGCGCCCTGGATCAGTGTCGGTCTGGAGCCTGCCACCGCCGTGTAGAGGTGGAACAGCGTGAGGGCGACTGACAGGCCGCCCACGAGCCAACCCCACCAGCCGAGATCGATGCGGAACCGGCTGGCGGTGTCGTGCTCGCGGAGGACCTCCTGGGCCTGCTTATCGGCCTCCGCCACGGGCTGGGGCTGAGGAACAGTGCTCACGGCTGCTCGACGCCGTGCTCCTCGTAGTACCGCTCGGCACCCGGGTGGAGTGGACCGTCGCCGATGCCCAGCAGTGCGTCGTCGTGGGTGATCAGGTCACCCTGCGGCAGCGTGATGTCGCCGGCGTACTCGAAGATCGCAGCGGTCATCTCATAGGCCAGGTCCTCGCTGACCTGAGTGGTCGAGGCCAGCACAGCGGCAGAGACCGAGAGGGTCAGGACCTCCTCCTCGAGGAACTCATAGGAGTCGGGTTCGATGGAGTAGGTCTCGAAGTAGGTGTCGTTGGCGATCTGCTCCGCCACGTCCTCATCTACGCCGATCAGGTTGACATCGGAGGTGGCTGCCATCTCATTCAACGACCCAGTCGGGGTGCCCACTACGAAGATCGAAGCGTCGATGTTGCCGTCCTGCAGCAGCGACTGGGAGTCGTCGAACTCCTCCTCATAGGCGGTGTAGTCACCTTCTTCGATGCCGTAGGCGGACAGGATGGCATCGGAGACCGCCCGGGTGCCTGAGCCCGGGGCACCGACCGCAATGTTCGCACCGGCGAGGTCCTCGACGGACTCGATGCCGGTACCCACCGTCACGATGTGCGCTGCCTCGGGGTATAGCCCGGCGATCCAGCCGACATTATCGATCTCGGCACCTTCGAAGTCGTCCTCGGCGTTGATCGCGGAGATGAACGTGTCCGACTGCGCCAGGCCGAGCTGCATTGCTTCCTGGTTGATCTGCCCGATGTTGTACACCGATGCGTCGGTAGAGATGGCATCGACGGTGATGTCGTCGATGTTCGACTCGAAAATCTGGGCGTACTCACCGCCCAGCGGGTAGTAGACGCCCGCAGTACCGCCGGTGCCGAAGGTCAGGTCAGTGACGAAGTCGCTCTCATCGCCGACCTCCACGTCTCCGTCTCCGCCGTCGTTGCCGTTGTCGTTCCCGCACGCCGCCAGGATCAGCAACGCTGCCGCGGATGCGGCCAGTACAGGGGTGCGGCGGATACTCATCTTCTCAGCTCCTCAGTGTTCCTCGTCGAACCAGTCCCGGTCGATGCCTACCGTCAAGTCCTTCTCGCACGCCGCGCTGTGCGCACAGTGATCTCAACGTATCCAGGCACACTATGCGGCTTGGGCCGGTGACGGAAGTGGTTTCTGGGGTGGGCGACGTGTCGTGTGTGCAATAGCCAGGCCTCCACCTTCACGCAGGTGATGCCTCACCAAGCAGGTCGGGGCCTCGGCCACGGTCGACGGCGTAGACGTGTGAAACAGCGCAACCAGGCGAATCCGATTCGGAACTGCTGCCACTGCGGGCTCCTGACTTCGCGGTTCTCCGGCGCCCGGGGCACGGCGGTACCAGCCGGCGAAGGGTGGGACCGATTCCCGATGAGGATCCCCCGGCTGGTCCTGCCACGTAGCGCCTGCGGCGGTGGGCCGTAGTAACGTCTGCCCACGAAACGCCGTGCGGGCACGCGAGGAGGTGATCAACGTTGTGAGCAAGGATCAGACCACAGCGCACCGCAGGCGCCGCGTCAGCACCGCGCTGCGCTCTCCGGAATTCGTCACCGATGCTGTCCAGATCCTCAAGTGCGTGGTGGCCACCACTGCAGCTTGGTGGCTGTCGGTGAGTGTCCTGGACTCCGAACTTCCGTTCCTGGCGCCATGGACCGCCCTGCTCACGGTGCACGCAACGGTCTACCGGTCTCTGGCCCGCGGGGTGCAGACCACTGTGGCATCCAGTCTGGGGGTGGCGCTGTCGTTCGTCGTCGGCGCCTTCCTGGGCGTGAGCCTGTGGACATTCGCCTTGGCGATCCTGGTGGGTCTGGCAGGCTCACGGCTGACCTGGATCAGAACCGAGGGTGTGGCGATCGCGACCACTGCCATCTTCGTCCTCGGTAGTGGGTTCGAATCCCAGGAGCCACTGCTGATTGATCGCCTGGTGGAAGTCGGTGTGGGCGTCGCAGTCGGGGTGGTGGTCAACCTGCTGCTCATTCCACCACTGCGCGATCAACAAGCCTCCCGCTATGTGGACAGTATGAACCGACGGATGGGCGACATCCTCATCGACATGTCCAGCGAGCTGCAGGGATCCTGGGACACCGATAGTGCCGATGGGTGGGTAGCCCAGACGGTGGCGATCGACCAGCAACTGGAATCGGCGTGGCAGTCGGTGCGATTCGCGCGCGAGAGTGCACATATGAATCCGCGCCGGTACCTGCCCACTAGCCAACGCCAAGGCGCAGGAGCACACGATTCCGAAGCCCGCGACGTCGGCTACGAGGAGATCCTGATACGCATCACCGAGGGGGTCTCCCACCTGCGTCACATGGCCCGTACCCTGCGCGAGTCAGCCAAGGACCAGAGCAAGTGGGACGAGACCTTTCGCAGCGAATGGGCCCAGATCGTCGGGGATGCCGGCCGGACGATCAAAGACCCCGACGCCGAGGTGGAGCCGGTCTACGACCGACTCAGGGCGTTGGCTGCCCGGTTCTCCGGTCGGGACGGACTCCCACCTGGTGAACTGTGGCCGGTGTACGGATCGCTGATCACCAGCGTGCGTCATATCGCTGTGGTGGTCGATGACGTTGCCACCGCTCGGGAGGCACGCGAAGCCGCTCGCTCCAACCCGAGCAGATGAGGTGCGGTCTCGGCGGCCAACAAGCCGCCGTTACCGCCCCGGTGAACAATGACCAACTGCTTCTCACGACAGTGACAGCTCCACGGGCCCGCCTCGGCCATCGACGCCGTCGAGGAGGTCCCAGGGCAACCGGAACACCCGCCCCGGGGAGGCCGGCCAGGGAATGGTGCGCCGGGTCAGCACCCGCCCGTCCTGGCGCACGGCGATCCGCGGAATACGCACGACGTCGTGCACCCAGGTCTGCAACCGGCCGCGCGCCGGAGCGGGTAGGCCGGGCTGATAGACCCCGGGCGTGGCCCAGCGGAATGGCGCAGCGACACCGATCGGCACCCGTGGCCCCTCGGGCAGACCGTACTCAAGGTAACGCTGCACGGCCCGGGCGGCGTGCTGCCCGCCCAACGCTGCGACGTCGGCGGTATCCACTGGGTGCACCAGGTTTCCCGCAGCGAAGACTCCCTGCCGGTCGGTGCGGGCGACGGCATCCACCAGCGGGCCCGCGGTGCCCGGGTCGAGGGCGATACCGGCGCTGCGGGCCAGTTCATGATCGGGAATCCAGTCCCCCGTGGTAATCACGGTGTCACACTCGATCACCCGGCGCCGCCCGGTGCGCTGATCCTCGACCTCGACGCCGCTCACCCGCTGCCGACCCAGGATCTTGGTGACCCGGTGCCGGGTGGCCACCGGGGTGCGCAGGGCGATCCGCCCGCCCAGGTTGAACAGTGCGTAAGACTCCGGCGACCGGTGGGCGGTGATCAGGGTCTCGGTCCGGCAGCCGGCTTCCTTCAGGGTCAGCACCGCCGACCAGGAGACCAGCTCGGCCCCGAGGATCACCGCGCGGGTGCCGACCGGCTGGTGGTGCAGGTGGACCGCGTTCTGCAGCTCGCCGGTGGTGTAGACACCGGCCGGGCGGCCACCGGGGATCATCCGGGCCGGTCGCGGCCGCTCCCGGGCGCCGGTGGTCAGCAGGGTCGCCGATGTCTCTAGCCGGGTCCGCCCGCCCGGGCTGGTCAGCCACAGTGAGTTCGCACCGGCCCAGTCGGTGACCATCGCCTGGGTGGTGATAGCCGCGCCGGCATCCTCGGCCTCGGCCACCAACCGCCGGGCATACTTCGGGCCGGTGGTGATGGTGTGCTTGTCCCGGATCCCGTATCCGGTGTGATCGGAGTGTCGCGGTATGCCGCCGGCGCGGGGTTCGCGCTCCACGACCGTGACTTGGTAGGAGGTGCGTTCAGCCAGGGTCCGCGCCGCCGTCAGGCCGGCCGGCCCGGCGCCGATGATGAGGACGTCGGTGCGCACCTCCTGGGAGCCGGTGGTCTGGGTGCCCGCGGTCTGGGTGCTCGTGTTCTCGGTGCTCATCCGCGGTCCTGACCGGCGCGATCGAGACGGGCCTGGATCTCGGCGCCGCAGTAGAAACCCTGGCAGCGGCCGTTGGTGGCCCGGGTGCGCCGGCTGAGGCCAGACCGGTCCCGGGCCGGGATGGTGGCCGTCAACGCATCGCGAACCTCCCCGGCGGTGACCCGTTCGCAGAAGCAGAGGATCTGCCCGTAGTCGGCGTCGGCTGCGATCCGCTCCGGGTCGGCGTAGGGACGCTGAGCGACCTCACCGATGTAGGGCATCTTCGGCGGGTCGCCGACGACGGCCTTCGGCGGCAGTGGCTCGCCGCTGTCACCCAGCAGGCCCAGCACGTGCTCGGCGATGGCCATCGATGCGGTGAGGCCGGTGGACCTGATCCCCCCGATCAGGATGTAACGCTGCTCGGGGTCAGTCTCGATCAGGTAGTCCTTGCTCTCGATCGAGGCCCGCAACCCGGCATAAGCGGCGGTCACCTCTTCATCGAACAGATCTGGCATCAGTTGTGTGCCCTTGTCGGCCAGGAAGGCAAAGCCCTCCTCGGAGGTGCCGGTGGCGGTCTTGTCCGTCAGGTCCTCGGCGGTTGGACCGAGCATCACATTGCCGTACACCGTGGGACTGACCAGCACACCCTTACCGGCTTTGGATGGCACCGGCAGCACGATCATCGGCACCCGGGGCCGGGCCAGCTTGTCGAAGACCAGTAACTCCCCTCGCCTGGGGGTGACGGTGAACCGGTCATAGCCGAGCATCCGGTCGATGACATCGGCACCCAGGCCGGCCGCGTTGATCAGCCAACGGGTGGTCAGTTCACCGTTACTGGTCCGGACCGTGGTGATCTCACCGTGGGTGCGCACCTCGACAAGCTCGTGCTCGAGGTGCAGGACGACGTCGTTGCGGACCGCTTCGGTGGCCAGTGCGAGAGTGGTCGTCCAGGTGCAGATGATCGCCTCCCCCGGCACGACCAGGCCGCCCAGGGCTCCGGGCCCCAGGGCGGGCAGACGGGTGTAGACCTCCTCGGCGCTGACCTGGTGGCAGTGGTGATAGCCGTTCTGGCTGGCCTTATCGGCCAGTTCGGGCAAGGTAGCCAGTTGTTCCTCGGTCCACGCCACCAGGACCGCCCCGGTGCGTTCGACGGGGATTCCGGTCTGCTGGGCGTAGGCGCCCAGCAGGTGGTAACCCTCGGCGACCAGGCGCGATTCCAGTGTTCCGGGGGTGGCATCGAACCCGGTGTGCAGGATCGCGGTGTTCGCCTTGGAGGTGCCTTGTCCGACGTCGTTGGCGGCATCGACCAGGGCGACGGAGATCTGCAGCCGGCTCAGTGCGCGGGCGATCGCCGAGCCGACCACACCGGCACCGCCGATGACGACGTCGTAGTCAGCGCCACCCGCGCCGGCGCGCGCGGGCATCGGCGGTTGGGTCATCCGCCCTCCCTCGG
>Ga0079225_10000927_pt1 | contig 16223 bp, 10 predicted proteins | sample Poulit2012_FD_76344 | JGI IMG/M metagenome (GOLD analysis project Ga0079225, IMG submission 76344) | Agricultural soil microbial communities from Georgia to study Nitrogen management - Poultry litter 2012 | ecosystem: Environmental > Terrestrial > Soil > Agricultural land | place: USA: Georgia... | reverse complement strand
GTCGACGAGGATGACGAGTACGAATCCTAAGGTGCGGTTTATTCGCTGGGGGGCACGTAGCCTTGGGCTTCAATATCGACGTCTTGGAAAAAATATAATTCCATCTGCTCGGCCAAATATTTGCGTGCTCTGGGGTCTGCCAAATTCAACATGTTTTCATTGACTAGGCGAGTCTGAATTTCCACCCAATTTTGCCAGGCTTCTTGTGAAACGGAACGCCAGATGCGTTCGCCCAGTTCCCCTGGATAGGGGGGGAAATCAAGACCGGGTGCTTCTTTTTTCAGTTTTACACAATGGACTGTGCGTGTCATAGTACCTACCTTTAGTATCAGCAGAGGATGTTAATCATTATAGGCGCTTAATAAATATCAAGCTATTGCGCGCCCGATTATAAAGGGTTTGTTTGGAACGGGGTAAGTCTGCCAACCCGCCTTTGATAAAGCCGCGTTTGAGAAACCAGTGCGAGGTACGAGTAGTCAGCACAAACAACCGTTTGGCACCAAGGGCTCGGGCCCGTTGTTCGGCATGTCGCAGCAGGAGATCTCCTTCACCCGTTCCTTGCCATTCAGGATGCACGACCAGGCAGGCCATTTCAACCATCTCCTCGGCCAGATAAGGGATAACAGCGACACAGCCATAAATAATTCCGTCGTGTTCCAGCACCGAAAAGGTCTCGACTTCGCGTTCAATGGCGGCTCGGCCCCGTGGGACCAGGGTACCATCGGCTTCCAGAGGCTCGATAAGCTGCAAGATGGCGCCAATGTCATCCAGAGTGGCGGGGCGCAAATCATCTAGCTTGTCTTCAACTACCATGGTGCCCACCCCGTCGTGCGTGAAAATTTCCAGCAGCAAACTGCCATCAAGGCTATAAGGGATGATATGGGCCCGTGGTACCCCTCTTTTTACCGCCAGTGAGGCCTTTTCCAAAAAGATTTGAGATTCCTCATTCAGGCTGTTTTCTTTAATCAAGGCGTCAGCATCAGCACGGGCTAGCTCGCCATCGATAGGGGTGTTGGAAGGCTGGCGTACAATAGGGCCTGGCGCCAGGTAAATCAGTTTTTCAGCGCGCAAGGCACTGGCCGTGTATTGAGCCAGCTCTTCCATGTGCAGGTTAAAAGCTTCCCCGGTGGGCGAAAAACCCAAAGGGGAGAGTAAAACAATAGCCTCTTGGCTAAGTGTCTGCAAAATGGATTCAGTGTCAATTTTCCGGACTGCCCCTGCATGTTGGTAATCTACCCCATCAATGACCCCCACGGGGCGAGCAACAACAAAATTGCCTGATACCACCCGGATTTTGGCGTGCGACATTGGCGTGTTGGGTAGACCCTGGCTAAAGGCAGCCTCGATATCCAGACGAATTTCGCCTGCTGCTTCTTTGACGCATTCAAGGGCCTCGGCACTGGTGGGTTCCGTATGGCGGCCAAAACTCATCTGATGGCCTTTGACGTGCAATTGTTCATTGACCTGGGGTCGCGAGCCATGCACTAATACCAGTTTGATACCCAATGCCGAGAGCAACGAAAGGTCAGGGATAAGCGTGTTAAGATGACCATCCCTGATGAGCTCGCCGCCAAAACCAATGACAAAGGTTTTGCCCCGAAAACGATGTACATAAGGGGCCACTTCGCGAAACCAACGCACAAATTGGGCTGGATTGGCTTCGATCGGCACTTGGCTTGGGCTGGGGTCAGTTTGAGAAGGATCCATAATGCTCGATAAAATCAAAGCGCCAAAAGCGCAGTCAATAACAAGAAAACCATAAGCTACCGCATCACCGGGCGATATTTGAAAAGGCTGCCGTGCATCAGGCGGTTGCTTGAAAGGTTACCGAAATTATACCGATAGAAATTTAATGCAAAAGCTTTATGCAGAAAAAGGCATCTAAGACAACAACAGACGAACCTCTTCCGTTTACGATTAGTTATCCAGAAGAACTGCCGGTGAGCGCGCAGCGCGATGATATTGCGCGTGCCATCAGCGCTAATCAGGTGGTCATCATTAGCGGCGAGACCGGATCAGGAAAAACCACGCAAATTCCCAAAATCTGTTTGGAATTAGGGCGAGGAAGAAAAAAAACCATCGGTCACACCCAGCCTCGTCGAATTGCAGCAACCTCAGTGGCCCATCGAATTGCGGAAGAGCTGAATACCCCAATTGGTGGTTGGGTTGGCTATCAGATACGTTTTAGTGATAAAACGCGTCGTGATACCGCAATCAAGCTGATGACAGATGGAATTTTGCTGGCGGAAATTCAGCGCGATCCCATGCTTCGCCATTATGACACGATTATTATTGATGAAGCCCACGAGCGCAGCTTGAATATTGATTTTCTGTTGGGTTTTTTGCATCGTCTGGTGCATAGACGCCCTGACCTCAAGTTGATCATTACTTCAGCCACTATTGATGCAGAAAAGTTTGCCCGCCATTTCAGTCTGTGGGGTAAGCCGGCGCCAGTTATTGATGTATCCGGGCGTTTGTATCCAGTAGAAATTCGCTATCAGCCCATCTTGGAAGAAGATACCGATAGCAGGGTGAGCCCATCGGCTTATGGAACGGTCCAAAGCCAAGCGGATAACGCTGATAAAGATTTGAATGATGGAATTTTAGCTGCGGTACAACAGTGCCGCCAGCACGGCGCGGGTGATATTTTGGTCTTCTTGCCTGGTGAGCGAGAGATCAGGGAGGCGACACAATTTCTGCGCCGACAGGAATGGATTGGCGTTGATATCTTGCCTTTATATGCCCGTCTAAGCCAGGCCGAGCAGCGCCGAATTTTTCATCCCAAAGGTCAAGCAAGGCGCATCGTTCTTGCGACAAACGTTGCCGAAACCTCGGTGACGGTTCCAGGTATCCGCTTTGTGATAGACAGTGGGCTGGCGCGTATCAAACGCTATTCCTGGCGCAATAAAATTGAACAGCTTCGTATTGAAGCCATTAGCCAAGCCTCGGCTAACCAGCGCGCAGGGCGTTGCGGTCGATTGGGTCCGGGGTTGTGTATTCGCCTATATAGTGAGGAAGATTTCGAGCGCCGCCCCGAGTTCACTGATCCAGAAATCCTGCGTTCTTCTTTGGCTTCCGTAATTTTGCGCCTCAAGTCGCTGCGTGTCGATGATGTAGAGCATTTTCCTTTTGTAGATCCCCCCAGTGGGCGCGCCATTGCCGATGGCTTTCAGATTTTGACCGAGGTTGGGGCCCTGAATGAACGTGGCCGATTAACACGCACTGGCCGCACGCTGGCACGATGGCCTCTTGATCCGCGCATTGGGCGCATGATTATTGCGGCACAGCAACAAGAATGCTTGACCGAGGTATTGGTCATCGCAGCTGCGCTATCTGTGCAAGACCCGCGGGAACGCCCCTTAGAGCACCGGGAACAAGCGGAAAGGGCGCATCAGCAGTTTGTACACCCGCGTTCAGAATTTTTGGCTTATTTAAATTTATGGCGCTGGTACGGCGAACAAGTCAAAAGCCGCTTGAGCCGTCGTGCGCTAACCCAGCGCCTGCGCGAACGGCTACTATCGCCTTTGCGTTTCAGGGAATGGCGTGAGGTTCACAAGCAGTTGTATACCCTAGTCAGAGAAGAGGGCTGGCGCCTTAATCCCAGCGAGGCCACCTATGAGCAAGTCCATAAGGCGTTGCTTACAGGTTTATTGTCCAATATTGGTTATCGCACTGAAGACGGCCAACTTTATCAGGGTACTCGAGAATTAAGATTTTATTTGCATCCTGGTACCACCCTTGGCAAGCGGGGTGGGGCGTGGGTGCTGGCAGGGGAAATTGTGCAAACCAGCCGAGTGTTTGCACGCTGCGTGGCCCGTATAGAACCCGAATGGATAGAGGCGGTAGCGCGTCATTTGTTGCGCCGCCACTGGACAGCGCCACGCTGGGAGCAACGTGCAGGCAGGGTGGTGGCCGACGAACGTGGCTTGCTTTTTGGCCTGCTGATCTACCAGGGTCGTCGGGTTCATTATGGCCGCATCAATCCTGAAGAGGCGCGTGAGATTTTTCTCCGCGATGGATTGGTTGCAGGCCAATTGCGTACCCGCCTGGATTTTTATCGCCATAATCAGCAGTTGGTCGAGGAAATTGAAGCTCTGGAACACCGCTCGCGCCGACCAGATATTTTGATTGATGAGCAACGTATTTATGAGTTTTACGCGGCTCAAATTCCAGCAGATATCTACCAGACGGCAACCCTTGAGCGTTGGTACAAGGGCTTGCCTGCCAAGGATAAAAAGAAGCTGCTGCTGGACAAGGCCAGCCTGATGCAGCATCAAGCCAAAGAGGTTACGGTAGAGGTATATCCCGCACAATTCTGCTGGCGAGGCCAGGCATTCAATCTGAGCTATCATTTTGAACCTGGTTCCCCGCGCGATGGGGTAACCCTCGAGGTGCCTCTATTTCACCTTAATCAAATAGAAGCGCCACCCTTAGAGTGGTTAGTGCCGGGATTACTCAAGGAAAAGGTGGAAGCTTTGCTGCGTTCGCTACCTTTGCGCCTGCGCCGTCCTTTTGTGCCTATTCCGGATTATGCGCAGGGCTTTTTTGAGCGCTGGTTTGACGCCGCCCAAGCCCCGCAGCAAAGTTTGCTAGAGACTCTTTGCAAGGATATATGGCGAGAAAAGCGGATAAGGGTCGAGGTGGAAGATTTCAAGCTGGATGAGTTGCCGGCACACCTATTCATGAATATTCACGTCGTCGATGAGCGGGGCCGTTTTTTAGCGGGTGGGCGCCAACTTAATGCTTTGCAAAAACAGTTTGGTGAACAGGCCCAACAAGAATTTCAGCAGGTCGCCCAACGTGATGCAGCCTTGGAGGCTCCGCTGGGTAGTGAACGGCACACCGATTGGAATTTTGGCAACTGGCAGTCTGAAATCAACCTTAGCCAGGGGGCGCAGCAGCTTATTGCTTACCCTGCTTTGGTAGATAAATCTGATCATTGCCGCATCGAGGTTTTTGATAATCCAGAACAGGCCAAGGCGCAGCACGAACAGGGTTTAAAACGTCTGTTCCTGTTGCAGTTGCGTGAGGCAGAGCGCTTTCAAAAGCGAGCCTTAAAGCGTGATTTGTTGGGGGCGGCAATGCACTTTAGAACGCTTGGAAACCAGGATGAGTTGATTAGCCAAATCATTGACTGTGCTGTAGGCCAGGCGGCCTTGAGCCAGCCTTGGCCTCAGAATGAAACCGAGTTTAGAGCCCGCGTACAGGAGGCCAGGCAGGCCTTTAACACAACCTGCCAGGAGGTGGCCAAATTGGTCACTCAAATATTGGCGCTGTGGAATGAAGTGCGCGAGGCTTTGCCTCAATTCCAGGCGCAGCAATCAGCTTATGAGGATATGCAATCACAGCTACATCGCTTGATGCACAAGCGTTTTATTGTCGATGTGCCTTATACTCAACTTAGACATTACCCGCGCTATTTGCGTGCCTTGCTAATGCGCATGGACAAGATACGTACTGATCCATTGCGCGATCAGCGCTGGCAGGCTGAAATTACTGCGTTGACTGTGCCATTTTTAGGGGCTCAGGCTAAAATAACAGGCAGCTGGCCGCCCAAATTTCGTGCCTTCCAGTGGCAGCTTGAAGAACTGCGTGTTTCCCTGTTTGCCCAAGAACTTCGTACCCCCCAGCCCGTGTCTGCCAAGCGTTTAAGCCGCGCGTGGGCTGCTGTTGAAAAAGAACTGCAAAGCATATGAGTAGCAATACCCCAACTTCCCGACCATTTGTCCATTTACGCACCCATTCGGAATATTCGGTGGTTGAGGGCATTGCCCGCATTCCAGACATGGTGGCCAAAGCGGTTACTTATGAGCAGCCAGCGTTGGCGCTGACAGATCTTGCCAACCTGTTTGGTTTGGTCAAATTTTATCGGGCAGCGCGCAAGGCTGGCATCAAGCCAATTGTGGGCACCGATATTTGGCTAGAAAATGAAGTCGATCGGGACAAGCCTTTTCGTGCGTTACTGCTCGCACAAAATTATGATGGCTATCTTGCCATTTGCCGGTTATTAAGCCGCGCCTGGTTGGATAATCAGTATCGAGGGCGGGGCGAGATCAAAAAATCCTGGCTGTTAGGCGAGTCCAACTTGATCGTGCTCTCGGGCGGGCGTTTTGGCGATATTGGTCATGCCTTGCTGGCTGGGAATCAAAATTTGGCCAAACAATTAGCCGAGCAATGGGCGCAGGCATTCCCGCAACAATTTTATATCGAGTTGCAACGCGCAGGGCATGCCGAAGATGAGCCCTACGTACAAGCTGCTGTTGAGCTGGCGGGGCAGTTGGATTTGCCGGTGGTTGCCACCCACCCCATACAGTTTTGCGAGCCTGAAGACTATACTGCCCACGAAGTGCGGGTTTGTATTGCCGAGGGCGAGCTACTAGCCAACCCACAACGCGTGCGCCGTTTTACCAAAGAGCAATATTTTTTGGACAGCCAAAGCATGCAACAGCGCTTTGCTGACATTCCCTCAGCGCTGGAAAATACCCTTGCCATTGCGCAACGTTGTACCGTCAGCTTGCAGCTAGGGGAGCCCAAGCTGCCCGATTTTCCTACCCCCGAGGGCATGAGCCTGGGCGATTATTTGCGCCACCAAGCGGCCGAAGGGCTAGAGCAGCGCCTACAACAACTTTTTCCCGACGAAACAGAACGCGAAAAGCAGCGCCAGCTTTATGAGCAGCGTCTTGAGCTCGAATGCGACACTATCATAGAGATGGGCTTTCCGGGCTATTTCCTTATTGTGGCTGATTTCATTAATTGGGGTAAAGCCAACGGCGTGCCAGTTGGTCCGGGGCGGGGTTCGGGGGCGGGCTCGCTGGTAGCCTATAGTTTGGGAATTACCGACATTGACCCCATGCGCTATGACTTGCTTTTTGAGCGTTTCCTGAACCCTGAACGGGTCTCGATGCCTGACTTTGATATTGATTTCTGCCAGGATAATCGGGAACGCGTCATTGATTATGTGAAAAAGCGTTACGGTAAAGAGGCGGTTAGCCAAATTGCCACTTTTGGCACTTTGGGTGCCAAGGCAGTGGTGCGGGATGTTGGCCGCGTGCTCGAGCTACCCTATGGTCTGTGTGACAGCCTGTCCAAGATGATTCCTTTTAATCCGGCTGATCCATGGAGCCTTGAGCGTGCACTCAACGAAGAGCCCAGCTTTAGAGAACGCTATGACAATGACGAAGAGGTGCGCGAGCTCATCGATTTGGCGCGCCCGCTGGAAGGGCTGGTACGCAGTGTGGGAATGCACGCCGGGGGGGTATTGATTGCTCCTGGCCAGCTAACAGATTTCTGCCCTTTGTACCGTCAAGCCGATGCTGAAGCCAACGCGGTCTCCCAATACGATAAGGATGATGTCGAAGATGTTGGCCTGGTCAAATTTGACTTTTTGGGTCTACGCAACCTGACCATCTTGAATTGGGCGGTCAAATATGTACGCGATTTTAACCCTTCGCGGGCAGATTTTAGCCTTGATGAACTGCCTCTGGATGACCCCAAGGTCTACGAGTTGTTATCCGTAGGTAATACGACCGCAGTCTTCCAGCTCGAATCGCGGGGCATGAAAGATTTATTGCGCAATCTGCAGCCGAGTAATTTCGAGGATATCATCGCCATGCTGGCCTTATACCGGCCGGGTCCGCTCGAGTCAGGCATGGTCAATGATTTTGTCAACCGTAAACACGGGCGTGCCCAAGTAGATTATTTTCACGATGATCTGACCTCGGTACTGGAAAGCACCTATGGTGTGATTGTGTATCAGGAACAGGTGATGTTGATTTCGCAAATTATCGGTGGTTACTCGCTGGGCAGTGCCGATTTGCTACGCCGGGCCATGGGGCGCAAAAAGCCCGAAGAAATGGCGGAACATCGTGAGATCTTCACCCAGGGGGCCATTAAAAAAGGTTATCCGGCGGCCTTGGCCACCAAACTGTTCGACCTGATGGAAAAGTTTGCCGGTTATGGCTTTAACAAAAGTCATTCGGCAGCCTATGCCTTGATTGCCTACCAGACGGCCTGGCTCAAAGCTTATCACCCAGCCGAATTCATGGCTGCTACTCTGTTGTCCGATATGGATGATACGGACAAGGTCCACGCCTTTTATCTGGATGCCAAAGCCAATGGCGTTGAAGTGATGGCACCAGATATCAATAGCTCGGAATATCGTTTTATCCCGGTACGTGACGAGGCCGTGGACAAAGGTTTGCCTCCCAAAACCATTCGCTATGGTTTGGGCGCCATCAAGGGCACTGGCCGTGCGGCCATCGATGCGATTGTTCGTGCTCGAGAGCAGGGGGGGCCTTTTGGCAGTTTGTTTGATTTTTGTGCGCGCATTGATCGCAACGAGGTGAACCGCCGCTGTATCGAAGCATTAATACGGGCCGGTGCCTTTGATGGTCTGGATGACAACCGGGCAGCTCTGCTTGAAACCCTGCCGCGGGCCCTAGAGGCAGCTGATCAGGCAGCGCGTTCAGCAAATCAAGCTTCGCTTTTTGATGATGATGCCGGTAGCATCGTCGAAGAGGCTATGGCCGAGGTCGCCCCTTGGGATATGCATACCCGCTTGCGCCAGGAAAAATCAGCCATCGGCTTTTATTTTAGTGGGCATTTATTTGATATCTGGCGTGACGAGGTACGCCGTTTTGCGCCCACGCCCTTGGCTCGTCTTGAGCCCAGTGCCCAGCCACAGTGGTTTGCCGGCATCCTCGAGGCAGGGCGAATTCGAAATACGCGCCGTGGGCGCATGTTTTATGGCACCCTGGACGATGGTAGTGCGCAGGTCGAGGTCGCCGTGTTCAACGAGGCCTTCGAGCATTTTAAAGACTACTTGAAAGAAGATGAGCTGGTGATTATGCGTGGCCGGGTCAGCCATGATGATTACAGCGGGGGCCTGAGGGTTTCCGCCGATGAGATTTACGACTTGCAGCGCGCTCGCGAGGAAAATGCCCGTTGCTTGCGCATTATTTTGCCTGAGCAGGAACAAGAGGTTGAGCGCTTGCGCCAGGTGCTTAACCCGTTCAGGGGCGAGCCAGAAAACCAGCGTCCTGGTATTCCCGTAGTTTTGAATTTATTGAATAAAGACTATAGCTGTGCAGTACGTTTGGGTGCCGAGTGGCAGGTTCGCTTGGCCGATGCACTGTTACAGCAACTGCAAGCCTGGGTGGGTGATGAGCAGATAGAAATTGAATATTGATGCCCAGCCTGTTGACCTTTAAATACAGGAACCATTGTGAAATTATCCGTTATTATCATCACCAAAAATGAAGCAGCCCACATTCAGGATTGCATTCAGTCTGTTGCTTTTGCGGATGAGGTCGTAGTATTAGATTCCGGCAGCACTGATGAAACATGCGCATTGGCTCAAGCAGCGGGCGCACGTGTATACCAAAGCCCCGATTGGCCTGGTTTTGGCCCGCAAAAGAATCGCGCCTTGGATCATGCCCGGGGCGAATGGGTGTTGTCCCTTGATGCAGACGAGCGCGTAAGTCGACGATTAGCCGATGAGATCAAAGGGCTGATGGCAAAAAGCCAGCAACCGCATGAAGCCTATGCGATTTCTCGTTTATCTGCCTACGGGGGCCGCTGGATGCGCCATAGTGGCTGGCACCCAGATTACCTTTTGCGTCTGTTTAAACGGGGAAAAGCACGTTTTAGCAATGATTTGGTGCATGAACGGGTTGTCTACCGGGGTCAGCCAGGGCGCTTGCAAGGCCTTATTTATCATTATCCTTATGAAAGTCCGCAAGCGCATATTGAAAAAATGAATCGTTATGCAGAGGCAGCAGCGCAGGGTTTGCAATCACGCGGCAAAACCATTTCAGTGCTGGGCATTGCGGGGAAAATGTGGTGGACTTTTTTTCGTGTTTATGTGCTGCGGCGCGGTTTTTTAGATGGGCCGCAAGGCTTTCTACTGGCCATGATGGCGGCATCGGGTAACATGTTTCGCTATAGCAAGCTTTGGTTCCTTAACCAACAAATCGACTGGCAGCCACCTATCCCACAAAATGATAGGCCGATAGAATTACCGGTTATTGACCCATCAAGCGCACAGGGCGAACAATCTGATAAGCCAGCAAAGCCAAAAACGACTGAGGGGTATGAAAAGCACGAAAAGTCGGAAGAATGTGCAGAGTCCCAAAAGTCACAGAAATTAGAAGAAAAAAAACATATTAATTCTGAATAGCCGGGAAGGCCTGAAAATTCCGGCAAGAAATAGAATACAGAGTAGGCAGCAACTATGCCCAACCGCGTAGCCAATAGACGAATAACCCCAAATATTCTTTGATAATGGAACGGCTGGCGTGCAAAGTGCGCCAGTTAGGCCACCAGCGGGAAAAAGCTTTGTTGGGCGGAACAACGATTTGTGGTTGTACAGGCGCGGCAGTAATGTGATGGCCTAACCGCATGAAAGTAGCCATGGAGCGGGGCATATGCAGGGCTGAGGTTACCAATAGCCCGTTTTCAATACCTAGTTGATGAAGGAACTGGCTGCTATATACCGCATTTTCGCGAGTGGTGTGGCTGGATTCTTCCAAATATATGGCTTTATCTGGTACACCCAGTTGTTGCAAGCGACGCGCCATGCCTTGGGCCTCACTCGTGCCCCCATCGTAAGCGGCCCCCGAAACGATGATAAGGGGTGCCCTGCCTGCTTGATAAAGCTCGGCCGCACGTTCGACACGGGACATGCTGTGCCGAGGATCGAAGGGCTCAAACCAGTTATGGCGGTTTTCGGCTGTATGCCCGCCCAGCACAATAATGGCTTGGGCAGCGGGCACCTGCTGGGCTTGTAAATAAGGATACCGTTGCTCGAGGCGGCCGCCAAAATGCAATGAGGTAATGGGCATCGACCAGATGACTACCCAGAAAATGGCCAAAAACACCAGCAAGATAGCGGTTTTACGGCGCCGCAAAATAAAAAACAGGCTACCAATAATAACGAGGAAGATACCCAAATTCAGGGGCAAAATGAGTTGGGCTAGCAGATTAGACAGACTCATGCGGTTTCCCGTTCGTTAAGCGCCAGCAAAAGCAAACACTTTTGTAAAACTTGTTCCAGATTAGGCCACTGTCCGTGCTGGCCCATAATGTTGGCTTGTGGCGACCAGGGGCCAGTGCGCGATGCCGAGGTGACTCCGAAAAGGGTGATTTGCGTTGCCTGTGCCGCGGCGGCCAAATGGGATACGCCTGAGTCATTGCAAACCACAAGATCCACACTACGGCATAGTTGGGCAAATTGGTCAATAGGCAAAGCTTCGAGCTGTTCAGCTGATGGGGCATTTTGCCTGGCCTGTTCAGCCTCGCTGTTCGGCGGGCACATGACCACCCGGATGCCTTTTTTTTGCAATGCTTGGGTAAGTGCTTCAAAGTGGGGCCAGACCTTGATTTGGCCTTTGTGCTTGCCCACCGCGGTAGGGGCAATTAGCACTGTGCGTTGTTCCGATTCCATGCAGTCATTGGATTGCGGATAGCCTGTGGGTAGTGCCAGGTTGGGATTAAGACGCAAACTAAGGGGCCCTGGCGCTTTAGGGATAGGTGTCTGCCACAGCTGAAGGCTCTGGTAGGCAATTTGGTACCAATAAGGTACGGTGTGCAAGCTAAGTGGGGGCTTGTCCAGAGGCCAGCGCAATAAAAAGCGGCGACCCTCGTCCTTGACGCCAGCGGCGGCGATGCCTGCCCACCAAAAGACAAAGGCACTAGAAAAGGAGTCAGGAATAATCAGCCCACGTGCAGCTTGGTGACGATGCTGCTGGCGGTGTTTGCGTACCGCTTGCGCATCATGCAGCAATTGTCCGTTGAGGATGACCCAATGCGGTATTGGATAATGACGCAATAATTGTTTGGCCCAGCCTCGGGCACAGATCACCAGGTCATATTCTGGCCGCGCCAACAAAGATTCAATAATAGGCAGAGACATGCAGGCGTCACCCAACCAATTAGGTAAACGCAAATATAATAAGCTGCGATTGGAAGGGGGTACGACGGCCATGCTTAGTTCACTAAAATAATAAGTTGGTCTTGCAAGGATTAGGCAAGTAAAATGCTTATTTAGCGTTTTATAACCAAGTGAGTAAACGATTGAGTAACCATACCACGCATTATGTGCCTCAGGGGTTCCAAGAAGAAGCGGAAATTTGGCGTCGCATATACAAGCGCCTGCTGCCTTATTGGAAAGTCATCGTTCTGGCCGTTATTTTAGTCAGTGTTGTTTCTGCTGCAAAGCCACTTATGGCTGTCATCATGAAGCCCTTGCTTGATGAGGGGTTCACCGGCGCAAAGCCAGCTTATGTTTGGCAAATCCCCCTGTTGGTGGTCATTATCATGATCGTTCGTGGCGCGGCAAGCTATGGTAGTAGTTATCTATTGGCCTGGGCCGCTAATAACATGCTCTTGCGGTTACGCGAGCAAATGTTCGAACGGCTGTTGGGCTTGCCTGATGCTACATTCCGGCAGGGTGATTCCGGGCGTTTGCTCAACCGCTTTACCATTGATGCCAACACCATGACCAGCGTGGCTACCGAGGTAATCACCGTTGTTGTGCGCGAGATCTTAACCGTGGTTGCCTTGCTGGCAGTGTTGCTCTATATGTCGTGGCAGCTAACGCTCATCGTTTTCGTCATGCTGCCCATGTCTTATATCGCGGCACGTTTAATTTCACGACGGCTACGCCGAATTAACCGCGATACCCTCAGCATGAACGCTGAGCTGACCCGGGTGGTGGGGGAAACCATTGCAGGGCAACGAGTGGTCAAGCTATTTAATGGCTACGCCCATGAAAACGAGCGCTTTGCCTATGTCAATGGCCGGTTAAGGCGCTTTGCCATGCGGGCTGCCAGTGCCAATGCAGCACTATCGCCTATTACCCAATTTTTTGTCACCATAGCGGTTGCCATAGTGATTGCAGTTGCCCTTTTCCAAGCCACAAGCAAAGGGCTGACTATTGGCGGTTTTGCTGCCTTTATGGCAGCTTTGGTGCAGTTGTTGGACCCAATTCGACGACTGGCCAATATTACCGGAACCGTACAACGAATGTTGGCTGCTGCAGAAAGTGTTTTTACCCTCATCGATTACCAACCCGAGGTTGATCAGGGTACCCAAGAGCTGGTGTATCCCGCTCGAGGCTATGTATCCTTCCAGCAGGTTAGCCATCAATATGAAGGACAAGAAGCCCCATTTTTAAGAGATATCAGCTTTGACATACCCCCTGGCGAAACAGTGGCACTGGTTGGTCGTTCAGGTAGTGGTAAAACCACCTTGGCCAATATGTTGCCGCGCTTTATTGAACCAAGTGCCGGGGGGCAGATCACCATTGATGGGGTCAATCTCAACGAGCTTAAGCTCCAATCGTTGCGACGCAATCTGTCTTTTGTCAGTCAGGATGTGGTGCTGTTTGAAGGCACGATCAAAGACAATGTTGCCTATGGCGAGTTTGCCGATAAAACAGATGAAGAAGTCTGGGCTGCCCTCGATGCTGCACATTTATCTGACTTTGTGCGTAGCTTGCCCCAAGGCATGCATACCTATGTTGGTGAAAAAGCCAGTAAACTTTCAGGAGGGCAGCGCCAACGCCTGGCTATCGCCCGTGCCATTCTCAAAGATGCCCCGGTGCTGATACTTGATGAGGCGACCTCGGCGCTTGATAGCGAAGCAGAACGCCAAATACAGCAGTCATTAGAATTATTGATGAGTGAGCGCAGCACCCTGGTCATCGCGCATCGGCTGGCAACCGTTAAAAATGCCAATCGCATTATCGTTTTGGATGATGGGGGTATTGCCGAGCAAGGGACGCATGACGAGCTGTTGGCGCAACAAGGTATATACGCTGCCCTGTACCAAATGCAATTTAGTGAAGATGTCAGTCATCACCAGTATAAGGAAAAAGAAAATGTCTCAGAATGAACGGGCTTATTTGTCGCACAACTTGCGGGGGGGCGCAGACACAAAACTGAGGCGCAATTGGCTACGCCGCAGTTTAACAGTGGGAGCGCTGGCCGCCTTATTGGGTGCTTGTGCTACGACAGAACCCACTGACACCATGGACGAACGAAAAATTTTGCAAGAGCGTTATTTGGTCGATAAAGTTAAGTTACCCAGCACCTTTGCAGAAATACAGCAAAGCTTGTTTCGTCACCGCGAGGCCTGCGATATTTATTTCAAATTACAGCCCGATCCGCAGCAAGTGCATTTTGCTACCCTTGTCTACGGGGTAGGGCCTGACGGCGACCCGCAAAATTCCATCATGGCCGATCTGCGCGCCACTTCGTCGGGCAATGTGCACATCGACACCTATTCCTACTATGCCCAAAACCGCGATCTAGCGCGGGCTCTGATTGCAGCTTTAAGTGATCCACAGCAATGTCCGCGCAGTGACGAAAAGAATTAATTCGTCTTTAAAATAAAATTAGGTCGTATTGGGTTTGGTTGTAATTACCGTCGACCTCAAGGGAGATTGGTTTGCCAATGAAATCACCGGTTTCAGCCAGGTATTGGCTTTCCTCATCCAAAAATAGATCAACGACTTCTTGAGAGGCCAGGATGCGAAACTCTTTGGGGTCAAACTGCTTGGCTTCACGCAAAATCTCTCGCAAAATTTCATAGCAGATAGTGCGGGGTGTGCGCACGATGCCACTAGAGTCACAGGTGGGGCAAGGCTCACAAAGAATTTGGGAAAGGGACTCGCGGGTGCGTTTTCGAGTCATTTCTACCAGCCCAAGCTGGCTAAAATCACTGATGGTGATGCGGCTGCGATCAGCTTCTGTGGCCCGTCTTAGCTCGTGCAGAACTGATTGACGGTGCTCAGCGTTCTCCATGTCAATGAAATCAATAAGAATAATACCGCCCAAATTGCGCAAACGCAGCTGCCTGGCGATGGCCACCGTAGCTTCAAGATTGGTTTTGAAAATCGTATCGCCAAAATTCCTGCCGCCCACATAGCCCCCCGTATTGACATCAATGGTGGTGAGCGCCTCGGTTTGGTCAATGATAAGGTATCCCCCTGAATTTAGGTCGACACGGCGTGATAGTGCCTGCTGAATTTCCTCTTCGGCATGGACAGTATCAAATAAGGGGCGCCTGCCGCTGTAATGAATAATGCGATCGTGGATGGAAGGGGTATAGGTTTTGGCCCAGGTGCGCATCTCTTGATGGATGGTTCGAGAGTCCACAATAATTTTTTCAGTGTTTGGAGTGACCAGATCGCGCAGCACACGCTGGGCCAATATAAGATCGGTATATAGATTTGAAGGGCAGGGCTGGGTTTTTAGCCGTTCAGAAATAATAGTCCAAAGTTTGCGTAAATATTGGCAGTCAGCCTCGAGCTCTTGGTCCGTGGCCTGCTCTGCCTGGGTACGGATAATGAACCCCCCGGGCAGGCCTTCGGCAATAGATTGCATACGCTCTTTAAGTAGGTTGCGGGTTGTTTCGTCCTCGATACGTTGTGAAATCCCGATATGAGGGTCAAAGGGCATATAGACCAACATGCGGCCCGCGATACTGATCTGGGTGCTCACCCGCGCCCCTTTGGTGCCAATGGGGTCTTTAGTGACCTGAACAATGATTGATTGTCCCTCAAAAAGCAATTTTTCTATGGGGGTGGTGCTTGAGCCAGTGGTACGTTCTTGTCTATTTTGGCGCAAATCAGCAACGTGTATAAAAGCTGCGCGTTCCAAGCCAATATCAATAAAGGCACTTTGCATTCCTGGCAAGACACGCGCTACCTTGCCAAAATAGATGTTCCCAACCAAACCACGTTGGCAGGTGCGCTCAAGATGAAGTTCTTGGATGGCACCTTGTTCGACGACCGCTACACGAGTCTCGAAAGGGGTCACATTGATGAGGATATCTTCGGACATAAATACACCTGGTAATTAAAAGCGCCTGGCTTAGGGGCTAAAGTTAAAGTCTATGCGATACCAGGCATTTTTTCATCCGGGGGTAAACCGCGAGATGGGGGTGGCCTGCCAGCTTTATTTTTAGCTGCATATATGTGCCAAGCTAGCTATTTCAGCCTATGAAATAGAGTGGTGGCAGGACAGGGTTAGAGCGAGTGCACTGGTAACTACGGCCGCAGTAAAAACGCAGTAGCAAAAAGGCAGTAGTAAAAAGAAAGCTTGCACAAAAAAAATGTGGGTGTTATAGTTCTTTTTCTCTTGGCGCAGGGGTTAACCCTAGTCCGAGAGACCCAGCTTAAATTTGGGCGCAGCAGGACACGTTAAGCGGCTTGCTGTGGG
>Ga0079225_10000926_pt1 | contig 16228 bp, 13 predicted proteins | sample Poulit2012_FD_76344 | JGI IMG/M metagenome (GOLD analysis project Ga0079225, IMG submission 76344) | Agricultural soil microbial communities from Georgia to study Nitrogen management - Poultry litter 2012 | ecosystem: Environmental > Terrestrial > Soil > Agricultural land | place: USA: Georgia... | reverse complement strand
CATCAGTCATTGCTTTTACCGTGGTCTGCTTTGCCAGGAAGTCACCGCCGTAAACCGTGTCGTCAAAATGTATAGCAGTTGAATCGCCCTCACCTTTTGTATTGACTGCTCCATTTATACCGCCCTGGGCACATACAGAGTGAGATCTTTTCACAGGTACGATTGAAAACAAATCAACTTCGGCACCTGTTTCTGCTGCTTTAATCGTCGCCATAAGGCCGGCTAACCCACCGCCGACAACGATGATTTTATTGTTCGCCATGTTTTACACTCCTCTAATTAAATAAACGCTAATATTGCCTGGATTCCGATGACACTCACCACTACAAATACAAGAAGTGATGCATAACCCATATATTTCTGGGCTTTGTCCGACTGTGTGATACCCCACGTGATCATGAAGCTCCATAAACCGTTCGCAAAATGGTATACGGTTGCAAGAATACCCACAATGTAGAATACCAGCCATAACGGATTCGCTACGATATCCGCGACGAGATCAAAGTCAAGATCATGACCCAGGAATACCTGTACTCTTGTCTGATAGACGTGGATGGCTATGAATACAAAAGCCAGCACACCTGAAACTCTCTGTAATAAAAAGCTGATGTTGCGGAACGTACTCGGATAACCGTACTTGTACTTGGCTGTGAAAGCTATGTAAATACCATAAATACCATGGAATAAGATCGGTATATAAATAACAAAAATCTCCAGGAATATTACGAATGGTAAATTAGCCATAAAACCGGCCGCCGCATTGAACTCCTCCTCGCCTCTAGTTGCAAAGTGGTTAACCACCAGGTGTTGTACCAAAAAGACACCCAGAGGAATAACACCAAGCAACGAGTGAATTCGGCGTATTAAAAAACTTGAATCTTGTTTCGACACTTGAATTCCCCCCTAACTCTACTATAAGTTACATTTTCACAATGTCTATTTTACGCCTAAGGATACTATAAATCAAGGCACTTTGACGTCGAATCGTCTTGCTTTTTAAAGATTGTGAAAACTTAATCATGCAAAGTTACTTAATACCCTCAAGAATATGCTCTGCAACATTTTTGGGAATTCCTATTTCTATGAAGTCATTCACTTCTTTATCCTTCATTCTTTTTATCGAACCAAAGTGTTTCAACAGCTTCTGTTTTCTTTTCGGGCCGACGCCTTCAATGTTATCGAGTACGGACATTGACTGTGATTTACTTCTGATACTTCTGTGGAAACTGATTGCAAAACGGTGCACTTCATCCTGTATGCGCTGCAGCAGATAAAAGCTCTGGGAGTTTTTCTTCATCGGCACAATCTCTCCGTTGTCACCGAATAACAGCTCCGCAGTCTGATGTTTATCATTTTTCGCGAGTCCGGCAACAGGGATATCCAGAGACATCTCATCCAGCAGTACACTCTTGACCGTGTTCATGTGACCGAGCGCACCGTCGACGATGATCAGGTTCGGCAAAGGCAGTTTTTCTTTCAGCACTCTTGTATACCTTCTTCTGACAGCCTCTGCCATCGATGCATAGTCATCAATATCTTCGACTGTTTTAATCTTGTATTTCCTGTAGTTTTTCTTACTCGGTTTACCGTCGACGAAAGACACCATTACACTCACAGGATCCACACCTTGTATATTCGAGTTGTCAAAGGCTTCGATGCGGATTGGCGTCTCTATATCCAGCGCTTCACCGAGCGCTTCAATTGCCTTGACCGTGCGTCTTTCATCACGTTCAATGATGTCGAACTTATTATCTATCGCAATCTTCGCGTTTTTAATGGCCAGTTCGACCATCTCTTTTTTAGCTCCGCGCTGGGGCTGGAATAATTTCGATTCGAGGACTTCTCCTATGATGTCTTTATTAAACTCCCTCGGTATATGGACTTCTTTAGGCAGCAGGCTGGATTTCAGATCATAGAACTGAACAATATATCTGTAAAATTCTTCTTCGATATCATCCTGGATTGGGAACAGTTCCGCTTTTTTCTCTATCAGGTTCCCATTCCTGATGAGCAGTACCGAAATGGACATCCATCCTTTCGATACACTGTAGCCGAATACATCTCTTGAAGTCATATCTGCTGTCATCATCTTCTGCTTCATCATCGTATTTTCAATATGTCCTCTCAAGTCCCGGTATTCTTTCGCCTTTTCAAATTCAAGGGCTTCCGAGGCGGCCTCCATCTTATCTTTCAGATCCTGCATGATCTGATCGGTCTCTCCATTTAGGAAACGGGTGATGCCCTGGATCATTTCATCATACTGTTCCTGTTTCACTTCATACACGCACGGCCCGAGACACTGGTCGATATGATAATAAAGACAAAGCTTATCCGGCATCGTGTTACATTTTCTGAGCGGATATATACGGTCCAGCAGTTTCTTTGTTTCATGGGCACTGTAGGCATTCGGATACGGCCCAAAATAAGTACCGGAAGACGGTTTTACCGTTCTCGTGACGAGCAGACGGGGATGTTTTTCTTTAGTTATTTTGATGAAAGGGTAACTTTTGTCATCTTTAAGGAGTATATTATATCTCGGATAATGTTTTTTTATCAGATTCAATTCCAAAAGCAGCGACTCCACTTCTGTTGAAGTCACTATGAAATCAAAATCTGTAATTTCACGTACGAGGCGCATCGTCTTTTCATCATGGGCACCGGTAAAGTATGACCTTACACGGTTTCTTAAATTTTTGGCTTTGCCGACATACAGTATTTCCCCATACTTATCCTTCATCAGATAACAACCGGGTTCGGTCGGCAGCACCGAAAGTTTCAATTTTAATTCTGTCATGGTCATCCCTCTTTAAACTGTACAAATATAAAAAAACCGCCATTCCAGGCGGTTAAATTTTAAGCGTGTTTTTCAATCAATGCTACAAGTTGTTCTTTTGGCTGGAAGCCGACAACTTTATCAACCGGCTCTCCATCTTTGAATAGGATGAGAGTCGGGATACTCATTACTTCATACTCACTTGCAGTTGTGCCGTTAGCATCAACATCCAGTTTAGCGATGTTTGCTTTACCTTCAACCTCAACCGCAACTTCTTCAAGTACTGGAGCGATCATTTTACATGGTCCACACCAAGTTGCCCAAAAGTCAACCAAAGTTACGCCATTCGCAACTTCTTCTTTAAAATTCGAATCATTCACATCATATAATGCCATGTTTATATACCTCCATTATTTCCAATTTATAAATTGATTATAACTCATTGTCAGTTTGTCCACAATCGAATTGCTTTAAGTTAAAAACAATAAATAGAATATTCCGGCGACAAACATTACAATCGCCACTGCAATTAAAACTTTAGCCAATTTAAGCATATCAAAATTATCCAAGTGCTCACCTACTTCATTTCAACAATCGTGACGCCGAAGCCGCCCTCGTTTGGCAGTCCCATCCTGTAGGACTTCACTTTAGGATGTTGTTTCAGATGCTGCTGCACTCCTTTTTGAAGTGCGCCGGTACCTTTACCGTGTATGATTTCAACCTGACTGTAACTGCTCAACAGCACCTGGTCCAAATATTGATCCAGCTTGATGAGTGCTTCTTCATATCTCTGTCCGCGCAGATCCAGGCTGCTTTTAACTGCAGTCTTGCCCGTTCTTCTCGAGACAGGACGTGAAATTTTTTCTTTCTTCCTCTTTTTGAGTTCTTTAAGCGGGATGTTCATCTTCAATATGCCCATCTGAACAATCGCTTCATCTTTTTCTATTGACAAAATCTCACCTTTTTGACCGTATGACAATACATCCACATTGTCACCCACATTGAATGTTTCGACTTTCTCGTTTTCAATGTGCTGTTTCAGTGATTCCTGATAATAGCTGTCCCTTAAGTTTTTTCTTTTGGCGATGATTTCATGCTCTTCAAGGTTTTCAGCGCCGCTCTCTTTCATCTTATTCAGTTCATCGATGATTTCTTCGGCTTTTATTTCACTCTGTTTAATGATTCTGTTCGCTTCATTGCGTGCTTCTTTATGCAGTTTCTCTTTATATTCCTGATACTGCTCATGATTATTCTGCAGTTCCTGCTGCAGTCTTTCTGCTTCCTGTAATGCTTCCTGTGTCTCTTCTTCATATTTACGGGCGTTGGTCGTATGATTTTCCAAGGCTGTAATCATATCATTGACATCTTTTGAATCGGATTTGACAAGCTCTTTCGCCCTGTTGATGATGGATGGAGACAAGCCGAGCTTGTTTGAAATTTCAAATGCATTGGATCTTCCCGGGATGCCCATAAGAAGACGGTATGTCGGCGATAATGTATTGACATCAAATTCTACGCTTGCGTTGATGACATCCTCACGTGTATAGCTGAATGATTTAATCTGCGGGTAGTGCGTCGTAGCAATCAGTGTCGACTGCTTGGCAAGCAGGTTTTCTATAATCCCGATAGCAAGAGCTGCACCCTCTTCGGGATCTGTGCCTGCACCGACTTCATCCAGCAGTACAAGAGTTTCATCATCAGCATTATCAATGATGACTTTTGTATTCGTCAGATGGCTCGAAAATGTGGAGAGTGACTGCTCGATCGACTGCTCGTCACCTATGTCACTGTATACCTTTTTAAAGATTGGCAGAATGCTGCCGTCCCTTGCAGGCACAGGGATGCCCGACTGTGCCATCAGCTGAGCGAGACCGATTGTTTTTAAAATGACTGTTTTACCGCCGGTGTTCGGTCCGGTGATGATGACAGCAAGTGATTCTTCATCGATGGTGATATCATTTTTGACCACCTCTTCCGGATTGATCATCGGATGGAATGCAGCAGGCAGGTAAACTTTTCGTATATCACTGATTTCCGGCTTCGTCGCGCCGATTGCAGCACCGTATTTTGCTTTTGAAAATACCATATCCAGATGATGCAGATGGTCATCTATCATCGTCAGTTCTTCAGACACTTCTGCAGTCTGTGCGCTCAGTTCGTACAAGATACGTTCTATTTCAAGTGCTTCATCGTCTCTCAAGCCCTGTATCCTGTTAGTCATCTGCACGACTGCCATCGGCTCCATGTAGACTGTCTGGCCGCTCTGCGACATATCATGGACAATCCCGTTGAACTCGGAACGGTATTCGATTTTAACCGGGACGACGTATCTGTTATTTCTCATTGTAATGATACCGTCGCTCAGTTTCCTCTGCTGACTGCCGCGTATCAGGTCGTTCAGTTTATCACGGATCTTGCCTTCCTCCGAATTGATTTTCCTACGGATGCGCAGGAGATTTTCGGATGCATGGTCAAGCACAGTCGCATCATCGACTGTGCTGACTATTTTCTTATATAGATGGTGGATGTCCGGCAGGCCGAAAATATAATGCCCGATGGCATCAAGCTCCACTTCGTCCTCATTGAACTCTTCGAAGACTTTATTCAAAGACTGCTTTCTGAAAAGCAGGTTTTTTATATCGTTGAAATCACTGATTGACAGCATACTGCCGATGACGGCTCTGTTTACATGTTCTTTGACATCGGAAATTCCTGCCATTTCAACGTTGCGGTATCTTAAAATGGTGGAAGCATCATCCACTTCATCAATCATCTGTCTGACAGTTCCAATTTCATTCGAAACCATTTCAGGGTTTATGAGCCGTTTCGTCTTATCACTGACAGCATATTCCTTCAGCTGCGATAGTATTTTATCGAATTCCAGTGTACTAAATGTTCTATCATTCATTCTAAAACCTCTATTTTTGCTTATTTATAAATTTGCGGAATTCTTCTCGTGTCATCGTGTTGATGACCTGACCCTTTTTAACGAATCCTTTTTGAAGTGTCGCAACACCATATTTCATAAAGTCCAGATGATCCGTATGGTGTGCGTCAGTATTCACCGTCAATTTAATATCCTGATGACGCATTGCATCAGCATTGATATCCAGTCTCATCGGATTGGCATTCACTTCAAGTACCGTGTTAGTCTCACGGGCGAGTTCCATCAGATGCTCCATGTCGACAGGATAACCTTCACGTCTGCCGATCAGTCGCCCTGTCGGATGTGCGATATGTCTCACATATGGATTTCTGCACGCAGATTCCAGACGGTGCATAATCTCTTCTTCCGTCTGCTGGAAGCTCGAGTGGATTGCTGCGATGACGTAATCCAGTTCTTTCAGCATATCATCTGAATAATCCAGTGTACCGTCTTTCAAGATATCCATTTCAGTTCCGGAATAAACATCGATTTCATCATATTCTTCATTAATCTGTCTGATCTCCTCAATTTGGGCCATGAGTCTTTTTTCATCCAATCCGTTTGCGATACGCAGACTTTTCGAGTGATCTGTGATGACCATATATTCATATCCTCTTTCAATACACGCCTCAACCATCTCTCTGACTGAGAATGCACCGTCACTGTAGACCGTATGCATATGAATATCACCTTTAATATCATCCAGCGTCACAATCTCTCCGATGTCGAGATTGGTCTCTTCTCCTGTTTCGCGCATTGCCGGCGGAATAAAGTCCAGATCAAAATGATTGTAGAACTCTTCCTCTGAATTGAACGTGAGTGTTTCACCGTTCGATTCCACACCGTATTCACTGATCTTTTCATTACGGGCTTTCGCAATCTGACGCATTTTTACATTATGGTCTTTGGAGCCGGTAAAATGATGCAGTGTCGAATAGTATTCCTCTTCAGTAACGAACCTGAAATCGACGTTGATATCCTGCATATCATCCTGAATGATGATGGACAGTTTCTTATCACCGCCCGCTACAGTTTCCGTGACGAATTCCTGCTCAAGTATATTTTTTGTGAATACTTCGACATCTTCCGTAATCAATATATAGTCGATGTCCCTGCTCGTTTCTTTCATGCGGCGTGCACTGCCGGCAACATCATACTTGATGACATGCGGACTTTCTTCCAGAAAAACTTCAATAATATCTCTGAAGCGCAGAATCTGGTTTATCGCATAGCGTTCGGGCCGAGTTAAAATATCATCGATTGCTTTACTGATATTCTCCTCTGTTTTTTTGCCGAAACCCGGGAGCTCGCTGATTTCTTCATTTTCACAGGCATTCTTCAGCCCTTCCAACGTATCGATTTCAAGCGCCTTATAAATCTTGACGATCTTCTTCGGGCCGAGCGTCGGAATCTTTGTCATCTGTACAAGTCCCGCAGGTACGCTTTCTTTAAGCTCATCCAGTACAGTGGAATTTCCAGTCTCCACATATTCTGTGATGACCTCATTTGTACCTTTCCCTATACCTTTGATATCGTCGAATCTGTCAATTTCTGACAGTGACCTCGGATCCGTTTCAAGAGATTGGGCCGCCTTACGGTAGGCGGACACTTTAAATGGATTCTCCAAAGAGAGTTCCATGTATACTGCAATGTTTTCAAGTAGTCTGATTATATCTTTTTTAGTCATAATTTCCTCCAAAAAAAGAGCCATATCACTATGACTCGATTTGTAACCACTCCATGAATTTGTCGGAGAGGATAAATGTGTGTTCCAATATGAAGTTTGCAAGACCTGAGCCCTGTATGGCTGTTTGGATAAATTCTAACGGCACCATCGAAAGCATGAATAAAATGACAACAAGAACATACATAGTCTCAAATAAACCTAATACCGCTCCGACGATTTCGCCAACGATGCCGAAAACCGGTATTTGCTGAAAGTAATCAAATGCACTGACGATCAATTGGATTACAATTTTCGTCACTATGAATATTACAAAAAATGCAGACATATCATAATATGCATATTCTGCATCCACTATGTTTGGAAAGATTGGATTGGCCAGAGTCTCTGTCGTCGACGGATATGGCAGTATAAGATCCAGCCTTGAAGCCAGATGCTCAAAATTGAGTGCAGCAATAATCACCGCGGCAATCGTACCGATCAGATGAAAAAGCTGCAGTACAAAGCCCCTTCTATATCCAACTATCATTCCGATTATAAGTAAAATTAATATTATTAAAGTCATACGTCTCGTCCCTGGTCAGATTGTTCTTCAATCAGTTCATCATATTTCTGTTTCAATTTCACGTAATCATCCATTACGTTTACCGCCGTCAGCACCGCTTTCCTTGTCGTATCCAGGCCGGCACTCTTTGACCCGATTTCTTTCATCTTCTCGTCGACAAGATTCGCAATATGCCTGATGTGTTCCGGCTCATCCCTGCCTATTATAGTATATTGCTGATCATTGATATCAACGTAAATACGATTTTTATATTCAGCCATAATGTGTCTGCCTCCTTTATCCAAACTGTCTACAAATTATGTTATCATTAATTTATTATACTTATCAGCAATGGATTTCACAAGTAAAGTAATTAGAAAATAATAAAGGACTTTTATGATATGAACTATGATCAGCATAACACCATCGGCAGCGATGAAGCCGGCGTCGGAGATTATTTCGGTCCGATGACCGTGTGCGCTGCCTACGTACCGAAAGATAAAATTGCATTATTGAAAGAACTCGGCATCAAAGATTCCAAAAACCTGTCCAACAGCACAGTGATCAAGCTGGCCGGCGACCTGATTCATACGGTGGCATATTCACTTGTTGTACTCGACAATCCCTCCTACAATAAAAAGATTGACGAAGGCTGGAATATCGTCAAACTGAAAGCCGTCCTCCACGACCATTGCATCAAAAATGTATACAACAAACTGGACGGAACAGAACAGCAGAAGATGGATAGAATCGTCATCGACCAGTTTACGACATTGAACGCCTATAACAAATACGTACCCGAACCGTTCATGCTGGATAAAATCCATCAGGAAACCAAAGCCGAAAGCAAATCACTGGCCGTTGCAGCTGCCAGCATCATCGCCCGGGCAAAATACCTGGAACAGATGGCCAACCTCGACAAGACACTGAAAGACACGGTGCCGAGAGGCGCAAGCAAAAAAGTCGATGCATTCGCAGCAAAACTTGCCAAAAAGAACGGCATGGACTTCGTCGATAACATCACTAAAAAGCACTTCAAGACAAGGGAGAAAGTCCAGGCACTGCTGAGGTAGTTGATTAAATCTGATTTATGTATTAAATGACATGAAAGGCATGATAAATTGCGTTTCGTGTCATTTTTTATTGGGCAGTGACAACGAACACCCTCAATGTCAGTGTTTCATGCCATTTCGAAGACACAATTGGCACGAACTCTGTCAAAATCCGGATTTCGTGTCAATTTCACCATCATAGTGACACGAACACCCGCAATGTCAGTGTTTCATGCCATTTCGAAGACACAATTGGCACGAACTCTGTTAAAACCCGGGTTTCGTGTCAATTTCAACATCATAGTGACACGAACACCCTCAAAAACTGTACTTCATATCACGCGACCGATTCCAAGTATTCACAACCAGCCATACAAATCGAAATCCCCACTGGAATCATTACGATTTCAGTGGGGATCCTCATTATATCAGCCTCTCAGCACGAATCCTTCTTCTTTCAATGCTTCAAGTACCGGCTGATGAATTTCTTCAACCGCTTCATCTGTCAGCGTCTCTTCCTTATTCAAGTAAGTGAGACGTATCGCAACAGATTTCTTATCATCTTCTATGTGCTCTCCGTCATACACATCAAACACATACACATCGACCAGATACTTCTTCGCTGCACCTTCGATAATATCGACAAGTGTGCTCACCGGCACATCTCTGTCGGCGACAAGTGCAATATCTCTCGAGATGGACGGATACTTCGGCAGCACTTCGTATTCGATACTGCCAAGCTTCAAATCAAGCAGCTCATCAAGATTGACTTCAAAGACGACCGTCTGGTTCAGATCGTGGTCTTTCTCATACTTCGGATGCAGTTCCCCGACAAATCCGATTCTGCTTTCGCCGAGGGCGATATCCGCCGTACGGCCCGGGTGCATTTCAGGGTAGCCTTCAACAGGTATATAGTTGATGTTATCCAGTATCCCGAGCTTTTCGAATATGCTGTCCAGAATGCCTTTGGCAGCATAGAAATCTGCAGGTACATGAGAACCTAACCAGTCTGTACGGTTCATCTGTCCGGTTAATATACCGCCGAGCTTTTCGACTTCATCCGGCTGTGTATCCTGCCCTTTCGAAATAAAGATCCTGCCAACTTCAAACAGCTGCACATCTTTTTGCTGGCGGCTGTTGTTGTATACCACATTATCCACCAGATGCGGAATGAGGCTGTTTCTAAGAACCGCCCTGTCCTCACTCATCGGCATCAACAATTCCAGGCCGTCTGTACGATTAGTAAACTGACCTGCTTTTTCCTTACTGGTCAGCGCATAGTTGATCGACTGTGATAATCCAAGTGCTTCCAGCTGATGGCGGATGATTCTCAATTTGCTCTGCTCGTCCGTCAGCTTGCCAGGAGTGATATTTTCAAATCTCGGCAGTGACGTCGGCAGCGCATCGTAGCCGTATATGCGCGCAACCTCTTCAGTGATGTCTTCTGCGATTTGCAGGTCATCCCTTCTTGAAGGTACATTGATTTCCAGGTCATCATCTTTCACAACTGTCTTAAGACCAAGCTTCGACAATGTCTCTTCAATTTCAGATGTTTCAAGTGTCATACCCAATCTGTGATTGATGAAGTCCCGTGAAGTTTCAATGACTGAATCGCTTGTATCCAGTTCACCGTCCTCATTATACCCGGCTGAAACCTTACCGCCTGCATACTTCTCGAGCAGGTAGGCCGCCCTTTCAAGCGCCGGCAATACAAACTCGTGTGATACGCCTTTTTCAAAGCGACTGCTCGCTTCACTTCTCAAGTTCAGTCTGCCGCTTGTTTTTCTCACCGATACAGGATTGAACACAGCAGATTCAATGACGACATTCGTCGTCTCATCCGTTACTTCGGAAAAGTCTCCGCCCATGACTCCTGCCAGCGCAATCGGCTCTTTTCCGTTTGTGATGACGATGTCCGTTGACTTCAGGCTTCTCTCTTTATCGTCAAGCGTCGTCATCTTCTCACCTTCACCGGCAAATCTTGTCACAATTTCACTTGAACCGATTTTGTCATAGTCGAACATATGGAGCGGCTGGCCATACTCCAATAATACGTAGTTGGAAATATCCACTACATTATTGATCGGACGGATGCCCGCTTTGATCAGACGGATCTGCATCCATATCGGGGCAGGTCCAATCTCCACCTCTTTGACGACCCGAAGACTGTAGTAAGGGACCGCTCCATTGTCCTCATTCACTACGGACACATCGACTGCATCATCCACTTCAATGAAATCGACATCGGGTGTCTTCACGTCTCCGCCGAACAGTGCTTTCGTCTCATACGCAGCGCCAACCATCGACAATGCGTCCTTCCTGTTCGGAGTCAGATCGAATTCCATCACCTGATCATCGAGGTAGACTGCCGGCAGTGCGTCAGCACCCGCTTCCTGGTCTTCCTGGAAGATGAAGATGCCGTCCTGGAATTCCTTCGGCACATATTCAGTCGGTACACCGATCTCATCCAGTGAACAGATCATGCCTTCCGACACTTCTCCGCGCAGTTTCGCCTTTTTGATCTTAATGCCGCCCGGCAGGCGTCCGCCGACCTGGCAGACGATGACATAAGTATCCGCCTGTACATTGTCAGCGCCGCAGACGATCTGTTTCACTTCTTCGCCTGTGTTTACCCGGCATATGTTCAGCTTGTCCGCATTCGGGTGCTGAGACACCTCTTCTACATAGCCGATTACAAGCTTCTTGATGTCCGCCGTGTAGTCGATGATGTCATCCACTTCAATGCCGCCGCGGGTGATTTTCTCCGACAGCTCGTTTATATCGGGTTTTATTTCAATAAAGTCATTCAGCCATTCTTTAGAGACTCTCATTTCTTTCGCCTCCGTCTTCAGTTTGTTTAAATTGATCGATGAATCTCAAGTCATTTGTATATAAGTGGCGGATGTCCTCGATGCCGTACTTCAGCATCGCCACACGGTCAGGACCCATGCCGAATGCAAAGCCGCTGTACTCCTTGGAGTCATAGCCTGCCATCTCCAAAACATTCGGATGCACCATGCCGGCACCTAAAATCTCGATCCAGCCGGAATTTTTACATACACTGCATCCAAGACCCTTACATTTGAAGCAGGAAATATCCACTTCGACACTCGGCTCGGTAAACGGGAAGAAACTCGGACGCAGACGGATCTCACGCTCTGTACCGAATATTTCCTTCGCAAACAGTTCCAGCGTCCCTTTCAGATCACTCATATGAATATTCTTATCGATGACCAGTCCTTCAATCTGTGTGAACTGGTGACTGTGCGTTGCATCATCACTGTCACGTCTGTAGACCTTGCCCGGACAGATGATTTTGACCGCTTCTTTCCCCTGACGCTCTTCGAGCACACGTGCCTGCACCGGGGAAGTATGGGTTCTGAGTAAGATTTCTTCAGATATGTAGAAAGAATCCTGCATATCACGCGCCGGATGAGATTTCGGCAGATTCAACGCTTCGAAGTTGTAATAATCTGTTTCGACTTCATAGCCTTCCTGGATTTCATAACCCAGCCCCAGGAAGAAGTCTTCGATATCCTCGATGATTCTTGAAATCGGATGCTGGGAACCGATATTGAACTTCCGACCCGGCAGCGTGACGTCAAGCGTTTCATTCGCCAGTCTTTCCTCCAGTGCAGCCGCTTCAAGCGCCTCATTCTTTTCATTGATTGCAGAGTCGATGCTCTCTCTCAGCTCATTGACCTTCTGTCCGTATTCAGGACGCTCTTCCTTCGACAGGTTTTTCATCTCTTTCATCAGTCCGGTCACTTTACCTTTTTTACCAAGGTACTGGACTTTCAAATCCTGCAGGCTTCTTGCATCTTCCACAGTTTTCAAAGATGCATTGAATTCTTCTAAAATTTGAGACATTCCGGATGTATCCATTTTTCCACTCCTTTAAAATAAAAAAATCCATCCTTAACTTAATAAGGACGGATTTCCGCGGTACCACCTAGATTTCTGCATGACTAGATACAGACACTTCAAAAGATAAGGGATTTACCCATCACTTCATCCGCCAGGTGAACCTGACTCCCTTTACCGCCCGGTATTTCAGTCGTGTACTGGGCTCCCTGAGGTAAATCTTGGAATCATTTATGTCCGGCTTCGTATGAAGCAAGTTTTATATTGATACAGATAATTATAAGTCAAAAAATTTAAAAATCAAGCTTTCTGAAAGGATTCAGAATGAATTACTCTTCACTCTCTTCTTCTTCTTCTTCTTCTTCTTCTTCCTCTTCATCATCTCCGGATTCTTCCTCTTCTTCCTCCTCTTCTTCCTCACCGCCTGATTCTTCTTCCTCTTCTTCGTCTTCATTTATACCTTCGCCGATTTCATCGCCCTGACCGGTATCCTGACCTTCTTCACCGACCGGAGTATCCGCTTCATCTTCATCACTTGTACCATGATCAGTTTCAGAAGCATCTTCACCGACATCCGGTTCATCGCTGCCGCATGCACCAAGTACTAAAACTGAAGCCAGACCGCCGGCAAGTAAATACTTTTTCAATTCCATGATGATTCCTCCTAATGATATTAATGATTGATTCTTTCTTTAATAACTGTTTACCCTGACTCCGCACTTTTTAATGATTTTAGCGGCAGATAAATAAAAAGCCCTGCAATCAAAAAATAATCACAGGACTTCCTTCAATTATTCTCATTTGAAATGATGCATCAGTATGCCGCCTGCAATCGCCACATTCAGACTTTGGGAATGTCCCGGCATATTGATTTTAACCGTCCGGTCCACGTATTCCAGTGCAGCATCGCTCACACCCCGGCCTTCATTACCTAAAACAACAAGCATTTCATCTTTCTGCGGGATGTCTTCCAAGTACTCTGCATCTCTTAAACTCGTACCGATGGAGAGTCCCGTAAAACTTTCGATGAACGGATGGATATCGGTCACTTCCAGTTTAATATGGAATGTACTGCCCTGGGCACTGCGCAGCACTTTGTCACTGAACGGATCCACCGTTTCAGGCGACATGACGACACGGTCGAAGCCGAATGCATCCGCAGTACGGATCAGGCTGCCGAGATTGCCCGGATTCTGGACATCATCCAAAACGAGCACTTTATCACCGGAAACTTCCGGCGGCAAATAAGTCACAGCCGCCATCACCCCCTGCGGGGTTTCAAGCTGGGATAAGGTCTTCAATACCGGTTCACTCACATAGATCAATTCATAACCCGTCACATCAAAAGAAAACGTGTAGTGTTCTTCAGCAATAATATAGTGAATCTCCTGGTTGAACTTGATCGCCTCTTCAACCAGATGCTCCCCATCGATCAAAAACATGCCCGTCTTGCCGCGTTCTTTTTTCTTATGCAGCTTGCGCAGGTTTTTAATGCGGGTGTTATCTTTAGAAGTGATGACTTCTCTTACCAAATGATATTCTCCACTGTGTCATCATTCAATGATTTTACAATCTCGGTAATCAGTTTGACTGCATTGTTCACATCTTCCTTATGAAGAATGGAAACGTTCGAGTGCATATAGCGGAGAGGCACTCCGATGTTGACTGAAGGAACGCCTTCATTGGCAACGTGGAAACCGCCTGAATCCGTACCGCCGCCAGGCACTGCCTGGAACTGGAACGGAATGCCGTTCTCTTCGGCAACTTTCTGGATATGACGACGGAAACCGACATGTCCTATGTTGGACGCATCCATGAGTACAACAAGCGGTCCGTCACCGAGCTTGCCTTTACCGTTTTCCGGCTTCATGCCCGGTGTATCCCATGCGATGCCCACGTCAACAGAAATTGCGAGATCCGGTTTCACTGTGTTCGCTGAAGTCTTCGCACCGCGTAATCCGACCTCTTCCTGTACAGTCGCGCCACTTACGACATTGACATTCAGGTCTTCGCCTTCAAGATTCTGAAGGACATCCACTGCGACGACACAGCCCATACGGTTGTCCCATGCTTTCGCAAGAAGATAGTTTTTATTCGCCATTTCAGTGAATTCCATATGCGGTGTAATCTGATCGCCTATTTTCACCCCTGCTTTTTCAGCTTCCTCTTTATCCGCTACACCGATATCGATGAACATGTTTTTGATTTCAACCGGTTTCTTACGCTCGTCCGGCGATAGTGCATGCGGCGGTTTAGAGCCGATGACACCTGTTAAAATACCGTCATCCGTAATGACATTCATACGCTGCGACAGCATGACCTGGTTCCACCAGCCGCCGATCGGTGTGAATTTGATGAATCCGTTATCGTCAATTTCAGTGACCATAAAACCGATCTCATCCAGGTGACCGCCGATAAGGATAGTCTTTTCACCATTTTTAGCCTGACGCTTACCGTAAATGCTGCCCAGATTGTCAGTAATGATTTCATCGCTGACAGGCTCCAGGTATTCTTTCATCAGTTTCTTTACATCATATTCAAAACCTGAAATACCGTGTGCATCAGTCAAACTCTTCATCAGTGTTAATTGCTTATCCATTATAAATCTCCTTTGTCATGTATTCTCTTATATTTTAGCATAACTATTTCTATTTTCGAAATATTAATATCGCTTACATAATAAGGGCAGCATGGTAAAATTGAAGTGAAGAATTACATTGGCAGAATAATAAAATGAGGTGGCAAATATGTGGAATAAAACAGAAGTGACCCAGCAGCTCGGCATCCAGTACCCGATCATCCAGGCGCCGATGGCAGGATCAACGACACCCGAGCTTGTCGCGGCGGTATCAAACGGCGGCGGACTCGGCAGCATCGGCGCAGGATACTACACTCCGGAGAAACTGACTGAAGATATTAAAAATACAAAAGAACTCACTGAGCAGCCTTTCGCTGTGAATCTGTTCGTGCCTGAATATAATGAAGTGACAAGTACACAGATCGACCGGATGAAAGAGATACTCACGCCCTACTGTGAGGAATTTAATATTGAACCTGGAATGCCGACTATTGATAAAGATGATACATTCGACCAGCTTGTCCAGAATGTCATCGATTCTGATGTGAAAATCTGCAGCTTCACCTTCGGCATACCCGACCCTGTTACAGTGAAAAAACTTAAAGAAGCGGATGTCACACTGATAGGCTGCGCCACCACAGTGGAAGAAGCGGTTCTGAACGAACAGGCAGGCATGGATATGGTTGTGGCCCAGGGATTTGAAGCCGGCGGACACAGAGGGTCGTTTGCGCAAAAGGCACTTCAATCTTCGATTGGGACGATGACATTGGTGCCGCAGGCTGCAGATTCAGTAAATATACCTGTCAT
>Ga0079225_10000923_pt1 | contig 16249 bp, 13 predicted proteins | sample Poulit2012_FD_76344 | JGI IMG/M metagenome (GOLD analysis project Ga0079225, IMG submission 76344) | Agricultural soil microbial communities from Georgia to study Nitrogen management - Poultry litter 2012 | ecosystem: Environmental > Terrestrial > Soil > Agricultural land | place: USA: Georgia... | reverse complement strand
TTTTTTTCAAATGTAAGTCGTAGGCATAAATTGACCCTTTATTTTCCATAAGTTCCGCAATGTGTGTCACTTTACCACCGGGAGCACTACACGTATCTAACACTTTCATTCCTGGTTTAACCTTTAACATCTCTGCTGTTATCATCGACGTCTGATCTTGGATCGTTAAATATCCTTCTTGAAATAGTCGTGAACGAATAATATTTCCTTGTTTAATGACTATGCCTTGCTTGGAAAATTTTGATTGTTCTCCTATTATACCATCTTTTTCAAGTTCATCGAGCGCTTCATTTAAAGTAATTTTTAACGGTTGTATACGAACAGACAATGGTTTCTTTTGTAAATTAACGACACACATTTGTTCAGTTATTTCTTTTCCATACATATCTAACCAGCGGTCTATGAGCCACTGTGGATGACTTGTGCGAATAGATAAGTTATCAATCTCTTTTGGATCAACTAATCCTTTGCGTTGGATATTTCGCAAAACACCATTGACGAGTGAAGCAATACCTTTATGCCCGCGACGTTTGGCAATATCTACAGCCTCATTAATAATTGCATATTCGGGAACTCTATCTAAAAAAGCCATTTGATAAATAGAGAGCCGTAGTAGATGTCTTACCCAATCTTTTAATTGTTTTCGCTTTTTAACGAATTGATCAATATAATAATCTAATGTTATTTGTCGTTGCACTGTTCCGTAAACAATTTCTGTTAAAAGTCGAGCATCGTTCGCTTGTAGTTTTTCTCGTCTAATAACATCATCAATGAGAAGGTGACTGTAGCTTTTTGCTTTTTCAATTTTTAACAATACGTCGAGAATAATTTCCCGGATTTGATAAGTTGACATTTAATCACCTAAAATAATTCCCTTTTTCACTTGCTCTTTAGCACCGTGTAAATAGTGCGAGACGTCCATTCGTCTGCTTCCGGCAGGTTGAATTTCTTTGAGACGAATCGCTCTTTGATCACCACAAACAACAACAATCGCATCATCTGTCACTTCGACAATTTCCCCCGGCTGTCCCTTATAAGTATTGCCATCTTTCTCGCCCCACCATACTTTCATTTGTTGGTCGTTAAAGGTCGTATATGCTACTGGCCAAGGGCGTAATCCCCGAATATGGTTGTACACTTCTTCGTAGGAATCTTCCCAATTAATTTTTTCTAGTTGACGCGTAATATTTGGAGCGTATGTAACTAACTGTTCATCTTGTTTCACCGGATGAATATCGTCAGCAAAAATTTGCGGTAATGTTTTTAAAAGTAAGTCTCCGCCAAGGTTAGCGAGTTTATCATGTAACGAACCGACATCGTCTGTTTCTTCAATCGCAATTTTTTCTTGGGAAATAATGTCCCCTGCATCAAGTTGTTCAACCATATACATAATTGTTATTCCCGTCTCTTGCTTTCCTTGTAAAATCGCATAATGAATCGGTGCTCCACCACGTAATTCAGGTAACAATGATGCATGGACATTAATACATTTATAAGGTGGATTTTCCAAAAGTTCTTTCGGTAATATTTGTCCATAGGCTGCTGTCACTATAATGTCCGGGTCATAAGTTAAAATATGTTCATATTGTTCTTTAATATTTTCCGGTTGAAATACAGGTAAATTGTGTTCGAGGGCAAGCTTTTTAACAGGTGGTGGTGTTAATGTTCGTTTACGACCAACTGGACGGTCTGGTTGGGTGACGACTAAAACGATCTCATATTCACAATTAATTAATTGCTCTAAAATTGAAACGGAAAAATCCGGTGTTCCCATAAAAACGATTTTTTTCATTAGTAAAACCACTCTTTCTTACATTAATTGATAAGGTTGCATATCAACGATTATTGAGCCATTTTCTTTTTGAACTAACTCTACATATGGTTCGATCACTTTAGCAATAATTTTCCCAATATGTGGCTCACGTTTATATTTTATCATGCATTGGTAACGATATCTATTTTTAATCCGGGCAATTGGTGATGGTGCGGGACCTAAAATAACCGTTTGCTCACTTACATACGTTACTAATTGTTGGACAATTTTTTGTGTAATTAAAGATGCTTGTTGCAAACTTGGATGTGTCACTGTAATTAAAATTAAATAAACGTACGGTGGATATTGGAACTGCCGTCGATAAGTCATTTCTCTTTTATAAAATGTTAAAAAGTCATATTCACTCGCTAACGTAATACTGTAATGGTCAGGTGTATAAGTTTGGACGATCACTTCACCCGGTAACGTATGACGACCCGCTCGTCCACTCACTTGTGTTAATAATTGAAAGGTTTTTTCCGCTGAGCGAAAGTCAGGTAAATGTAAAAGTGAATCAGCTACTAAGACGCCTACGAGGGTTACATTTTTAAAATCTAAACCTTTAGCAATCATTTGTGTTCCGAGTAAAATATTTGCTTCTTTGTTAGCAAATTTATTTAAAATTAATTCATGGGCTCCTTTGCGCCGAGTCGTATCGACGTCCATGCGTAAAATAGAAGCCTCCGGAATATGTTGCTTAAGCGCCTCTTCTACTTTTTCCGTTCCTGTACCAAAATAACGGATAAGGTCGCTTTCACAGGCTGGACAAGTTTGCGGAACATTTTCGATAAAATTGCAATAATGGCATTTTAGCTGTTGCGATCCTTTATGATACGTTAAAGCTATATCACAATGGGGACATTCGTTAACATGTCCACAATCACGACACATAACGAAGGTTGAGTAGCCACGCCGATTTAAAAATAAGACGATTTGTTCCTGTTTTTCTAGGCGCTCATAAATTGCGTCAGTGAGTTGTTTAGAAAACATCGTTCGATTACCGCGATGAATTTCTTCCCGCATATCAACGATTTCGACACGGGGCATCGGTTGTTTGTTCGTTCGCTTTTTCAACGTTAACAATTTATAAACATCTTTTTGCGCCCGGGCGTAGGACTCTAATGCCGGGGTCGCACTCCCAAGAACAACCGGGCAATTATGGTATTTTCCCCGCCATATAGCAACATCTCGTGCGTGATAACGTGGTTGTTCTTCTTGTTTATACGTATATTCATGTTCTTCATCGATAATAATAATGCCTAAATTTGTAAAGGGAGCAAAAATGGCTGAACGAGCACCAACGACGACTTTTACTTCTTGGCGTTGAATCTTTCGCCATTCATCATATTTTTCACCAGCTGATAAAGCACTATGTAAAACGGCGACTTGTTCTCCAAATCGTTCTTTAAAGCGTTTCACCATTTGGGGTGTTAAAGAAATTTCCGGAACTAAGACGATCGCTTCCTCTTTGCGATTAAGTACTTGTGCGATTGCTTGTAAATAAATTTCTGTTTTTCCGCTTCCTGTAACTCCGTGTATTAAAAACACCTCATGACTATTCTTGGCAACCGTTTGTTGAATCGGCTGTATCGCCGCCTGCTGTTCGTCGGTTAAATGTAACGGTTTTGATCGTTTAAAATGGCGAATATCATACGGGGAACGATATATTTCTTTTCGCACCGTTTGGATCAATTGTTTTTCAGTAAGAGCCCGAATGGAAGGGTAGCTAACATTGAGCTTTTCAATTAATTCACTTTGCTCAATACCTTCAGGATAATTTTGTAAAAATTCAACAATTTCCTTTTGACGTATTGCTTGCTTTGGTAATTGTTCGATAATACGTTGACAATTTTCGCGTGAAAATAAAGGTTTAATATAAGTGACAAATTTTTTCGTTTCTCGGGATTGCACGATATAATTAATTTTCACAGCATTTTGTTTAATTGCTTGTTGTACTTGATAATAACTAATATCATTTTCGGCAATTTCCTGGAAAGAAACCGAATACTTATCTTTAAAAAGGGCTGCTAATTCCTTTGGTAACGGAACCGTTTCATCAAGACGAACGAGTTCCTTTTCATAGGTCATTTTTAACAATTGCGGTAACATCGCTTGATAAGCAGAAATATGAAAGCAAAGTGTCTCATTAACGAGCCATTTGCCAAGTGTAATCAGCTCATCTGTTAAAACAGGTGTGAGATCGACAACATCGATAATTTCCCGTAAACGTTTCACCGTTGATTGCTCGATAATATCTATTACAAAACCGGTGATCTTTCTCGGTCCAAAGGGAATAACAACACGGACACCTGGTGTTACAATCGTTTTAAATTTTTCTGGAATTATATAATCATAGGATTGATCAGTTGCCATCGAAGGTACATCGACGATAATACGAGCAATTTTCAATCTTATTCATCCTTCATATCTTGCAAAATTAGTTCGAGTAATTCTTTTGCAATATCTTCTTTTAAAGCGAGGGGCAGGTGCGTTTGTTCTCGCTTATTGTTTAAATAAGTAACAATATTAGTATTTTTTCCAAATCCTGCACCACTTTCGGAAATATTATTAATGACGATAGCATCTAAATTTTTTCGTTTTAACTTTTCTGCACCTCGCCGTAAGTGGTCAGATGTTTCTGCGGCAAAACCGACGAGAAATTGGGTTGTTTTTCGTTCACCTAAAGATTGTAAAATATCTTTTGTCCGTTCCATTTCAACTGGCATATCGCCTGGTTGTTTTTTCATTTTTTCATCATATGTATACTTTGGACGGTAATCGGCAACGGCTGCAGCTTTTATAACGATATCTTGATGATCAAACTGTTCGTGAATCACATCATACATATCTTGAGCGGAAATGACATTGATTCGCTTAATATTTGCATGTTTTGTATCTAAATAAACGGGTCCTGTCACTAATGTTACTTCTGCCCCGAATTGTGCCGCAGCTTCTGCTAGAGCGAACCCCATTTTTCCACTTGAATGATTTGAGAAAAAACGTACAGGATCAATTACCTCACGCGTTGGCCCAGCTGAAATGAGCACTTTTTTGTCTTTCAATAAAGTTTTTTTAGCTTGATGATTTTCGATAACTTTAATAATATTTTCCGGCTCTTCTAAACGTCCTTTACCGACGTATCCACAAGCTAAATAACCGTCACCAGGTTCGATGAAATGCATACCCCACTTATCGAGTTGTTTCATATTTTTTATAACTGCTGGATGTTTATACATGTCGACATTCATTGCCGGAGCGATGTAAATATCCGCCGTTGTCGCTAAAACTGTTGTCGATAACATATCATCCGCCATTCCCTGTGCCATCTTCGCAATGATGTTTGCCGTGGCTGGAGCGATAATAAACAAGTGCGCCCAGTCTGCTAAATCGATATGGGCAATTTTTTGCGGATCCTTTTCAAGAAACGTATCTAAGTACACTTCATTTCTCGACAATGCTTGGAATGTTAAAGGGGAAACGAGTTTTGTAGCACTGTTTGTCATAATAACTTTAACATTAGCTCCACTTTGCGTTAAACGACTGACGAGGGTACACGCTTTATAAGCGGCAATACCCCCTGTAACGCCAACAACAATATTTTTGTTCGTTAACATATATATACTCCTTCACTACGTTAAGTTAACATTAAGTTTACACTAAAAACGATAATTGACCAATGATATTGTGTATTAAACACATAAAAAAACCGTTGAATATTAAAGCGAAGGATATGATTGTCAAATTATTGACAGCTCACAAATAACGCTTTATGTTTCAACGATTTTATTTAAAAATACTTACATGTTAAAACAGTTATGAATACTATTCATCGTCTACTTCATGTTCGGCAATCGTTAATTTTTTTGCTTCAATTTCTTCTAAAGCGACCCCGACATAAGTATTTGACTTTGTTTCTTCAATAACTGGATTGTTAAGGTCTTTTAACTCCCGGGCTCGTTTAGCAGCGATAGAGACTAATGAATATTTTGAGTTTATTTTCTCTTGTAATGAATCAATTGATGGTTCTAACATGTTTATCACTCTCCAACTTTTTCAATAAATGATCGGCAACTCTTTCTCGCCGACAATGTTCACTTTGAATAATTGCTTGAATGTTTTCAACCGCTTTATCAACACGGTCATTAATGACGACATAATCGTAATAATTCATCATTGTCATTTCTTTAGCCGCTTTGTCTAAACGGTATTTAACAAGCTCTTCTGTTTCCGTTCCACGTTTTGTAATCCGCCTTTTCAAATCAGCAAAACTTGGAGGGTATAGAAAAATAAAAACCCCTTCAGAAAAGCTTTCCTTTACTTGTAAAGCGCCTTGTACTTCAATTTCTAGAAAAACATCATACCCTTTGTCTAACATTTTTTCAACATATTGGCGCGGTGTTCCATAGTAATTATCGACATATTGAGCGTATTCTAACAGTTCATTTTGTTCAATTAACTGCTCAAATTCAGCTTTTGTTTTATAAAAATAATCGACACCGTCTTTTTCGCCGCGTCGCTTTTGTCGCGTTGTCACTGATATTGAATATTTTAAATTAGGCCTTTTCTCGAATAATCGTTTTCTAACAGTCCCTTTACCAACTCCTGAAGGACCTGATAAAACGAATAAAATTCCACGATTATGCAACTTGTCCCCTCCTATGATTCATCAGCTAATTCATCATGACTTATTACACGTTGACCGACCGTTTCGGGTTGGACGGCTGATAAAACAACGTGATCACTATCTGTAATAATGACCGCTCGTGTTCGTCTTCCGTACGTTGCATCGACAAGCTTATTATTTTTCCGTGCGACAGAAACAATACGCTTAATAGGTGCTGATTCCGGAGACACGATCGATATGACACGACTAGCGGATACAACATTACCAAAACCTATATTTATTAATTGTAAACCCAAAAAATATCACCTATCTTTCCTTAGCGTCTTCTTTGAATAAGTTGCGTCTTATGTATGATATGTTAGTAAATCTATTTAACGGTTTGCTTCGTCATTATCATACGATGTTTTAGCTAAAATTGCTAGATAGTTTTGTAAAACAAACTATCGAGTCATTAATAAATGAAAAAATTATTATTCTTTTATTATACACATGTTTTTACGTTCTTTCCATTACGATTTATTTACCTTTATGACGGAAACCGAAAAAGACGCTAGGAAATAAACTAAGGGCTATAACTAATATCCAGTCAGACATATTTAAATAAGTTGTATGAAAAATAGGTTGCAATGATTGTAAGTATATAACACATAATAGTAAAGCGACTGAAGATAACACAGCAACATTTAAATATTTATTTTGCAAAGGGTTGCGATCAAAAATTGATCTCTCGTTGCGACAATCATATACGTGTATGAGTTGAGCGATAACTAATGTCGCAAAAGCCATCGTACGTGCATACGTTAATTGCTCCATATCGTTTTGAAAGGAAATAATAAAAGCTATTAGTGACACGATCCCAATTAATATACCACGACTAACAATTTTATGACCTAATCGGCGGGCGAAGATACCTTCTTTTGTATCGCGCGGCTTACGTTTCATAACATCTTCTTCCGCTTGGTCAACCCCTAGGGCCATAGCTGGTAAACCATCGGTCACTAAATTAACCCACAATATTTGTACAGGGACTAACGGTAAAGGATAGCCAAATAACATCGCTAATAAAACGACTAAAATTTCCCCGACATTTGAGGCTAACAAGTAGCGGATAAATTTACGTATATTATCATAAATGATTCGCCCTTCTTTTATTGCCGCTTTAATCGTCGCAAAATTATCATCCATTAAAATGAGTGAAGCCGCTTCTTTTGTCACATCTGTACCACTAATTCCCATACTTATTCCTATATTACTCGCTTTAATAGCCGGAGCATCATTTACACCATCTCCCGTCATGGCAACAACATGACCTTTTTGTTGAAAGGCATGAACGATTTTTAACTTATGTTCTGGAGTAACTCTAGCAAAAACAGCAATATCATCAACAACAGCGACTAATTCATCCATTGAAGTTTGATCTAACCAAGGACCATCGACGATTAAACTATTTTCTTGCACTAAACCGATTTGACTAGCGATTGCTGTCGCCGTTTTAACATGGTCTCCTGTGATCATCACTGTTTTAATACCTGCTTGGTGACATTCTTGAATCGCTTGTTTCACTTCTTGTCTAGGGGGATCGATCATGCCGTAAAGTCCAATAAAAGTTAATTCTTTTTCTAATGAAGATGTTTCGATCGAAGGTCTATTTGTTAATGGTTTCATACAAATAGCTAATGTACGTAAGGCATTATTAGCCATTTGATCAATAGCTTTTTCAATAATTTTTGGCTCCTTTAATAAACGTCTACCATCTTTTGTTAACATATACGTTGAACGTGGTAATAAAATATCAGGAGCACCTTTTGTTATTAAAAAACGCCGCTTATTTTCATCTTCAACGATAACGCTCATCCGTTTACGTTTCGCATCAAAAGGAATTTCTTTAATCACTTTATAATTTTCAAAAAACGTATAATTTAAACCGAACTTTCTAGCAACAATTTGTAAAGCACCATCGGTTGGGTCGCCATCGATAACATACTTCCCATGTTTCACAAGTAATTGTGCTTGGTTACAAAGACTACCATATTGCAACATAAGGGATAAATTAGGGTAGTTCTCATTTAATTGTTTATTATTTAAATAAAAATCACCTTCTGCTTGTTCACTTGACCCTGTCACTTGAATAAACTCACCGTTTAAAAACAATTGTTTAACGGTCATCTTATTTTCTGTTATTGTTCCCGTTTTATCCGAGCAAATAACTGATGCCGCTCCTAATGTTTCAACAGCTGATAATTTTCTAACGATCGCCTTTTGACGGATCATTCGTTGCACACCTAATGACAAAACGACCGTTACAATCGCCGGTAATCCTTCAGGTATTGCAGCAACTGCTAACGAGACACCAGCTAAAAACATTTGATATGTCGGATGTCCTTGAATAATTCCGATAGAAACGATTAAGGCGATAAGTATTAAGACGACGACAATAAGTACTTTGCCTAATTCTCTTAGTTTAAGTTCTAATGGGGTTAACGTCTTTTTCGTTGTAGCCATTAGTTGAGCGATTTGCCCCATCGCTGTTTCCATGCCTGTTCCAACGACAATTCCTAAAGCTGAACCATGTGTGACAAGTGTTCCTTTAAAACACATATTTTCTTGATCAGCGGCAGCAAGGGATTCTTTCATTATCGGTTGTTCGTACTTTGCGACCGGTAATGATTCACCGGTTAAAACCGCTTCATCACATTCAAGTCCTGATGATTGAATGATTCTAATATCTGCCGGGACACGATTTCCCCGCGAAAGCCTCACTACATCACCGATGACAAGTTGTTCGGCTCGAATTTTTTGCCAATTTTCTTCTCGTAAAACATTTGCCAACGGAGCTGACAATGTCTTTAACTTTTCTAAAGATTGTTCGGCTCGCTGTTCTTGAAAAAAACCGATGATGCCGTTAATGATCACAATGATAATAATGGCAATTGCATCGATATACTCGCCTAATAAACCAGCAATTAATGTTGCTGCCAAAAGTAATAAAACCATAAAATCTTGAAATTGCTTAAAAAAGATAATCCATTTAGACAATGGTTTATGATCAATTATTTCATTTAAACCGTACAACTTTTTTCGCTGTTCCACTTGTTCTTCGCTTAAACCACTATGTACATCGACTGACAATTTTTGTTCAATTTGCTTTTGGTTCATTTGATACCAGTTCATATACTTGCCCCCGTTAAAAAAAGCTATAAATAAAATAGTAACTATTCGACTTTCATGTGACTCTTTACGAATATGTATGCATACTTGTCCTATTTAATGCTATAATTACCCGTGAGGTGATCATATGCCTTTTGATGGAGTAGTAACCCGTGCGGTTACTTATGAACTTAATCAACATTTAATCGGTGGGCGTATTACGAAAATTTATCAACCGACACCAACAGAATTACTTTTAACCGTTCGCCAAAAGGGTGAAAACTTTTTATTGTTACTCTCGGCTCATTCGAATTATGCCCGCTTTCATTTAACGAATAAACGATTAACAAATCCAGAAACACCACCGATGTTTTGTATGCATTTAAGAAAATACTTACTCGGCGGCTTTATTCGCGCCATTGAACAAGATGGGCTTGAGCGAATTGTAACCTTTACGATCCAAGCGCGCGATGAAATTGGCGATGAAACGATAAAATATTTAATTGTTGAACTTATGGGTAGACATAGTAACATTCTTATTGTTGATGAACAAAAGGACTATATTATCGATTGTATTAAACATATAAGCCCGGCACAAAACCGCTATCGAACATTATTACCGGGACAAACATATATTGCCCCGCCACCACAAAACAAATTAAATCCTTTAGAAATTGATGGTGATGAGTTTTTGCAGCAACTCGATTTTAATGCCGGAAGACTTGATCAGCAAATTGTCAGAAACTTTACTGGTATTTCTCCCTTTTTAGCGAGAGAAATTGTCGCAAGAGCCCATTTGGGAGATTTGCAACAATATAAAGAACAATTCTCTACGTTTCAATCAATGATTCGCAACCATCAATACGAACCGACTATTTATCGCGATGAAAAAAGAGAAGATTTTCACGTCATTCCAATGACTTCAAAAAAGAGTGACAAACAATTATTTTCAACAACCCAAGCAATGCTCGATCACTTTTTTGCTGGTAAAGCAGAACGCGATCGGGTGAAACAACAAGCGAATGATTTAGAACGGCTTTTGAAAAATGAATTAAAGAAAAGTGAACGTAAATTAACTATTCATGAAAAAACAATTAAACAAGCAAAACAAGCGGAAAAATACCAACGTTTAGGGGAACTATTAACCGCCCATTTACATTTAGTAAAAAAAGGAGCTACGGAAGTTACCGTTATCGACTACTATGATCCGGAGCAACGTGAGATTAATATTCCTTTACAGGAAGACTTGACACCGAGTGAAAATGCTCAACGTTATTTTACGAGATATCGTAAACTAAAAGCTTCTGAAAAAATCGTTACCCGAGAAATTAAAAAAACTCGTATGGAAATTGACTATTTACAACGTTTGCTTCAACAAATTGGGTCCGCTCATGTCGAAGATTTAGCTGATATTCGTGAAGAATTACGTGATGAAGGATATTTACGTAAACAAAAACAACCGAAACGAAGACGCAGGAGTAAGCCGGCGCCACAATTGTTTGTTGCAACTGACGGAACAGAAATTTATGTCGGTAAAAACAATCGGCAAAATGAATATCTCACTCACCGAATGGCCCATCGCAATGATGTTTGGTTACATACGAAAGATATACCTGGCTCACACGTTGTCATTCGTGACAGTGACCCATCGGAACAAACTTTACTTGAAGCAGCACAACTGGCGGCTTATTACAGCCAAGCAAAACATTCAGCATCCGTGCCTGTCGATTATACAAACGTAAAACATGTTAAAAAACCATCCGGAGCAAAACCGGGATTTGTCATTTATACGGAGCAAAAAACGTTATTCGTCACGCCTAAACAATCGATTATTGAACAACTTAGTTCACAAAATAACAATTGAAAAAAGTTTAAGGGTCGTACTCATTGATTTTTTAAGGACAAAGCTTGTTTAAAGTATAAAATAAGCAATGCTTTCCTAAATCTTATAACATCCGGCTGCACGAAGATTCTTTCCGGCACTTATGAACGGTCACAGGACGTAACCGTACTTAGTCGGCCGGCGGGAGTCTTCGTGTAGCCGAACTGCACACAGAACCTTATATTTAATGAATTTGCGATCCAAATAAATATGACTTATGCAACTTGTTCCCTTAATTTTTTATGAATTCGATTAACAGCTAATTTTAAAGTATTATAAATAAGCGTGACTATAGCGAAATGGGCTTTAGCTCGTTTGCCTGTACGATAACGTACGTTACTTTAAGATAGGCAATTACACATTCCACCAATCCTTTTAGATAGTCTTTGCTAACTACCATTATACAAGATTTGGGGAGATGCTTCCTTTTTTGTACTTTAAAAGCCTTTTTCTGTATGGGCTAAAAATTATGAAATTAACTCAAGCACTAAACAAAATATAACTCTATTCTTTTACTCATTTTTATCATGATTCATTATGAAATTGATTTAAAGATAAACTTTCTCCATTAATTTACTAATAAATTCATCAACTTGTGGCAACTCCCTGACTTCTTCTTGATAACATACCCACGTATCACGGGTGACAAGTTTACCGTTTACTTTTAATGGTTTATTCGGGTATTGATCCATTAAAGATTCGGAAACACTTTTTGGCAAAACAGCCATTCCTAAGCCTTGCATCATAAATTGTTTACACGTTTCAATTTGATCGACATTAATAGCCTTCACCGCTTGAATATTCGTCTCATGGGCTAACCATTCATCGACAAGCTCATCCATCCGATCATCTGTTTTAAAGGAAATTAATGGTCGTTTTTTCATTCCGTTACTTGGAAACTCTTTAGTATCAAAAATGTATAGCGGATCGGCAAATAAATGTAAACACGAACTACTTGCAAGCTTTTCTCCCCGTATAATACAAACGTGATAATTTTGGTGCTCTTTTTTTATCGTTTCACTTATGCTTGATACTAAATCAATAGAGACATTCGGAAAAGCTGACGTGTATTCTGACAATACTTCCGGCAAATATCGTTGGCTAATTAATGATGAACAAGCAATTGATAAAGTTCCTTGAACCTCGCCGGTTGATTGTGCGAGCAAACTTTGTAAAGACTGCTCTAATGTAACAATTTTTTTTGCATAGTTTAAAATCGTTTCTCCTGAATCTGTTAAAACTAATTTTTTCGGTGTGCGAATAAATATTTTTTCTGAATAATAGTTTTCGATATAACGTAATCTTTGAGAAACAGCAGGCTGGGAAATGAGTACTTTTTTAGCCGCTCCACGAATAGTTCCGACCTCATATAAAGTTAATAAAAGTTTGAAATCATCAATTCTAATAATGATGATCACCTCAGTGATGAATTTTCTTATAAACAATTATATTTTAACCATTTATAACTCATCGCGCCATTTAATTAACGACTCTTTATCTGTATCACTTATTTCACCTTCGTTATGTAACATTTGTACCATATCGTCAAAAGATGTAATCGTCTGGACGTTTAAATTTGCTTGCTGGAAATTATTTGATGCTCGTTTTAAACCGTATGAAAAAATAGCTAAAACATCCGTTACTTTTGCCCCTTCTTCACGTAACGCTAAAGCAGCATCAATTGATGAACCACCTGTTGAAATTAAATCCTCAATAACGAGAACAGTATCACCTTTATTAAATTGTCCTTCAATTTGATTTTGTTTACCGTGAGATTTACGGTCTGATCGTACATAAACCATCGGTAAATTAAGTGCTTCAGCTAACCAAGCTGCATGAGGGATGCCTGCTGTTGCACATCCAGCAATGACATCAGGTTGTACAGGCAATCGTTCGATCATTTCTATAAACGCCCGTACGATATTTTTTCTAACGTCTGGATAAGACATCGTTAAACGATTATCACAATAAATTGGGGATTGAATACCTGATGTCCATGTGAAATAACTATCCGTCTTAATTTGCACAGCTTTTATGTTTATTAAATCTTTAGCAACTATTTCATTCATTCATCGTCCACTCCTCTATGACTCGTTCATAAGCTAGTCGGGGATTACTTGCTTGTGTAATCGTTCGACCAACGACGATTATGCTCGAGCCGTTTTGTTTAGCAAATTGGGGCGTTGCAATGCGTTGTTGATCGTTAGCGGCACTATTTTTTAAACGAATGCCTGGAGTAATCGTTAAAAAATCTTCACCACAAACATCTTTTATATGTCGCGCTTCATGTACGGAACAAACGACCCCATTTGCCCCGCTTTCCTTTGATATTTTCGCTAAATGTGTTGCATAATTTTGTATAGAATCAGTAACTTTTAATTGTTTTTGTAATGTTTTTTCGGCAAAGGATGTTAGCACTGTTACAGCGATAAGATATGGTTGTTTATTTGCTTTTGCACCACTTAAAAGACCGTCCTTAGCTGCTTTTATCATCTCAGCCCCACCTGTTGCGTGAACATTGACTATATCAATGTCTAAAGCAGCTAAGTTTTTCATCGCTCGATTTACTGTATTTGGAATGTCATGCAATTTTAAATCTAAAAAAATTCGATGCCCTGCACTTTTAAAATATTCGATAATTGCCGGGCCTTCACGATAAAATAATTCCATACCTATTTTTAAAGGAACACCTTGTAAATCATTTGCTGTAATAAAATTTTTAGCTGTTGCGCCATCGGGAAAATCGAGGGCTAAATAAACATTTTCCATTAGGCATGACCCTTTCCGATAGCTTCTTCAACGGAAGAAAAACCATATTTTTCTAAGACGTTTGGTAAATCATAAATAATTTTCGGACAAACGTACGGGTCTTGGAAATTAGCTGTTCCAACAGCAACCGCACTCGCCCCCGCAAGTAAAAATTCTAAAACGTCTTCAGCTGTTTGAATCCCACCCATACCAATAATCGGCAAGGAAACGTGTTGACTAACTTCATAAATCATTCGAATCGCTACCGGCTTAATCGCTGGACCCGACAATCCACCGGTTAAATTAGCAATTACCGGTCGTTTTGTCGTTAAATTAAGTTGCATGCCTGTTAACGTATTAATCATCGTTAATCCATCCGCTCCCGCAGCGGCGACTGCTTCAGCCATTTCGACAATGTTCGTTACGTTTGGTGATAATTTCACATAAACGGGATATTTACTCGCCGCTTTAACGACTTTAGTTACTTCAGCAGCCATTTTAGGATCGATCCCAAATTGAACGCCACCTTCTTTAACGTTCGGACAAGATATATTTAATTCAAGGGCAGCAATATCATCTGTTTTATTAAAAGTCGCAGCAACTTTTTCATATTCTTCAACAGTACTTCCAGCAACATTAGCGATAATGGGAATATTAAATTGTTTTAAAAACGGGACTTCTGTTTCAACAATTTTTTCTACACCTGGATTTTGTAAGCCAATTGCATTTAACATACCGCTAGCTGTTTCTGTCACTCGTGGTGTAGGATTTCCTAATCGTTCTTCACCTGTTGCAGCTTTCATAATAACTGCACCGAGTTTACTTAAATCATAAAACTGACTATATTGCCTCCCGAAGGCAAAGCAACCGGAAGCGGGCATAATCGGATTTTTTAACGACAAACCGGGTAAATCAATCGCTAATTGACTCATAATTTAACCTCCTGTGCTGCAAAAACAGGGCCATCTTCGCAAATTTTTCGATAATCGACACCAATTGTTGTAGGAATAACACACGCATAGCAAGCCCCAATGCCACACCCCATTCGTTCTTCTAAAGAAATGTAACCTTCTTTATGGGCTAATTGTTTCGTAACGGCTTGAATCATTGGTAGTGGGCCACACGTATAATACGTATCAAAATCGTTTATCTCGCTAATAACGTCTGTCACTAGACCTTTTTTTCCATAAGAACCATCATCGGTGACGATTAACGTCTTACCAAAGGTTTTAAATGAATTTTCATAGAAAATATCTTCCTGCGATTGGAAGCCTAAAATACTTTTTACGGTAACTCCCTTTTCGCTTAACTGTTTGCCAAGAAAATGGAGCGGTGGAATACCAACACCACCGCCGATTAATAATACGGTCGTCTTTTCATTTATTTCTAAATCAAAACCATTACCGTTTGGTCCCATAACATTTAATGCTACTCCTTCTCTAAAGGTTGATAGTTGTTTCGTTCCGGCCCCGACAACTTTATAAACAATCTTCACTGTTTCCTTTTCACGATTAATCGTAGCAATTGATAATGGTCGTCTTAACGTAAAATTTGGTATAGCGATGTGTAAAAATTGACCAGGAATAGCCGTTTGGCTGACATGTTCACTTTGTAAAACCATTTCATAAGTGTTTCTAGCAACAGATTCATTACTGACAATGGTCATTTGATCATCTTGCATCTGTCATACACTCCTTTTATAATCAATCGGCTGAGCACTAAAGGTCGTTGATTCAATAACTGTTAAAATCACTTCGGCCGTATCTAAATTTGTGAAAACAGCAATTCCATGTTCAACCGATTCCCGACGAATTCTAAATCCATCAGAACGTGGCTTTTGGCCGGATGTGATCGTATTAACGACGACTTGTACTTTACCTGATTCGATAATTGACAAAACATTCGGTTCTTCAGCGCCTATTTTAGCAACTTCCCTAACCGGAATGCCATGTTGTTTAACGAACTGTGCAGTTCCTTCTGTTGCATACAATTCAAAGCCTAAATGATGGAATCGTTTCGCGAGTTCAACGATTTC
>Ga0079225_10000922_pt1 | contig 16256 bp, 12 predicted proteins | sample Poulit2012_FD_76344 | JGI IMG/M metagenome (GOLD analysis project Ga0079225, IMG submission 76344) | Agricultural soil microbial communities from Georgia to study Nitrogen management - Poultry litter 2012 | ecosystem: Environmental > Terrestrial > Soil > Agricultural land | place: USA: Georgia... | reverse complement strand
GGCGGCGAGCACCACGGGGTCGACGCCGAGGTGGGGCATGGACCCGTGGGACCCCTTGCCGTGGACGGTGACCCGGACGCTGGCGGCGGTGGACAGCACTGGACCGGCCGCGGTGGCGACCTCCCCCGCCGCGGGTGCGGCAAGGACGTGCTGGCCCAGTGCGACGTCCGGTCTGGGGATTGCGTCGGCCAGTCCGTCCTCGACCATGGCCTGGGCCCCCTGGGCGGTCTCCTCACCGGGTTGGAAGAGGGCGACGTACGTCCCGCTCCACGCGTCCGTCGTCTCGGCCAGGACGGCCGCCGCCCCGAGCCCGGCGGTGATGTGGAGGTCGTGGCCGCAGGCGTGCATCACGCCGGGGACCTCGGACCGGTAGGGCAGGTCGGTGGCCTCCTCGACCGGCAGGGCGTCGATGTCCGCGCGGAAAAGGACGGTCGGCCCGGGGCCGTTCTCGAGCACTCCGACGACGCCGCCCCCGACCTGCCGGACGCGGTAGCCGAAGGACTCCAGCCGCCGCGTGATCTCCGCGGCGGTCTGCGTCTCCTGCATCGACAGCTCGGGGTGTCGGTGCAGGTGGGTGTAGAGCTCCTCCTGCCACGCTGTGGCAGCGTCGAGCCGGCTGACTACTGCGTCCGTCGTGCTCATGTGCCCCCCTGGTCGCACCGGTCACGCGCCGTGGGCTAATGATGGCGCGTCCAGGGGGGCTTGTCACCGGGTGGGCCGGTGCTGTTCTCAGCCCCAGAGCCGCTGGGAGGCCAGCCGTGCCCCCTCGGCCAGGGTCTCGAGCTTGGCCCAGGCGATCTGCGGGTGGATCCGCCCGCCCAGCCCGCAGTCGGTGGAGGCGATGACGCGCTCCTTCCCGACGGCGTTCGCGAACCGCTCGATGCGGTCGGCGACGAGCTCGGGGTGCTCGACGACGTTGGTCGCGTGGGAGACGACGCCGGGCAGGATGAGCTTGCCCTCGGGGAGCTCGACGTCGTGCCACACCTTCCACTCGTGCTCGTGGCGGACGTTGCCCGCCTCGAAGGAGTAGGCGCCGGCGTTGATCTGGAGCATCGTGTCGACGATGTCTGCCATCGCGATGTCGGTGGTGTGCGGGCCGTGCCAGCTGCCCCAGCACAGGTGGAACCGGATGCGGTCCTGCGGCAGGTCGCGCAGCGCGTAGTTCAGCGCCTCGACGCGCAGCCGGGTGAAGGCGACGTAGTCCTCGACGCTCGGCTCGGGGGTGATCTGGTCGAAGTTCTCGGCGATCGACGGGTCGTCGATCTGGAGGATGAGCCCGGCGTCGATGATCGCGGTGTACTCCTCGCGCAGGACGTCGGCCCACGCGTAGATGAACTCCTCCTCCGTGGCGTAGTACCGGTTGGTGATCCGCGAGGCGCTGCCGGGGGAGAGGGCGGTGAGGAAGCCCTCGCTCGCGCCGGTCCGCTCCAGGGCCGCCTTGAGGTTGGCGATGTCCGCGGTGATCGCCTCGTGGCCGGTGTAGGTCAGCGGGCCGGTGCACGAGGGGAAGGGGCTCGCATCCGGGTCCCCGGTCCAGATCCCGGAGGTGGGGTCGGCGTAGGCCTCGGCGAAGCGCCGGCGGTCGCGGCGGTGGAGGAAGCCGGTGAGGCGCGGCTTGCCCGGCTCGGACCGGACGTCGGCGGTGGCCCAGGAGGCATCGTCGATGATCTCCAGACCGCCGGTGCGCTGGAAGGAGTAGGACCACCACGCGCCGTAGTCGATCGGCGAGCTCATCGCCTTGCCGTACTCGCCGTCCCCGACGACGTCGATGCCGGCGTCGAGCTGACGCTGGACGAGGTCACCCACCTCGCGGGTGAGGAGTGCGGCGAAGTCCTTCGGCTCCTGGCCGCGCTGCCGCGCGGCGTTGGCCTCGAGCAGCGTGGGGGTGCGGGGCAGGCTGCCGGCGTGGGTGGTGAGGATGCGGTCGGAGCTCGAGCGCACGGAAGGTACCTCCGGTCGGTTGGGGAGCCTCAATGCTCGCACCGTGACCGGCTCCGGGCGAGGGGCCCGTCCGCTCTGCGGTCCGGAGGGGTGGTCGTGTCCCGAGTGCCGAGACGTCAGCCTCCGGTGGAGGCGGAGCACCTGCCCGTCATGGCAGCTGCTCGCCGCCCAGGCCGCCCAGGCGGGCCATGACCCCGCCGCGGCTGTGCACCCCGAGCTTGGTGAATACCGACTTCAGGTGGTCCTGGACCGTCCACGGTGAGATGAAGAGGCCGTGGGCGATCGCGGCGGTGTCGAGTCCGGCGGCCACGTGCACCGCGACGTCCTGCTCCCGACCGCTCAGCCCGTGCATCCGCGCCGCGGACCGGAAGATCTCCTGCGGCGTGGCGGCCCGCAGGGTGACCGCCACCTGGGTGCTGTCCACCACCCGGGCCGCCTCGATCTGTGCCCGGCCGCCCGCGGTGGTGCGGCCCAGGAGGCGGGCCCCACTCTCCCGCCCGGCACGGGCCCGGACCGCTGCCGCGTAGACCGCCGGCTCGAGGATGCCCCACGAGGCGAAGAGCTGCGCCCCGGGGAGGGTGGCCAGCCACTCCTGCGCCGTCGTCGTCCGCCCCACGAGCCGGAGCTCGCCGTCGAAGAGGAGCACGCCGGCCGCCGCCTGGCCGTCCGCCTCGGCCCCGTCGGGTGGGTGTGCAGCGGTGGCCGACGAGGCGTCGGTGAGCCTGCCGTCGACCGCGACAGCGGACCGGCGCCGCAGCGCCGTCCCGAGTGCGGGCGCCAGTTGTCCGAGCAGCTCGAGATCCTCGACGGCGAAGGGCGCGTCGGCGCCGTCCCGGTAGATCTCCAACCACGCCCAGCACCCATGGCCGTCGCGGCAGGCGACGATCGCCGTGTCCCCGATGCCGACGCCTCGCAGGACGTCGTCCCACCGGGGTGAGCGGGCGAGGTCGCCGTCCGTCGCCAGGCTCATCGTGACGACGCCCGGGCCACTCCTGGCGGCCTGCTCCTTGGTGGCGACGTCGCTGCCGGAGTACTCGAGCTCGAGGGTCCGGGGCAGCAGCGGGCCGTCGTCGTGCTCGGCCAGGCCCGGGCCCGGCAGCAGCGTGGTCGGGTCGGCGGAGGGCCAGCACCAACGGTCGAACCCGATGGTGCGCCTGAGGTCGGCGACGACCTCGCGCTGGAGCTCCTCGCTGCCCGTCGTCGAGGCGGTCAGGCGTTCGAGCCGCTCGCGGCTCCGCGTCCGTGCCCAGACGGTCGCCACCCACACATCGTACGGGAACCCCATGGATCTGGGATAGGCCCGAGCGGCTCCGCGGCCGACCCTGGGACACATGGGTGTGCGAGTGCCGCACCGGACGAGGAGCAGTCCCATGTGTCCACAACCGAACCGCCGGGGCCGTGGGCGGACCGGTGCCCGGGCGGCCGTGCCCGCACTCGTCGGGATGTCCCTGCTGCTCGCCGGGTGCGACGACCCCGAGGCCGCCGACGGCGCCGAGACAGGCCGGGAACCCGCCGACCTCGAGGAGCTGCGCGACGCCGACCTGACGCGCCTCGCTGCCCTGGTCGACGCCGACATGAAGGTCCTCGAGGCGCTGCACGCGCAGGACTACCGACTCGTGCCGCCGCCCGGTGACGGCATGAGCCGGGACCAGTACCTGGACGCCGTCGCCTCCGGTGACCTCGACTTCCTCGCCTTCGAGCCGGTCTCGGACATGGACGTGGTCGTCAGTGGTGACGTCGCGGTGGTCACCTACCGGTCCTTCATCCACGTTGCCGCCGAAGGGATGGGTGAGCTCGAGCACGACGCCTGGAGCACCTACCGCTACGAGCGGGGCGCCGACGGGTGGGAGCTGGCGTGGGAGCAGGTCACCGCGGTCGGGGGCTTCCCGCCGCGGACCAGCGCTGTATCGGACACGACTCCCGGGGAGAGGATGCGCCAGGGTGGTGGGCGGACCGACCGGTCGGCGGTCTGACCGCGCGGCCGGCGTGGGTGTCGGACCTCACCGGGCAGGCTATTTCGTTCGATCAACTAACGATCTAGACTGGATGCCATGCCGACAACCTCGCCCTCGACGACGGCGAGCCGCAGCCAGGCCATCGACCTGGCATCCGACCTGCGCGTGACCGTCCTGCGCCTGTCCCGCAGGATGAAGTCCGAGGCCGGGCCGGGAGACCTCAGCGAAACCCAGTACTGCGTGCTCGCCGGACTGAACCGCCACGGACCGTCGACGCCGCGCGCACTCGCCGACCGCGAGGGCGTGCAACCGCCGACCATGACCCGCACCATCGCCGCGCTCGAGAGCGCCGGTCTGGTGACGAGGAGCGCACACCCGACCGACGGGAGACAGGTACACATCGAGCTGACCGAGAAGGGAGCCGCGGAGATCGAGGAGACCCGACGCCGCCGCAACGCCTGGATCGACCACCGTCTGCGTAGCCTCAGTGCCGAGGAGCGCGCCACCCTCGCGGAGGCTGTCGCCATCCTTCGGCAGGTGGCGGACGGATGAGATCGACCTTCGCCTCACTGAAGTTCTTCAACTACCGCCTCTGGTTCGCCGGTGCCCTCGTCGCCAACGTCGGCACCTGGATGCAGCGCATCGCCCAGGACTGGCTCGTGCTCACCGTCCTGTCCGACGACTCCGGGCTGGCGATCGGCATCGTCACCGGGCTGCAGTTCGTCCCGATGCTCCTGCTCAGCCCGTACGCCGGCCTCCTCGCCGACCGGCTGCCGCGGCGCAAGCTGCTCATCGCCACCCAGTCCGCGCTCGGCATCCTCGCCGCCGCCCTGGGTGTGCTCGTACTCAGCGGGTACGCCGAGCTGTGGCACGTGTACGTCTTCGCCCTGCTCCTCGGCATCGTGACAGCCCTGGACAACCCGGTCCGCCAGACGTTCGTCGCCGAGATGGTGCCGCCCGCGAGCCTGCCCAACGCCGTCGGGCTCAACAGCGCCTCCTTCAACGCCGCCCGGCTCATCGGGCCCGGCGTCTCCGGCCTGCTCATCGCCGTCGTCGGCCCGGGATGGGTCTTCATCATCAACGCGCTGAGCTTCGCCGCCACGATCCTGTCCCTCACCCTCATGCGGAAGGACGAGCTGCACGAGCTGCCGCACACCTCCCGTGGGAAGGGGCAGATCCGGGAGGGGCTGGCCTACGTGCGGGGCCGCAGCGACATCGTCACGATCCTCGTCGTCGTCGGGGTCGTCGGAGCCCTCGGGCTGAACTTCCAGATGACCAGCGCCGTCATGGTGCGCGAGGTCTTTGACCGCCAGGCGGGCGAGTACGGCGTGCTGGGCTCGATCATGGCGATCGGCTCGCTCGGCGGGGCGCTGCTGGCGGCGCGTCGGAAGCGGCCGCGGGTGCGTCTCGTGCTCGCTGCGGCCTTCGCCTTCGGAGTCTCCTCCGGCCTCATGGCGCTCATGCCGTCCTACGAGCTGTACGCGCTCATGACGATCCCCGTCGGCTTCTCCTCGCTGACGATGATGACGGCCGCGAACGCCACCGTGCAGATGTCCACCGACCCGGTCTTCCGGGGCCGGGTGATGAGCCTGTACATGATGGTCTTCCTCGGCACCACGCCCATCGGTGCGCCAATCGTCGGGTGGATCGCCGAGACCTTCGGTGCCCGCTGGTCCGTGGGGATCGGCTCGGTCGCCGCGATCCTCGTCGCGGTGGCGGCGGCCCTGTGGGCCAAGCGGCACTGGGACGTCGAGGTGCACTACCGGCTGCGGCACCGGCCGCGGCTGACGATGGTCGGCCCGGGGGAGCGCGCCCGCTCCCGCGAGGAGGCCAAGGCGCGGCTGGGTGCGTCGGACGCGGAGAACGCCAGCGTCATGTGACGAGGACGCCCGGTCGCGCGGTGCCCCCTGCTCGACAGTGGGCTCTGGTCAGGCGGTGTAGGCGCCCTGCCAGACCGAGTCGAACGGCGTCGCCGCGGAGACGCGCGCGTGGATGCCGGCGGTGACGAGATCCTTGGCCACCCGCACGGCGTCGCGCACCTCGGCACCCTTGGCCAGCTCGGCTGCCACAGCGGAGGCCAGCGAGCAGCCGGCACCGGACACGCGCTCCTCGCCGACCTTGGGCTCGGCGAACACGGTGACCTCCTCGCCGTCGAACAGGACGTCGACGGCGTCGTCGCCGGGCAGCTCGACGCCGCCCTTGGCGAGCACGTACTTCGGGCCGAGAGCGTGGATGCGGCGGGCTGCCTCGGCGAGGTCGTCGACAGTCTCGATCCGGTCCATGCCGGACAGGGTGCGCGTCTCGAACATGTTCGGGGTGACGACCGTGGCGAGCGGCAGGACCTTCTCGCGGAGCGCCGTGTCGGTGTCAAGGGCGGCACCGGGCTCCTGACCCTTGCAGATGAGGACCGGGTCGAGCACGACGTGGCGCCACGGCTTGGCGCGGAGCGCGGAGGCGACGACGTCGATCGTCGCCGGGGTGCCGAGCATGCCGATCTTGACGACGTCGAGCTCGTGGGTCGAGGTGGCCGCCTCGATCTGGTCGGCGATGACCTGCGGGTCGACCGGCACGAAGCGGTGCGCCCAGTCGTTGTTCGGGTCGAAGGACACGATGCAGGTGACCGTGCCGAGGCCGTAGACGCCGAGCTGCTGGAAGGTGCGCAGGTCCGCCTGGATGCCGGCGCCTCCGGTCGCCTCGGATCCGGCGATGATGAAGGCGAGCTGGGTCACGATGTGCTCCCGTGCGTGAAGAGTGCTGACACGCCAGGGTACGCCGGTGACCGGGCCTCGGCGGTAGCCCGTCCCGAGCGATGTCGGACCCCTGTACCGGGGCCGGGTGTTGCGGGCGCATGAGTTGGCGGGTGGGTGGGGATCGGTGTCGGACCGGGACTTTGCCGACTACCGGGCCCGGATGACCGGCGCGGGTCGCGGGGCGGCGCTGGGGGAGCAGCGCCTGGCCCAGGGGTTGGAGGAGCTGCCCGCGCTGGCCGAGGCGGTCCAGCAGGGGGCGTTGTGCTTGGAGCACGCCACCACGGTCACCCGCTGGCACAAGACCGCCTCCCGTGAGGTGAGGGACGCCCTGGACGGTGGTGGCCTGGAGGAGCTGGTGGCCAAGGCCACAGGGCGGGGCTGGTCGGCGCCCGAGCTGGGCACCGCGGCGCGGGCCTGGGCCGCGCAGGTGGATGCCGAGGCGGCCCAGCGGGTCTTCGACGCCGCCCACCGGCGCCGGGCGGTGCGGATGCGTAAGCAGGCCGGTGGGGTGGTGGGGGAGTTCTTCCTCGACCCGGTCGCCGGGGAGCAGCTGCGCACCGCCCTGGAGGCCGTCGCCGGAAGACCTGGGGCCGATGATGAGCGCACCCGGGAGCAGCGGATGGCCGATGCGCTGGGCACCATGGCCGCCCGCACCCTGCAGGTCGGTGCCGACCGGATCGGCGCCCAGGTCCGCCCCCACATCTGCCTGCTGGTCACCGAACAGACCTGGACCGGGATCCTGGCCCGCCGCCACACCACCGAGCCCCACCCAGACGCCCCGAGCACCGCCGGCCCGGACGGGCCGAGCACCGCCTGCCCGGACGGAGCCAGTGCCGCATGCCCGGACGGGTCGAGCCCGGGGTCGCTGCACGCGCCGAGTGCCACCGGCCCGGACGGGGCGAGTGCCACCGGCCCGGGCGGGTCGAGCCGTGTGCCGTGGCCGGATGTGGCGGCGGGGCAGCTGGAGGACGGCACCATCGTCCCCCTGGGAGAGCTGGAACGGCTCATGTGTGACAGCGAGGTCACCCGGATGGTGATGTCGGCCCAGGGCGTCCCGCTGGACGTGGGCCGCACCCAGCGCACCTACACCAAGGAGCTGCGCCGGGCGGTGCTGGCCCGCGACCGGCGGTGCATGTGGCCCACCTGCCGGATCCGGGCCTCCTGGGCCGAGGTCCACCACATCACCTGGTTCTCCCGCGGCGGGGTCACCTCCCTGGCACAGGGCACCAGCCGACGACACCCCCTACCCGAACCACTCCTACCCCACCCACCCGACGCACACACCACCGCGACCGCGGCAGGCCCGCCGGCGGCAGCGACCGACCCGCCGGCGACAGCGACCGGCACGACATCGGGTGCCACCCGGACGACCGGGGGTACGACCGGCACGACGTCGAGGGCCACCGGGACGACCGGGGATGCCTCAGGCACGGCAGCGGAAGCAACCGGCAGGACCGGGCATTCAGGCGACCGGACCGGGCGTGCAGGTGATCGGACCGTCAGCGCCTGCGCGATGCCGGGTCGAGCGCTGGGCCACGTGCGCGTGACCATCCCGACAGCCGAGACGACAGACCCACCCGGATGAGGGGCACCCGCACCCCACCAGACACGAACGGCGCACAGGGCGGACCCACCTGCCGAGCGGCCCACCACGGGCCACCGAGGAGAGACCCCACCGACACGCACCCCCGCCCACCGATCCCGGGAGAGGCCGAACACCCGGCCGGACCTTCTGCCACGACCCGCCCGGAGGCGACCCCACCACCGTGACCACCGCTACCCCACTGGCGAGACGCCCGTCCATCCACGCCGCGACACACGCGGCCGCGCCACTGGGCCGCAGCGGCAAGGACCCGCCCCGGTGAGCCGACACGACCCGGGACCCACCCGCGGTGTCGGGCTGTCGGCACGCTCGCGCGCGGCGAGGTGCGAAATGACTGCCGGTCGGGTGGTCGCACACGGCGGCAGGAGGTGCATAGACCAGCACATGGAACGAGCAGTAAGGAGCGGACGGGGCGGACGAGACACGGGAAGGAGTATGAGGCTGATCACCCAGACCCGTGAGTTCCCGCGTCGTTCCAGAGGTGTCGGCGGTGCGTGGGCAACGCCACGGTGACAGCGTCGACCGCGGGTCCCTACCGTGGGCAGCGGTCCTCCCCGGTCGGGTCGCAGGACCTGAGACCCCGGGGGCACGGAGATGATCGGACCGACGCCGCGCGCGCATGCGCGCCGTGCGCGGACGCGACACGCCCTCGCCACAGTGCTGGCGGTCGCCGGTGTGGTGCCGGCCGTGCTCGGTGTCGGCGCAGACGGTGGTCAGGAGTCGGCTCTCGTCTCGGACAAGGGCGAGACCGCCGCTGGTGAACCGGCGTGGACGGTCGCAGCCGGGAGCGCCCGGTGGGCGGGAGATGTGCAGGCTGTCGCGCCTGCCGACGACACCGCAACAGGCGTCGCGCTGCCAGCGGTCAGCGGCGTCATCACCGAGAACGCAGCTCGGGTGCGGCTGGCGGGTGGGGTCACGGTTCGCATCGACAGCGATCACGATGCCGAGGACGTCTCGGACGTCACCGCGGGGTCGGGCACCGAGGTGCGTGAGGTCCGGCTGACCCGGCTCGAGGTGTTTCTCGACGGCGACGAGGGTGTCCTCGTCGCCGACGTCGCGTCCCACGAGGTCGCCGGTGTCGCCGCTGCGCACCGCGAGGCCGCGGGTGTCGGCGGTGGGTCCCGTGAGGCCGCGGGTGCGGGCGCTTGGTCCCGCGAGATCGCCGGCGCCGAGGTCGCGTCCACCGAGGTCGCCGGTGACACCGCCGCGAGCTTCGCGAGCGGGACACGCGAGTACACCACGGTCGTCCTCGGTGCGCTCGACCTCACTGACCACCCGCTCACCGTGGCAGACGGCAGGGCGAGGGTCAGCGACGTCCCGATCACCCTGACCGCGGCCGGAGCAGCAGCCCTCGCCGATGAGCCGCTGCCGGACCGCCCCACGGACACAGCCACACCCGATGGGCTCGGGTCGGCGCTGGTTACCGAGACCTCGGGCGCCGCGACCGGACCCGCCGCGGCGGAGGTTCCACGCAACGGCCCCCTGCTCAGCGTCGACCTGGAGCTCGGACCACCGCCGCGGGCGCCGGTCGTGACCGGGAAGCCGCGGGACGCCGCGGTGGGTGTCGGCGAGGACGCGGTGTTCACCACGGCGGTGACCGGTCTGCCGGTGCCGGACATCCGCTGGCAGATCCGCGCCGCCGGGGACGCGAACTGGCGCGACATCCCCGACGGCAGCAGCACCCGGCTCGTGCTCCCGGCCGTCCGCGCAGACCAGCACGGCGCGCAGGTGCGGGCGGTGGTGAGCAACGGTATCGGCCCGGACGTCTTCACCGAGCCCGCCACGCTCACCGTTGCCTCGCCGTCGGTCGCGGTGTTCGCCGCCGACGGCGTGACACCGGTGGAGGAGGTCGCGTACGGCGACACCGTGGTCGTCCGCGGCACCGGCTTCAGCGCAACCTGGACCGGCGACGGAGAAGCAACCGGGACCGGCGACAGCGAACTGGATGACCAGGGTGACAGCGAACCGGACGACCAGGGCGACCAGCGCCTGGACGACCAGGGCGACCAGACGACGGTTGTCGCCTTCGGCAAGCTTGCCGATGAGTGGCGCCCCTCCGTGGGAGCGCCACGTTCGGCGCGGATCGCCGGGGCAGAACGCCGGGTGGCGACCGCGGGCGGTGCCGTCCCCTCGGGCGAGATGCACCAGCCGGACCAGATCGGTGCCGACGGCTCCTTCACCGTCGCGCTCGAGGTCGCCGCGCCGGGCGAGGGGTGGCCGCAGGAGGGCACGTTCGCGGTCTACACCTACGCCGCCGGCGATGTTCCCGACCCGGCCCGGGAGGTTGCCGTACCGGTACGTCTCGTCGCACGACCAGCGCTCGACGTCCGTGCGGCGGACGGCGTGACCGCCGCCGCGGACGCGACGCTCGATCCCGGGGACACCGTCGTGGTCCGCGGCACCGGCTTCGACCCGACCCTGGCGGACGGCACCGTGGTCGCCTTCGGTCGCTTCGCCGAGACCTGGCAGCCCTCCGCCGGCGCACCCACCTCAGCGCGAGCCGTCGGGGCGCAGGTGGTCGTGGCACCCGGAACCCACGACGCCGGCGCGGGCGCGACCCCTGAGGGCGCGGTCCACGGGGCGGGTGCCGAGCTCGGCTCGTCGTCCTTCGGCACGCTCGACCGGTCCGTCCACCAGCCCGCCGTCGGGCTCGATGGCTCGTTCACCGTCACGCTGACGGTCACCGAACCGGCCGAAGCGCCGGCGGACGGGATCGCCGGCATCTACACCTACGCGGCCGGTGAGCAGCCCGACCCCTTCCGCGAGCTCGCCGTCGCCCTCACCGTCCGCACGGTCCCGGACCTCCCCGGACTCCCGCCGGTGCTCGACGCCGCACCGATCCTCCCCTCGCCGACCGACGGCACACCGGAAGGGGAGCCCGCGGACGAGCCCCTGCCGGCGGATGCGGAGGAGCGCCGTGATGCGGCACCGCCGGCCCGCGAGGGCGCAACGACAAAGCCCGACGTCACGGATGCCGCTCCAGTGGCGGCGGCGAGCGGCGAGGAGACGGCGAGACCCGTCGGCGAGACGACCTCCGCACTCGTCGTCCTCGTCGTGCTGGCCCTCGTCGCCGGTGCGTTCGTGCGGGGCCTGCGCGGCGACTGACCAGGTTCGTCACCGGGACCGGACCCGCCGGGCGAGCTACCGCCGGGTGAGCTACCGCCGGGCGGACTACCGCCGGGCGAGGATGATCGGCGCCGACGTCCGCGGGTGGGGGAGCACCTCGACCGGGTGCTGGTACACCGCCGAGAGCAGGTCGGGCTGCAGCACGTCCTCAGGGGCGCCGAAAGCGGCGAGCGTGCCGTGGTCGAGCACCGCCACCCGGTCGGCGTAGCCGGCGGCCAGGTTGAGGTCGTGGAGCACGACGACGACGGCGTCCCCGGCCGCCGCCCGCTCCCGCATGAGCCGCAGCACGAGCTCCTGGTGGTGGAGGTCGAGCGCCGCCGTGGGCTCGTCGAGCAGCAGCACACCGGTCGCCTGCGCCAGCACCCGCGCCAGTGACACTCGCGCCTGTTCACCACCGGAGAGCGAGGAGAAGACACGGTCGGCGAGATGGGCGGTGTCCGTGAGCTCCAGCGCGCGATCGACCGCGGCGTCGTCGTGGTCCTCCGCGGGGGTGGCCACCCAGGGGGCCCGGCCCATCTCCACCACCTGCCGGCAGGTGAACGGGAAGGAGACGGTGACCCGCTGGGTGAGGACAGCGCGGCGCATCGCGGCCTCGGTGGTCGACCAGTGGGCGAGGGGCTGACCAGCGAGCATGACCGCACCCGACGTCGGGATGTCGCCGCTGAGCACCCCGAGCAGGGTGGACTTGCCCGCCCCGTTGGGGCCGACGAGCGCGACCACCTCACCGGCATGCACGGCGAGGTCGACGTCGTCGAGGATGACCGAGCCGCCGAGGACGACGTGCGCCCCGCTCACGGACAGCGCGACGACGCCCGGGTCGACCGGCTCGGGCAGGCGCGGACGACGCCGCAGGAGCCTCATGCCCACCCTCCCTGACGGCTGCGCATCCGGCGCATGAGCCAGAGGAAGAACGGTCCGCCGACCACCGAGGTGAGCATCCCCAGCGGCAGGTCGGCGAAGGGCACCGCGGTGCGCGCGACGAGGTCGGCCACGGTCAGCAGCAGCGCACCGCCCAGCGCGCTGGCGGGGATGAGCAGCCGGTGTCCCGGCCCGGCGGCGAGCCGCACGAGGTGGGGCACGACGAGCCCGACGAACGCGATGACGCCGGCGAACGCGACCCCCGCACCGACGAGCAGCGCGATGACGACGATCGCGGTCACCCGCAGCCGCTCGACGTTGACCCCGAGGTGCCGTGCCGAGCGCTCACCCAGCGAGAGCAGGTCCAGCTGCCGCGCCAGGGCGAGCGCGACGACGAGCCCGAGGAGCACGAACGGCGCGACCACCGCGACGGCCTGCCAGCGGGCGCCGTTGAGGCTGCCGAGCTGCCAGAAGACGATCTGCTCGCGAGCGGTCGGGCTGGCGATGAAGGTGTTGAAGGCGACCACCGCCGAGGCGATCGCCGTCACCGCCACACCCGTGAGGATGAGGGTGATCGACTCCGTGCGGCCCTTGGAGCGGGACAGCGCGTACACGAGCAGGGTGGTGCCGAGCGCGGCGGCAAAGGCCGCGAGCGGCACCGCCCACCCACCGATGACGTCCAGCCCGAGCACGATCGCCAGGCTGGCACCGACGGCCGCACCTGGGGAGACACCGATGATCGCAGGCTCGGCGAGCGGGTTGCCGAACACGCCCTGCATGAGCGCCCCGGCGACGGCGAGCGCGGCGCCCACGAGCACGCCGAGGACGATACGCGGGAAGCGGACCTGCCACAGCGCGGCGTCGCCCTGCGGGTGGGTCGGCGCAGCGGCCCGGTCGAGCGGGAGGTCGACGTGGAGCCCGACCACCCCGAGCAGCCACTCCAGCCCGGCGTCGATCCGGTGGAGCACGGACCCGGCGACCTCTCCCGCCGGGACGGCGAGCTGGCCCCGGCCGGCCGCGACGAGGCAGACGACGACGAGCGCGGCGGCCACGCCGGAGAGCAGCCACCACCCGCGGCCGCGGCGACGGCGGGGGAGCGGTGTCTCGGTGCGGCCGGGCGCGGCGTCCGTCGCGGTGCTCACTCGTAGACCGCCCAGGCCAGCGCCTCGACCACCTCACCGGTGCGCGGGCCGAAGCTCAGCAGCACCGTGTCGTCCATGTCGACGACGCGGCCCTCCTGCACCGCCTCGGTCTGGGCGAGGCCCGGCACCTGGAGCAGCCCCTCCGGGCCGCCGACCGACTCCAGCCCGGCGCTCATGAGGAGGACGACGTCGGGCTGCATGTCGATCATCGTCTCGGCGCTGATCTGGGTGAAGGGGCGCTCGAGCCCCGCCTCGGTGCCGACGTCGCGGGCACCGATCGCGCGGATGAGGGAGTCGGCACCGGAGCCCGGACCGCCGAGAAGCTGGACCATGCCCCCGCGCAGGTAGAGGAATGCGATGGACGGGGCCTCCGCGCCGACCGGGGCGATGTCCAGGGCCTCCCGGATCTCGGTGAAGGTGCGCTCCACGAGCTCCTCACCGGCGTCGGGCACGCCGAGCGCGCCCGCCACCGCCCGGATGTGGGTGGGGATGGTGTCGAGGGACCGGGTGTCGTCGAAGAAGATCACCGGGATGCCGGCGTCGCGCAGCTGCAGCTGGACGTCGGTGGGGCCGATCGTCGCGTCGGTGAGCACCACCGTCGGGTCGAGCGCCAGGATCGCCTCGGCGTTGAGGTCGTGCGCCCCGGGGGTGACCACCGGCAGGTGCTCCGCCTCCGGAAAACCGGTCGAGGTGTCGCGCCCCACGACGTGGTCGCCCAGCCCGAGGGAGAAGACGATCTCGGCGAGCGTGCCGTAGAGGTCCACCGCGAGGATGCGGCTGGTGTCGGTGACCTCGACGACCTCCCCGTCACAGGACTCGACGGTGACCGGCAGCTGCGGCTCCACCGGGTCGACCGGCCGGACGTGGTCGTCCGGGACGACGGCGGTCCGCGGCTCTGTGAGAAGTGTCACCTCGCCCCCGGTCCCGGTGGGCTGGGGCAGCGGGTTGCCGTGGGCGTCGTGCGTCACCGCGAACCCCTCGACCGGCTCCCCGCAGGCGACCACCGTGGCGACGCCGGACGGTGCGGAATCCCGCGGCGCTTCCGTGGTCGCGGTCGCGTCGTCCTGCGGCTGGGCGCCGCAGGCGGCGAGGGCGAGCGTCACGACGGCGACGACGAAGGCGTGCGGCAGGCGCGCGAGAGGGCGGGGCATGGGCTTCCTCGGGGGCGGTGGGGACACGTGAAGCGTAGTGGACACTTTTCGTAACGCTCCCGTAGCGTAATGCTCGCGTTAAGGCTTGCCTAACCTAACCCTCCGAAGGAGTCCGATGTCACGCACGTCCCCGGGAGCTGCCCCGCGCAGACGGAGCGGCCGGCTGCGCCGCGGCGGAGCCGCGCTCGTGGCCGCCCTCGCCCTGGTCGCCGCCGTCCTCACCGCCACCCCGGCCGCCGCTGCCTCCGCCGGCGGCCCGGACGGCCAGCGGGTCACCGTCACGCCGTCGAGCGGGCTCGACCCCGACGGCCAGCGGGTCACGGTGACCGGGTCCGGGTTCGACACCTCCAAGGGCATCTACGTCGCACTGTGTGTCGACAACGGCGCCGGCAAGGCGCCCAGCCCGTGCCTGGGCGGGGTCGACATGGAGGGCGCCGGGGGCGCCTCCGCGTGGATCTCCTCCAACCCCCCGGCCTACGGCGAGGGCCTGGCCGTCCCGTTCACCGAGTCCGGCGGCCGCGGCTCCTTCTCCGTGACGCTCGACATCGCCGCGAAGGACGCGTTCACCGACTGCCTCGACCCGCAGGTGGCCCCCAACGGCTGCGTCATCGGCACCCGCGCCGACCACACCCGGGCGGGCGACCGCACCGCGGACGTCAACGTCCCGGTCACCTTCGCCACCGGCGGCTCCGGTGGTGGCGCCGCGGCCACCGCCTCCGGGGAGAGCGGTACGGACGACACGGCGGCCGCGGCGGACGACGACGGAGCGTCCGGCTCGCTGGCGAGCACCGGAGCGGCCGTCGGTGGTGCCGTGCTCCTCGCCGCGCTCCTCGTCGCCGGCGGCGTCGTCGTCACCCGCCGGCGTCCCCGTCCCGAGTCCTGACCTCCCCGCTCCCCAGTCCTGACCTCCCGACTCCCCAGTCCTGACCTCCCCTCCTCCCCTGACAGGAACGTCAATGAAGCACACACCGTGGCGGGCACGCGCCCGCCGGACCCTGGCCACCGTCGTCGCGGTCGCCCTCGGTGGCGGCATGCTCACCGCGACCAGCGCCGCCGCCGCCGACCCCGCGTACGAGGTCACCGGCGGGAGCGCCCACTGGGGCGTGAAGACCTCCTTCCGCACCTACGTCACCAGCCCCGGCGCAGATGGCACGGTCGAGGTCGACGAGCCCGCCGCGGCCACCGACGACGGCTTCACCTTCGCGGCGACCGGCGGTACCGTCACCGGCGACACGGCCGAGGTCGAGCTCGCCGGGGGCGTGACCTTCCGGGCACACGGGGGCGCCCTGGAGGTCTCCCTGGCCGACCTGCGGGTGGTCGTCGACGGCACCGAGGGGACGCTCGTCGCCGACGTTCGGTCGCGTGCGAACTCACCGGGCGCCGACCCGGTCGACCACCCCGACGCCGCGCTGGCGACGGTCGACCTCACCGACGCCCCGCTCGTCGTCGAGGAGGGCGAGCAGACCGTCGCCCGGGTGACCGGCGCTCCGGTGACGCTCACCGCCGACGGGGTCCCGGCCTTCGCCGGCTTCTACCCCGCCGGTGAGGAGCTCGACCCGCTGAGCTTCGAGGTCACCCTCGAGCGGCCGGAGCCCGAGCCCGGCGAGCCGGTGTGGGAGCCGGCGGTGGAGGTGTTCGCTGCTGATGGGGTGACGCCGCTGGAGGGGGCGGAGGTCACGTGGGGTGACACCGTGGTGGTGCGGGGGACCGGGTTCGACCCGGCGGGCAAT
>Ga0079225_10000921_pt1 | contig 16267 bp, 17 predicted proteins | sample Poulit2012_FD_76344 | JGI IMG/M metagenome (GOLD analysis project Ga0079225, IMG submission 76344) | Agricultural soil microbial communities from Georgia to study Nitrogen management - Poultry litter 2012 | ecosystem: Environmental > Terrestrial > Soil > Agricultural land | place: USA: Georgia... | reverse complement strand
ACTGAGGCGAAGTTTAGTGTGCGACATATGGTGGCTATGGCCATGACCGGGGAAAACACAGCATCAGAAATAGCGATCTTAGATTCTTTAAAGGATCGAGGCATTGCCCAGTGGCGCGAAAAAATAAGGGTAGAAAGTTGCACCCAATTAGCGCGCGCCAAGTCAAAAATCATGCTTGTCCTAAACACTGGAGAGGTGACTGAATATTTCTTTGATGCCAGTCAGCCTGAACCCAACCTAGATGTAGAGGCACACAAGCTAATAGAAAAGAGCCGGTCGTTATTAGCCGAGTGTGCTTGGTCAGGTGAGCAGATCACATGGTTGCAAAGCGAGTTGCTATCTATCGATGAGTGCACCGATATGACTCAGTGGCTCGAGCAATATAGAGCTCGTTTAAATTAATTTTAGGAGTGTATTTGTTATGGGAGCTTATGTTATTGATAGTGCTTTATTTCGCGACCAGTTTGGTACCAGTGCGATGAGGGCCATATTTAGTGACGAGCAAACAGTGCAAAAATGGCTTGATGTTGAGGCAGCTTTGGCCAAAGTGCAGGCAGAATTAAACATCATTCCTGCTGAGGCTGCAGCCGAGATTCAAAAAAAAGCTCAGGTAGAAAATATTGATCTGGATGCATTAAAAGCAGAGATGGATCGTACCGCGCACCCCATTGTTCCGTTGCTGCGTGCAATGAAAACTGCCTGCGAAGGAGATGCTGCTGAGTACATCCACTGGGGCGCGACCACTCAGGACATTGTTGATACAGGCACAATTTTGCAAATGCGCGAGGCGTTTGAGGTGCTGGAAACCAGTTATTTAGAGCTCATTGACAATGTGCGCGCCTTGGCTGAACGACACAAAAATACCGTGATGGTTGGCCGTACTCATGGGCAGCAAGCATTACCCATTACTTTTGGGTTCAAGGTTGCCACTTGGGCAGCCGAGCTTCAGCGCAACTATGCCCGTTTAAAAAAAGTGCGCAAAGAGGTGCTGATGGGGCAGTTTTTTGGTGCCGTAGGGACGCTCGCCTCATTACCAGAAAATGGTGCGCTGGTGCAGCAAAGGCTAAATGAAGAGTTAGGCTTGGCCGAGCCAGTGATTAATTGGCATACCGCACGTGATGGGTTGGCTGAAATGACCTCGGCGTTAGCCATTGCTTGTGCCACCCCTGCCAAAATAGCCAACGAAGTATTTAATCTACAAAAGACCGAGGTTGGTGAACTTGAAGAGCCCTTTGCTGAAGGGAAGGTGGGCAGTAGCACGATGCCCCACAAAAGAAACCCACCCATATGCGAGGGTGTGCTCGCCATTAATCGGGCCGTTCGGGCGACAGTGCCTTTGGCTTTAGAGGGGATGGTTACTGATTTTGAACGTGACAAGGTCGCCCTGCAAGTAGAAAGAGAATACATCAGCTGTTTATTTAATATGGTGCATTCTGCAGTTCTGAAAATGTGTTTTGTGACTAAAAAACTGCATGTGCGTGCAGATAATATGGAAAGAAACCTGCATGCTCAAGGCGGATTGCTGATGTCAGAGGCTGTCATGATGAAGCTTGGAAAAGTTTTAGGCAGACAAGAAGCGCATGACATTTTGTACGAAATTTGTATGAAGGTATTTGAGCAGGGAGGGAATCTCAAAGATGCCTTGATGGCGCACCCAACCATCCAATCTAATTTTAGCCGTGCCGAAGTAGAAGCCATGCTAGACCCGCATACTTATACGGGCTTGTCTCAATATTTTGTTGACAAAGTGTTGGCTACAAAAGTAGATGATGCATCATTGTAAGTAGGGAAATAAGTAATATGACTAACGAAAGATTATTAAAAGCAGTACGCGATTTCACTCGATTAGCAGAGGACAATAGCCTTGATGAGTCGCAAATCCTCGAACGGGCCAGTGATTCGATGAGGTACCTCATTGAAAAAGATGATTGGCTCACCGAAGAGTTGACCCAATCTCACCCAGAGTATTATCAGCAACATCTGATTTATGGTGATCCATTAGATAGATTCTCCTTAGTCAGTTTTGTATGGGGGCCAGGTCAAAAAACCCCGATACATAACCATACTGTATGGGGAGTGATCGGTATGCTCAGCGGGTCAGAGGTAGAGCAATCTTTTCGTATGACTGAGGATGGTGTCCTGGTCAAAGAGGGCGATCTTGTGCGCTTAGACCCCGGCGATGTGGCGTGCGTATCACCACGTATTGGCGATATTCACGAGGTGAGTAATGCATATGACGATCGAAAATCGATTAGCATCCACCTCTATGGGGGCAATATTGGGCGTATCCGTAGGAGCGTTTATGACCTAAATTCTGGTGAGGAAAAAGAATTTATTTCAGGTTATTCAAATCGGGTAACTCCAAACCTTTGGCTTTAAATAGCCGCATCGGTTTAACACTGGAGTAATTACAGTGCAGCGACCCACTTTTGACGCAGATAAGCAGTCAAAAGAACCCATACAAAACGATACTCAGCCGCCAGATTTTTCTTGGCGGCCCATTATGCTCTCTTTGTATGGCCCAGCACTATTGTTCGGCCAAGGACAAGGAGCCATATTGACGGTTATTGCGTTGACCGCGCATCAACTGGGGGCGTCTTATGCAGTTTCGGGACTGGTCGTTACTTTGGTTGGGGTGGGACTGTTTTTAGGGAATATTCCTGCCACATTGCTCGTATCTAGGTACGGTGAGCGATCGGCCATGGTCACTGCCTCATTTCTAAGTGCTCTTGGTATGGTGCTGTGCTTGAAAGCTCCTAACCTATGGGTACTAGGTATTGGGGTGCTGATGCAAGGGGTGAGTACATCAGTATTTAACCTAGCGCGACAGGCATATATGATTTTATCCGTACCGTTCCAATTACGTGCGCGTGCGTTTTCAGTGATGGGCGGAGTACAACGAGTAGGTTTTTTCGTAGGGCCATTTTTGGCTGCGCCCAGCATGTATTTATTTGATTTACCTGGTGCGTATTACGTCGGGATTTTGGCGACGAGCATCACGACCGTCTTTTGTTATTTGACCCCTGAGTTGCCGGTCTATCACTACGCTACTTCTGATGATGAGGAAACAACCCAATCTACGGCAGGCACCGGCTTGGCTGGGATGTGGCAGCAAACTAAAACCTATAGAAAACTATTTTTAGTTATGGGTTTAGCGGTTATGCTATTAACGGCATTACGGGCCGCCCGGCCAGTGATCATACCTTTGTGGGCTGAGCACGTGCAGGTGAGACCTGCCACCATGTCTTTAATTTTCAGCATCTCCTCCGCGGTAGATATGCTGGTTTTTTATCCTGCAGGCAAGATCATGGATGAAAAAGGCCGAGGCTGGGTCGCCGTACCTTGTGTGACCTTACTCGGCCTATCTTTTATTTTTATGTCTCTTAGTCATCATACGCTCGGCTTCGTGCTGTCTGCCTTATTAATGGGTTTTGCAAATGGTATCGGCGCAGGTATTGTAATGACCTTAGGGGCTGACAATGCTCCAGATTCAGCGCGCATCGAATTTTTGGGTGTATGGCGCTTGATTACGGATTCAGGACACACTCTAGGCCCCCTCATGCTGTCTTTGCTGATTATGGTTTCCTCTTTGGCCGTAGGGGTATTTGTGACTGGGCTATTTGGGTTTCTCGCAGGCTGGGTATTTATGCGAGAATTTTTTTTAAAGAAAAAATAAACCAACCTTATGTCGTGCGCACTGCAAAGAGGGTATCAGTCACCTGATACCCTCTTTTGGTTTTTAAATTTGCGGGATATTAAAGCGTTTGACTAACCCTACTTCTCGCTCGATTTCAGCTTGCTGGAATTCGCCAAGTTTTTCTTTTGAGGCGCAGAACTGGCTAAAGTCATTTTTTTCTAACCATGTTTTGGCCTCATCGCCATTGCAGAAATCTAAAAACAAACCTTCTAGGCTTGTCACTATTTCTTCGGGGGTGTCTTGAGGTGCAAATACTCCCCACCAGGCAACCTGCAGGAAATCACCATAGCCCAATTCCTGTAGTGTGGGTTTTTCTGGCTCGGCGTGGAAGCGCTCGTCTGTAGTCATAGCGAGTAGTTTTAGTTTCCCTGATTCGACTAAAGACAAGGCTGCACTGTATTCCACTATAGTGAAATCTATTTCTCCTGTGGATGCGGCGAGGATGGCGGGTGCACTGCCGCTATAGTTGATGATTTCCACATCCGCATCGGCGTATGATAGTAGCCATTCTGTTGCGATGTTGTAGGTGGCGCTGCCGCTGCCTGCGTTTAGCTCACCGGGGTGCTCTTTGGCATATTCAAAAAGCTCATCCACGGTTTCAAACGGCGAGTCTGCAGGGACATAAAACCCCATGGGTGACAGTGCTGTTCGGGCAACGGGTATTAAATCGACCAAGGGGTCGTAGGGCAATTCTTTGTGCATGGCCACGTTGGTGGTGACGGGGCCGTTGGCTGCCCATAATAGGGTATAACCGTCGGGCTTGCTGCGGGCGACGGCTTGGGCGGCGATGATTGCGTTACCGCCAGGACGGTTTTCAACAACGATGGGTTGGGTTATTTCTTCTTCTAGGCCCTTAGCAAAATAGCGGGCGATGGTGTCTGTCCCTGAGCCAGGGGGGTAGGGCACAATCATTTTTATGGGATGCTCTGGAAATGATTCGGCCAGAGCGATGCCGCTTGTACTGAAATAGCTAATAATGCTTATTAAAATGGTACGAAGAATCAATTTCATTATTGTCTCCTGCTTGCCTCATAAAGAGATATTTATTGAGTATTTTCTGTGTGTAATACGACACGTCCGATGACTTCTCGGTTGGATAGGGTGTGTAGGGCTTGGGCAAACTCCTTTAGGTGAAATTTTTTATAGGTTGTGGGTTGCAGTTTTCCTTCTGCAGTCCAGTTGAGTAATTCTGCAAAGGCCGCTCTGACCTTGTCTGCGGTACCAGCGGGGGGAAGCTGTCGCGCCCAACCCATGTAATATCCCCAATACAATCCAAATACCGTCACATTTTTGACAAGCAGGATATTGGCAGGGATTTGGGGGATTGTGCCACTGGCAAAGCCCATCGGTATTATCCTGCCGTCGGGGGCGATGCATCGCAGTGAGGTGTCAAAGACTTTGCCTCCGATGGGGTCAAAGATAACGTCAGCCCCCCTATTGTTGGTGAGGCTGAGCACTTTTTCTCTAAAGTCTTCTTTACGATAGTTGATGGCTACATCAGCCCCGCGTTGCTGGGCTGCTTTTATTTTTTCTGTGCTGCCAGCGGTAGCAATGACCTTGGCTTGTAGTAGCTTTCCAATTTCAACGGCAGCCGATCCGCTGCCCCCAGCGGCCCCATGGACCAAGAGGGTTTCTCCTGGCTGGATATTTGCTTTCCATTTCAAGGCTGCGTAGGCAGTGGCATAAATGGTGGGAAACTGTACTGCAGCGTCATAAGAGACAGCAGTCGGGAGGATGAAAACATTGTCTTCTGGGGCAACGACCTCTTCGGCATATCCGCCCGTGCGCACGCCAGCGACAACGCGATCGCCAACCTCAAAGTGTCGCACCGACGGACCGCACTCGGTAACGACGCCGGCAACCTCAGTGCCAGGGATGAATGGTGGCTCCCACCTGTTTTGGTGTTTGCCATCAATGACTAATAGGTTGGCAAAACTAACGCCTGCAGCGTGCACTTCAATACGTACCCCGTCATCAAACATTTTGGGGCGTTCTGTTTGTTTGAATACTGCATTTGATAGTCCGTAGTCTTCGCATACAACAGCTTTCATCCCTCTCTCCCGTGTCCTTTTCTTTGGTTTTTCGGCCCTATTTCATTTACTCTACTTTTCCGTGACGCCCCTTTCCGGACGCAAAACGTTGGGCTCCCGGCACTGCTTCTAGGTTTTTTGCCTCTTCGGCGTAAACGGTTTCTTGTGCGAGGGCATCAGCCAAGCTCATACCTGCTTGGTGATACATTGAGCGACGATCGGACAGCATGGCTATTTGCGGGAAATCCGCCATTTGGCGGGCTATTTCTATTGCTTTGGCAAGTGCTTGCCCTGTGGGCGCTAGCCGAGTGACTAACCCCTTTTGCAGTGCCTCTTGGGCATCAACGATACGGGCAGATAGCAGCATATCCAGGGCAAAGCCTTGGCCCACAGTGCGCGCTAATCGAACTGTCGTACCATCACTCATGGGTACGCCCCAGCGTCTAGAAAGCACCGCAAAAGAAGCCTCATCACTAGCTACTCGTAAATCACACCAAAGCGCTACCCCGAGGCCTCCAGCACAAACAAATCCTTCGATCGCTGCAATCACAGGTTTTTTTGCAGGTTGAGCCAGTAATCCATCGACGCCAGCCCACGCCTCGTATTTAACCCCTGTTGCTAGCTCTTTGAGGTCTGCGCCTGAGCAGAAATTGCCCCCGGCACCTGTCAAAATTGCGATGCGTGCATTTTCATCGGCCTCAAAAAGGCGCACTTGCTCAGTTAAAGCGTCCATACTTTCGCAGTCGAGGGCATTCCTGACCTCTGGACGGTTAATGGTAATGATGGTGATATGGTCTATTTTTTTTACGGTAATTTTATTGCTCATCAAGATTCCAAGTGGTCGATGGTAAAAAAGCATGGACAGAAAATGCGGCGATTTCCCGAGCGAGTTTGTCGCGGTCGGCCTGGCTTTCACCCTCGTAAGGGCGGTACCAGCGCGATGTCCAGTTGAGAGCGCCTAACAGTGATTTAACGGCAATGCGGCTGTTAACAACCCGAAACTCACCGCTTTCTACCCCTTCATTAATCACTCTGAGATAGATGGCCTCGTTTTCATCGCGCATACGCGTGATTTCACGCATCTGCTCGCGCTCAGACTCGGAGGTGCGGCCACTCATGTGTAGCTGTGCGCCTAACCCAGAAACCCTCAAATAGGCCAAGTGATTCATCATCAAATGAGTGTGTGCTTTGGCCATCTCATAGAGCCGCTGAGCAGCGCTACCAGGGCCTTTAGAGGGGGGCTCAATGGCCTCTTGGGTCAGCACCATCGCACGGTGTAGTACCGCAAAGAAAAGATAGGTTTTATTTCTAAAGTGGTAATAAATAATGCCTTTGGTCGCGCCATAGTGATCGCTAATATCATCCAAGGAAGCCCCTGAAAACCCCAGAGTCATAAACACCTCGGCGGCGGCATCCAGGATGGCCTGGCGCTTTTCATCACTACCTGAATTAGAACGTCTCGCTAGAGTCATCGTTTTGCCTTCTATAAAAATCAGTTAACCAAACTCTTCTCTGATCAAATCAGTATGTGCGCCCAAGCTGGGCACAGGCCCTAGTGTACGTTCTTCGCCTCGAAAGGTGGCCGGCGGAGCAACAATTTGGATGGTCTCATCTTGCATCTGCACAGAGGTGCGTTTCAGGTGGGGATGGCTGGATAACTCCTTGACTGTGTTGACTGAGGAAAAAGCGATCTGGGCATTTTGCAGCAATGCATGTAATTCCTCGACCTGCATTTGCGCAAAAGCATGGCTAATCAAATCATTGAGCTTTTCTTTGTGTTTGACGCGCAGCTGATTGGTTGTGTAATCGGGATCCGTAGCCAAATCGGGGTCTTGTAGAACGTCAGTGGCAAAACGACGCCACTCACCGTCATTTTGTATCCCCAGTAACACACTGGTTTCTGCACCCCGTGCACCACCTACTTGAAAGACACCATAAGGAGCGATGGATGGGTGTGCCAGCCCAACCCGAGGCCAGACATAATTGTCATACTCATAATGCAATAACGGGATGGCCATCCAGTCACACATGGCTTCAAATAGGGAAACATGAATTGCGCTGCCCTCGCCGGTGATGCCTCTTTTGATCAAAGCCTCTAAAACCGCGGCATGGGCGTACATCCCCGTGCCAATATCGCAGGCGGAAATCCCAATGCGTCCGGGGGCCTCGGCAGTGCCCGTGACCGAGGCTATCCCGCTCTCGGCCTGGACCAATAAATCATAGGCGCGTTTATCAGACATCGGGCCACCCTCGCCATAGCCAGTGATGTCACAGGTAATCAAACGGGGATATTTCTCTCGTAGTGTTTGCCAATCAAACCCGGCGCGTTTGGCCGCGCCTGGCCCTAGGTTTTGCACAAAAACATCCGCCTGTGCAATGAGTTTTTGCAAGAGTTCAGCGTCCTCGGGCTTTTTGAAATCAAGTACGACTGATTCTTTTCCTCGGTTTAGCCATACAAAATAGGTGCTCTCGCCATTTACCGCATTGTCATAGCCGCGGGCAAAGTCTCCTTCGGGGCGTTCAATCTTGATCACGCGGGCACCGGCATCAGCCAAGCGAGATGTCACATAAGGGGCGGCTGCCGCCTGCTCGACAGCGACCACCAATAAACCATTCAAAGGCAAACTCATCTCTCTCGCTCCTAAAGTAAATAGAATATTTTTAGGTGTATTTATCTATTATTGCCAATAATAATACTGCGTAGTATTATTTGTCAATGATACGCAGTAGTATTGTTTTATATGAAGATTAAGGAAATTATCTATTATGCGCGGCGCTTTAACAGGAATACGTGTGATTGACCTGACAAACTATGTGTTTGGGCCAGTGACTACCCAATTACTAGGGGATATGGGGGCCGAAGTGATTAAAATCGAGCCCCCTGCCGGTGATCCGATGCGTCAGGTCGGAAAGAGTAACTCTCCTCATATGGGCTCAGGGTTTTTAAATCTAAACAGAAATAAAAAAAGCGTGGTGTTGGACCTCAAACAAAGCGCCGCCCAAGAACATCTGCACCAGCTGTTAGCAACGGCAGATGTGCTGGTTCATAATCTGCGTTCAGGGTCTTTAAAGAAATTAGGATTAGATTATTCTGCCCTGCAGGCTCAATATCCCCAGCTAGTCTATGCCAGTGCGCTTGGCTTTGGGTCTCAAGGCTGTTATTTCGACCGCCCCGCCTATGACGATATTATCCAAGGGCTCAGTGCCATGGTCGATTTGAATCAAAAAAATGCTGACCAGGCACTCTATATGCCCATGTTATTTACCGATAAATTATGTGGCTGGGTGCTCTATGGGGCCATCACTACTGCATTATTTCACCGAGAAAAAACAGGCTTAGGGCAAGAAGTCTCCGTGCCTATGTTAGAAACTGCGGTATCTTTTAATCTACTGGACCATATGGCAGATGGCGTTTTTCAACGCCAATCAGCACAAAATAAGCCCGGCTATCAACGTGTGCTCAGTCAATACCATCGGCCTTTGCGCACCGCAGATGGCGTGATATGTCTGGTGGCCAACAGTGACCGACAATGGCAAAGGCTTTTTACGCTGCTAGGGGTGCCCGAGCTCACCCATGATGAGCGTTTCGTCGGGATAGGCAACCGCATCAAAAACATCGAGGCGTTGTATGAAATTGTCGAGGAAAAACTGCAAACACGCGCTACCGAGTATTGGCTGACACACTTTGAGCAGGCCGAAATCCCTGCCAGCCCCGCAAACACCCTAGAAGGGCTCACCGAGGACCCGCATCTGGTTCAAGCAGAGTTCTTTAAAGAAACTGAACACCCCAGTGAGGGCAAGCTGCTATACCCCGATATGTTTATGCAGTTTTCACAAACCCCTGGGACCATTACGGGCCCGGCCCCTAGGCTAGGTGAGCATACTAAAGAAGTCCTAGATCGCCTTAACGGGTCAGCTGGCGCGCAATAATTAGCTTTTGTACCTCGCTGGCCCCCTCGTAAATGCGCAGGGCACGGATATCGCGGTAGAGCTTTTCCAGAGTGGAGTTTGTGATCAGACCTCTACCGCCCAACATCTGTAAACTCTGATCAATGATCTGTTGAGCATTTTCTGTAGCAGAGTATTTAGCCATCGCGGTCTCGGTAGTGGTTTTACGTTGCTTGACATCCATCAGCCACGCCGCTCTATAGGTGAGTAATAAAGACTCATCTAATTTCAGGGCCAGCTCACCAATGATGGACTGCGTCAATTGAAAATCAATCAGATGGCGACCAAACATGGGGCGCTGACGGGCGTATGTAATGGCTGTCTGCAAAGCTGCATTAGCAAAACCCAAAGCTGCCCCCGCCACCGAACATCGGAACACATCCAAGGTGTCCATGGCGATTTTAAACCCCGTATCAAATGCACCCAATAAATTGTCTGCAGGCACAAAGGTATCATGAAATTTTAGATATGACAGGGGATGCGGAGACATAACATCAATAGTATGACTACGGTCCAGGCCTGGGCTATCAGCATCCACAATAAAGGCAACGATTCCCTTGGCCCCCTGGGTACCCTCGAGCCGCGCAAAAACGCAGTAATAATCAGCGATGTTGCCATTAGAAATCCACATCTTTTCGCCATTTAGCACAAAACCATCGTCAGTTTGTACAGCAGTGCAAGACAACGCCGCCGCATCTGACCCTGAATCGGGCTCGGAAAGGGCAAAAGCGGCAATCTTGTCTCCGGCCAAAGTTGCTGGCAAGTATTTTTCTTTTTGCTCTATAGAACCATACAAAGCAATGGGAATAGAGCCCAGCCCCTGCATCGCAAATGCAAAATCAGCCAAAGCGTGATGTTCAGCCAGTGCCTGGCGCACCAAACTCAAAGCCCGCACCTCGAGCCCAGCAGTAATAGGGTTGGCATCGTCAATAGCCATCGGCGCCACCGAATACTGCAGCAAACCCTCTTTATGCAAAATCTGCAAAGCGGTACGGCATTGATCTTCCAAAGTCGGCAACGAATCGAGCTGGGTAGCAATCACCGCACCCACCTCTTTGGCGTGCGCATAAATATGAACAAGGTCGGCGTTTAGAAAAGGCAGATCGTGCAGTTTATTTTTCATGGGTAGAGCTCGCTATAAAGATTGGGAAATTATTTACTTTTAGAATTGTTCGTTCTAGACATTATCAATAATGATACTACGCAGTATTATTTATTAAAAGCCATTAAAACAATGGTTAAAAGGCATAACCTAAGGAGGGTGTTATATGCCTACTCGAGCAGTAAAATTGATGGGCATAGCATCAGCCGCTAATTATTTGTTAGCCGTGCGCATAGCTAACTACGTTTTTCTATATTAATAGATACCATATGGAACTGGGGGCCCAGTGATCAGTGTTAATCGCACTTATCTGTCATCCGACATCAAAAACATCGTCTGGACCAAGACTCAAATTTGGATTGTAGTGTGGTTAATCAATAAAATAGCACAGAAAAAATGGCAACCCATGAAACGATGGGTTGCCATTCTTTTGGAACTCCGTGCGCCACAAGACGCGTTCTAAAGTGTAAGATGATTGATTATATAGTGAACAAGGCTCAGGCGCTCAGGTGCTAGCTTGAAACGCTATTTGAGCGGTAGCTAAAAGTTTGTATTAATCTTGAAAAGGGGTTCCCCGAGCTTTTAGCCAGTCTTGCCAATTGGCCATGGTAGGGATGTGAGGCTTTTCCTTGTAATAAGGCATTAGTGGGCGCCAGCGTTCAAGCAAGACGCCCAATTGATCAATGGCATCTGGCCCTGTATCGGTCTTGGGCACAAAATCAATACGTAAGTCGGTGCTGGGAAAGGGTTCGGTATCGTAAGTCAAGATGCTGGCAGAGCGATGTCCTCCCGCGTCACCACCTGCATCTCTGCCGGCCTTGAGGGTTAAAAACAAGCGATCTTCGAAAAGTTTACCGGCAGAATCTAACCAAGCTTGGTTCATTTTTGGGACAACGTCGTTATTACTGAGATAGTTGCCCATGACAATATAGTTAGGGCCTGATATTGCGCCGCATGGGGTAACGTTTTCTTTGCCAGTATGCACCGCTACACGCCCGTGTCTATCGACGATACCAATTTGCCTATATTCAAAATCAGCGTCTGTTTCAGCTAATTCATGGATTACTTTTTTGGGTGAATGCCCCATACTGAGCAGTTCAATAGCAAGAGGCCCTAAACTAGGATCCGTATTGGCTTGAGTGCTGACAGCGCCGACGTTTGCGCGAATAAAAGGGCAGCGATTACCTACAGTGATAGGGTTTGTGCATAAAGCAATCCCTAATTTACCGTCTTTTTCATTTCTTGCGACTACAGTAAAAGTCACGATTTGTCTCCTGTATAATTGAGGTAAGGTGGGTTTCCATTATGTAAAAGATTTAATTTATTTGGATATTTTGTTCTTCAATAACTTTTGACCAACGTTTAGACTCATTTTTTATTAATCCTCCAAATCCTTCGGGAGTCGTTGGTTCGGGAATAGTGCCCGCCTGCACCAAAAAGTCATTTAGATCTGAATTTTCAATTGCATCAACGATACCTTTATTTAACTCATTGATAATTTCAGTGGGTGTACCCTTTGAAGCGCATACGCCGTACCATGAATTGATATCGGTATCTTCATAGCCTAGTTCTTGTAGTGTTGGCACATCAGGTAAAGCATCAGCGCGTTTTGCAGAGGTAACAGCTAGTGGTTTTGCCTGACCTTCTTTTCTTAAATAGGTTAAGGCCGATGGCAGAGCGTTGAAATATATATCGACACGCTCGGCCAGCAAATCAAGGATAGCTGGCCCACCGCCGTTATAAGGGATATGAAGCAACTGCGTATCAGATTTGTTTTGAAACTCTACTGCGGCCAAATGAGTAATATTGCCGTTTCCAGCCGAAGCAACAGACAAAGACTCGGGTTTAGATTGGGCTAATTCTACAAATTCTTGCACATTATCCGCGGGCACACCGTTGCTCACCACAAACACTAATGGGGTTTTAGCAACCAGCGAAATGGGTGCAATATCTTTTTCCACATCGTAAGCAATATCCGAATATAAAAAAGGATTGATAGATAAATTTCCAATAGAGCAAAGGATAATAGTGTGGCCGTCAGGCTTTTTTTGAAGAACATAATTCATGCCCACGATGCCATTAGCGCCAGGGCGATTTTCTACTACGACAGCTTCCCCCCACCGTTCTTGTAATTTTTCTGCTAATTTTCTGCCAATAGGATCCATATCTCCACCAGGGGGGAATGGAACGACTAAATTTACGGCTTTTGTTGGAAAGTTAATTTGGTCTGCATAAGAAGTACCTATACATAATGAGGTCATCAGCAGAGCTAAAGCAATTTTTTTCAATTTCCCCTCCATTGGTTAACTATGAAAAGCTTATTTTTACTTCTTCATATAGGTTGCTTTTGTTGAAGAAGGTAAATCGCTAATGGTCATTGTATGAGCGGTATATAGTAAACATCCAATGCTAATTTTTTATGAGTTATGCTGTTTCAGCATAACTGAATGGCCTCTAACTAAATCGCCTACCAATATTTAACGAAAGGAATAAAGAGTGAAGCAAATTTGGATAGAAGACTTTATAGCGATTGTGGAATACGGCTCATTTTCAAGGGCCGCAAAAGCAAGATTTGTTACACAACCTGCTCTTTCCAGGCGGGTTAGAGCTTTGGAGGAGTGGTTAGGCGTTGACCTCATTGATCGCAGCAAACAGCCAGTGCAACTAACCAAAATAGCGAAAAATAATATACATAAATTTCAAAACTTGTTGCATCATATGGAGCATCTGCGAAACAGTCTGGCACAAGAACGAGAGGGCACAATCAAGCTATTAATCGTGACCCAGCACGCGCTCACCTTAACCCATTTGCCGGGACTATTGCACACAATTAAAGGCCAATCAAATTTGGCTGTGAACTTTAACTCTCGTTCGGAGCATCGCGACGTTAGCATTTCTTTGTTTTTACAAACGCGGGCAGATTTGCTGCTATGTAATGAGCAAAAGCATAATTTATTAGAGAATAATATTCCTGGTATCGAACGCGTTCAATTGGGCTTTGATAAGGTTATTGCGGTTTGCGCTTCGGATTCACAAGGACAACCACTGTACCCACTGAATAGCAAAAAAATAATAAAACTGATTGGCTTTCCCAAAAACAGTTACATGGCCGAAGTAGTGAATGATGAAGTAAGCGAATTAATAGCGCAGCATAATGTAGTGATCGTTCATGAATCCGTATTTGCTGCTGGTGTCAAGGAAATGGTTAAAAAAGGTCAAGGCATGGCTTGGCTGCCTTACAGCCTAGTTAAATCTGAATTGACGCAAGGAACGTTAATAGACTTATCTAATGAATTGCCCTTCGTTGAGATAGAGGTTAGTCTGTACCGTCATATAGACAGTGAAAACGCATCCAAAACGGAACAAGTGTTTTCTATTCTTAAAAACACTCGCTTGCCGGGTACCCAAACAATACGTGGCGATTTAGGTTGGGGGTAACTTCAAGAAAACCCCACGGGTATTCGTCTGGTATGTGAAGCACTTGGTAGCAGCAAAAATTGGTATTGCCATGGGTCAAAGCTAAAAGATGAGAATCACCTGGGGAATTCAAGCGCGAGCAAGATTACTTGGCTGGTCGAATCAAGAAAAAGGTACTGTTTGTGCCTATTTTGAAGAAAATAACGACAGATATATAGATACGATGAGATAAGTATCGGTTATAGATGGTTGGAATGAATGGTGCTTGTCTTTCCTAGAGACTGCTGCCTCTCAAAACAATCTTTGACGCAGACAGCACAGAAAAGCTACAATTGTGGTAAATGTATGGGAGAGGGAATAATGTCTACAGTTTCAGTCCGAATTGATGAAAAATTAGTACAAGAGGCTCGCGATGCAGCACAAGTCGAATTTCGTACTGTGCAAGGGCAATTAGAATTATGGGCTTTGGTAGGGCGTGCTGCGCTGGATAATCCAGATTTACCTGCTTCCTTTATCGCTGAAAGCATCATGAGTATGGCCGAATCACGTGATGACGCAAGTGATTTTGTACCGCGCACGCGCAAAAAGAAATGAGGTGGACAGTCAAACAAACACGACGTTTTGGCCGTGTTTATAAAAAACTAAACAATAATGTGGCTGCCCATGTGGATGAGGCGGTCAGTAGGATTGCCCAAAACCCGGATATTGGCGAGCAAAAGAAAGGGGATTTGTCGCACTTATGGGTGCACAAGTTCCGCTGCCTAAACCAACTCTATTTGTTGGGCTATACGCGTGAGGATTCAATACGCTTGATCTATCTAGAGGCAATCGGGGTTCATGAGAATTTCTACCGTGATTTCAAACGCTAATCATAATGGATTGGGCCAATAGCGCTATTGAAGAACAAAAGGCCAAACGCTGATGAGGCGAGAGGCACCACGTAGAAGACTATCAAATTTCCTTTGTCGCCTGCGCCTCTAAGACCTCTTGGAAATTTTCAGTAAAATCATCTGCATTTACTGCCGGGGTAAAGGTTGCTATCAGTGTGGTGACCGCTGTTATTGAGGAAAAAGTGTTGACCCAGGCTGGGTAACTTAATTTCTTGATAGATGTAATCAGGGCTTGACCATTTAACATTAAAAAGGCTAATGCGGTTAAAAATTGTCCGAGCACAGAAGAGCTGATCATATAGCGCCACATGATTGCGGCTGTCTCATTTTTTATTTTAGTCTCAAATTTTTCAATGGCTGTATCGTCATTATTCGTCTGCATTGACTCGGGTTGAGACTCCGTTTTGGAGGGAGTTTTGTTGCTATGTTTAGCCTCAGCAGCCAGATTGAGTACAAATCCTAGTAGAGTGGCTTTTTCTGTATAACGCAACAAACCATTGATGTGTTCTCTAAGCTTTTTATAGGCCGGATCATGTAATCCCAACTCCTGTTTTAGGAAGAAATCCTTTAGCTCTTTGTCACGTATATCAAATAACTGATCTCTAGCCTCATCCAGATAGGTTGGTTTGGCCATATAGTCCCAGGTTAATACCAGAAGCAGCATCCCTAGGCCTAGTAAGAATAATTCGCCCATTGTTAGTCTCCTTTAGGTGTGTCTAGATAGGAATACTTAATATCATTATGGCCCAGCACCGAGCAGCATAAATAGATGCTGTGAACAATATATCCATCCTCTATTATTGGCTCTCTTCCTCGCTAGGGTGTAGATTTTTCTCTAATTCTTTGGCGTAGGCCAACAGAGGTTCCTCGAAGTCGTATAAGTCATCAATGTTTTCAAAGCGCTGTAAATTCAGCGGTTCAGAAAGTATTTCTATTGCTTTACGTCTTGTACAAATTTTCGTACCCGCTGAACAAAATCCATCACCCCACCCCATATAGTTTCAAAATTTACATTTGGTTTTACTTATAATGTACATAACTAAAGTGTATCCATCCGGTAAACACACCTTGACCTGGCCCGCTGTTGCGGGCTTTGTTCTTTTTGGAGGGTTATTGTTGTGTGGGTTGCCAGTGGTGCGGCAGCAGTTCATGGATCTGGTTATTTGGCTGGGTGGGTAACCGT
>Ga0079225_10000920_pt1 | contig 16270 bp, 11 predicted proteins | sample Poulit2012_FD_76344 | JGI IMG/M metagenome (GOLD analysis project Ga0079225, IMG submission 76344) | Agricultural soil microbial communities from Georgia to study Nitrogen management - Poultry litter 2012 | ecosystem: Environmental > Terrestrial > Soil > Agricultural land | place: USA: Georgia... | reverse complement strand
TGTTGTTTGTGAATTTTGGGGGGATGGTCGATGGCACATTGGCATTTAACTTTTCTAATATTCCTAATTTTCCAAGTTTCCAACATACTTATGGCCAATTTTTTGTCTCTGCAATTTTGGGAATATTTTTATTTGCCTATGTGTTTACTTTGCCGGAGGTGCCCGTCAATCAAAAAGGGGAAAAACGCACACTTTATGATGCTTTAGGATTAAAGGCTTTCAGCTTATTTAAAAATAAAAAAATGGCGATTTTCTTTATTTTTTCTATGTTCTTAGGAGTTTCCCTTCAGATTACCAATGGATACGCCAATCCGTTTATCGATGATTTTAAGAATATTCCGGAATATGCAAATTCCTGGGGTGCCAATAATGCGAATGCCTTGATTTCATTGTCTCAAGTTTCTGAAACCCTGTGTATCTTGCTGATTCCTTTTGTGTTGAGAAGATTTGGAATTAAAAAGGTGATGTTGATGTCCATGGTAGCTTGGATTTTACGATTTGCATTATTCGGACTGGGCAATCCGGGAGAAGGAGTTTGGATGTTTGTGTTGTCAATGCTTGTTTACGGAGTAGCTTTTGACTTTTTTAATGTGTCGGGCTCGTTATTTGTCGATATGGAAACCGATAAGAAAATCCGCTCCAGCGCACAAGGTGTTTTTATGATGATGACCAATGGATTCGGCGCTACCATAGGAATGTTGGCAGCCGGAGCAGTGGTGAATTATTATGTTTTCCCTTTTGAAGATGACCCGGTTGCGCGTATTCAAGGTTGGGAAACTTCTTGGTTTATCTTTGCAGGCTACTCGCTTGTAATAACTATCCTATTTGCAATACTCTTTAAATATAAACATAAACCTATTAAGGAAGAGGATATTCCGGTTTAGTTGGCGAGCTGCGATCTGCGACTGGGCGAAGGGGTGATCTGCGACTGGGCGAAGGGGCCGAGCTGCGACTGGGCGAAGGGCGAGCTGCGACTGGGCGAAGGGGCGATCTGCGACTGGGCGAAGGGCGATCTGCGACTGGGCGAAGGGAAGAGGTGCGAGCTCAAAAACAAAACCCGAAACTCATTCGTAACTTTTTATTTTTTTCTTTAATCACAACAACTCACAACTTATAATCCAAGGCTCCACAAGTAAAATCGTTCTCAATTTTACCTATCTTTGCTATAAAATTTAAGACTTGAATATTCCTGCGGGTAAGAAAATATATTTTTCCAGTGATAACCATTTGGGTGCGCCAACTATGGACGCCAGTAAGCCAAGAGAAGCGAAGTTTGTACGCTGGCTGGATGATGTAAAAAAAGACGCGGCGGCTATTTTTCTTTTGGGGGATTTATTTGATTTTTGGTTCGAATATAAACAAGTGGTGCCAAAAGGATTTGTACGCGTTTTGGGAAAACTTGCAGAAATTAGCGATAGTGGAATTCCGATTTATTTCTTTGTCGGAAATCACGATTTGTGGATGGGAGATTATTTTGAAAAAGAGCTCAATATTCCCGTTTATCATAACACTAAAGTATTTACCTACAACGACAAAAAATTTTTTATCGGTCATGGAGATGGATTGGGGCCAAACGACAAGGGTTATAAACGGATGAAAAAAGTCTTTACCAACCCTGTGGCTAAATGGTTTTACAGATGGTTGCATCCCGATTTAGGCATGCGGTTAGGGCAATACATGTCGGTGAGTAATAAAGCGATCTCAGGAGAAGAGGATATTAAGTTTACCGGACCTGAAGATGAATGGCTTGTACACTACGCCAGAAGGAAGTTAGAGTCAGCACATTATGATTATTTTGTTTTTGGACACCGTCATCTGCCAATGGAGATTCAGGTGTCAGAAAACTCTACATACTTTAATATAGGCGAGTGGATTACTTATTTCACCTATGGTGTTTTTGATGGAGAGGATTTTGAACTGAAGGTTTTTGAAGATGGAAAACTTACAGAAGATGAAATCATCAAAATGTAAAAATCCTGATCTTAACAGCTGTTGGCGTTTTTGAAAAGGAGAAAGCTTGTTTTGAAACGAAAATTCCGCGTGAAGGATGGAAGCGGCATCCTTTTTTCTTTTATAAAAATATGTTTTAAGCTGTCAGAATTGTCTTTGATATCAGGTTGTTTTGAAGTGAATTGTATATAGAAAAAAGATATAGCGGACAGCCTGACGCTAAGGGTTTACTGAAAAGTTGTTTGGAACGATGAGGTGTTTTAAACCCTTAGCGGCACGCCCAAATAAAACTACAAATCTGCCATTAAAAAAAACCGACCTCCAGAGGAAATCGGTTTAGGTGTTGATTGTTTAGACCTAATGATTAAATGATAAGGTATATACTGTTTTTTGTTCTTAGAAACACAAAAAAACACCTCACTAAGGCATTAGATCTACAAAGGTGTTAAATAAATGAATTTTCGGCCGTTTTTGCTCCCTTTACCGTGTCCGCCTTGGGAGGAGGGCCCGGGGTAAACAAAAAAGGCCGAAAATCATGATTGTTTTGTAAATAACAGCTATTATAAACTACAGCCAATGATAACTAAAGCCGACTATGGCAATCAGTTTTCCATTAAAATTACTCCTTCACTTCTTTGACTAAGAAAATATACACCGGAAAGTGATCGCTATATCCGCCGGTGAATTGTCCGTCTGCATAAGAACGAAAAGGATAGCCTTTAAAACGACCTTTGGGATTGGTTAAGTAATTTGGATTATAAATGCCTGCCTTGTAGTATTGGTAGCCGTCATTTTTGTTTTTAAGCAAACCATCGGAGACCAAAATTTGATCGAAAAGATCCCAAGAATCGCGATAACCAAGAGTTCCTAATCCTTGTTTGGTTTGCATATATTCCATTGGATTGTAAATTTCTTTTGTTCTGACGTTGTTCTTATCGCCTTTGGCTTCCAATATGTTTTTAATGCTTGAGTTGGTAGGGCCGTCGTTCATATCTCCCATAATCACTATTTTAGCATAGGGATCGATATTGTGAAGAGAGTCAATCAATCTTTTGTTTACCGCTGCAGCTTTCTCGCGATTCCCTCTACTTTTTTTCTCTCCGCCATATCTGGAGGGCCAGTGATTGACCAGTACATAGATTTCATCGCCATCCAATTCGCCGTGAACTAAAAGCACATCTCGGGTAGGACGTCTTTCTTCAAGGTTATCTAAATTATAAATCACGGTTTCATGGGCAGCACTTGAAATCACCTTAAAAATTTTCTTTCGATATAAAAGCGCTACATCAATTCCTCGCGCATCGGGGGAGTCGTAATGAACAATCCCATACTTACCATTTTTAAGTTGGGGGTCATTTATTAAATCCTCCAAGACAGCACGGTTTTCAATTTCAGCAACACCTACAATGGCGGGCAAAGCCTTGGCCTCTTCCACTCCAATTTCAGAAATTACTTTAGCCATATTGTGATTTTTTTTCCAATAAACCTCGCCGCGTACTTTGGGATCCAATTCCATTATCGGGCTTTTTTCGTCTAATTTATTTGGATCGTTAATCGTATCAAACAAATTTTCTAAATTGTAAAAAGCTATTGTATTGACTTTATAAGTCTTTTTTCCTTGCGCACTACTCGAACCGGTTTGATCAATTTTGGGAGAGCAAGAAACAATTAAGAACCCAAGAATCACTAAAAAACTAAACTTTCTCATTTATATGTTTTTGAGATTAAATAACAATGTTTAACTCTATTCCCTGCAAACTTAGTTATTTAAAATAAATAATGTACATTTGACCCGAGAAATAAGTTTTTCGCAGTTTAATCAATTATTAAGAGATGCTAAAATTAAAAATTGGATTGTTCTCCTTTCTTTTTGCTTGCTTACCCCTCACCATACTGGCGCAAGAAACACAGGTAAAGGGAAAGGTGGTTGAAATTAACAGCCAAAATCCGTTACCCAATGTTCAAGTAAGTATAGAAAAAGTAAATCTTTCCGTAGAAACCGATGCTTCCGGAGAGTTTGTATTAGAAGGAAGTCAGCTTCCTCTTGGTCAACAAGTACTCACCCTAAGCTCAGAAGATTATCAAAACAAGCGATACCCTATCGTGATTAATGAAGGGGAAGTATTGGAATTGGGGGTTTTGGAACTGGAAAGTTCAATTGATGAGGATTTAGGAATTGCAGAAATAACCCTTTCCGAAGATCAACTCGACAGTGATTTGAGCTCCGCATCCAACATTTCCGGATTGCTTTCTGCCTCAAAAGACACTTATTTCCGTGCAGCAGCTTATGATTTTAGTGCAGCTTTTTTCAAACCCAGAGGACTGGACAATGAATACGGAAAAGTTTTGATTAATGGAATTGAAATGAATAGTGTAACCACAGGAAGACCAGAGTATTCGAGTTTTGGTGGGATGAATAATGTGAAAAGAAATGAGATTTTTTACGATGGACTTACAGCTAATCCATATCAGTTTGGTGGAATTGCTGGGACGACCAACAGTATTATGAGAGCTTCAACATATTGGGAAGGTGGAAGAATTCAATATGCGCAATCCAACCGTTCTTATAGAGGAAGTGTAATGGCAAATTACAGTTCCGGACTGATGGCTAATGGATGGGCTTATACCGTTTTAGCTTCCAGAAGATTTGGAAATCACGGTTTCCAAGAAGGAACTTCTTATGATGCCAATTCTTTCTTTGCTTCTGTTGAGAAAGTATTTAGCGAAAAACACGCCTTGAACTTTACCGGATTTTTTACGCCTAATACAAGAGGGAAATCTTCTGCAATGACAGAAGAGGTAAAAGACCTAAAAGGAATTCACTACAATCCTTATTGGGGAAATCAAGATGGAGAACAGAGAAACGCCAGGAAGAAAAGAGTGGAAGAGCCTACTATTATGCTGAATCATTACTGGGATATTTCACCAAACACTTCTTTAAACACCAACGTAGCTTATAAATTTGGAAAAATAGGAAATTCACGAATAGATAATGGCGGAACACGGCCGATAGAAGGTCCGGATGGTCAAAAGGTTTATATTGGAGGAGCTAAAAATCCTTCCCCTGATTATTATCAAAACCTGCCAAGCTATCATTTAAGATATGATGACTTGGATGCTTCTAACTTTCAAGCTGCTTATATGGCGCAACAAAATTTCATAAATGACGGTCAGTTAGATTGGCAGGCGCTTTATGAGGCCAACGAAATTGCAAAAAGAAATGGGGGATATTCAACTTATATCTTACAAGAAGAACGAGAAGACAACCAAACCATTACGGTCAACACTATTTTAAATACAGCACTTACCGATAATATAAATTTGAATGCAGCATTGAACTACCGGAAATTTAAAAGTGAGAATTTTTCCGAGGTGAAAGACTTAATGAGTGGAGCAGGGTTTATGGATGTTGATTTCTTTGCCGATGAGCCCAGTGAAATCAGTGGATTAGTAACCGATTTGGCACAAAGTGATTTAAACAACCCGGATAGAGTGGTGAGAAATGGAGATCGTTATAAATACAATTACGATATTAATTCCGATTATGGTTCTGCATTTGCGCAAGCCGAATTTAATTATAGAAATGTTGATTTCTTCGTTTCCGGAAATATTTCCAGAACGACTTACCAAAGAGATGGTAAATTTAGAAATGGTCACTTTCCAAACAATAGTTTTGGAAAAGGAGAGAAATTGGAATTTACAGATTACGGCGTCAAAACAGGCGCTTTGTTTAAAATCACCGGTCAACATATGATTCGTGCTAATGCAGCTTATTTGACTAAAGCACCATCGATTAGAAATGCATATCCCAATGCGAGACAAAATGATGAAACTGTAATAGGGTTGGATTCAGAAAAAATAAATACCGCTGATTTGAGTTATATCTATCGTTCGCCAATTATTAAAGCAAGAGCGACAGGCTTTTATTCCGGGATTGAGGATGCAACTGAAGTAGGACACTTTTTTACACAAGGATTATCCGGAATGGGAGAAGCTAATGACGCGGCGTTTGTTCATGAAGTAACTACCGGAATAAACAAGCGAAATATGGGTGTTGAATTTGGAATCGAAGCCCAAGTTTTACCAACAATTACCTTGAAAGCTGCAGGGTCTTTTGGACAATCGGTTTATACCAATAATCCGGATTTTTATTTAACAAGTCAGGATTTTAAAACGCAAGACCTACACGGAAGTCAGTTGGCTTTTGCAGAAAAACACGAAGGAGTACCGGTAACTTTTGGAGATGGAAAAACCAAAATCAAAGATTATCACGTTGGAGGTGGACCTGAAAGAGCTTGGCAAGTTGGTTTTGAATACCGCGATCCGGATTTCTGGTTCATTGGTGCTACAGCCAATTTCTTCTCCCATGGATATGTCGATGTCAATAAGTTGAGAAGAAGTGATAACTTCACCACTGATGTTGATGGAATAACCCTTGCGGACTATGATGAAGACAGAGCCCGTGAGTTGTTGAAACAAGATGACTTGGGAAGCTATTTCCTGCTCAATATGATCGGAGGGAAAACTTGGAAAGTAGGTGATTATACCATTGGTTTATTTGGAGTGATTAGTAATTTACTCAACCAAGAATACCGATCCGGAGGTTTTGAATCAGGAAGAAAAGCTAATTTTACAAACTATAACCAGGATATGTCAAGTCCTTATGGCGCACAATTTGGGAATAATTATTTCTATGGATATGGAACAACTTTCTATATTAGTACGAACATAAGGTTTTAATAAAAATAAAAATGATTAAACAATTGAGATGATGAAAAACAATAAAATCAATTACGTATTTATACTCTTGCTGATTGCTGCCGGTTTGATGAGTTCTTGTGTCAAAGATGACGATTTTAACACGCCGGACACCAGTATCAATCCCCCGGAAATAGATGGGGATACTATTAGTATTTCAGGGGTAAAAGCCATGTACATGCAAGATGCCGGAGTCAGTAATTTGGAAGCTTTTAATGGAAATGAACAGTTCACCTTTCAAAGCACTAAATTATATATGACAGGATATATTGTCTCTTCAGATGAAGCAGGTAACTTTCACGAAGAGATAGTCATCCAAGATAAAGCAGAAAATCCAACGTCCGGAGTTAAATTAATGCTTAAATCAAGTCCGCTTTTTACCAGATTCGAAGTCGGCAGGAAAGTTTATGTCGAATTAGATGGATTTACCATAGGATTTTCTAATGGAGTAATTGCTTTGGGAATCCCACAAGCAGGAAGTGATTTTATCAATAAAGCTCCAAAAGCATTTGAAAGTAAAATCTTGCGAACGCCGGAAAAAAAGGAACTCGTTCCGCATGAATTAAAGATATCAGAATTCAAACGCAAATTTGACAACACATTAATCAAGCTAAAAAATGTCCAATTTCCGGAAAATATCGCGTTGGGAGATAATGCTAAAACCTACGCTGCCGAACCTGGAGAAGAGTTTGACGCTGATCGCATGGTTGAAGCTTGCGAAGGAAATGCTACTACCGCTTTGATGACCAGTACTTTTGCGGATTTTAAAGCGCTAAAACTGCCAAAAGGGAGTGGAGATATCAACGCGGTGTTAACTAAGACCTTTAATGGCTCAGCATATAGATTAAAAGTTAATGACCCAACTTATATCGATTTCGGACCGGAGCGTTGTGACGGAGAAGAGCCCGGAAATGGAGAAGAACCGGGGAATGGAGGTGGTGATATGGACGTAGTAGATTTACCATTCTTTGAGGACTTTGAAGGATTAGTAGATTATGATCCTATTGCTCTTGAAGGTTGGACAAACCAAGATGTAGTGGGAAGTACACGGTTGTGGGAAGCCAGAAGCTTTGACGGTAACGGGTATGCGCAATTGACAGCTTTCAATGCCGGTGGTGCAGTAGAAACTTGGTTGGTAACTCCGGGATTAGACTTGACTGCTGAAAATAGTGCAGAATTGTCTTTTGAAACTAAAGACGGACACTATAATGGAGAAGCGTTAAGCGTCTTTATCTCGTCCGACTTTAATGGAGATGCAGATGAGGCTACGTGGTCAGAAATTACCGATGTGACTATCTCTCAAGGTCACGCCAGTGGCTATGGTGATAACTTTGTGTATTCAGGCGATGTCGATCTTTCTGAATATGCCGGACAAGTGATCTTTGTCGGATTTAAATATGAAGGTTCTGACAGTGGAGTTAGTACAACGATTCAGTTGGACAATGTTTCTGTAACTGCCGATGGCTCCAATGGAGGTGGTGATGGCGGAGACGGTGATAATGGTGATGATCCAACCCCACCTTCTCCAGATGCTACGCTTGCTTTTGCAGGAGCAGATTTTGAAAACTGGCAAGACTTCCTTGATGGCTTAAACCAATTCGGAATTAAAGACTAAGCTACACAAAGTACCGGAACAGGAATTGAAGGAAGTGCTTCTTTGCATATTTCAACAGATCCAAGTACAACCGATGGTAATGATTATGTCTTTACCGCAACGGCTATAGATGGCTTGCCAACAGATTATAACAAGATCTCTTTCTATATGAAAGGATCTTCAAGCAAATCGGTTTCTTTGAATGTTTATAAAACTGATGGAAGTTATGAAGCTTTTAATTTAGAGGATTTGTCTTCCGATGCGACTATCGAGGTTGCTGAAAATAACCAGTATAACGGCACAATCAATACCGGTGGAAATTGGGTTTTAGTAAGTCTTGATTTATCTTCGCTGAACGATGTTAATGTTACAGATACTTCCGGTGATATCTTGGCACTGAAAATTGGTAGGAATGCCGATTACGATTTGCACTTTGATAATTTTACTATTGAATAAATATGAGAGTTTCCCACTGGGAAATCTCACTCAAAATAGTTTAATCGAAAAAATGTCCTGAAATTTTCAGGACATTTTTTTTGTGTTTGGTTAAACGGATTTATTAAAAATGATAAGGCAAACAAATCACTCTTTTCTCTTCGGCTTACAGGTAATGACCGGCATCTTTAAATGTCTGGCAACTTTCTCGGTGGTAGAACCTATAAATAATTGAGAAACAGTGCCTCTACCACGTGTGGCGATTACTACTAACTGATTGTTTTCCAAGGCATATTCGATAATGGCAGCTCGTGCTGAAAATGCTTTTACTGCTCGAAGATTAACCTCAATAATATTTCCTTCAGCATTTTTTAGGTGAAGGGATTCCTCTAAATTAACCTCACCTTCAAAAGACAATCGATCAGCATTATTGTTGACATACTCCTTAAGATTATTCAACATGTTTTCCTTTATTTCATCAATGCTGTATTTGCCGGTATCACCTCCAATAGTTCTCGCCGTAAAACTTTCGTAAACATATACATTCAATAAATCGATACTGGCCTTATTCTTATTGGCGATTTTAAGTGCTAAAGGAAGAACTTCTAAGGAAGTTTGAGAGCCGTCTGTAGGAACTAAAATCCGTTTGATATCCGGATCATAACCTTTATTCACACTTAATATTGGAGTAGAAGAAACACGGATTATTTTTTCAGTAACACTTCCGCGACTAAAAATAGAATCCCCTCGACCGCGGGAAGCAATCATAATTAAATCGTAAGCTTCTTTTTCGGCAAAATCGGTAATGGCCACGGAGGGTTTGTCGTTATGTAAAACGATTGTTTTACCTCTGTAGGGTTTTTTTACATGCGTTTTCATGACCTCGTCAAGTTTATTGATAAATTCTTTACGGATTCTGCCGTATTGACGTTTATCTTTGAAAACATTTCCCAAAGGGTCACGAGTTGATTCAAAAAATGGAGAAGCTTCAGGAAGTATGTAAATTAAATCTACAGTCGCTTCATAATTTTTTGCAGTCTCATTTACAAAATTATAAACTGCTTCTGAGTTTTCAGAAAAATCAGTGGGGACTAAAATTTTTTTAATAGTTGCCATAAGGTATGTGGTTTAAATATTTTAAATAAGCTAATTCAATTGTTGATACTAAATTTAAATTGCAAAATGCTGAAATAATTAAACTGATAATCATAAATTTTGTGGGAATATACAAAAAACCGGATAAATGTTCCATTTTCGGCTTTGTTAATCCGGAGATTATATAGTTTGAGATTTTGAGAAAAATAAAAATACTCAATAAAAAATTTATAACGAAGTATTTACCTAAGGTATTCCTAATTAAATCAGTATAAATCCGATAACTAATCGGTTTTATAAACTCTTTTTAAATTCAATAAGTTCTGTGGATTTATACCTAATCCCGAAATGTTCTTTCCCATAAAACGAACTACTTCATCATAATATAAAGGAATTACAGCCGACTCTTTCATAACAATCGAATCCATTTTCTGATACAAAACGATTCGGTCTTCGAGATGGGGTAATTTTAAAGATTGTTCAAATAAACTGTCAAATTCCTCCGAAGCGAAATGGGTGTAATTAGGACCTTTCGGTGAAAAGTTTTTGCTGTAGAAAAGTGATAAGTAATTTTCCGCATCCGGATAATCCGCAATCCAACTTGCGCGGAAAGCTTCCAGTTCTCCGGCTGATCTTTTTTGTAAAAGCGTAGAAGCCGGCATAATATCTACATTCACATCGACACCGATTTTTTGCCACTCCCGTTGTAAGAATTCTACAATATCCAAATATTGAGCCGTCGCGGCTAATTCGATCACCGGGTTTTTACCGTTATTCGCTTTTCGAAATTCATCGACCAACGATTTAGCTTTACGAATATCATAGGTGTAAAATGATTGCTTTGCATGACCGGGAAGTCCTTTAGGAATAAACCCACTGTTGGCAGGATAACCAATACCGTTGCGCAAATAAGTGATCATATCAGATCTGCTGAAACCATAATTTAAAGCTTGTCTTAAACGCTGAGAATTAACTTCCGGACTATCACCGTCTAAGGTGATGCCGATATATTCCATATTGAGATAAGGAGATTTCTCCATTTTTATCTTCTCTTCATATTGCGGTCGAAGTGTTCCTGTGGAAGTCAACAATTCATCCTTATAAGCCGCGTCCAACCCGCTCATAAAATCTAAATTCCCCAAAGCAAATTGCATAAACTCACTTTGTTTTTCCGGTAAAAAACTGATGGCCACCGCTTCTAAATACGGCAAAGCATTTCCTTCCTCATCTTTTTCAAAATACAGTTTGTTTTTTCTGAAAACCAACTTCTCATTAGGTTGCCAACGCTTGAATTTAAAAGGACCAGTGCCAATCGGATGCTTTTGAAAATCCAGTTTTTCCATTTCCCGTGGTAGAATCCCACAATAATTCATCGACATCAATCCTAAGAAAGCAGGAAAAGCTTCGTTCAGTTCTATTTGAACCGTACTCTCATTAACGGCTGAAACCTCTTTGACGTTCCTAAAAATCCAACTTCCCGGAGAGGCGACCTCGGGATCATTTAATCGGTTGAGACTATAAATCACATCATCCGCCTGAACTGCTCGGGTAGAATCTTTACCGAAAATTGCATGCTTATGAAAATAGACATCGTCCCTTAAATGAAAAGTATATTGTAAACCGTCAGCTGATAAATCCCACGATTTGGCTATATCGGGAACGATGTTTAAACTGTCATCCAATTGCACCAATTGATTATAAAGCTGATTGACCGCCCAGATATTGCGCTGATCCTTGGCAAATGCCGGATCTAAAGAAGTGATATTGGCATGTTCGTTATATCTGAAAACCAGTTTTTCCTGTTCAGGGCTCAATTCATTTTGGCAAGAAAAGGAAAGGAAAATTCCTAAAACAAATAAGCCTCGAAATATGCTTTGCAGTCTTGACTCCTTCAAATTGTGTGTCCTATATAGATTTTGTTGTTGATTTTCTAACAATCGCTTCAAAGGTAATTATAATTGACTTCGATTGGGAAATTCCAAACTACTAAATAAATTGAATTTAAATAGAAATGAAAATTTTATCATTTTTGAGGAAACATATTTTTAACTTGTATCTTTGCCGTATTGAAAAATAAAAGATAAAATACTTTTTGAGAGATCTATGAATGATTAGTAGAGAGCTGAAAAGCAGTTGTTTGTCCCTGGCTCTTAAAGAGGAAAATTGTATTTCGAGTCTTTTACCCTTTAGCGTTGAGGTAAAACGTACTGGAAATATTTAGTGTTGTTTAGGTTCACAAATTCTAATCAGATGCTTTTCAATACAGATGTAGGGGTTTTTATTTTTTGAAATAAAATTTTGAATTATGAGAGATGCGAAAGAATTGAATAAAGTTGCTTTTTATACTTTGGGTTGTAAGTTGAATTTTTCTGAAACCGCAACAATCGCTCGTTCTTTTGAAAATGAAGGATTTGAACGGGTAGATTTTTCAGAAGAAGCCAATATTTATGTGATTAATACGTGCAGCGTAACGCAAAATGCAGATAAGAAATTTAAATCTGTCGTCAAACAAGCGCGCAAAGTCAACAAAGATGCTTTTGTAGTCGGAATCGGTTGTTATGCACAATTACAACCGGAAGAGTTGGCGGATATCGATGGCGTAGATTTGGTTTTAGGAGCCACGGAAAAGTTTAAAGTAACGCATTATCTCAACGATTTACTGGGACAGCCGCGTTTAGATAACGAAAAAGGAATTGTGCATTCTTGTGAAATTGAAGATGCCAATTTTTATGTAGGATCTTATTCCTTGGATGATCGAACCCGAGCTTTCTTAAAAGTGCAAGATGGATGTGATTATAAATGTACCTATTGCACCATTCCTTTAGCGCGAGGAATTTCCCGTTCCGATACGTTAGAAAATGTACTCAAAAACGCCAAGGAAATTGTCGATAACGGTACCAAAGAAATTGTATTGACCGGTGTAAATACCGGAGATTATGGCAAAGGAGAATTCGGCAATAAAAAACACGAACACACTTTCTTAGATCTGATCAAAGCGATGGATAAAGTTGATGGTGTAGATCGCGTCAGAATATCTTCCATTGAACCGAATCTGCTCAAGGATGATGCTATCGATTTCGTGGCTGAAAGCAGAACTTTTGTTCCGCACTTCCATATTCCACTACAAAGCGGAAATAATGAGATTTTAAAACTGATGCGTCGCCGATATATGCGAGAATTATATGTCGAGCGTGTAAATCGAATCAAAGAAAAAATGCCGAATGCCTGTATCGGCGTTGATGTGATGGTTGGTTTTCCAGGAGAAACAGATGAGCGATTTTTAGATACCTATAAGTTTTTAAACGAATTGGATATCTCTTATTTGCATGTGTTTAGCTATTCGGAAAGACCCAACACAGTAGCGGCAGAAATGAAGGGAGTCGTACCGCATAAAGTGCGTAAAAAACGGAGTAAGATGTTGAGAGGATTGTCGGCTAAAAAGCGTCGTGCCTTTTACGAATCGCAATTGGGAAATACCGTAAGTGTGCTTTTCGAAAACAAAAACAAAAATGGATATATCGAAGGCTACACCGAAAATTATGTTCGCGTAAAAATGCCTTGGGATGAAACGTATGTCAATACCCTGCACGAGATCAAATTAACCGAAATTGCTGAAGACGGGGTGGTGTTATTTGAATTTAAAGATGGTAGAGAAATTCCGAATTTATCAAGCGATAAATCATTAGAGAAACAATATTTAGCCGCACAACAAAAAATCGCCGAAGCTGCTCAAGAAGCTAAAGACTTCCAACGAACCACCACGGAAGATAATAAATACGTAAGTGTGTTGAAATAGCATCTCAGCCAAAATATCATCAGTTTTTTAAGGATTAATTTCAACGAAAATAAACTATTTTCGACAGCATTTAAATAAAGGCAGGCGCGAGCGTCCCGCTCGTGCCCCAAGTAATGCTTTTCCGCATATTACAAATCCTATTTTATCACCCATAAACTTCCAGACCGTAGAAAAGATTTGTTTATGCTTTTACACATTTCTTTTCTGACAACTATTATCGTTTCAAACTAAGGCTGGCGCGAGCGTCCCGCTCATGCCTCAAGTAATGCTTTTCAAACTCTAATAAGGTTGAATTGTTTCACTTATGCAAACCAAGAGAACATAAATCCAAGTTATTTTTAGCTTCTTTCTGTCCATCATTATCCAAATTGATTATCTTTTAACCGGTTTTTAATTTCATCTAAAACAGTAAATTCATGGCAACTGAAGAATTTGATCTTTTTGTAATTGGAACAGGCAGATCCGGTAAAGACGTAGCAAATGCCGGTGCGGAAGCAGGCTGGCGAGTGGCTATTGCTGATAATCAAGAATACGGCGGAGTTTGCGCCAATCGTGGTTGCGATCCGAAAAAAGTGTTGGCAAGTTTTACCGAAATTTTACAACGCGCAAAACAATCCAAAGGAAATGGAATTACCAAACTTCCCGAGTTTAGCTGGAAAGATTTACAAAAATTCAAACTGAAGAATTTCACCGATGCGGTTCCTTTTGTCAACGAAAGAAACCTGAAGGAGAAAGGAATTAAATTATACCATCAATCTCCGATGTTTTTGGATGAGAACACGCTTTCTGTGGAAGGAAAAACAGTAAAAGCCAAAAACATCGTCATCGCTTCCGGTCAAAAACCAAGACCTTTATATTTTGAAGGAAGTCAGTATTTGTTGACCAGCGAAGATTTTTTGAATTTGGAAGAACTGCCAAAAAGCATGATTTTTATCGGTGCGGGTTTAGTTGGGATGGAGTTTTCCCATATAGCTGCAAGATGTGGAGTTGATGTCACCATGATTCATTCCGGAGAAAGACCGTTAGAAGATTTCGATGCGGATATGATCGATTATCTGGTGAAAACTTCTAAAGATTTGGGAATTAAGTTTTTGTTTAATGCCCGAGCCAATAAGATAGAAAAACTAAAATCCGGATTTAAGGTTCATGCAAATCGAAAAGGAAAAGATATTACTGCAAAATCTGATTTGGTTTTTAATTCGGCCGGAAGAGTTCCTTCCATCGATGAATTGGATTTAGAAAAAGGAAAAGTTTCTTTTACCGAAAAAGGAGTGGAAGTAAATGAAAAATTGCAGAATCCATCCAACAAAAATGTATATGCCTGCGGAGATGTGTCCGCAAGTCAGGGTTTGCCGTTAACTCCATTATCTCCTTATGAAGCTCAAGTTGTGATTTCTCAGCTGTTTGATGAAAAAGATAAACGCACGGCAGAATATCCTGCACAGCCTTCAGTGGTTTTCACTTTACCGAATGTGGCGAAAATCGGATTGTCGGAAAAAGAAGCAAAGAAAGAATACAAAGATGTTATCGTCAAAAATCAAGATGCGACTAAATGGTTTAGTGCTAAGCATTTAAACGATGATATCTATGCTTTTAAAACTATAGTCGATAAGAAAACAGGAAAAATCCTGGGGACACATTTAATTGGCTCCGGCGTAGGTGAGCTTATTAATCTTTTCGCTATGGCCATGACCAATAATTTGAAGATGGAAGATATAAAAAACACTATTTTTGCCTATCCAACTTGGGGAAATGATATCAAATCTATGTTGTAATAATACCGCTTCATGAGAAATTTATGCTTTGCGATTTTGATGATTATTAGTTTCTTTTCTTGTCAGAACAAAACAAAAGAAGATAAGAATATACGAGAACCTGTATCTGTAAAAACGCATCAAGTGCGGGACTCGGATGAGTTGAAAATGGGAGATAGCTCAGGGCCTGTTTTTCCAATAGAACACGGATCTTTTGCATTAAGGTTAAATCTTCAAGTAATCTATGTTGACCCAATGGGAAACTCAGCGTTGTACGAAGGATTGCCCACTGCTGATATGGTTTTGGTCACCCATTATCACCCGGATTATCTTGTACCAAGCGCCATCGAAGCTTTAGTCGAAGAAAATACAGTGTTGTTGGTTCCTGCGTCGGTGAATTCTATTTTACCATCTCATTTGAAAGAAAGAGCTCAACTGATCTCCCCAAGAAAAGACACCACAATTCAAGATATTCATATTCAGGCTTTAAGTGCTAAGAATCAACCAAATAAAAAAGGTGGTTTTTTGCTTAATAATGATAAGAAGCGCATCTTTATTTCAGGAAATATGGAAGACCTGCCGGATATAGAGGAGCTGGATAACATTGATTTAGCTTTAATGCAGATGAAGCTCTCCGACTCATCGAGTTTGGAGAAAATGGTCGACAATGTTTTAGCAATTAACCCCAAAAAGGTTTATCCTTATTATTATCAAGGAGAATTCTTATACAGCTTAGTATCGGAATTAAAACATAAAGTGGAGACTGAAAATCCAAATATTAAAGTAGAGGTTTTAAACTGGTATCCCGATCATACGGAAGCTGTTTTGTGAAATTGAAATAATTCATAATATGAAAATATTAGTTGTAGAAGATGATAAAAACTTGGT
>Ga0079225_10000919_pt1 | contig 16271 bp, 6 predicted proteins | sample Poulit2012_FD_76344 | JGI IMG/M metagenome (GOLD analysis project Ga0079225, IMG submission 76344) | Agricultural soil microbial communities from Georgia to study Nitrogen management - Poultry litter 2012 | ecosystem: Environmental > Terrestrial > Soil > Agricultural land | place: USA: Georgia... | reverse complement strand
TTTTGTAGCTGACCACAAAGCCGATTCCGGATCTGTTCGTGGGGTGAACGTCGTATTCCCGGATAGGAATCTCATTGGCCGTCCTGAACTTGAGAAGGAGAACACGAATATCGAACGACGGGAAATGGATCTGGATAATCGGACTTTTCGTCTCAGAAACAATCGAAAAAAGAACCCTTTTCACGCCTGGATTCTTGCAGCAGCGGTCCTACTTGTGGTTATAACCAGCGGTTATTTTTCCTACCGCTGGCAGTCAGAGGAGTCCACGCTACCTGAGGTGGTGCAAAACGAAATTATCGAACAGGTGGTTCCGGCCGGCACTTCGAAAACACTTACATTAAGTGATGGCACCCGGGTTCACCTGAACTCTGGAAGTATTCTTCGCTTTTCGGAGAATTTTGCATCTCAAAATGAAAGCAGGGATGTCTACCTGGAAGGGGAGGCTTATTTTGAGGTGACCAACAGGGGGGACAAGCCTTTTGTCGTTCGTTCTGCAGAATTGGAGACAACGGTTCTAGGTACAGCATTCAATGTAAAGGCATACCCGGATGATGGCCTTACACAGGTGGTCGTTACTGAAGGATTGGTTTCTGTAAAACAGAATGGTACGGAAGAGAGTGCTGAGGAGAGTTTGATGTTGGAGCCGAATGAGTGGATTACCTACGATTCCCACAAAAAGACCATTCAGAAGGAGAAGGGGGATATACGCAAATTTATCGCCTGGAAAGAGGGTGTGCTGCTGTTTGACGATCATACAGTTGCAGAAGTATCAAGCATCCTTGAGAGATGGTATGACACCACCATTCGAATTGAAAATGAAGAAGTTAAAAATTGTCTGATCTATGGTGAATACCAGGACAGAAGCCTGGAAACTGTGTTAAAAATGATGCAATTCACCCTCGATATTGCTTATGAATTCGTAGACGATAGAGGGGTGCGTATTACAGGTGGAGGATGTCGATAACTGATGAGGAGATTGAATGAACGAAAAACCGGAGTTTAAAGGCATAAAATAAAAAGCCCGTCTGCAATCAATGTTGGCGCATGTGGTGCAGACGGGCACACAATTAACGAGTATTAAAAACCCACTAATCACATATAAGGTATGAAAAAATCTATACTGAGGGCAATTTTTTGTATGTCAAAAAATGTGCTGATAGGGCTAATAGCTTGCTGCTTTATGGCCAATCTCGTCCTGGCTGAAGAGAGTCCCGCACAAAAAATGGAGGAGGTCTTTCTCCATGTCTCCGTAGAAGAGGAATCAGTACAGAAGCTGTTTGAAGTTATAGAGCATAAGACAGTGTTCTCGTTCTTCTACAACAAATCCAAAATTGAAGCTCTATCAAACCGGATCTCTCTGGAAGAGAATGAGTATTCGGTAGCTGATATCCTAAGGATCATAGCCTTGGAAACCGGCCTTCGGTTCCACCAGATTCATACTACCATTACTGTTCGGTCGGACGAGATTATTCTGCCTGAACCGGAACTAATGCAACAAACCATTACCGGACGTGTGACTGATGCGGAAACCGTGGAAACACTTCCCGGAGTAAACGTAATTGTGGTCGGCTCTGAAGAGGCTGTGGGACGTACGGTTGGTACGCAAACTGATATGGATGGCACCTATACTATTCAGGTACCGGAAGGGTTGAACACCCTGGCGTTTACCTACATTGGCTATCAGCGATTAGAAGAAGCCATTGATGGAAGGTCCGAAATAAATGTCGCCATGAAACTCATGGTAGTTATGGGGGAAGAGCTTGTAGTCGTAGGCTACGGCGAGCAGGATCGAGTCAGTGTGGTTGGCTCAATCTCGACCACAACATCTGCAGAGCTTCAGAAAATGGGTACGCCAAACCTGAGTAACGCACTTGCAGGCCGTGTTTCGGGTGTAATCACCATGACGGGTAGCGGTCGCCCGGGAGGAGATGATGCTGAGATTTTTATTCGTGGTGTATCCACATTGAATGCTGGTAACTCAGGCCCTCTGATCCTTGTGGATGGGGTTGAAAGAGAAATTTCCCGTGTGAACCCGGAAGATATCGCTTCATTTTCTGTGCTTAAGGATGCTTCTGCCACTGCGGTTTATGGGGTCCGGGGAGCCAATGGTGTGATTCTGATCACGACCAAACGCGGGCGTGTGGGACAGCCGCGAATCAGTATGCGGTATAATACCACTCTTCAACAACCCACCAGAATGCCAACTTTTCTGGGCTCCTACGATCATGCACGGCTTCGGAATCTGGCACTTCAGAATGATGGTATTCCACCTCTCTTCACCGAAGAGGACCTGGAGTTATTTCGTAATGGAAACGCACCATACACACATCCTGACAACGATTATGTGAAGGATTTTCTTCGGCAGGTTACACCGATGCATACCGCCTATGTGAGTATCAGCGGAGGGGTTGAACGGCTGAGATATTTTGTGAGTACGAACGCTACTTTTCAGGATGGTCTTTATAAGCAATTTGATGAGGCCACCTATCCTTCTAATGCACATTACAAGCACTTGAACCTCCGGTCAAACCTCGACTTCGACATGACCGAGACAACACATTTGAGTCTGGATCTGGGTTCCAGGATTGAGAGAAACCAGAATATCTCCATCGGAGATGATGTGAATAGTACCACACTCTTTTCTGGAATTATGCGTACGCCTCCCTACTACTACAGTTATCGACTTCCTAACGGTACGTACGGTGCAAACCCTGGGGATCCGGCAGCTGAAAACCTGATGGCCATTTTGAATGATTACGGTAACAACATACAGAACGACAATATTTTTGAGGGAACCATCAAACTCAGGCAGGACCTTGAATTTCTGGTGCCGGGGCTATCGGCACGCGGAATGGCCAGTTTCAACAGTTATTATCGATCAGGAACCAAGCGTGGAAACCGTCCTGCAACCTACAGCTACAATCCGGCCACGGGAGAGTATCAGTTAGCAGCAGAAGAAACTGCGCCCTGGACGGGCTCTCTGCCCAACAGGCATCAACGGCGAAGCCAGATCGAGATGGGTGTAAACTGGGAGCAACAGTATGAAGATCATGCAGTGACAGGAATGTTACTTTATACCCAGACTCAGGGTTCCAGTAATCATAACCTGCCCACTGCCTTTATTGGGTATGTTGGCCGGGCTACCTACTCCTATATGGACAAATATCTGACGGAATTTAACTTTGGTTATAACGGCTCAGATCAATTCGAAGCTTCAAACCGATTTGGATTCTTCCCCTCATTCTCTCTTGGCTGGATCCTTTCGCAAGAGCGTTTCATGACAAATCGCCTGAATTTCATCTCCTTCCTGAAACTGCGAGGTTCGTATGGGTTGGTTGGGAATGACAAGATCGGAACAGACAGGTATCTCTTTCTCCAGACCTATAACACCGGCGCTAACTATTGGTTTGGCACTGACGACAACCTGGGTTCTTTTACGACTCTTTATGAAGGCGGTCTTGGGAATGAAAATGTTACCTGGGAAGTGGGACGTAAATACAATGTCGGACTGGATATGATCTTTTTTGAAGATAAATTCTCCTTGAATGTAGATGTGTTCCAGGAAGACCGCGAACGAATCTTTATCCAGCGTCGCTCCGCTCCTGAAATTCTGGGGGTTTCACTTCCCCAAGAGAACATTGGTGAGGTTCAGAACCGGGGTTTTGAAGTAGAAACCCGTTATCAGAACCAGATCGGGAATTTGGGATACTTTGTAGGGGGACTCTACTCTTACTCAAAAAACACTGTCGTTAATACGGATGAGATTCTGCCCGAATATGATTACATGGCGCGGACAGGAATGCCTGTGGGTCAAAACTACGGCCTGACAGTTCTCGGTTATTATACGCCGGATGATTTTCAAAACGACAGTCAGGGGAACTATATCTACGATGCAGGAGGAAATCCAATCCTGAAAGAGGGGCTGGCTGTCCCTACGTTCGGCCCATTCCGTCCCGGTGATTTCAAATACTGGGACAGAAACGGTGATGGTGTGATCGATACATTTGATGAGGGCTACATTGGAAACTCAAGGATTCCACGGTACGTCTACAGCCTTTCAGCAGGTGTAAACTATAAGAGCTGGGATTTCAGCATGCTCTGGCAGGGAGCCGGCGGTCATCACAAATTCATTACGAGTTTCGGTGCGTGGGAACCGGTCCGTGACAGAGACCGCTTTATGGAGCATCATCTCTACAGCTGGACGGAGGAGCGCTGGAGGAACGGGGAAGAGATACAGTATCCCCGGCTGCACGCATCTCAAAACTCCCACAACCACCAGAACAACACGTTTTTTATGAAGAAGGGAGATTATCTGAGGCTGAAGAATGTCGAGATCGGCTATAATCTGCCATCGGATATCTCAACCCGCCTGGGTGTCAATAATCTTAGAATTTATGCCATAGGAACCAACCTGTTAACATTTTCCGATATCAAGAATTTTGATCCGGAAGTGGGCTCAACATCAGGACTCTCCTATCCGCAGATGAAGCTGTGGACCATCGGTATAAATCTGCAATTATAATCTATAACAATAATTGGCTATGAAAGTATTGAATTACATTTTTAGTGCTCTCTTCTTCCTGTTGGTTTTGACCCAATGTATTACCAATACGGACGACCTGCTCGACAAGGAAGAGGTTGGTGATATCACGTACGATATGGTATTTACAGATGCCCAGAACTCTTTTAATCTTCTAAGTGGTATCTATGCAGAGATGCCGAGTGACCTTTTCATGTTTGGTAATGCCGGATTCCTGGGGAATGGCATTGATGAGGGCCATCCCAAAGCTAATTGGGATCAAGCCTACTCTTATGCCATCGGAGACTGGGGGCCGACCAATCTGCCCATTAATTTTAATCCATGGAATAAATATTACAGCGCAATCCGTGCAGCAAACATGTTTCTGGACAATGTGGATTCTATTCCTGACGCTTCACAGCCTCAGGTGAACGAAGAGGTCCGGCAGAGAATGAAAGGGGAAGTGATCTTTCTGCGTGCGCTTTTCTATGGGGAGTTGCTGAAGTACTACGGCGGAGTTCCCATCATTGAATCCGTTCTCGTTCCCGACTCTGAAGAGCTGTTTCAACCCAGAGCCAATTATGATGAGTTGGTGGACTTCGTGGTTTCAGAAGCTGAGAGAGCCAAAGAACTTTTGCCTTTTGAATACAGCAGCTCTTCCGATTATGGAAGAGTAACCAAAGGGGCAGCGATGGCACTTATCTCCCGCGTGAAACTCTTTGCTGCCAGCCCGCAGTTTAATGATCCTTCCAACTCGGCAGATACCCCATGGTCCGGTATCTATGATCAGAACAAATGGCTTGAAGCCGCAGAAGCTGCCCGCAATTTTATTGTGGAAACAGACGGGATTTACCAGCTTCATTACAGCACCTCTCCAACCACTCTTGGAAACAATGAGGATTTCTTTACAAAACGCTACAGTCCAGAGGTGATCCTTTCTTATCAGTACCAGCCCACTGTAAACAATGAAATTGCCAATGTCGAAAGGTTTACCGTGCCTGGCCGATTTTGGGGCGGTGGAACAGGAGTGATCAACAACTTACCGTTGCTGAATCTAGTTGCTGACTATGAAATTGTGGAACTGAATGATGAAGGCCATGTCACCGGGTCGCATTTGCTGGGGCTGAATAAAGTTCTGGAAGCTTACCAATCGGGCCAGGTTGATCCAGAGACTGGATTTGACCCCCAGTCGCCTTACCAGAACAGAGATCCCAGGTTCTATCAGGATATTTATTATCAGGGTGTTAACTGGCCAGCCAGAAGCGGTCTTACCTTTGAGGTTTGGAGAGATGAGAATGACCCTAATATCACGGGTGGCGACTGGTTAAGCGGCTGGTACAATACAGGCTTCTTTCACCGGAAGTTTGCCAATCCGTGGGCCAATATCAGTGGTTGGGGGACCCGGCTGCAGGAAGCTCACAACTTTCCCATTTTCAGGTATGCGGAGATTTTGCTGAACTATGCCGAGTCTGTAAATGAAGCTTTCGGAAATCCTGATGCAGCACCGGCCGGCTATCCGATGTCAGCACGCGAGGCGGTCAATATGATTCGGGAGCGAGCCGCATACCCCGAGTATGATGTGAGCCGGATCATTCCGCCGGGAATGCCTGAAGCTGCTAAGGGGAAGTCCTTGCCTCCATTACCGGCTGGCTTGTCGCAAGATGAAATGAGGGAACGAATCCGTCACGAAAGAAGAATCGAACTTTCCTGGGAAAATCACCGCTTCTGGGATCTGAGACGATGGAGAATTCCCGATGATCCAGAAGTGCTGAATAATATTTTGGACATCTATGCTCAAAGAGTTTACAAGCAGGAAGATGGCACATTCAAGTACGATGTTGAGCGGTTTATACGCCGCGTCTGGGAGGATAAGCATTATCTCTTCCCGATTATGGAAATCGAACTGAGAAAAAACCAGGAGCTGGTACAAAATCCGGGCTGGTAATTTCAAAAATGCCGCAAAGTGAAAGAATCTTATAACCTGTCAACCTGATGAATATGAATTTTAATAAAAACTACCTTAGCTCCCAGTCCAAAAGGATGGAATATGTATCGCTGTTTCGATGGACTCTGTTGATTGCCATAGGTGTGCTTGTTTTAAGTCCGGTACTCTCTCATGCGCAGGATGATGTTTTTAGTGCGAATACCATGGCTTCCACCCTGCCAGCTACCATCACTGGCAGGGTGACCTCCGCCAGTGGAACACCCCTTGAGAATGTCCAAATTCAGATAAAAGGTTCAGAAACGATTGGCCTGACAGACCGTGAGGGTTTCTATACGCTGGATTTAGACAGGGGGGCAACTCTTTTGGTGTTTGAGAAGGAGAATTACGTAAGCAGAGAGGTTGTGCCGGCAGAAAAGATGCCCCTTAATGTCGTTCTGGACCCTATAGAAGTGGTCCATCTTCTCTGGGATGAGCAAAGTAGGAACCGACTGACAGCTTCTGTATCTGTGATATCCGGGGATGAGCTCAGAAATTTGCCAGGTTCTAACCGAAATAACGTACTGGGTGGCCGTGCCACCGGATTGACAGTTCAGCAAAGTAATGGACTGCCAGGGGAGGAGAACAGTGCACTCTATGTTCGCGGGCTGAACTCTCTTTCCTCTAACACAGCTTTGTTGTTGGTTGACGGTTATCCGCGGGAGAATGCCAGTTACCTCAACCCTCAGGATATTGAGAGTGTCACAGTTTTGAAGGATGCTGCCGCAACCACGATTTACGGGATGCGGGGTGGGGCTGGTGTGGTACTGGTGAATACTAAACGAGGTGTAGAAGGCCCATTAACCATCAGTGTAAATAGCTCCTATGGTTTTCAGGAACCTACAGCAATGCCAAACTATCTCAACGCCTACGATTATGCCTATTTGTATAATGAAGCGAGCAGAAATGATGGGGGATCTGATATCTACTCTCCTGCGGATCTGGAAAATTACCGGACTGGTAACAATCCCTATGACTATCCGGATGTGAATTGGATCAATCGCTATTTAAAAGATGCAACCAGCTCTCAAAGATACAGCTTGTCTGCACGTGGAGGTACGGACCGGATCAGATACTACACCTCGATGGCATATGACCGAAACAGCGGGATCTATCATACTGACCAAGATGCGAATACATACAATACCAATCACCAATTTGGCAACTACTACCTCCGAACCAATGTAGATGTACAGGTCTCTACTAATCTGATGGCCAAGCTGGACGTAGGTGTACAGCAAAAAGAGTTTAACTTTCCAGGAAATTCTGCTCTGACGGCGGGTACCATTATCTCGACACTTTATGGGCTTCCGCCCAACGCCCACCCAGTCTTTAATGCAGACAGCTCCCTGGCTGGTACTTCGCAGTATACCAGCAATCCCTACGGCCTACTCAATGCGAGCGGATATTCCAGAAGAACCACGCGGGCATCCGATGTTATATTCACACTGAGGCAGGGTCTTGATCAGCTGACTCAAGGCCTCACTGCTTGGGGTTCTGTTTCATTCGATAGCTATTTCTCTCACGACATTCGGCGTCACAAAGGGTTTTACGTCTATGAGGGAAGTCTGGCAAATGAGAGGGGTGAAAACAGCCCGGCAGAGCAGGTAAACCAGAGCAGCTTTTCCGGGAATCAAAGAACGTTCGATCTTCAGCTGGGCCTGGATTACCAACGGAGTTTCGGTCTGAATGAGGTAGATGGGCGGCTTTTTGTGAACGAGTACACTTTTTCACCCGAAGGAGCTCAGCTGCCAAGAGTATATCGAGGATTGATGGGAAGAGTGAACTATGTATACGGTGACCGCTATATCGCCAATTTCTCTTTTGCCTACCAGGGAAATGAACAGCTCGGAGATAATAATCGTTTTATCTTCTATCCGGCTGTAGCGCTCGGGTGGGTTGTATCGGAGGAGCCTTTTTTTGGAGACAACAGCACCGTTAGTTTTCTGAAATTGAGGGCATCTCACGGTCTGAGTGGAAACGATCGGGATATCGCCTATTTTCAGAAGCAGTCTTTCTTTGAAGTGATCGGATCCTCCTATCAGTTTGGTACAAACCTGAACTCTTATCGTGGCTTCAGGGAGGGTCTGATTGGCAGTCCCAATATCCGGCCTTCCCAGACCCGCAAGTCAAACCTGGGTATTGATGCAGAGCTGTTTGGAAATATAGTTCGGATTTCTGGAGACCTGTTCTATGAAAAAACCACAGATATCATTACCAGCCTGAATCGAATCTCTGGTCTTCTGGGGGCTCCTTCCACGATTACAGGTAATGCCGGAAGTGTGGAAAACAAGGGTTTTGAGCTGGCTTTGCGGTTAGGAAACCAGATCGGCAGAGATTTTCAGTACTCGGTTCAGGGGACCTTTTCCTACGCAAAAAATAAAATCCTGGATATGCAGGAGAGGCTCTACCCGCATGAGTACAACTACCGTACAGGGCATCCTGTGGGTTCACGGTTCGGGCTGGAAGCAGTTGGATTCTTCTATGATGAGGTGGATATCGCCAACAGTGCCGACCAGTCCGCCTACAGTTCCGTAAGGCCGGGAGATCTGAAGTACCGGGATATCAACGGAGACGGCCAGATTAATGAGGATGATTTTACCAGGATCGGCAAGAGCTGGATTCCGGAAGTCCTTCTGGGCACCACACTTAACCTGGCTTATAAAAGTTTTGATTTCAGCGCATTGCTGGAAGGAGTCATGGGTACTGACAGATTCATGTCGAACTTCGCCTATTACGATTTCTTTCCAGGTGGAACTGGTAACCTGATGCAACATCACCTGAACAGGTGGGCCTACAACCCTGAGCTTGGCGTGGATACACGAGATACTGCAACCTATCCAAGATTGAGCCTTCAAGGTGAAAACAGTAATAACAAACAGCCAAACTCGGACTTCTGGCTGAGGGATGCCTCTTATCTGAGAATTAAATCGATGGAGCTGGGTTACAGTTTACCGTCCACCCTGCTGGAAACAATCTCCCTTAAGCAGGTGCGTATCTACGCCACGGTATATAATGCATTTACCTTCACGGATATTGAAGTAGTAGATCCTGAAGCTGGTAACGGAGCAGTCTTTCCAATTCAACGGATGATGAATTTTGGAATCAATCTACAGTTTTAAATTATAGTGCCACCTATGAAAGTATTTAAATTTAAGTATTCGATATTAGCTGTTATCAGCGGGCTGTTTCTTTTTAATTCTTGCTCAGACAATCCATTGGATGTCACTCCGCCGGACAGATTTGATGCTGTATATGTGTTTTCAAGTGCAAAAAATGCACAAGAATATGTCTTTCAGACCTATGGGGTACTTCCCTACCCCAGATCTCAGAGTAACGGATATAATCGGTTGAATAACGGACAGGCCATGATTGCCTCAGCCTCGGATGAAGCAGTCCCCAATGTGGCAGGCCTTTCTGTTGAATTTCTGTATAACGGGTCTCTTTCTCCCACTTCACCTAACCCGGATAATACGTGGAATCATAATTATCAATACATTCGATCGATTAATATCGGTCTTGAAAATATTGACATGATGCCCGAACAGGATTCGGCAGAGCGAGATCATTACAGAGCGGAGCTCACATTTCTTAGGGCCTTTGCACATTTTGAACTGCTGAAGCGTTTCGGCGGAATTCCGATTATCACTCAATCGCTGAATCCGGATGACAATCTGAACATTCCCAGAAACTCCGTGGAGGAGGTCATTACATTTATCGTGGATGAGCTCGATAAAGCCATTCCGGGGTTGCTGCTTCCGGAGGAGACTACCCAGACCAATTTTGGCAGGATTTCATCGGGTGCAGCGATGGCGCTGAAATCACGCGTTCTGCTTTATGCAGCGAGCCCGCTCTTTAACAGTGCCGGTTATGATGGTTCCGGAAATCCACTGATCAGTTTTGGATCTGCATCACCCGCTCGGTGGGAAGCTGCAGCACAAGCCGCAGCCGATGTAATTAACCTGAATTTCTACCAGCTCTATATCCACAATGAGGTCTCCAACGAACAGCCCGATGCGTTGGTTCTTGCAAACGGGGAGAAAAACTATAGGGAGTTTTTCTACACTCTCCAGGGGAACAGGGAGATGATATTGCCCAGAAACTCACCTACTGGAAATGCAGTGGAGAAGAAAAATGCCCCGGTTGGTTATACCAATGGAGAGGGCACAACAAACCCTAGCCAGCAGATGGTAGATGCTTATGGAATGATAAATGGTTATAGCATTCATGATGCCGGATCCGGGTATGATCCCAACAATCCGTATCAAAATCGGGATCCGCGTTTCTACGCCTCAATATTCTATAACGGAATGCCCTGGCTCGGCAGACAGGTGGAAACGTTTGAGGGGGGGCTGGATAATCCTTCAGGTGCTGCACGCGGAACCAGAACGGGGTACTATCTCTCCAAATTCATGAATCCGAGTGTGAGCATTTCGGGTAATGAAGGAGCAACCCCGCACAGTTTCCCGTTAATAAGGTATGCCGAAATTTTGCTCAATTACGCAGAGGCTGTCAATGAGGCATTTGGCCCGGATACAGACCCATACGGTACCGGGTTGACAGCAAGACAGGCTGTTGAAAAAGTTCGCTCCAGAGTCATGCGGCCTGATGATGCAAGGGTGGAAGCGGCAGGCCAGGAGGAGTTACGAGAGGCGATTCGTGCCGAAAGACGTGTAGAGTTGGCCTTTGAAGGGCATCGCCACCTGGATGTAAGAAGGTGGATGATAGCGGAAGAAGTTTTGGGACAGAACCTTTCCGGAATACGAATTACGGTGGAAGAGACCGATCTTGAATTTACACAATACACCATCGAGAGTGTAGAGGCCGGTTCAGCCCTGGGTGCGAATCCCGCTGATTACATTATTGATGGAGATACCGATACCAAATGGTCCAGCTGGAATGTGCTAGATTCAGCCTGGATCCGATTTGATCTGGGCCAGTCCGAAAGTGTAAATGAACTCAGAATCCTATTCGACCGCCCTAAAATACGGGGCCCCTATCCATTCTCAATTGCAGTAGGGAATGATCCTGAAAATATGGAAGTAGTATGGAGCGGTTTAAGCACGACTGAGGCAGTGTTGCAGGCATTCCCATTTTCATCCACAAATGGCAGATATGTGGAAATTAAAATGACTGATGCAAATGGCAGCGAGTTTGACTCGACCAAAGAGGTGTTGAGCATCTTTGAAGTGGAAATTTTTGGAGGGGGTGATGTTAATACCACCTATGAACTCATTCCTAATGTATCTACACGGGAGTTCTCGCAACGTCTGTATCTCTACCCAATATCTGTGGAAGAGGTCAGTGCCAATTATGAGATGGATCAGAATCCTGGCTGGTAAGTGGATTTATACGATTTTGGAAAAGTCTTGGATAGCCTGAGTCTGTCCGGCTGGCGAATGGAAGGCCGATCTCCTGAGAATCTTGATGCAGGTCACCGGTAGATGGCTATCGTTTAAGGAGAATTATTATAGATGACCTTTTTGAAGACCATAATAGCGTTTATGATAATATCACTGTGTCTATATCCTTTTGTTAGATCTTCGGATAGTCAGGATCACAGTGATATTACTGCTCTTTCTCATGTTGAGACAGAGGTTGAAGCCGACTCTTTCCGACTTCACAATTTAACCTTGGGGGGAAACGGTCAGACTCTTCAAAGTAAGTCTTTTGAAGAATCGAATAGAATCTCAGCTGGGAGTGCCTCTGGTACTTTGCAGAAAGAGTTGTCTGCCAAATCAGCAGACTTCACACCGAAGCTTCCATCAGAAAGCTCAGCACCTCTTCTCAGTGAGGCAGAAAGAGATTCAGCTTATGAAGTGTACTCCTCTACGTTCTCTGGTTTGAAGCATCTTGTGAGTGATCTGCTCATGGGTTTTAATCTGGTATATCCCCATGAGAGCGATGAGATCTGGGAAGACGGGAAATTAGAAGAGTATCTGCGGGATCTCAACACCCGTATGTTACGATGGCCCGGAGGAACAGTCTCCTCCTATTACCATTGGGACGAACTGACAGGCGAGGGGTGGAGAGATAGCTGGGATCCGGAAAACCCGGTCCACCCGAAGTTGGGAAGCGAATATATGGATGTCACTGAATATATGGAGGTAGTGCGAAGTACAGGTGCCACTCCTCTGGTTGGAATCAATATGAGTTCTGGCTGGCGATGGGACCGTATAGAGGATGGGATAGAAGAAGCGCTGGAGCTGATGCGCTTTCTCCGGGATCAAGATTTTGAGGTGACGTACTGGTATCTGGATAATGAGCCCTATCAGCATGACAGCAACGGCGGCGAAAAAACTGTTGAGGAGTATGCGGAGCTTATTAACCAATTTGTGCCCCGAATGAAAGAGATCAATCCAACGATAGAAACCATTGCTAACTGGCTTCCTGCTTTTGAGCTTCGGCGCTCAGATTACCAGACACTAATCGAGATGGCCGGTGATAATATTGATATTATCGATGTGCATAATTACTGGAGCTGGAACTATCCGAGTATGGAAAAGTGGCTGGAGCATACTCCCAATCAATTGTGGATCGGAAGCAGTTATATCAATGAAATTTCCCTTTTCCGGGAGATGGTTCGGGATTTTGGTTATCCAAATATGAAACTTGCCTCTTTAGAATGGAACGTGGGGCCCCTTCGGGAGAATCAGCTCACGGCACACCAGGTAGCTCTGATTCAGTCTGAAATGTTGATGCAATTTATAATCGGCGGTCTCGATATGGCCACTTTCTGGCCGCTACAATGGCCGGGTAACTATATAACTGCGCGTCCCTTGGTGAGTTCAAAGAACAATGAAAAACAGCCTAACTACCCCCTATTTAAATTTTTTAGTGAGATGCAGGGGGGAAGGTTGCTTCTGGAGGAAGTGATCCGATCCCTGCCTCATATTTTGAGCCTGGCTGTTGAGGATGATGAATACCTGCGAATTGTTCTGCTGAATAAAAACGACAATGACGTGGAGATCCAACTCCGATCAGATCATTTTCAAAATCTGAAGCTGGAGAAAGCAGAGACCTACACCCTTCTCAGTGACGGGAGAGGTAGTGAATTGAAAACACCGAATCGCGTTGAATATTCCGGCGGTGAGATAAACTTTACGGCAGAGAACGTATCCATTACTCTTGCCGCTTTTAGAAGATATTAATGCTTTAAACATTGAAAACCCGAACCATGAGAAGATATATATTTCTAATTATTATAGGTGTGGCCGTCATCAGCTGTCGAACCACCTCGAATACAAAAGATGATCGTTTGGATCACCGCCATGATGAACAGCAGTTACCTCTCTCCGAATTCAAAGTCTTTAGGGGGAATACTCATGGCCATACGATTTTCACCTGGACCCACGGTCCGCAGCGGGAATCTTTTGAAGGCCCCTTCAACAAGGAGTGGCAGGTGCCGCCAGGTACCGATCTCAGTGATCATACTACCCTCAGCTTAAACCCGGACCATTATAACGACGGCCAGGGCCTGCCTGCCAACCATTTCCGGCTTGCAAAGGAGCACGGATATGATTTCTATGTTACTACGGACCACTCCCAGGAGCCCACCCTACAACCTGCACGTCCGGAAAACCCTTTCTGGCAGAACACACTGGAAGCAGCTGCTTTCTATGAGAATGATCCTGAGTTTGTTGCCATGACCGGTGTGGAGTTCAGCAGGAATACAGAAGCGGAAGGGGGGAGGGGGCATATCAATCCGATGAATATTGAGGAGTATGTGAATGCGGATCATCGTGGGGGACGACCACCATGGCCGGAAGCTGACTGGAGTATACCACAGTTTTATGATTGGCTGAAAACAGCAAGGCCGTCAGGTGGTGTTGGTAAAGTCGTGGCAAGTTTTAACCACCCCGGGCTGAACCAGTACGGCGACTGGGATAACCTTGACGATGAAATCGTGGATATTATCACCATGTTCGAATTTCATACCAACTATCGGAATTATCGCTGGCGGCCCTATCTGAGGGCGCTCAATAAAGGATGGAAGCTGTCGCCTGTCGGAGCCCACGATAACCACTCATATCATAATATTCAAAGTATAGAGCATGCTCCCCCCAGCCTCGTGCTGGCGACAGAACTCTCCAGAGAGGCAATCACCCACGCTATGAGCCAGCGCCGGACTTACGTATCCTGGGTCCCCGGGACCGTGCTCCGTTACTCGGTTAATGGCCAAATTATGGGGTCCACACTGGAGAGTCCGGATGAATTTCAGTTTGAGATAGAGATTGAAACGCCAATGGACATGCACAGCGTCCGTCGTATTGAAATTGTGCGAAATCATCCAGACGGAATTGAAGATGTCATAATTGTTGATCAAAAGGAGTTTAGCGGGAATGAGAATAAACTCAGGTGGAGTCCGAGGATCGAGGACACGTCAGCTAAATATTTTCTACTACGTGTGTTTCATGAGAATGATCTGAGCAGCGGGGAAGACGGGAACAGGGCCTCGACCATCTCCGCACCGGTCTGGACGGGAAGGTAAGAATCAATGAATTATCGAAGATTATATGGACGTTTAAGCTTATTACAGAGAAATAGAAGCATCATTTTTACTCTGTTACTTTGTTCCCTGGTTCTGGTTCAATGCCAGGGAAACAGAGGCCATATGATCAATGGGCAGAGCCATAATGGAAAGAATCACCTTACGGAAGTATCAAATAACTACTCATGGAGCTATCTGCCCATCGGTGGGGGTGGGTATGTAACTGGGATTGCAGTGCATCCGAAGGAGACCGACATCCGGTATATCCGAACTGATGTGGGCGGTGCCTACCGATGGGATAATGAAGAAGAAAAATGGATTCAGCTGCTCGGTTGGATCGGTCCGGATAATGAAAATTTGATTGGTGTGGATGGAATTGGTTTGGATCCATCCAATACTGACAGAGTCTATCTTGCATTAGGAAGAGATATTGACAAGATGGGCGGGGTCTGGCGCTCCGAAGACAGAGGGCACACCTGGACACTTCTGATGTCTGCTCATTATGAAGGAAATGGAAGAGAAGCCCGCTGGATCGGTCAACCTATCGCCGTGGATCCCCATGCAGGTAACATTATTTATGCTGGAACACGGACAGATGGCTTGTGGCGCAGTAGTAACGACGGAGTCAGCTGGACCCGTATATCTGATGTCCCCCGCGGGCACACAGGCACCAATCCGATAGGTGTACGGAGTATTGTTTTCGATGCAGGCTCTTCTCATGATGGTAAATCCTCGATTATTTATGTGGCGGTACCAGGATATGGAATCTACACCAGTAATGATGGCGGAGATACGTTTAATCACATGGCCGGTTCACCCGAAACCCCTTCACGACTAAAAGTAGCTGGCGGGGAGCTCTTTGTAACCCATAGCAGGGGTGTGGCACATTGGAACGGAAAGGCGTGGGGTGATATCACTCCTTCTGCTGGAAATTATGTAGGACTGACTGTAGATGAGATGAATAATAATCGATTGGTTGTTGCTGAACGGTACCGGTCGTTTTTCAATCCGATCTACAGGAGTGAAGATAAAGGGGCCACCTGGCAAGAGATCAATACTGCGGAAGTTCCTGCAAAACTAAATGTACAGATACCCTGGTGGAACCCCCGGCGGTTTTCATCGGCTACGGCAGGAATGGAGATGATTCCGGGGAGTTCCGGTGAGCTTCTCTACACAGACTGGTTCGGAGTCTGGTACACTCCCGATGTGTGGGCGTCTGAGACTGAGTGGCACACCCTGGTCAATGGTCACGAGGAGACGGTTGTATTGACACTCGTGGC
>Ga0079225_10000917_pt1 | contig 16301 bp, 16 predicted proteins | sample Poulit2012_FD_76344 | JGI IMG/M metagenome (GOLD analysis project Ga0079225, IMG submission 76344) | Agricultural soil microbial communities from Georgia to study Nitrogen management - Poultry litter 2012 | ecosystem: Environmental > Terrestrial > Soil > Agricultural land | place: USA: Georgia... | reverse complement strand
GGCGTTAACTTTCCACTTAATAATGTATCTCGTTTCCGTCGTTTTTTTCCAGAACGAGCTTCTTCGCGTGCTTTTCTCGCCGCTTCCCTTGCTGCAAAGGATTTAATCGCTTTATCGATTAATAATTTTGCAATATCGGGATTCTCTTCTAAAAAGTAATTTAACTTTTCCGAAACGACTTGATCAACAGCAGATCTTGCCTCACTCGTGCCTAGACGCCCTTTCGTTTGTCCTTCAAATTGCAAATACTTTTCCGGTACACGAATTGATAATATAGCTGTTAATCCTTCTCGAATATCAGCGCCTTCTAGGTTTTTATCATTTTTCTTTAATAATTGATGACGTCGAGCATAATCATTAATCGTCCGGGTCATTGCTGAGCGGGCCCCGGATTCATGGGTTCCACCATCGATTGTCCGCACATGGTTTACGAACGATAACATATGCTCCGTATAACCATCGTTAAATTGAAAAGCGAAATCAACATGAATATCATCTTGCTCATTTTGAAACGCAACGATATCATGTAATGTTTTTTTATCCTCATTTAAATAGTTAACGAAGGAGACGATTCCATCTGGGTATGTAAAAGTCTCTGTTGACTCACTTCTTTCATCCGTGATGACGATTGTTAAATCCTTTAACAAAAAAGCTGCTTCTCGCATTCTTTCAACGATAATTTCATAATCAAATTTAATCGTTGAAAAAACTGTAGGATCAGGTTTAAACCTTATATATGTTCCTGTTTTATTCGTTTTTTCCCGTTTTTCTAACTCATGAATAGGTTTACCACCATTTTCATAACGTTGCACATAAGTGTAACCGTCACGATAAATAGTCACTTCTAACCATTCAGACAGAGCATTAACGACAGCGGCACCTACACCGTGGAGTCCACCACTCGTTTGATAGCCTCCTTGACCAAACTTACCACCTGCATGTAAAATTGTAAAAATGACTTCCGGTGTCGGTTTACCTGTCGTATGCATACCTGTTGGAATGCCTCGACCATAATCACGAATTGAAATACTTTCATCATTATGAATGGTCACTTCAATACTCTCACCAAAACCAGCTAATGCTTCATCGACTGCATTGTCAACTATTTCGTAAACTAAATGGTGTAAACCACGAATATCAGTACTTCCGATGTACATCGCTGGACGTTTTCTTACAGCATCGAGTCCTTCTAGTACATGAATTGATTCATCAGTATATTGCATTTGCTTATCCATTTAATAATCGACCTTTCTCTATGAATAATAAAAGGTATGTCTATCACATCATAGAACATATGTTTTTATTTGTAAACATTCGTTATGTTGACCATAACAATTATTTTTTATTTATACAAATAAGAAAGGATGACAAATGTGCCACCCTCTCAATCGTTTGCTATCTTATTTTACTATTTAACTAAGACGGAATGAGCAACTTTAATACATAAATCCATAATAACCGTAACATCACGTTCATTTAAATAATCGTATGCCTCTTCATTTTTAATGCCTTGTTGTGCCCAAAATACTTTACAATCTGTTTGTGCAGCTGCTTTGGCGATTTCCGGTAGATGTTCAGGACGCCGGAAAATATTAATAATATCAATTGGCTCATCAATATCAAGTAATGAATCGTATGCCTTTTCACCTAAAACTTCATCAACGGTTGGATTAACCGGGATAATTTTGTAGCCGTGCTTTTGCATTTCTTTTGATACTTGATATGATGTTCTCTCAACATTCGCTGAAAGACCGACGACAGCAATCGTTTTTGCATGCGTTAAAATTTCTTTAATTTTATCATTACTCGGATTTTGCATCTGTCATCACTCACCTTTATATAATATAATAAAATATAATTAACTACTATGTAATAGCATTATATAGAAATACTTCTTGTACAATTATCATACCATATATACGATAGATAAGACTACATATGGTATACTTAATGTATTCATTTTATTATATCATTAGGAAGTTGGTAGAAAAGTGACTTATGTTATTTTTTCAATTATTGCTTATTTATTAGGATCAATACCTTCAGCACTTATCGTTGGGAAAGTTGGGTATAATATCGATGTACGCGAACATGGAAGTGGTAACTTAGGAGCGACAAATGCTTTTCGCACACTAGGTATTAAGGCAGGTAGTATTGTTGTTTTAGCCGATATTTTAAAAGGAACTATTGCGACAGTCCTTCCGTTATTATTTAATGTTGATATTTATACATTAATTATTGGTGTATTTGCTGTTATTGGTCATACATATCCGATTTTTGCAAAATTTAAAGGCGGTAAAGCAGTTGCGACATCTGGTGGTATTATTTTAGGGTTTAATCCATTGTTATTTGTCATTATGGTTGCTACATTTTTAATTGCCTTATATATTTCTAAATATGTTTCCCTCGCTTCAATGGTAACGGGCATCGTCTCTTTTATCGTCACATTGTTTATTAAAGACATCGGTTTAATGATCGTCATAGGTGCTTTAACGATTTTTGTCTTTTACCGTCATCGAGAAAATATTAAGCGAATTATTAACAAAACAGAACCGAAAATTACGTGGATGTAACATATGTTTTTAAAAATATTTTGTTAGTTTCAATCCTTTGAATATTTTTCTCGTTTAACGTATAGTTGCATTTAAAGGAAGGTATGATATGAAACGGTTATTCATTGCTCTCATTAAATTTTATCAACGATATATTAGTCCGATGAAAGGCCCATCATGCCGTTTTTATCCAACATGTTCAACTTATAGTAAACAAGCGATTGAACGTTTTGGTGCATTTAAAGGTTTAATAATGACAATTATACGAATAAGTAAATGCCACCCTTTTCATCCCGGTGGTGTTGATTTAGTACCTGAAAAACAGCTTAAAGAAAAATTACTAATAAACAAAAAGGGAGATGACATCAGTGAAGCTGAAAATCAATAATCAAGCAGCCGACTGGTATAAAAACGAATTAAAAGAAGTCAAAACTAATTATGTCCGTTTTTTTCCTCGTTATGGTGGAGTAGGAGGCTTAATTCCGGGGTTTTCAATCGGTATTAATTTTGATGAACCTGAAAACATATTAGCATCCTTTGAAGCGAAGGGCATAACGTTTTATATCGAACAATCAGATGCTTGGTATTTCGACGGAAAAACTGAATTAAATATCGAGTTTGATGAAAAAATGAAAGAACCACAGTTTAATTATTCATAATCTCTCTTTGCTCAGCCGTTAAAAATTGTTCTAAACGAAATCGTTCGATCTGAGTATATTGTTTCTCATGTAGTAATACTTTTAATTGTAGGTGACCAAACAAATCATAATGCGGATATATTTTATGATTATCAATCCATTCGGGGTGTAAATTGTATGTTTTGCCCCATAGTTTTAGTTTAGATAAGTTATTGCAACCTACTTTAGTAACCGTATGATATTGGGGAAAACGTTTATCATACCAATAATGAGTAATGATCGCTATTTCACCTTGTAATACTTTGTTTTTCCATTGTTGAAGTTCAGTTCGATCTATGCCAAAAGCCATATTTATCACCTGTTATTATGAATAAAAGCTCCCTTGAGACGTTAATATGTTCAAGGGAGCTGTTTTATTTATTTATGCTTTTAATCTATCACGTAAAACCATTTGTAAAATACCACCATTGCGGTAATAGTCAATCTCTACTTCACTATCAAAGCGAGCAATAGCATTAAACTCTTTTACGTTACCCTCTTCATCCGTTGCTGTTACTTTGACAGTTTCATTTGGTTTAACATTTTCATCAATATGAACAGTAATTGCCTCTTTACCCGTTAAACCGATTGAGTCGGCATCTTCACCTTTTTCAAACTGTAATGGAAGAATGCCCATCATCACTAAGTTTGCGCGGTGAATTCGCTCATAACTTTTCGCTAAAACGGTCTTAATACCGAGAAGGTCTGCACCTTTAGCTGCCCAGTCGCGGGAAGAACCCATTCCATAGTCTTCACCACCGATGACGATTAATCCTGTACCTTCTTCTTGATATTTCATTGCTGCATCATAAATCGTCATAACTTCATTTGTCGGCCAGTGTGTTGTATAACCACCTTCAGTATCTGGTGCAATCCGATTACGAATTCGAATGTTCGCAAAGGTTCCACGCATCATAACTTCATGGTTCCCCCGACGTGACCCATAGGAGTTAAAGTTTCGTGGTGAAACATCATTTGCTTGTAAATATTCGCCAGCCGGTGAATTTAGGGCAATTGCGCCAGCCGGTGAAATATGGTCTGTCGTAATTGAATCACCGAAAAGACCAATTACACGTAAATCTTCAAGCGGTTCGACTTCACCTGCTTCTTTTGATAAACCTTCAAAGAATGGTGGATTTTGAATATAAGTTGACTCACTATCCCACTCATATAATGGCTCATCTGTTGTATCAATTTCATTCCACTTTTCATTTGATTCAAACAAGTTATCATATTCGCTACGAAAGATCTCCGGATTAACAACTTTTTCAACTTGCTCTTTGATTTCTGACATTGATGGCCAAATATCTTTCAAGTAAACGTCATTACCATCTTTATCTTTGCCTAGTGGTTCCTTTGCTAAATCAATGTCTACTGTTCCAGCAAGGGCATAAGCAACGACTAATGGTGGTGACGCTAAATAGTTTGCTTTCGTTAATGGGTGAATACGCCCTTCAAAGTTTCGGTTACCAGATAAAACTGATGCTACGAGCAGGTCATTATCAACGACTGCTTTTTCAATTTCTGGTAAAAGTGGACCTGAGTTACCGATACATGTCGTACATCCGTAACCGACTAAGTTAAAGCCTAGTTCATCAAGATATTTTGATAAATTAGCATCGTCAAGGTAACGTGTAACGACAGTTGAACCTGGTGCAAGCGATGTTTTTACATATGCTGGCACTTCTAAGCCTTTTTCAACAGCATTTTTCGCTAACAATCCGGCCCCTAACATAACGTGCGGGTTAGATGTATTTGTACATGAAGTAATTGCTGCAATAGCTAATGAACCAGTTTTCATAACAGATTTTTTGCCATCTAAATGTTCAACAGTTACTTCTTTATCAAACTCACTTTTATCTAAACCAAATCCTTGGTTACCTTCCGGAGCTGTAACCGCCTTATTAAACGTTTCTTGCATTTTTGATAGCGGGATTAAATCCTGTGGACGTTTAGGTCCTGCTAAGTTCGGCTCTAATTCTGAAAGATCAATTTCAATTGTTTCTGTATACTCAGGATCTGCTTGATCTGCTGAATACCAGAGATTATTTTCCTTACAATATTTTTCAACGATTTGAATAAGCTCTTCATCACGACCTGTAAGACGTAGATAGTTTAATGATTCCTCATCTACTGGGAAATAGCCTACAGTTGCTCCATATTCAGGTGCCATATTTGAAATTGTTGCACGATCCGCTAATGGCATATCCTTTAAACCTGGACCATAGTACTCAACAAACTTTCCAACAACATTGTGCTCACGTAATGTTTGTGTAACTTTTAACGCTAAGTCTGTTGCTGTCGTTCCTTCTGGAAAACTACCGACAAATTTAACTCCAATAACTTCCGGTGCAGGGAAATATGATGGTTGACCAAGCATGCCTGCTTCAGCTTCAATTCCACCAACACCCCAACCGAGAATACCTAATCCGTTAATCATCGGTGTATGTGAATCTGTTCCAACGAGGGTATCTGGGAACGTTTCATATGTGCCATCTTCATTTTCATAAGCGTGAACGAGATTGGCTAAATATTCTAAGTTCACTTGGTGGACAATTCCCGTTGCCGGTGGTACTGCGCGATAATTTTCAAACGCTTTTTGTGCCCAATGTAAAAATTCATAACGTTCTTTGTTTCGCTCAAATTCTAAATCCATATTTAACTGTAAAGCATCGTGCATACCATATTTGTCAACTTGTACCGAGTGGTCAATAACTAAGTCAACCGGAACTTCAGGATTAATTTCATTCGGATCTCCACCCATATCAACCATTGCTTTACGTAATGACGCTAAGTCAACAACGGCCGGAACACCTGTAAAGTCTTGTAATAAAACGCGTGAAGGTTTAAATGGAACGTTTAGACCTTTAGCTTCATTCGTTCCCCATTTAGCTAATCCTTCTACATGTTCATCTTTAATAACACGTCCATCATGTTGACGTAACACTGATTCTAATAAAATTCGTATGGAAAATGGTAAGCGATCAATTTCACCATGTCCAGATTGTTCAAGTGTTTTTAAGTCATAATAGTGATATGTTTTATCATTGAGTTCAAAGCTTTTTCGTGCATTAAATGCATTATTGTTTTTTCCCATCGCTTTAAAGCCCCTTCCTTTCAGTTTGTAAACTTTTTAACAATAGTCATAAATTTACTAGCTTATTAAAATAACTCTTTCATATACAATATTAGATGAAATGTATTCATAAAACAACTGATTAGAGTATAGAGCATATACATTTTGCTTATTAATAGTTATAACAAAACATTATCACTAATGAACAAATAGAAAATAATAGATTATCGGTTTTTAAATTATTGTTAATCGGGTTTATAAATAGGTAATTGTAGACGAAACGTACTTCCTTTCGTCGGATTTTGAAACACTTGCATAATACCATCATGTTCGTCAATAATTTTTTGTGTAATCATTAGACCCAATCCTGTTCCTTCTTGTTTTGTCGTATAAAAAGGTTCGCTTATTTTATGAATAGCATCTTCCGAAATACCTGGACCTTCATCAATAATATCAATTAAAATAAATCCATCACTTGTTGTTGTAGAAATCATAATTTTCGAGTTTGCTTCGACAGCTTCGATAGCGTTTTTAATAATATTAATTAATGCTTGCTTAATTTGTGTTCGATTACACAATATATTATGATCTGATAATTCTTCCATAATTATATTAATACTGTTTATTCGAGCTTCAGATTGTAATAATGCAACGACTTCCTTAATCATACAACTTATCGATTCTGCTTGTTTATGAGCGGTCATTGGTTTTGCCATAAACAATAATTCTGATGTGATCGTCTCAATTTTATTAATTTCATCAATCATAATTTTAAAATAAGCATCTTTTGCATCGACCCCAGCAGCTAACAATTGCAAAAAGCCTTTTAAGGATGTTAATGGATTTCGAATCTCATGAACAATCCCAGCTGCTAATTGACCAGTAACCGATAGTTGTTCCGATTGCATGATCAATTCTTCAAGTTTTATTTTTTCGGAAATATTTACTAGACTCATCATATAAAACTTTTCATTGTTACTACATATTGGAGAAATTGTCGATTCAAACCATATTATTTGCCCGGCACTGTTATTTAAAGTAACTTTCAATTGTTGCACATCGTTGCTTGTTTTAAAAAAGTTTCCTTTTGTATACATTTTATTCGTTTTCACAAACACCTTTTTCCAATGTTTGCCTAAAATTTGTGACGGTTTAATATTTAAAATTGTTTCAATCGATTGTGAAACATATTGAAGTTCACCTATATAGTTAAAGATCATTAAAATAGCTTGGCTATTGTGATCTATCCACTTTAACATAGCGCCAGGTAAATCACCGAGCTGCATTTGGTCAAACACTAAACTACTATTTGCATGATTTTTGCCATCATTTTCATTAAAAAACTTATTTTCAGTCATAATCCGTCTCCTTTAAACAATATTAATTGTGTGATTTTTAATATTGTTATGACACCTTTCATTATGTTATGACACTTATCATGTAGTTTTTTGATGGTCTCATTATAATTTGTTATGATGTAAGTGTGGAAAGTAAAAATGTTTAGGGAAATATAAAATGTGCAGAACGATTCATGAGCTGTAGGTTGTAAATCTGTTACAAAATCTTAATAAGAGAATAAATTACAATTCTCTTATGATTTTACTATAAATTTTGTTAAAAAGAAACATTTTTTAAATAATCAGTAAATTTCAGGAAGATATTACACTACATTTATAAAGCATAGGTGATTTTATGTCATTCTTTTTCAACCATTTTATCGTTTTATGGGGTTTTTTAATGATCGGTGCCATGGCAATTGGTGGATTTTTTATGTTTCGTAAATTTTTAAAACAACTCCCTAAAGAAGACGGGAAATCGGATATGGATTGGGAGCGATATTATTTAGATGAAACAGTTCATATGTGGGGTGATGAGGAGAAAGAATTATTGAATGAGCTCGTTTCACCCGTTCCAAAGTTATTTCGTGATGTTGCAAAACAAACGATTGCGAGTAAGATTGGCGAATTAGCTCTTAAAAAAAATGCATCAAAAATCAATCGTGATTTAATTATTGAAGGATATATTGTTGGGACACCTAAACGCGATCATCGCTTTTTAAGACGAAAGTTAGCAGAGTTAAATATTTCTGTTGAACCTTATGAACATTTATTTGAACTTTCTAGAGATGATTATGAAGTTAACTGGGAAGAAAAGTACCGTAAAAATCAGTCAAAATAACTTCCATTTTTTCGTACTAATCGTCTGTATTTAAACAACATCGCTAAACGCCAAGTTAAAATCATTCCGTAGGCGAGTAGAAAAAACATACTCGTCATTTCGCCAAAAGCGATCGTTTGACCGAGAATATACTTGCCGATAAGACGTACAATTAATAAACCAAATAAAATAAAAATAAACGCCTTAGAAGGTATTAAATAAATTTTATTATTTTTCACTTTAAAATGCGTTGTCCGTATTAAAAATAGTGAAAAAAGAGCGCCAACGATAAACGCTTCAGCTACTTGGAGCCATGAGATATGAAAAATAGGTAAAACAAACATAAATAATCCCGTACTCATCATAAGAGGCGGGATTATTATTCTTTTTATATTAATTGGTCGATTAGTAGCCTTTACACGTAACGTATTAACTATAACTGCCATAATCCCACCGATTAACGTACTTATAATAATTAAAGGTAGTTGGTATTGCGTAAATAAGTTTTCCATAAAAGTTATCATCCACCATGATTTGTAAAGCTGTAAAATTAGTTAATCACGAATTCATAAGGATTGTCAATATAAATACAAATTAAAATCCTAAGAAACCAACTTTATCCGCTAAAAATGAAGTTAACTTTGTCATCCAATCGAAAAATAGTGCAACACCGATGAAAATCATCACATAACCACCAATTTGTACGAAAAGACGACTGTTTTTTCTAAACCAGTTTAGTTTACCAATGAAAATTGATAACAATAAAAATGGAATGGCAAAACCGAGAACATAACTGATCATTAATATTAATCCTTGTTCTGGATGTGTCGCTGCTAATGATAAGACGATTGCTAAAATCGGACCTGTACAAGGTGTCCATCCCATTGAAAACGCAAGGCCGATTAAAAATGATCCAAAAAATCCTGTTGGCCGATTTTTAAAAGTTATCCGGCGATCTTTCATTAAAAATTCAAAATTTAACAATCCAACGATAACTAATCCGAAAAAGATAATTAAAACGGCTCCAATTTGACGAATAAGGGATTGATTGACAATAAGAAATTCAGCGATAAATGATGTGCTGAAACCGAGCATAACAAATACTAATGAGAAACCGATTAGAAAAAAGATTGTATGAATTAAACTATTTTTGTTAATTTTTTTATCTTCACTACTAATTTCGTCAACGCTCATACCCGTTATGTACGATAAAAATGCGGGATATAACGGTAAAACGCAAGGTGAAATAAATGATAAAAAACCCGCCCCAAATGCGAGAAATACATTAATTTCAGACATATAGTTTGCCTCCTAAACATGCTCTCATTATTAATCTTAGCAGAACATTAATTAATATAGCTGTTTTGTTTTGACAGAAATTCGACAATTAAAAGGATATATATTTTAGGTCATAGTATTTATCCTTCATAAACATTACTATTAAATTAGACGTTTACTAACAAAAAAACACCTCTTTTACGGTTAATTGTTATTAACGTCGTAAAAAAGGTGTTTTTATATAACATTCAATTATTATTTATCCATCTGATTACTCATGGCACGCATCATTTGATTAATTTTCTTTTTAGACGGTTTTTGCCCCATTTGCATCATAAGTGTTCGTAACATTTGTTCATTAATTGGTGGATTCTTTTTCAAATAGTTCATCATGTAACGACGAGCAATAAAAAATCCTAGGGCTACACCAGCAACTAATGCTGCTAATGCTATAAGAACGACCCAAATTGTACTCATTCGTTTGTTCCTCCTTCATGTAAGCTCCTCTAACAAGTATAGACAAACAGTTGTTAATTGACAACATTATCTATTTGTTAAACGTTTCAACTTTTAAAAATTATTTCTCCATCATTTTTTGGATAATTTTTACAACATTTTCTTTTGTAAAGCCATATTTCTCAACGACGATATTACCAGGCGCCGATGCACCAAATGTATCGATCGCTAAGACTTTCCCCGCTTCACCAACGTACTTATGCCAACCGAGAGATGCACCCATTTCAATAGCTAATCGTTTCTTAACAGTTGGTGGGATAACTGTTTGTTTATATGCATCGCTTTGTTGTTCAAAACGGTCCCATGAAGGCATGGAAACAACTTGTGTATCAATACCTTGCTCTAACAGTGTTTGTTGGGCAGCAATTGCTAAATTTACTTCCGAACCAGTGGCAAGTAAAAGAGCATCTGGGTTATCCTTAGTCGCGGGACTAATAACGTATGCACCTTTTTTAACACCTTCATAAGCTTTTTCTTTCGTTGCTTTTACCGTTTGTACATTTTGGCGGGTTAAAACAAGTGCCGTTGGTTGATCGGTTGATTCTAAAGCAAGTCGCCATGCTGCTTGGGTTTCATTCGCATCAGCTGGGCGAATGACAGAAAGTCCTGGCATAGCTCTTAGGGATGCTAATTGTTCGATTGGTTCATGGGTTGGGCCATCTTCACCAACAGCAATTGAATCATGGGTAAAAACATAAGTCACAGGTGTTTTCATTAAAGCTGCCAAGCGGATAGCTGGTCGTAAATAATCGCTGAAAACAAAAAATGTTCCCCCATAAACTTTTAAACCACCATGTAAAGCCATTCCGTTAAGAGCGGCAGCCATAGCAAACTCACGAACACCGAACCAAATATTTCGTCCCGCATAATTAGATTTGCTAAAGTCATTACTATCTTTAATCATCGTATTGTTTGATGATGCTAAATCAGCACTTCCACCAATAAAATTAGGTACTGATTGAGCAATAGCGTTTAAAACAGTATTTGAAGTTACCCGTGTAGCCTCATTTGTTTGTTCATCAAAACTTGGTAATTGCTCATCCCAATCAGCCGGTAATTCACCAGCCATCGCAAGTTGTAAGCTTTTCGCTAATTGTGGATATTCTTTTTCATAAGCGGAAAATAAATTATTCCAATCATTTTCAAGTTGTTTACCTCGATTTACGATCTTTTCATCAAAATCATCGTAAACTTTTTCAGGAACAAAAAAGTCTTCATGCTGCCACTTATAATAATCTTTCGTTAAAACGACCTCATCTGTACCAAGTGGAGCTCCGTGGGAAGCTGATGAACCTGATTTATTTGGTGAACCATAACCAATAACGGTTTTCACTTCAATTAATGTCGGTTGATTGACATTATCTTTAGCCTTTTTTAATGCTTGTCTAATTTCATCGATGTCATTACCATCTTCAACATAAAGCTCTTGCCATCCATATGCTTCAAAGCGATTTTTCGTCTGCTCAGAAAACGCTTTGTTTAATTCTCCATCAAGTGAAATATCGTTTGAATCGTATAGTGCAATTAATTTGCCTAAACCTAAATGCCCGGCAAGAGAAGCTGCTTCGTGTGATATACCTTCCATAATGTCGCCATCACTAATTAATGCATATGTATAGTGATCGATGATAGGATATTGTTCTTTATTATATGTTGCTGCTAAATGCGCTTCTGCCATCGCCATTCCGACAGCCATCGCAATGCCTTGGCCGAGTGGTCCTGTTGTCGCTTCAACACCATCGGTATCTAATACTTCCGGGTGGCCGGGTGTATTTGATCCCCATTGACGAAATTGCTTTAGATCGTCAATCGTTACATCATAACCTGATAAATGGAGTAAAGCGTATAAAAGCATTGAGCCATGGCCAGCTGATAAAACGAAACGGTCCCGATTAAACCATGATGAGTTTTTCGGAGAATGATTCATAAATTCTGTCCATAATGTATAAGCCATAGGAGCTGCACCCATTGGCAAACCTGGATGCCCTGAGTTAGCTTTTTCAATCGCATCGATTGCTAATGTTCGTATCGTATTAATCGATAATTGTTCTGTTGTTCCCAACGTATAATCCCCTTTCAAAGACGTAGTTGTTCGCCTTCATTTTATACATAATTATATGTTCATACAAGTATTTATTTATGAACGTTCATTTTTCTTTAAATCTTTAAGCTTTTGTGGGGTGACATCTTCACCAGTAGGATCGATAACTTTTACTGATTTTAATTGGTTTTTAAATGACGCACGAATATTTTGTAAATATTTTTGGCGTAATTCGTGTTGTTCTTCTTTTTCTTCCTTCGTCAACGGCTGTCGTTTAGCTTTACGAGCTAATTCATTGATCCGCTTTAACTCTTCATCAGTAATCATTTTAAAACTCCTTTATTTCTTGTAAAGTTTGCCATTAAAAAAACAAAGACGTCATGTCTTTGTTTATTCTATCTTGTTAGCCGTTGTTATTCAACTATTCATATATTCATGATAACGACGATGGACAGTTGCTCGTGAGACTGAATATCCTTTTAATTTAAGATTTTCTGTAATTTCCGCAAATGTTAATTTTTGTTCGCGTAAACGGACAATTTCTTCTATCGGAATGTCTAAACGGTTTCTCCCTGCTAAATGCTTGCTATATTTGAAATTTTCACTTGGATCATAACCACGATTAATCGCACGACGCATCCCACGTTTAATTTTTAAATTGTGAATTTTACGTTGATATTCTTCAACAGCACTTAATATTTGCAACACCATAGAATCAGCTTCAGACAATTGAAGCTTAGACTCATGAATGGCTGTATATATATGAACATTTAACTTTTTTAGTTCATGAAATAAAGCAATTTTTGCATTGCCGCGGCCAAGGCGTGTTTCATCTTGAATGAGCAGGCAATTAGCTTCATTCATAGTAAAGTATTCTAACATTGTAAAAATGCCTTCGCGATCAACATCATATCCACTTGCCTGCTCTAAAATTGTATCAACAATAACGATAGACTGTTTATTTGCTAATTGTTCTAATTCTCGTTTTTGTCGTTCTAACGATGTTTTTTGCGTTGTTTTAGTCGTACTTACTCGACAATAAATAATTGCTCGCATGTAAACAGTCCACCTTTAACCGCTCGTAATAAGTGCAAAGTAAATAAATGCTAATGTTAACCCAAAGCTTATGAAGTAAAAAAGATCCGATTTATTAATTCGACTAAACATGTTAAATCATCTCCTTATAATTACATACCAAGAACAAACGTTCGTGCTTATTATATTATCATCGAACAAATGATCTGTCAACAAAAATACGAACGAATGTTTGCATTATGGAAAATCAAATGGTAGACTAATGGTAAATGGATATGTAAGGAGCGAGCATCTTATGACAAAATTGTCCAAACGCCAACAAATGATTTTAGATTTTATAAAAAGTGAAGTAGACACGAAAGGGTATCCACCATCTGTTCGGGAAATTGCAAGTGCGGTCGGTTTAGCATCAAGTTCTACCGTGCACGGTCATTTATCACGGCTAGAAACAAAAGGTTACATACGACGGGATCCGACAAAACCACGTGCCATTGAAATATTAGACCTTCAAGATGAACATCATATTCCACGTGAAGATGTCGCTTATGCTCCTTTAATTGGAAAGGTAACCGCTGGTCTTCCAATTACAGCAGTAGAAAATATTGAAGAATATATTCCAATACCACGTGGTCGAGCGGCAACTGATGATAATTTATTCGTCCTTACGATTGAAGGAGACAGCATGATTGAAGCTGGTATTTTTGATGGGGATCTCGTTATTGTTAAACAACAAAACACAGCGGATAATGGTAATATTGTAGTTGCTATGACAGAAGACGATGAAGCGACTGTGAAGCGGTTTTTTAAAGACACCAATCATATTCGTTTAGAACCTGAAAATGCAACGATGGAACCATTAATTTATAACCAAGTAACTATTTTAGGAAAAGTTATCGGAGTTTATCGGCAAATTGATTAAACAAATAAAAACGAGACAGTACGTTACAATGACAATAACGTGTGTCTCGTTTTTTATTATTTGTCTACAATATTATGTCCTTCGCTAATTAATTGTTCAATAGCTGCTGATATAGCAATTTTTACATGTTCATACGTTAAACCACCTTGGATAAACGTTATAAACGGCTCTTTTAACGGTCCATCAGCAGATAGTTCAATACTTGAGCCTTGAATAAACGTACCACCAGCCATAATGACTTGATCGTCATAACCTGGCATTGCGCTCGGTTGTGGCTGTACGTAAGAGTTAATTGGTGAATATTGCTGGATCGCTTGACAAAATGTTAACATTTGTTCGCGGTTTCCGAAAGTTACCGACTGAATAAGGTCTGTTCGTTTATCTAAATAATGTGGCGATGTTTTAAAGTTTAACAATTCAAGCAGCCTTGCCGTAAAAATTGCACCCTTTAACGCTTCACCGACAATGTGTGGAGCTAGGAAAAAACCTTGGTACATTTCTTGTAACATATTAAATGTCGCACCTGTTTCCTTCCCTAAACCCGGAGCGGTTAGACGATTAGCCGCTTTTTCAATTAAATCTTCTCGCCCAACAATGTAACCACCAGCGCGAACGAGCCCACCACCAGGATTTTTAATTAATGAACCCGCAATTATATCCGCACCGACAGAAAGAGGTTCTTCTGTTTCGACAAATTCACCGTAACAATTATCAACAAATACTATTAACTCTTTATTAATCGATTTTACAAATTCGACCATTTCTTTAATTTCCGTAATTGTAAACGATGGTCGATCACTATACCCTTTCGAACGCTGAATACCGATTACTTTCGTACGATCAGTTATAATACTTTTTAATTGTGCAAAATTTACTGATCCATCCTCAAGTAAATCAACTTCATTATAAGCAATATTATAATCTTTCATTGAACCCGGATTATCGCCGCGAAGTCCAATAATTTCTTCTAACGTATCATAGGGTCGCCCAGTCATATAAATGAGCTCATCGCCGGGCCTTAATAGACTATATAAAGTTGTTGAAATCGCATGTGTCCCAGAGACTATTTGTGGACGAACGAGTGCATCTTCTCCACCAAAAACATTGGCATACACCGCTTCAATCCCTTCACGCCCTGAATCACCATACCCGTAACCATCACTTGAACTAAAGTGAAAGTCACCAATTTGCTCCTCTCTAAAAGCATTGAGAACACGACGTTGATTATATTCAACGACCTTTTGTACGTCTTTAAAAATTGTTTGACAGTCTTTTTCTGCCTGTTCGATATGTTGTGTAATCATTGAATGTTTCCTTGCTCCTTTATCATATGTCTCATGGGATGGTCATTTTGAATATATCCTTCAATAAAATATTGATTGTTTTGTTCTTCAAACGATTCAAGAATGACAATTGTTTGTTGTTGTAAATCATGCAACAATTTTCCTTGATCAGGATTAATGTTTATTTCGTAAAAGTCCCATGTATCCTTTAAAATTTCTTCAATTTTCACTAATAAGCGATGAAGATCATCCGCTTCATAAGCCGATATTTTTACATACGGATGATTTGTTGGGATAAATTGTTCTGTCACTAAATCCATTTTATTGTACACTGTCAATTGCGGTAATTGGTCGGCCTTTAAATCTCTTAAAAGTTCACTTACGGTATCTTGTTGTTGGACATGATCGGGATTTGCTGCATCAACGACATGTAAAATGAAATCTGCTTCTGTCACTTCTTCTAATGTTGAACGAAAAGCAGCTATTAGAGTTGTCGGTAATTGTTGCAAAAACCCAACCGTATCAGTAATTAACATGTTAAAACCACTTGGCAATCGGATTTGTCGTGTTAAAGGATCTAGCGTTGCGAACAATAAATCCTCTTCTAACGTTTGACTTTCTGTAAGTCGATTAAAAATGGTCGATTTGCCAGCGTTCGTATAACCAACAATCGCTATTTGAAAAACATTTTTTTGCCGTCGGCGTTTACGATATTGATCCCGTTGTTTAACGATTGATTGTAAGCGCCGTTTAATATCATCTATCCG
>Ga0079225_10000916_pt1 | contig 16302 bp, 18 predicted proteins | sample Poulit2012_FD_76344 | JGI IMG/M metagenome (GOLD analysis project Ga0079225, IMG submission 76344) | Agricultural soil microbial communities from Georgia to study Nitrogen management - Poultry litter 2012 | ecosystem: Environmental > Terrestrial > Soil > Agricultural land | place: USA: Georgia... | reverse complement strand
GGCGTATGGGAAAACGATTCAGTTTGTTCATGCGGAGGATGACGACCGGGAAGAAAAAATCGCATCGTTTCGGCAAAAGAAAATTGATATTTTAATGACGACAACAATACTTGAGCGTGGTGTTACGTTTCCAGCAATCGATGTAATTGTACTTGATGCAGGTCACGACGTATTCAATACAGCCGCACTCGTACAAATTGCCGGGCGTGCAGGCCGTCATCCGGCTGATCCAACAGGCGAAGTTTTATTTATTCATGATGGAAAAACAAAAGCAATGGTTGAAGCAATTCATTTAATCAAGCGAATGAATAGAAAGGCGGGATTTAAATGACTTGTTTATGGTGTGATCAGCCAATAAATGAATCGATTCATTGGGGAAATGTTTTTTGGCCAAGTAAACGTAAGGAAATTTGCACAAGTTGTGAAGAAAAACTACCTTTCATTGAAGGCCAAACATGTCATCGATGTGGAAGGAATAGTTTTGAAACAGAATGTAAGGATTGTCAATGGTGGGAGAAACAATTAAAGGACGATCCCCTTAGGAAAAATATTTCGATATTTTCTTACAATGATTTTATGAAGGAAATCATCGCTCAGTGGAAGTATCGCGGAGATTATGTACTTATTGAGATGTTTCGGCATTATTTTGCAAAAAAGTTTGCAAAACATTTCCAAACGATTGTTAACAATGCGATTATTGTGCCGATACCATTAAGTGAGGAGCGGCTTATGGAAAGAAGATTTAATCAAGCAGAAGCTCTAACAACATTGTTACATGAACGAAAAAATGTTGTAACCCATTTGCTCTATCGTCGGCATAGCGAAAAACAAGCTAAAAAAACACGTCAGGAACGAATTCAATCAAATAACCCCTTTATGATCAATTCATCGGTCAAAAAGCGAGTCATTTTAATAGACGATATTTATACAACTGGAATGACATTAAGACATGCAGCAATGGTACTTAAAGCAAGGGGTTGTCCCGAAGTTTTTTCGTTCACATTAGTCAGAGGTTAATGGGATTTGTGGTATACTAATATTATGAGGGAGCGAGGGGATATATATGGCAGAATTAGCTAATTGCGCACGTTGTAATCAAGTTTTTGTAAAAAGTGTTCGCGATATATGTCTAGATTGTTATCGCGAAGAAGAGGAAGCCTTTGAGAAAGTTTATAAATTTTTATCAAAACGGGAAAATAGAGAAGCGACTTTACAGGAGATTGTAAAAGCGACAGAGGTTGATGAAGAATTAATCATTAAATTTATACGTAATAATCGCTTACGTACATCGCAGTTTCCTAAGTTAAGTTATCCTTGTGAAAGTTGCGGTATCCCAATTGTTAGTGGAAGTTTATGTGCTAATTGCTCTGATTCAATCTTAAAACAATTCAAACGCCACGAAGAAATTGAAAAACGGCAACATGAAGTGTCACAAAGAGACCGAGACCGAATAGATACGTATTATACAATTGATAGGCATAAAAAATAGTACAAAGGACTTCAGATTATTTATAAGTTGTCGATATAAACAATAGATATATTTTATGCATTAGCTTTTTAGAGGTGAGATTGATGAAAATACATGGTACAAATCGTCCGAATATAAATCCATACTATGAACAACAACAAAGACTGAAACAGGCTCAACAAAAGCAGTCAAAGGACCGCTTAGAAATTTCTGAAGCAGCGATGAAATTACAAAAAAATGATCAAATAAAAGAAAAACGTCAGGCATACGTTGAAGATATTAAACAACGTATCGAATCTGGCGAATATAAAATTAATTATGAAAAAACGTCACAAAAATTTATCGATTTTTTCACTAAATAGTGGTGAAGGGGGACGCTAAGTTGTCCATTGAACGTATTTTACAATCACTGTCGGAATTGACTGACGTTCACAATAAGTTGTATAAAGTTTCCCAACAAAAAACTGAAGCATTAAAAGATGGATCAGCAGAAAAGTTACAAAATATACTTATTGAAGAACAGACATATATTCGTAAACTTGAACAAGCAGAGAAAAAGCGGGAAACAGTAGTTGAACATTGGTTTAATAATCATCATCACAGTGAAGAAGAACGAACGATTACAAACTTACTCAGTTTATTAACTGATTCACAAAACAAGCAAGATTTGGAGACAGCTACAATAGACTTAACGCACGCTATTACTAAGTTGCGTGATTCAGAACAATTAAATGGTGCACTTATTCAGCAATCGATGCACTTTATTCAAACGTCATTAAATATGTTTAAACCGACGTTACAATCACTAAATTATGATCGTCAACAAACGAAAAGTGATCAAAAAAGTTATAGTGATCGCTCAATGTTTGATTCACGAGCTTGATGTTTAAAGGAGAGAGATGATGAGTACATTTCATGGACTAGAAATGGCAAAACAGGCGCTATTTGCCCAACAATCAGCACTTTACACAACAGGACATAATATTGCTAATGCAAATACCCCAGGTTATTCACGGCAACGTGTCAACTTCGATGCAGCGCGCCCATTTCCTGTTCCTTCAATGAATAGACCGGAGATTCCGGGTCAAATGGGTACAGGTGTTGAAATTTCGTCTATTCAAAGAATTCGCGATAAGTTTCTTGATGCACAATTTCGTTCGGAAAATAGCCGAATGCATCATTGGGAGACGAAATCAAACGCATTAACTCGGATGGAGCGCTTGCTCAATGAACCATCGGATACAGGACTGTCAAAAACGATGGATTTATTTTGGCAATCACTACAAGATTTAGCCGTTCATCCTGATCAAGCGGGTACCCGCTCAGTCGTCGCTGAACGAGCTAAATCGGTGACAGATACATTTAATCATTTAGCGAAATCCTTAGAAAATATCCGTACAGACCTTCGCGCAGAAATCGGCGGGGCTGAAGATAAAATTAATTCGCTTTTACGACAAATTAATCGTATAAATGAGCAAATTAAAACAATTGAACCCCATGGTTATTTAGCGAACGATTTATATGACAATCGTGATGTATTAATCGATGAATTGTCTGAACTTGTAAATATAAATGTTGAGTACCATAAAAGTGAAGGTGGCGCCTTAGATATCGCCGATGGGATTGTATCGATAGAATTAGTTGATGAACGTGGACAATCCTTTACTAATCCGATTATATTAATTGACGAAGAAGTAGAATATCCTAGTAATTATACATTTGTTAAAGTAGCGGATGGTGAAAGTGGAATTAGTGAAATTATCTTTCACCCGGATGAATCAGCCATTTCAGTTGATGCCCATCTATTAACCGAACAAAGCATCGGTTCGTTTATAAGTTTAATAAGTTCTTATGGGTACGAAAATAGTGAAGGTAAAATTGTTGGAGATTATCCGGAAATGATGGCACAACTTGATCGTTTAGCGTACGGATTTGCCCAAGCATTTAACGATGAACATCGCAACGGTTATGATTTTAACGGTGATGATGGTCAAGACTTTTTCATTAATATTGATGCAGAAGAAGGAGCGGCAAAACTTATTACAGTATCCGCCGATATTTTAGAAAATCCATCTTTAATTGCCGCGGGATATGTCGAATCTGGAGAAGAAAAATTTAGTGGAAATGGAGAAAATGCTTTACGCTTAGCTGAAATGTTTGATGAGCCAATAGGTGACTTAAATGAAAGCTCTCCACGGGAATTTTTACAGGCAATGATTAGTAAATTAGGGATTAATACACAGGAAGCAAATCGGATGAAAAATAATACGAATATTTTACGAACACAAGTCGATGAACAGCGTATGTCAGTAAGTGCTGTTTCATTAGATGAAGAAATGTCAAATATGATTCGCTTTCAACATGCTTACAATGCAGCAGCGCGAAATATGACAGCTATTGATGAAATGATTGATCGTATCATCAATGGTATGGGTTTAGTAGGGAGGTAAACTAAGTAGATGAGAGTTACACAATCAATGTTATCTAATAATATGTTACGCCATGTAATGGATAGTCAGCAAAAATTAGATAAATATTTAGAACAACTATATACAGGAAGAAAAATAAGTTACCCTTCTGATGATCCGGTTATTGCGATGAAAGGAATCGCTTATCGTACAGAGGTATCGGAGGTTGAACAGTATAAACGAAATTCGAGTGAAGTAAAAACTTGGATGGACAATACTGATGCAGCTCTTGATAAAGCTACTCAAGCAATGCATCGCTTATATGAGTTATCTATCCAAGCGAGTAATTCGACGTATGACCAAGATGAATTAAATAGTATTAAAGAAGAAGCTATTCAGTTAAAAGACCATTTATTCGACATTGCAAATACGAATGTTAGTGGCAAATATATTTTCAACGGAATGAATACAACTAAGGCACCCATTACTATCGATGATGAAGGGAATATTGTTACGGAAAATATTAATAATGAACCTGTAGAAATTGAAGTTTTTAAAGGAACACGTGTCCAAGCAAATGTTTCAGCAAAGGAATTGTTTCACAGTGATGATGGTGATGGTTTTTTTGAAAACATACAAAAGTTTATTGATACATTAGAAAATGAAGATGTAACTTCAGATGATTTCGATGAGAGTATTCAACTTCTAAATAAAAACACATCGAAAATTTTAGATGCCCGGGCTAGTTTAGGTGCACGAATGAACCGAATGGAACTTATAGATAATCGCCTAGATGAACAGGAGGTTATCGCTAAACAAACGATGGCAGAAAATGAGAATGTTCATTTTGAAGAAGCGATTACTCAATTAATTACACAGGAAACATTACATAGAGCGGCACTTGCCGCTGGTTCGCGTATGATGCAACCAACGTTAATAGACTTTTTACGATAATTTGTCCCTGTCTGCCTGAACTGCAGGCATACGGGGATTATTTTTTTGTAAAGGAGCGACTAATGTGAGGGTACCACAAATTCGTATGCAATCACAATTTGCCAAAATTGGCATGGAACAGCAATTCGCTTCGTTAAACATACAACAGCCAAAAGCAGACTTAAAAATTGAACAGCACCATGCAAAAATGTCAATTGAAGCTCCCAAAGGTGAATTGATCATTGACCAATCACAAGCATGGGAAGAGGCGAATTTAATGAGCACTCCGCGACTTATTGAAAAGCAAGGTGCGGAAGGTTTACAAGCTGTGGCGGAAGGAGCGGCTCGGCGAGCAGAACAAGGGGACGAGCTGATGAAAATTGAACAATCAAACAATCCAATATACAATCAAGCCCTTGAAAATGGTTTTCAACAACAAAAAACGTTGTCATTGAAATATATGCCTTCACCTTTTTCTGTAAAAATTGATTATATACCAGCCGACGTTCATATCGAATTTATTGCACAAGCTCCAACGATTGAAGCAGTACCGAATAAACCGATCATCGATTTTGAACCAAGTGTTTTAAACATATATATGGAACAATATGAGTCATTAGACATTGATTATGAAAATCTATTTTCAATAACGGTTTAGAGAAGGGTAGGATTACTCATTGAAAATACAAACGAAATATTTGGGACAATTGACGATTGATACGACTGAAATTGTAACTTTCAAAAATGGTTTGCCAGGATTTAATGATGAAAAAAGTTTTATACTTTTGCCAATACCGGGAACAACTCCCGAGTCTTTTCAAACATTACAATCAACACGAACTCCACAATTAGCGTTCGTTGTTACAAATCCATATCAAATTTATCAAGATTACGAATTTCGTCTTGATCAAGCGACAATCGATCAATTAAATATTAGTTCAGAAAAAGATTTATATATTTTAACGATTGTTACTTTAACTTCTCCCTTTGAAGAAAGTACGATTAATTTAAAAGCACCTATTATTATAAATGGAAAAACACAACTAGGTAAACAATATATTTTAAATGATTATTCTTATCCATCAAAAGCTCCACTCGTCAATAAAGAAAATAAACAATCGGGGGGAGACTGAGATGCTCGTTTTAACTCGCCGTTTACATGAATCGATTCAAATTGGTGATTCGATCGAAATAAAAATTTTGTCTATTGAAGGTGATCAAATAAAGCTAGGAATCGATGCTCCGTTATCTGTTGAAATTCATCGTAAGGAAATATACCTTGAGATTCAACGTCAAAATAGTGAAGCAGCTAATACACCTTCACATTTGTTACAATTACTTCAAGATAAATAATTTTTTAGTAATAATTGTTTGGATAATAAAACTTTGATAGCAGATAAATTAATTTGTATAAATGCCTTAAATATTAATAAATATTTGCCGATATAATAAATAAGAGAATAGTTTGAGGAGCTGACTGGCTATGCAAATAGGAAAAGTTTCAGCAGAATTGCCTAAAATGCATTCAGATAGCCGCTCGTATGACACCCAAAGTAATACACATGAAAGAGACTTGGCTAAAAAATTACCGGCAACTGACGATTACTTCCCGAGTAAAGATAAAGTAAAAGAAATAACATCACAAATAAACAATTTTCTAAATCCTGTTCAAACGAATTTAAAGTTTGAATACCATGAGGATTTAAATGAATATTATGTAACAGTTGTCAATCCGATAACGAAAGAAATTATTAAAGAAATTCCACCGAAAAAAATGTTAGACATGCACGCAGCAATGGTCGAATTTATGGGAATGTTAGTCGATGAAAAAGTTTAATAGCATTATACAGAAAAACAGAGGTGAGCAATAATGGTTATGCGTGTAGGTGGCTTAGCAACAGGAATGGACATCGATCAAATCGTTAACCGTTTAATGGATGCTGAGCGTATTCCACTACGACGATTAGAACAAGATCGTACGCTATTAACGTGGAAACAGGAAGCATTTCGTGATTTAAATCTTGCATTATCTGAATTTGACAGAATGATGCTTGATATGAAAATGAGTAGAACTTATGAAACAAAGAAAATCCATTCAACACAAGAAAATGCTGTAACAGCTACAGGTGGTTCACAAGCAGCGAATGGAACGTATTATATTGAAGTTGAACAATTAGCAACAGCAGCGATGAATGTTAGTACAGAAGGTGTTGATATTGATCAATCGATTGATATGAATGATTATGAAGATGGAAAAATAACTTTTTCAACCTTTAATGCTGATGGCACTAAAGCTGAGCATGAAATTACTATTGACGAGGGCGACACAGTTGGCAGTATATTAGCAAAAATTACAAATGATAACAGTATACCTGTTCGAGCCTTTATTCAGGAGATTAAAGGTGAAACCCGTGTCGTTTTAGAATCAACTCGAACGGGGAAATATAGAGATACAGAAGTATATGGCGATGGTCCGGAAATTGACTTTGGTGGAAACCCGTTTTTTTCAGACGTATTAAAATTAGATCAGGAAGAAGAAACTAATGCACAAAACGCTAAATTTACTTACAATCACGGGTTAACGATCGAATCAACAGATAACACATATACGATTAACAATATTAATTTACAATTCCATGATACGACAGACGGTCATGCATCCTTATCAGTTACAAATGATGTTGACCAAGCCTTTGATAAAATTATGGCCTTTGTTGATAAATACAACGAAGTCATTGAAAAACTAAATGGCTCACAGCAAGAAAGACGTTATCGCGACTATTTACCATTAACACAGGAACAAAAAGATGAAATGACGGAAAAAGAAATTGAACGATGGGAAGAACAAGCGAAAAGCGGTCTCATTAGAGGCGAGCGGGTTATCGTTGATGGTATGACGAATATGCGTCGAAGTTGGTATGAAGCTAGTAACGCTGATGGAGAGTATCGTTCAATTACAGCAATAGGTATTAGTACATCTGAAGACTATTTAAATGGTGGAAAATTGATCGTTGATGAAGAAAAGTTAAAGGATGCTTTACGTGAAAATCCTTCAGATGTTCGCCGTCTTTTCGCCCAAAATACGGCGGATAATAAAGGAGTCATTTATAAATTAGAAGAAGCTGTTAAACAAACGGTTGATCGTATCCATGATCATGCCGGTCGAGCAACATCTACACTTGATAACTATGCTCTTGGAAAACGTATGAAAGATTTAGATAAACAAATCGATGCGTTTCAAAGACGTTTAGTACAAGTTGAGAACAGATATTGGAATCAATTTACCCAAATGGAAAAAGCTATACAAAGAATGAATGAACAATCTTCCTATATGTTTTCTCAATTTTATGGGAACATGTAAGATGATTTTTAATTTAAGGAGTGTTAATCAATGTCGATGAATCAACCTTATCAAGCATATCAGGAAAATGCAGTTAATACAGCAACTGGTGGCGAATTAACATTAATGCTCTATAATGGTTGTATTAAATTTATTAACCAAGCCAAAAAGTCGATTAAAAAGGAAGACTTTTCGAATAAAAATGAGCAGTTACAAAAAGCACAAAAGATTATTCAAGAACTAATGATAACACTCGATCAACAAATTGATATATCAAAACAATTACTGCCACTTTATGAATATATTTACTATTTATTAACCCAAGCAAATATTCATAATAACTTAGACGAGTTAGAAGAAGCATTAGAATTAGTAACGGAACTTCGAGATACTTGGATTGAGGTTATAAAGAAAACACGTCAGCAAAAGTTTGCTCAAGGAACACACGTATGAAAAATGACCTTAACAAAGTGATCAGCTTAACCCACGAATTACTTAATTTGTTTAATGAAAAACAATTAGAAAAAAACCGTGAACAGTTTATCGAGCAAATGAACGATTTAATTGAACGGCGTGAAAAGTATATTCAAAAATTATCTCCGCCGTATACCGATGATGAGATTGAAATCGGTCAACAGGTCGTAAAAATGAACGAACAAATTACTGAGAAAATGTTGCAGTTACAAAATAATCTTAAAAAAGAAATGCAGCAGATGAATAAAAGTAAGCAATCAACACAATTTTACGTCAATCCATATAAAGATGTACGAACAATAGATGGTATGTATTTGGATCAAAAAAAATAAAATGAACTTGTCCTTCGAAATTTTGAGTTATAACAGGAAATATGTTTAGATATCTAGTATAATAGATGAACAAGGATAAAAGGAGGACACTTATATGAATTTTAACATTCGTGGAAATAATGTAGAAGTAACGGACGCGATTCGTGATTATGTCATTAAGAAGGTTAGCAAACTGGAGAGGTATTTTGATACAACGCCGACGTCCGATGTAAATGTCAGGTTAAGTGTCTACAATAACGATCAACGAATTGAAGTAACTATTCCGATGCAAGACTTACTTCTACGAGCGGAAGAAAGTCATGCTGATTTATACGCTGCAATTGATTTACTTGTCGATAAGTTAGAGCGCCAAATTAGAAAACACAAAACGAAAGTTAATCGAAAATTACGCCAAAAAGGTTCACCGAAACATATTTTTGCTGAGATGGAAAGAGATGCTGTGAGCCAAAAAGAAGACGAATCGGATGACATTCAAATTGTTCGTACAAAGAGATTTAATTTAAAACCAATGGATTCAGAAGAGGCGATTTTGCAAATGGATTTGTTAGACCACTCATTTTTCGTCTTTACAAATGCTGAATCAGGTGACACAAATGTCGTCTATCGCCGTAATGATGGCAAATATGGATTAATTGAACCAGATAATTAAACAATTGAAAACATAGTATTTTAAAGACTGTTGATAAATTTTAGCGTAGATTTACTTTTTACCGCTAAATGATCAACAGTCTTTTTATGTCGAATTCATGTCGAAATTTGTCAATAAAAATGCAAAAATCTTATTTTGTTATTTATATTTAACTCTTTAAGTGAAAAAACAAGGCGAAGTAACTATAAATTTACATAAACATAAAGAAAATTTTGTCGAAAAAAGTACCAAAATTTGTTTTTAGGCATTCGCTGAAATTTGATAAATATGGTAAAACTATTAGTGCAGCAGAAAAAATAGGAAATAAATTTTGACTATATTTAAAAGGGTGATTTCTATTGAAGAAATGTAAATGCACGATTCACAAAGAGTTATATAATTTAGTCAAGCATAACGAAAAAATAGCCACAGAGCTATTAAGACTTATTGATCATTTAAATCGTCAAATGTCACATATGGAAATTCGTCATGAAAAAATCGATGTTTAAAAAGTAACTTCCTTAAATAATACTTTCCCCACCTAGCCCTCTCTCTATTGTGCTAGGGTAAAGAGTAGTTCCCCACTTAACTACTCTTTATTTTTTAAAAAAGTCAAATATGTTTACATTGTCTGTAACGATGCTCAGTTGTCATAATCAACTATAAAATGTTATGATAAATGTGGATAACGATTAAAATAATTTTTTAAAAATAAATCGAGGTGCGTTTATTAAATGTTAGGATTTGTAAAACGTATTTTTGGTGATGGTAACAAAAGAAAGTTAAAACAACTAGAAAAAGTTGCTGATGAAATAGAATCATTAGAATCAGAGTATGAACAGCTATCTGATACAGAGTTGCAACAAAAAACGGAACAATTTAAAGAGCGCTATAAAAATGGCGAGTCATTAGACGATTTACTCGTTGAAGCGTACGCTGTCGTTCGCGAAGGTTCAAAGCGAGTATTAAATATGCGTCCATTTTATGTTCAATTGCTAGGGGCAATTGCGTTACATGATGGAAATATCGCAGAAATGAGAACGGGTGAAGGAAAAACACTCGCGGCAACAATGCCAGCTTATTTAAACGCATTGTCAGGTAAGGGCGTTCATATTATTACTGTTAACGATTATTTAGCTGAGCGAGACGCTAAAGAAATGGGTGTACTTTATGAGTTTCTAGGGTTAACTGTTGGGCTAAATACGACAGGTTTAGACAAAGATGAAAAGAAAGCTGCTTACGAAGCTGATATTACGTATGGGACAAATAATGAATTCGGTTTTGATTATTTGCGTGACAATATGGTTTTATATAAAGAACAAATGGTCCAACGACCACTACATTTTGCTATTATTGATGAGGTTGACTCTATTTTAATTGATGAAGCACGAACACCGTTAATTATTTCCGGATCAGCAAAAAAATCAGCAGCAAACTATGAACGAGCGAACAGTTTCGTTAGTACGTTAACCCGTGAGCAAGATTATACGTACGATGAAAAAACGAAAGGTGTTCAATTAACTGAAGAAGGTATTAATAAGGCGGAAAAGTATTTTGGCATAGAAAACTTGTTCGATTTAGACAACGTTTCATTAACACACCATATTAACCAAGCATTAAAAGCCCATGCAGCGATGATACGTGATAAAGACTATGTCGTGCAAGAAGGTCAAGTCGTTATCGTTGACCAATTTACGGGAAGACTTATGGAAGGCCGTCGTTATAGTGACGGTTTGCACCAGGCAATTGAAGCGAAGGAAGGTTTGCAAATTCAACGTGAAAGTATGACACTCGCTTCGATTACGTTTCAAAACTATTTTAGAATGTACAATAAATTAGCAGGAATGACGGGAACAGCGAAAACTGAAGAAGAAGAATTTCGTAACATTTATAACATGGAAGTTATTGTTATTCCGACGAATAAACCAATTATTCGTGACGATCGACCAGATATGATCTACAAAACAATTGAAGGAAAATTTAAAGCGGTAGTCGACGAAATTAAAGAATGCCATGAAAAGGGTCAACCTGTTCTTGTCGGGACGGTTGCTGTTGAAACATCGGAAGTTATTTCTCAATTGTTAAAACGGGCGCGAATTAAACATGATGTTTTAAACGCTAAAAATCATTATCGAGAAGCGGAAATTATTGAAAATGCTGGACAAAAGGGTGCCGTAACAATTGCGACAAACATGGCTGGACGTGGTACGGATATTAAATTAGGTGAAGGTGTAAGAGAATTAGGTGGCTTAGCCGTTATTGGTACAGAACGTCATGAATCGCGCAGAATTGACAATCAGTTAAGAGGTCGTTCTGGACGTCAAGGAGATCCAGGGATGTCGCAATTTTATTTATCGATGGAAGATGAATTGATGCGTCGTTTTGGCTCCGATAACTTGAAAAATATGATGGATCGTCTCGGCATGGACGATTCACAGCATATTGAAAGTAAAATGGTTTCCCGTGCTGTTGAATCTGCGCAAAAACGTGTAGAAGGAAATAACTTCGATGCGCGAAAAACGATACTTTCTTATGACGATGTGTTACGAGAACAACGAGAAATTATTTATAAACAACGTTATGAAGTGATCAATTCCGAAGAAGGTGTCCGCGATATTATCGAAGGAATGATCGAATCGACGTTAAGACGTGTCATCGATTCACACAACCATGGTACGGATGAGGATGAACGTTTCGATACGAAAGCTATTATAGATTATATTCATGGCAATTTACTTGATAAAGATGACATTAGGGAAGAAAATATTGCAGGTTTAACCGCTGAGCAAATGTTTGAATTAATCATAGGTAAAGTTCGTCAAAAATATGACGAAAAAGAAGAAGAACTTTCACCCGAGCAAATGCGTGAATTCGAAAAAGTTATTGTCTTACGAACGGTTGATACGAAATGGATGGACCATATCGACCAAATGGATCAATTACGTCAAGGTATTCATTTACGAGCTTATGCTCAAGATGATCCGCTTCGTGAGTATCAAATGGAAGGTTTTGAAATGTTCGAAGCGATGATTGCAAGTATTGAAGAAGAAGTCGCAAGATATATTATGAAAGCACAAATAAGGGAAAATTTACAGCGTCAAGAAGTTGCCCAAAATACAAAAGCCGTTTCTGGTGGACAAAACGAACAACAACGTCGTCAACCGTATGTTCGTAAAAATACAGTTGGACGAAATGATCCGTGCCCATGTGGTAGTGGTCGTAAGTACAAAAGATGTTGTGGACGCTAAGCAAAAAGAACAATTATACAGGTGATATAAATGGAACTGATAGATATTAAACAAACGTTAGATAAAACAGCTGTTCGATTACAAGATTTTAGGGGGTCTCTTTGACTTAGCTGGAAAAGAGGCGGAAATTGCTAAACTTGAAAAAAAGATGAGTGAAGCAAACTTTTGGGATGATCAAAAAAATGCGCAACAAACAATCAATGAAGTGAATCATTTAAAAAATTTAGTTGAATCCTTTACATCGTTAAACGAAGGGCTTGAAGAGGGGTTTGTTTTATATGAACTCATCCAAGTTGAAGCCGATCCGGATTTACAAGTAGAATTAGATGAACTTACTAAAAAACTTGAACAACAGGTTGCTCAATTTGAATTGCAAATGTTACTCAATGAACCGTATGATGCGAACAATGCCATTCTTGAATTACACCCTGGGGCGGGTGGTACAGAATCCCAAGATTTTGCGAGTATTTTATTAAGAATGTATCAACGCTGGGCAGAAAGTAAAAATTTCCAAGTTGACGTCTTAAATTATTTGCCTGGTGATGAAGCAGGTATTAAAAACGTCGCATTATTAATTAAAGGACATAATGCTTATGGATATTTAAAAGCTGAAAAAGGTGTGCATAGGCTCGTTCGTATCTCACCTTTCGATGCATCGGGAAGACGTCATACATCCTTTGTTTCCTGTGATGTGTCACCTGAACTAACAGATGATATTGACATTGATATTCGCAATGAAGATTTAAAAATTGACACGTATCGGTCAAGTGGTGCTGGTGGACAACATGTTAATACGACAGATTCAGCAGTAAGAATCACCCATTTACCGACAAATACTACAGTAACGTGTCAATCGGGGCGTTCTCAATTAAAAAATCGTGAAGATGCGATGAAAATGTTACGAGCAAGATTGTATCAATTAGAAATCGAACGCCAGCAAGAAGAACTTGCACAAATACGTGGTGAACAAAAGGAGATCGGTTGGGGGAGTCAAATCCGCTCATACATTCTTCACCCTTATTCAATGATAAAAGATCACCGGACAAATATTGAAGTTGGCAATGTTGATGCCGTACTTGATGGAGACATTGATCAATTTATCGACTCTTATTTACGTTCACAATTGAATTAACATAAAAGTTGCGGTAAAACAATGCTATTTCCAGTCAGTCACAAAATTGTCAAAAGTTGCCATTAAGCTTATTAAATCAAACAAATTTCGCTCACTTACTACATTTGTCACAAATTCGTCAGTTTAAATATGAGTAAAATGGGTTATAATTATACTAACACCATTAAGCAAATTTGTTAGGGGGACATAAACTTATGAAAAAGTGGTTATTAGCATTAGGATTAGGTTCAATTCTTGTTTTAGGAGCTTGTGGCGGTGGTGGCAGTGACGACGGCGGTGATACGAGTACTGGTGACGATACAGGTGATACATCAGTAGCCGCTGGAGAACAAGCCTACCAAGATAGCTGTGCATCATGTCATGGTGGAGACCTTGAAGGCGGAGCAGGTCCAGCATTAGAAGGTGTTGGCTCAAACTATTCCGTTGAAGACATTGAAGATATTATTGAAAATGGAACTGGTAGCATGCCAGCAATGAAAAGTGTAACTGATGAAGACAGAACAGCAATCGCTGAATGGCTCGCAACGAAATAAAGTATTCCACATACTTATAGCTTATCCTTTTAATGAGGATAAGCTTTTTTATTTTTAAGATAAAATCACGATAATTGTTTAGATTAATTAATTTTTTTATAACTGATTTGCCAACAATTATGAAAAGCACTCTCCCAATAATCCCCAATAAACGTATTAAAAGGATACATTATTACAAAAATCAAAAGAAAAAGGAAAAATGAAACATAAATGTAATATTTTTTTAGCAATTTTTTTGCGTAAAAGATGTTATAATAAATATAATGTCAAGAAACTGCAAAATTTTTATGTAACTGTATCAATTTTAGTTAATTAATATTTGAACATACGGGAGAAACTTTTAATCAAATTACATATTTTTTAAATCTACATATGACTTTGGAAACTAGTCCAAGCTACTATTTGTTTATTTATAACAAAAAATAGAGTTTGCTATTGTCTAATTTGGCCTATGAGAATATAGTTATTAAACAGATCATTAAAAAGTAACTGCATATGACTTTATGCTTAATCGATATTTTCATAACTTTAAATAGTAATCGAAAAACAAAAGGTGATCAATTTATGATTTTAATGGAAAATATAAAGAAAACATATGAAAATGGAGTAACTGCTTTAAATGGTGTTTCGGTGCATATTAAACAAGGAGAGTTCGTTTATCTCGTCGGCCCAAGTGGAGCGGGAAAATCGACGTTTGTAAAACTTATTTATCGTGAAGAAAAAGCGAGTTCAGGTAAAATAATTATTAATGAAAAAAATTTAAACGAATTGAAAGAAAAGAACGTCCCGTATTTCCGTCGTGACATAGGAATTATTTTCCAAGACTTTAAATTACTTCCTAAACTAACGGTTTACGAAAATATTGCTTATGCATTAGAAGTTATTGAAGCTCCACCACGTCATATTCGAACGCGGGTAATGGAAGTTTTAGAGCTTGTCGGTTTAAAACATAAAGCACGATTTATTCCAGCAGAGTTGTCTGGCGGTGAACAGCAAAGGGTAGCGATTGCTCGGGCAATTGTTAATCGTCCAGTCATCGTTATTGCTGATGAACCAACAGGAAATTTAGATCCAGATACCTCCTGGGAAATTATGAATATTTTTGAAGAAATTAATGAACGTGGAACGACGATTATTATGGCGACACATAGTAAAGAAATCGTCAATACGATTAAAAGACGTGTTATAGCCATCGAAAACGGTGTTGTTACACGTGATGACCATCGAGGTGAATACGGCTATGAAGCTTAGAACTTTACGACGCCACTTTTTCGAAGGGCTTAAAAATATATTCCGTAACGGATGGATGACTGTAGCTTCCATTTTGGCGGTCACGATGACATTGTTGTTAGTCGGTGTTTTTTTAGCGCTCGTATTAAATTTAAACCAAATTGCAAAAAACATTGAAGATGATGTTGAAATAAAAGTTTTAATTGATCGTTCAGCAGATGAAGTTGACATTCAAACATTAGGTACCCAAATTGATGCGATACCGAATGTTGAATCTGTACGTTTTGCATCGAATGATGAGGAATTACAAAGTCTTGTTGCTAGTATGGGAGAGTCCGGTGAAGCTTGGCTACTATTTGAACAAGAAAACCCTTTAAACCATGTATATATTGTACAGAGTGAAAAGCCAAAAGATGTAGAAACAATCGCAATGACAGTCAAAGAGCTGAACTATGTACAAGAAGTTAATTATGGTCAAGATTATGTGGACAAGCTTTTTACATTTAATCAGTATGCCCGTTATATCGGTTTAGCTTTAATTATTGGACTCGTTTTAACAGCTATTTTCTTAATTTC
>Ga0079225_10000914_pt1 | contig 16308 bp, 19 predicted proteins | sample Poulit2012_FD_76344 | JGI IMG/M metagenome (GOLD analysis project Ga0079225, IMG submission 76344) | Agricultural soil microbial communities from Georgia to study Nitrogen management - Poultry litter 2012 | ecosystem: Environmental > Terrestrial > Soil > Agricultural land | place: USA: Georgia... | reverse complement strand
GAAGGCCACACCCATCTGCTCGAGCTTCCAGCGTGCCACACCCAGGTGGTCCAACTGGGCGCCGACCAGACTGACGTCACCACCGGTCGCGGCGACGGTCATCGCGAACACACCGGCGTCGATGCGGTCGGACATGATCGTGTGCTCGACCGCGGTGAGCTCCTCAACCCCCTCGACGGTGATCAGACCGGTGCCGCCACCGCTGATCTTCGCACCCATGGCGCTGAGGAAGTCGATGACGTCCAGGACCTCGGGCTCCAGGGCCGCGTGCTCGATGACGGTGGTCCCCCGGGCCAGCACCGCGGCCATGATCAGGTTCTCGGTGCCCGTGTGGGAGGGGGTGTCCAGGTACAGGCGGCCACCTCGAAGGTCGGGAGCATCGACGTTGATGTGGTTGCGTTCGGCGTCCTCGGTGACCTCGGCACCCAGGCGGGCGAAGCCCCGGTAGTGGAAGTCGAGGTTTCGGCTGCCCAGATTGCAGCCACCGACACCTTCGATACGGGCTCGCCCCGTGCGGTGCATCAACGCAGGCACAAAGAGCACGGACCCGCGGAAGCGGGACGCGATGTCGGCCGGCAGGACGGCTTTCTCCGGATCGTCGAGGTTGGAGGCGTCGATGACGACGGTGCGCTCCTCCTCGTGGAAGGCGACTTCGGCCCCGATGTGTTCAGCGAGTTCGAGTGCGCGGTAGACGTCTTCGATGACCGGGACGTTCCGCAGCACGGTACGGCCCTTGGCCGCGAGGAGCGCGGCTCCGATCATCGGCAGGACGGCGTTCTTCGCGCCTTGGATGAACGCTGTTCCGCTGAGGGGGCGTCCGCCGCGGACGCGGTAACGAACCTCCTGGCCCATGCTCATGTGCTCCTTCGTGAGGCAGATGTGTGAAAAGGCCACCCTCGTCGGGTTTTGCCTCTGTGCGTTTAAGACGCAGGTTTCCCTTGGAACGTTGCGACCATCTTGCGCGTGACCTGCATGGTCTGCGAGCCGATGACTCGCGACGACCTTATAGCACCGGCTCGCTCGTACCGACCCAAAACGTGGTGTACCCGCAGATCGCGGATAGAGTCCCGCCAAACGACCAAAGAGGTATTCGCCTCACGGGAAAGACCAGGGATACCGTACGCGTGGCTGCACACCACGTCCGGCGTCGCGCACGAACGACACCACCATACGTGGTCCCGAACGTGGAACGGTTTCCGTCTGTGCTGAATCACGCACGGTTGCCTGCCCACAGCTCGGGCTTCGCCCCGGTCAGACGCTTGTGGGTCTCGATACAGCGGCCCAGAGTGTGCTCCACCACGTCATCCGGAAGTGTGGGCGGTGCCGCCCTTCGAGCTTCGATCCCACCCAGGCCCCTGTGGGTGTGACATCGAAGCCGTGGTCACCGGCCACCATCACCGGGTGCCCGTCGGCGGCCGTTCCACAGGCTCAGAGTTCGGCCGCGGCGCGCTCGGCGATGTCCGTGCGGTGGTAGGAGCCACGTATCTCGATCCGGGAGACCGCCTCATAGGCCCGTTCCCGGGCCTGACGCAGGTCGGCCCCGGTACCGACCACACTCAGCACCCGCCCACCGTTGCACTTGAAGTCGTCGGTGTCGCTCCAGGCGGTACCCGCGTGCAGCACGTAGGCACCCTCCAAGGCGTTGGCCGCGCCGACACCACCGATCACGTCGCCCTTGACGGGATCGGCCGGGTAGCCCTCGGCCGCCATCACCACGGTCACGGCCGCACCGGGTTTCCAGTTCAAGGACCCGATCGCACCGAGGTCCCCGGTGTCGGTGGCCTGCAGCACCGCACCGATCGGGGTGGCCAGACGGTCGAGGAGCACCTGCGCCTCGGGGTCACCGAAGCGGGCGTTGAACTCCACCACGCGCGGACCCTTCGAGGTCAACGCCAGGCCCACGTACAACAGGCCCTGGTAACGATCACCACGGCGGTTCATCTCCATCAGTGTGGGACGGACCACTGTTTCCATGACCTCGTCGGTCAGTCCCGCAGGGGCCCACGGCACCGGAGCGTAGGCACCCATGCCACCGGTGTTGGGGCCCTGATCACCGTCGTAGGCACGCTTGAAGTCCTGAGCGGGCAGCAACGGCAGCGCGTGCGATCCGTCGGTGAGCACGAAGAGGGACACCTCGGGGCCGTCGAGGAACTCCTCGATGACCACTCGGCCACACATCCGGGCGTGCCGCTCCGCAGCGGCGCGGTCCTCGGTCACCACAACACCCTTGCCCGCGGCCGGCCCGTCGGCCTTGACCACGTGGGGCGGGCCGAACTCGTCGAGGGCCTCGGAGACCTGACCGGCGCTTCGGCACACCCGGGCTCGGGCGGTGGGTACCCCCGCGACTTCCATGACCTCCTTGGCGAAGGACTTGGAGCCCTCCAGGCGGGCGGCCTCGCGATCGGGACCGAACACGGGGATCCCCCGGCCTCGCAGTGCGTCGGCCACGCCCTCGACCAGTGGCGCCTCCGGGCCGATCACGACCAGCTCGGCACGGATACGCGCGGCCAGTTCGGTCACGGCCAGACCGTCGGTCACGTTGATGACGTGGTTCTCCGCCAACTCCGAGATCCCGGGGTTGCCCGGTGCACAGTGAATATCGGTGACGCCCGGGTCCAGGGACAGGGAGCGGACGATGGCGTGTTCGCGGCCTCCGCCGCCGAGAACAAGGGCTCTCACTACAGGGGCCTCTTCAGGACTAGAGGGACTGACAGAAGTTCGGGCAGCCGGGTCAGACGAGAGAACGCAGCTGAAGTGTCTGCTCACGGCCGGGCCCGACACCGATAGCGGAGATCGGCGCTCCCGCCATCTCCTCCAGAGTACGCACGTAGGTCTGGGCGTTCTTCGGAAGTTCCTCGAATTTCCGGGCACCGGTGATGTCCTCGGACCAGCCGTCGAGGTACTCGTACACGGGTTCGGCGTGGTGGAACTCGGTCTGTGTCATGGGGATCTCGTGGTGGCGGACCCCGTCGATGTCGTAACCCACGCACACGGGGATGTGCTCGCGACCGGTGAGCACGTCCAGTTTGGTGAGGAAGAAGTCGGTGATGCCGTTGATACGTGTCGCGTAGCGGGCGATGGGTGCGTCGAACCAGCCACAGCGGCGGTCACGGCCGGTGGTGACCCCGTACTCGCCACCGTGACTGCGCAACCATTCGCCTTCCTCGTCGAGCAGTTCGGTCGGGAAGGGACCGGAACCCACACGGGTGGTGTAGGCCTTGAGGATGCCGATGACCTTCGTGATGCGTGTGGGGCCCAGACCGGCGCCCGCGGCGGCTCCGCCCGCGGTGGGTGAGGAAGAGGTCACGAACGGGTAGGTGCCGTGGTCGATGTCCAAAAGGGTGCCCTGCGACCCCTCCAGGTAGACGGTCTTGCCCTCGTCCAGTGCCTTGTTCAGGATCAGTGAGGTGTCGGCGACGTGGGGGCGCAAGACCTCTGCGTAGCCCAGGTATTCCTCGAAGATCGGCTCGATCTCGAGGGAGCGACGGTTGTAGATCTTGGTGAGCATCTGGTTCTTGTCGTTGAGCGCCAGCTCGATCTTCTTGCGCAGGATCTTGGGGTCGAACATGTCCTGCACCCGCACACCCTGCCGGGAGACCTTGTCGGCGTAGGTCGGGCCGATACCACGTCCGGTGGTGCCGATCTTGCCTTTGCCGAGGAACCGTTCGCTGACCTTGTCCAGGGCCCGGTGGTAGGGCATGATCAGGTGCGCGTTCGCGGAGATGAGCAGGCGCGAGGTGTCCACACCGCGCTTCTTGAGCCCGTCGAGTTCCTCCAGGAGCACGCCGGGGTCGATGACCACACCGTTGGCGATGACCGGGACCACGTTGGGGGACAAGATGCCCGACGGCAACAGGTGGAGCGCATACTTCTGGTCTCCGATGACCACCGTGTGGCCCGCGTTGTTACCACCCTGGTAGCGCACCACGTAGTCCACCTGGTCACCGACCAGGTCGGTCGCCTTGCCCTTGCCTTCATCGCCCCACTGGGCGCCCACGAGCGTGATCGCCGGCATTGGTCTCTACCTTTTCGCTCGACACCTGGTCGGGGCTTTTTCGACCCCGAACATGGATGGGCCCCTGGCGCAAGGCAGCGACAGGGGCCGTTGCGTCTTGAGCGTACACGACGCACTCGCATGGTCCTTGGGCCAGATGGCCGTACACAGCTTGTGGAGACAGCGGATCGGCGGGCGTCTCAAGAACGCAGGCCGAGGACCTCCAGCAGGGTACGGGGAGTCGGTGCCGAACCGACCTCCTCGTCGGTCAACCGGACTCCGTGCTCCCGTTCTATGGCCGACGCCGCTTCGAGCAGAGCCAGCGAGTCATATCCCAGGTCGGAGAACTCTACGTCGAGCAGATCGCCCTCGGGCACGTTCTCGGGCGGACCGGCGCACTTGTGCAACACCGTCATCAATTCGTCAACGGACATTTCTCTCTCCTCTTCGTTCAGGGGGTCGCGCCCGAGAGCACTACCGCGGTCTGGAAGCCACCGAAGCCGCTCCCCACTGTCAGCACTGTGTCGAGCCTGGCGTCGCGGGCAACTATCGGTACGTAATCCAGGTCGCAGTCCGGGCCCTGTTCGTGGAGGTTCGCGGTGGGAGGTACGACGTCATGGACCAGGGACAGAGCACAAGCGGCCACCTCGATCGATCCGATGCCACCCAGCGAATGCCCCACCATCGACTTGATCGAACTGACCGGGATCCGGTACGCGTGCTCGCCCAAGCTGCGCTTGAACGCGGCGGTCTCGTGGCGATGCTGGTGGAGGAGGCCGGACTGCCAAAGGACACCGTGGTCCCCACCGGTGAGGTGGTGCTCAGTAAGGGCGGCGGATGGACACAGGCCGACACCACTCTGGCGCGAAGCGCTCTGGGCTGGTTGGCCCGGACGGACCTGAGGACATCGCTCCGTAACATGTGGGAGGCGTCCGCGACGCGCTGAGCCGGGAGGGTGGGCAGGCCTCTCCACGATGAGATAGCCAAGTTTGGGGGCCTCGAGTACTCTCTTGAGAGCAAGTGATACCCAAATTTGGTTACCCCCATGTGGCGACCTGGGGAGGACAGACATTGACCAGGCACGACCAGGCACCTGCCGGTCAGCTTCAAGAAAGAGCGAGACCGCGCGAGTACGCCATCTACGCCGAAGGGCTACGCAAGAACTTCGGTTCTACCACCGCGCTCGACGGCCTGGATCTGAAGGTCCCCACCGGGACGGTCTGTGGTTTGTTGGGCCCCAACGGCGCGGGCAAGACCACCGCGGTGCGTATCCTCTGCTCCCTACTCCGACAGACCTCCGGCAGAGCCGAGGTGGCCGGTTTCGACACCCTCCACCAAGCCGCGGAAGTGCGCTACCGGATCGGACTGACCGGGCAGCACCACGCGGTCGACGAGGTCCTGACCGGGCGGCAGAACTTGGTGATGTTCGGGAAGCTTTACCACTTGGGCCCCCGAATAGCCAGGGCGCGGGCCGACGAACTCCTGGAGCAGTTCGCCCTCACCGAGGCCGCGGACAAACAAGCCAAGACCTACTCCGGCGGCATGCGGCGCCGTCTGGACCTGGCCGTGAGCTTCATCATGGCTCCCCAGGTGATCTTCCTCGACGAGCCCACCACGGGCCTGGATCCGCGCCACCGCACCGAGGTGTGGAGGGTGGTCCGCTCTCTCGTGGACAGGGGGACCACGGTCCTGCTCACGAGCCACTATCTGGACGAGGTCGACCAGCTGGCCGACCACATCGCCGTGATCGACCACGGGAAGGTCATCGAAGAGGGGGACCCCGAGCTGCTCAAGGCCCGTATCGGAGGCGACCAGATCGATGTCATCGTCCGCCACGAACACGATGTGCCCCGGGCCGCCGGCATGCTGGAATCGGTCACGGGGTCGATACCGCAGACCTCGCAGGAGCTGCGAAGAATCAGCTCTCCGGTGCGCGACCGGGTGGCTGCCCTGACCGGCGTCGCGCGAACCCTGGACGACGCGGGCATCCGGATCGAAGACATAGCGCTGCGTCGGCCGACTCTGGACGAAGTGTTCATCCGACTCACCAGACGCGCCACTGACAGCGCGTCCGACGGGGATCGAGCGGACATCGCCCCGGGAGCGGGGGTGAGGCCATGAACGCGCCCACCTCAACCGTGCCCGCGTCCCAGATCTTGGACAACGTGGATATCCAGCGCCGCTCGAAGTCACGTCTGGGATGGGCGATCGCCGACTCATGGACCGTCACCCAGCGGGACCTGATCCACTGGATTCGCTCACCCGGGCCCATCGTCTCCGGGCTCGCCTTTCCCGCCATCATGGTGCTGCTGTTCGGTTTCGTCTTCGGCAGCTCGATGTCGGTCGCCGGCGGCGATTACCGGCAGTACCTGATGCCAGGTCTCTTCGCCATGACCATGGCCATGGGTGTGGGTGAGACCATGAGCGCCATGAACGCGGACGCCAACCGCGGGATCACCGACCGCTTCCGGTCGATGCCCATGTCGCCGTCGGCGGTCGTCGCGGGTCGCAGTATGGCCGACTTGTTCAACTCGGTACTCCACCTGGTGATTCTCATCGGCTGTGGCCTGCTGGTCGGTTGGCGCGCCGAAGGTTCGTTCGGCCAGACCATGGCCGCAGTGTGTCTGCTGCTCCTCCTGCGCTTCGCAATGCTGTGGGTGGGGATCTACCTCGGTCTGGTGATCAAGTCCCCCGAGACGGTTTCGGGTGTTTACGGGTTGCTGTTCCCGATAGCGATCGTGTCCAACACGTTTGCCGACCCGGGGCAGATGCCGGCCTGGCTCGGAGTGATCGCCGAGTGGAACCCGCTGTCGTTCACGGTGACGGCCTTGCGCGAACTCTTCGGCAATCCCGTCGGGGTCGGCGGCTCCTGGATCGTACAGAACGCCCTGTTCATGGCGACCGTGGTACCACTCGTGCTGACGGTGGTCTTCTTCCTGCTCTCGGTTCGGGCCTATCGGCGTCTGAGCCGCTGATCGGTCACCCCCGTCCCGGCTCCGGAGTGGGCCGGCGGCGGGGGTCTCACTTCTCTGTTGTCGCTCCCTTCTCCGGTGGATAAACTACGCAGGTCGAAGGTGTTTGCGCTGCACCTGCGGTCGAGTCGGACGGGGCAGCCAAGACCCCGAACGGAACTGACACACACGGAGCTATCACACGATGTCGGCAACGCGCCTGCTGGTTCTCTGGACGGTGCGCAAGCACGGCATGGCCCACGGCTATCTCATCAGCGGTGACCTGGAGGCCGTGTGGGCTCCGGAATGGGCCAAACTCAAGTCGGGGTCGATCTACCACGCTCTGCGACAGCTCACCAAGGACGGTCTTCTGGAGGCGTTCCAACGTGAGGAGTGGCCGGGACGTGTCGACCATCGGATCACGACCACTGGAGAGACCGAGTTCCACCGTCTCCTCCGCGACGCGTTGCGCCGACCGGACCCCAGGCCAGACCTGAAGGCTGCGGCGCTCCTCCTGTTGACGGAGCTTTCCCGTGACGAGGCCGTCGAACTGTTGGAGGAACGACTACGGGCGGAGGAGGCCGAGTGCGAGAAGCTCGCCAACAGGGTCACCGAGCAAACAGAGCCCGAAACGGTGGCCGATCTGCTGGCTATGCTCAGAGAATCCGCTGACCGCAATGCCGCTTGGACACGAGGCCTTCTCGACAGGCTCAGAGCAGGCGACTTCGAGATGGCCGCGAGCAAGACGGCCTGACCCCGGCCGGAACGATCAAGGATCACTCGATGCCCTGGAGAGGCAACTCGTGTCTCGCCTCTCCAACGCATTCCCAGCCCGTTGCGCGACCATGAGGCGTTCTCGCACACGAGCAGACGACTCCAGGCGAAGGGGAACGCGATGGACGAGCCCGAGCTCGCGAAGATCTATGACGTGGTCCACCAAAAGCGGGGCGAGGACTACTGTGCCGAAGCACAGCACGTGGCCGACCTGGTTCGCACCCGCGTGCCGGACGCGTCCTCACTAATCGACGTGGCCTGTGGGCCGGGGGCCCACTTGCGGTACTTCACCGCGCTGTTCGCCCACACCGAAGGGCTGGAACTCTCCGAGTCGATGCTGGGGGTCGCCCACACGAAGGCCCCGCGAAGTCGGTTGCACTGCGAAGACATGCGTACCTTCACACTCGGACGGACCTTCGACGCAGTCACGTGCATGTTCGGATCCGTCGGCTACACCCGGGACGAGGAGGAGCTGAACGCCACGGTGGAGCGCTTCGCTCTGCACACTCGTCCCGGTGGTGTGGTGGTCGTGGAGCCATGGTGGTTTCCCGAGCACTTCACCGACGGCTACGTGGCCGGAGACCTCTCCCAGGAGGAGGGCCGCACGATCACCCGTGTCTCGTACTCGACCCGGAGAGGGAACACCACGGTGATGCGGGTCCACTTCACCGTCGCCGACGCGTCCGGGATACAGGAGTTCACCGAGGTCGACCTCCTGACTCTGTTCGCACGAGAGGACTATGTGAACGCCTTCGAGGCGGCGGGATGTCGTGTCGAGTTACTGGAGGGCGCGCCCACGGGCCGCGGGGTGTTCATCGGTGTGCCAAGAGTGAGTACGCGCCCCCGTCCGGCTCAGGAGGTCTCCTCTTCGACCTCCGCAGCGATGGTCTGGACGTAGTCACCGTACTCGGCGTCGATGTACCCCATGCGCAAGGCGATCTCCTCCACACAGGCCACCCGCACACCCTGGCGTTCTTCCAGTGTCCTCACGTACTGCCCCGCCGCCAACAGGGAGGCCGGAGTCCCGGTGTCCAACCAGGCGAAACCCCGGCCGAGTTCGACGAGCCGCGCGCCCCTGCTCGATGTAGGCGGCGTTGATGTCGGTGATCTCCAGTTCACCACACGCGGAGGGGCGGACGTTCTCGGCGATGTCCACCACGTTGTTGTCATAGAAGTAGAGGCCCGTGATGACCCGATTGGAGCGGGGGAGCCGCGGTTTCTCCTCGATGGAGAGGAGCTTGCCTTCCCCGTCGGTCTCACCGATTCCGTACCTCGTCGGATCGTTGACCGGATAGCCGAAGAGCACGCAACCGTCGACGTCGCGCACGCTGCTCTGCAGCAGGGTGTAGAAGCCCTGCCCGTGGAAGATGTTGTCTCCCAGGACAAGCGCCACCAGCTCGTCCCCTATGTGGTCCGCGCCAATCAGGAAGGCGTCGGCGATACCCCTCGGGAGATCCTGGTCCGCGTAGGTCAGTTCCAGTCCCAAATGGGAGCCGTCACCGAGCAATTTTCGAAACTGCCCGAGGTCACGCGGGGTGGAGATGATCAGAATCTCGCGTATATCGGCCGACATGAGTGCTGACAGCGGGTAGTAGAGCATGGGCTTGTCGCCCACTGGAAGAAGTTGTTTGGACACTGCGAGCGTCATCGGACGGAGCCGGCTTCCTGTTCCCCCGGCCAGAGTGATCCCCTTCATGCTGTGCAGCCTGGTTCGCGAAACTCGACACCCGTTCTCATGTCGCTCCAACGAGATTCGACGTCTCTGATGGGCGGGGCTGCCGACAATGGCTCACGGAGGTCCCCACACCCCCGGTCGCGTCGACCGATACCCGATGACGATGGGGAAGACACCATGCCCGCACATGTATGGGACTACCTTCCGGAGTACCGGAAAGAGCGCGAGGACATCCTGGACGCGGTCGAGAACGTGTTCGGGTCAGGACGCCTGGTACTCGGCGAGAGCGTACGAAGCTTCGAGGAGGATTTCGCCAAATACCACAACACCCGACACTGTGTCGGGGTCGACAACGGCACCAACGCGATCAAGCTGGGTCTCCAGGCGCTCGGGGTCGGACCCGGGGACGAGGTCGTCACGGTGTCGAACACCGCGGCACCGACCGTGGTCGCCATCGACTGGTTTTCGTGGACGTACTCCCTGAGAACTTCCTCATGGACACCTCACAGCTCGAGACCGCCGTGACCCCGCGTACCCGGTGCCTGCTTCCGGTCCACCTGTACGGACAGTGCGTCGACATGACCGAAGTGGGAAGGATCGCCGAGCAACACGGCCTCATGGTCCTGGAGGACTGTGCCCAGGCACACGGAGGCCGCCACCACAGCAGGATCGCGGGGAGCATGGGCGACGCCGCCGCGTTCTCCTTCTACCCGACGAAGGTCCTGGGCGCCTACGGCGACGGAGGTGCGGTCATCACCAACGACGACGGGATCGAACGCACCCTGCGCAGACTCCGCTACTACGGGATGGAGGAGCACTACTACGTCGCCCGCACTCCAGGCCACAACAGCCGGCTCGACGAAGTGCAGGCGGAGATCCTGCGACGCAAGCTCACTCGGCTGGACACGTACATCGAGGGACTGCGCAGGGTAACCATGGCTGGGGCGCTGCCACAGAGCGAATTCCAACGGCCGTCGCCACACGCGAGATCGCTTGATTCGCTGCCAGGAGCACGCGGAGGCGAGGCAACGTGAGCGCGGGACACGAAGGCCTCCGTTCCTGAAGTGGTTACTCAGCATCTCCACTTCAGGACCGGAGGCCCTCACTCATCACGCGTGTCATCTGTTCGGGGCAACCTGCCCGGACACCACGATTGGAACTCAAGAGGGTATCCGCGGGCCCGCGATGTGGTGGTCAGGCACCCAAGACCTTGGCAGCCTCGGCGCTGGACTCACGCAGGAACGTGGCACAACGTTCGGCCTCCTCGGTGTCCCCGATCTCCTCGGAAGCCTTCCCGAGGGCATGCAGGGCGCGCAGGAAGCCCCGGTTGGGTTCGTGGTCCCAGGGAATCGGGCCGTGACCCTTCCACCCGGCGCGACGCAGCTGATCAAGGCCTCGGTGGTAACCGGTGCGGGCGTAGGCGTAAGCGGCGACCGGTTGCCTGTCGGCCAGAGCCAGTTCCGCCAGACGAGCCCAGGCGGCCGAGTAGGTGGGATAGCGTCCGGCGACCGGTGTGGGGTCGTCGACGGCTGCCAACGCCTCACGGGCTTCGGGGTCATCGGGCAGGTGTGTCTCGGGTGGTTCGTTCAGCAGGTTCTGGTGCAGGATCATGTCCCCCATCCTGCCACCGGAACGGGCCACCCCCGGGTGGGCCACCGGGATCGGTGCCTGTGAACGACGATGCCCGGCGGCCGTGTCGGCCGCCGGGCATGCGGGAGTGGGGTTCCACCCCCGGAAAGGACCGGGGCATGTCCCACGGACACACGCGGTGTCCGTGGAATCCCTTTCGGTCCTTACTTCATCTTGGTGCCCGCGGACTTCAGGTGCTGGGCGGCCTCCACCACGCGGGCCGCCATGCCGGCCTCGGCGGCCTTGCCGTAGGAGCGCGGATCGTAGGCCTTCTTGCTGCCGATCTCGCCGTCGATCTTCAGCACGCCGTCGTAGTTCTTCATGATGTGGTCCACGACCGGGCGTGTGTAGGCGTACTGGGTGTCGGTGTCGACGTTCATCTTCACGACCCCGTAGTCGATGGCCTCGTGGATCTCCTCGATGCTGGAACCCGAACCACCGTGGAAGACGAAGTCGAAGGCCTGGGCCTTGCCGTACTTCTCGGCGACGGCTTCCTGAGCGGTCTTGAGGACCTCGGGGCGCAGCTTGACGAAGCCGGGCTTGTAGGAACCGTGCACGTTACCGAAGGTCAGGGCCGTCAAGTAGTAGCCCTTCTCGCCCAGACCCAGCACCTCGGCAGTGCGCAGGGCGTCCTCCGGCGTGCTGTACAGCTTCTCGTTGATCTCGCCGACGATGCCGTCTTCCTCGCCGCCGACGACGCCGACCTCGATCTCCAGGATGGTGCGAGCCTCCTCGGAGGCGACCAGCAGCTCATCGGCGATCTGAAGGTTCTCCTCCAGCTCCACCGCGGAACCGTCCCACATGTGGGACTGGAACAGCGGCTCCTGGCCCTTGGAGACGCGCTCCTTGGAGATGGCCAGGAGGGGACGCACGAAACCGTCCAGTTTCTCCTTCGGGCAGTGGTCGGTGTGCAAAGCGATGTTGACCGGGTACTTCTCGGCCGCAACACGCGCGAACTCGGCGAAGGCGACCGAGCCGGCGACCATGTCCTTGATCGTGGCGCCGGACAGGAACTCCGCGCCCCCGGTGGAGATCTGGATGATGCCGTCGCTCTCGGCCTCGGCGAAGCCACGCAGGGCGGCGTGCAGTGTCTGGCTGGAGGTCACGTTGATGGCCGGGTAGGCAAAGCCCTCGGACTTCGCACGGCGCAGCATCTCGGTGTAGACCTCGGGACTGGCAATAGGCATGACGTGACCCTCCCTGGGTTCGGTGGTGTCTTCCAAGTATCCCGAATACCCGGAGTCGTTGAAAAGGTCTAGACCAAATTGTATGCGTCACGAGTGGCGGAAGGGGCCCGGGTGGCACGCTCCCACCAAGGTGACAACAGAAACTCTCATGACCGACATGACAACTGTGAAGATATGAACGAATTATGTGACCTGGTAGGCCTACGACCGACTGCTGTCGCTTTTTGTCGTGATACACGCTACATTCAACGCCGTGGGAAGGCATAGGAACGATCCTCGCGGCGTTGGTCAAGTGATGGCCATCGTCGGAGCTGTCGTGCTCTTGGTCGCCCTGGTCGCTCTGGGCGGATATTTCTTGTACCGATCGCTGCCCGGGACCAACACCAGTGTCAGCGCCAACGCCTCCGAAGCATCTGTCGACAGTGAGCGACCGGAGAACATGGGGGCGCTGTACATCCAGGTCGTGGGAGAGTCCAGCGACGTCTTCGTCCGTGTACCGGGCGGCGACGTGCTCCTGGACTACGAACTCAAGCAGGGCCAATCGGTGAACTACAACGACGCCGAAGAAGGCTTGGAGGTCATCATCGAGGACCCGACAGCCGTCGAGGTCTTCGTCCACGGCGAAGAACAAGACATCTCCGACCAGGACGCCGACTACAGCTTCACCATCGACGACTGAGCCGAGGAATGGTGTACGAACACCGCGGCGGGCCCGCGGTGCCTTGATCCTGCGCAAAACACTCCCTAGATCCTCAGATCGGAGACGTCGTAGACAGCCCGATACTCCAGCCCTTCCTTCATGACCCGCTCACGCGCGCCCCGGTCCAGGATCAGCGCGACCGCGACCACCTCGGCCCCCGCATCACGCAACGCGTTCACCGCGGTCAGCACCGAACCACCCGTGGTCGAGGTGTCCTCCAGGGCCAATACCCGCCGACCCCGTACGTCAGGCCCCTCGACACGCCGCTGCAGACCGTGTGCCTTGTCCGTCTTGCGGACCACGAAGGCGTCCAGTTCGCGCCCGCGGGCGTGCGCCGCGTGCAGCATCGCGGTGGCCACCGGGTCCGCACCCAACGTCAGCCCGCCGACCGCGTCGAACTCCAGGTCCGCGACGTTGTCCAGCATGACCGAGCCGACCAGCGGTGCGGCTCGTCCGTCCAGGGTCACCCTGCGCAGATCGACGTAGTAGTCGGCCTCCTGCCCGGAGGACAGGGTCACCTTCCCACGTACGACCGCCTTGTCGTGGATCTGTCTCAGGAGCTCATCACGTTCGTTCATGACCAGTGAGCCTAGAATATCGGCAGGTCCCGGCCCGAGCCGGGTAGTTCAGGTTGTGAAGGGTGACCATGTCGCAGCAGAACGAGACCGTGCGGGTGGAGACCACCGTCGACAGCAAGGAGGGCGCGGAGCGCCTGGCCACCTTGGTCATCGATGGTCGGCTGGCTGCCTGCGCACAAGTCAGCGGCCCCATCTCCAGCTTCTACCGCTGGGAGGGCAAGGTGCAGAGCGACGACGAATGGATCGTCGTGATCAAGACGGCCGCGGACCGACTCCCGACCCTGACCGAACGCATCGTCGAGGCACACCCCTACGACACCCCGGAGATCGTCGCCGTCCCGGTGATCGGCGGCAACCCGGCCTACCTGGAATGGGTGCGTGAGGAGAGCCGGGGGGACACCGCCCCGTGATCGCCGTCCTGCTCCCCCCACCCCTCGGCGGCACCGCGTACCTGCCCGATCTGGCACGTGTCCTGCCCGACCACGGGTACTCCACGGTCCTGCCTCAGGTGCCCGACGACGACCGACCACCGTTCGCGGCACGCTACGTGGCACGCGCGAGCTTGGAGACCCACCGCCTCGTCGGAGAGCAGGAAGCCCAGGACGGTGGTTCCCGTACCCCGGTCGCGCTCGTGGCGGAGGGTGACGCAGGGCCCCTCCTGAGCGCCGTCGGTGCCGCCCAGAGGGCCGCGCACCGGCCTGTCCTGGCGTACGTGTTCGTGAACGCATGGCTGCCCCAGCCGGGCAGTCCCACCCGTGCGGAGATCGTGCACAGACAGTCCCCCGAACAGGGCGACGGTCCCGTGGAGGAGGCCGATGTCCCTTCCGAGTACTGGACCGAGCGGTTGCAGACCGTCCCCGACTGGCCCGATGCTCCCTGCGGCTACCTGCTCACCGACCCGACGTGCACGCACATCGCGAAACTGGCGCGGATGCGCGGGTGGGTCGTGCGTGAGGCGACCGGTGCCACCCAGGGAGCAGGGCAGGCACTGGCCGAACTGTTGTCCGAGTTGCATCGCTGATCCCCTGCCCTGGCCGGTCGAGGGCCGGTACCGTACGGAAACCCTTGCCCGCAGGTGACATGATCAGCCGCCCCGCACGATGGTCGTGGCAGACTGGGTCCTATCCCAGTTCCGTCCCGAGGAACACCTGGCACGGCACGGCCGTAGACGAGAATGGACTCATGAACAACCTGGAAATCATCGAAAGCGCCTCTGATCCCGCGGTGCAGAGGATCATCGATGTCACCAAGAGTTCCAGGACCAACATCAAGACCACGCTGATCGAGGACCCCGAACCACTCATCCAGTGCATCCGTGCGGGTGTGGAGTTCTCCGAGGTCTACGGCATCGAGACCCAACCTCCCACCCCCCAACTGCTGGAACTGTGCCGGGAGCGGAACATCCCGGTTCGTCTCTTCGCCACCTCGATCGTCAACCAGGTCTTCAAGGGTGAACGCAAACCCAAGAACTTCGGGATCGCCCGCGTACCCCGGCCCGCGAAGTTCGACGACCTCGTCGATCGAGGTGGGGACATCGTCGTCCTCGACGGGGTGCGGATCGTCGGCAACATCGGCGCCATCACACGTTCCGCGCTCGCTCTGGGGGCCGCCGGGATCGTCCTGGTCGACAGTGATCTGACCACCATCGCCGACCGGCGTCTGCTCCGCTCCAGCCGGGGCTACGTGTTCTCGCTGCCCGTGGTCCTGGCCGACAGGGAAGAAGCCATCTCCTTCGTCCGCAAGGAGGGGATCCCGCTCGTGGCACTCGACTCCGACGGCGAGATCCCCCTGAAGTCCCTGGGAGACAACCCCGAACGCCTGGCCCTGCTCTTCGGCGGCGAAAAGGGCGGCGCGTCGGAGATGTTCGAGGAAGCATCCTCCGCCTCCGTCTCGATCCCGATGATCAGCTCCACCGCATCCCTCAACGTCTCGGTGTCCGTCGGCATCGTGCTGCACGCAAGGAGCGGCCCGAACTTCGAGGCTCGCAAAGCCGACACAGAAAAGTGATGTGAAACACTCCTGACGGACATGCACGAGCCCGTTCACTCCTTGCACCACCCCTCAGTGGGGGCGACCCATCAGGGTGAACATCATCGGTGCAGCTCACCACCCCCGATCCGCGCCACAGTGCGAGGAGGACGGTCATGTCCACGACCTGAAAAATCCCCTGGCCGGGCGTTCTCTGCGATCGCCCACCCTCGAGGGATCGGACACGTCGGCAACAAGCTCCCCCACCCCTTCTGACCCTTCACCGTGACGGTCCTCATCGTCTGGAGGCTGTTCTTCCTCGGTTGGTACGCCCTGGGCATCCCGCTCGGTCCGGGTGCCCCGGTCGACCGAGACACTCGGGGGCCACCGAAAACCGAGGCGGCTCAGTCGCTGATCACGTACGGGTCCGGAAGGGGTGCGTCCTCCTCCATGGGCAGCTCGACGATGGGTACGTAACGCCCCACCGCCTCTCCGGCGAGATTGTCGCTGTAACTGAGGACCCCACCACCGGCGGGCACGGCGTGGGCGCTGTTGAGCAACATCAGCTGGGTGTGGACCTCCTCGGCGGTGGGCAACCCCTCCTGCTCTCTTTCGTTGGAGATGCGTATCGCTTCCGTGGCCACCGCGACCGCATCGTGGTTGACCAGTGCGTACCCGTTTTTCAGTGCGCTCTCGTCACCGTTTCCCACGTGGGTGTGGAAGGCAGTGGCAAAGGCCATGTAGTGCTCGGGGACGTTGTCCTCTCCCGTAGAGGTGCGCCAGCGCGGGTCGGTCGCCGAGGCGTACACCAGACTCATGTTGCCCTTCCGGAGGTGACTCATCACTTCACTG